>PVMK01124595.1_pt1 | contig 35861 bp, 42 predicted proteins | sample 1853481 | NCBI WGS metagenome assembly PVMK01 (sample SAMN08533507, study PRJNA380276) | Marine sediment metagenome, whole genome shotgun sequencing project. | reverse complement strand
TTTGCCGGAACTTCGGACGAATTCAAACATCACCGTGGATCATCAACCCCTTGAGCTGTGTTTTAATGAAGATGGAAGATTAATCCCGATGGTAAACTGAGAATGTGCGATAAAGTTTGAAGAAAGCGTAAAAAATGGAGATCTCGGAGTAATGATCTCAGCCAATGAAGATTTCCACAACTACATTTATGAGCTTTCCCAAAATCCAGCACTCATCCAAATCATCAACCAGCTCAAAGCCCAAAGTCATATTCTGCGCTACCATGCCTGGGCTTCTCCAGATGTCATCAGACGAATTCAGAAAGAACATAAACTGCTCATCAGAGCGATAGATAACAAGGACTTTAAGCTGCTGGATGACCTTGCGAGACGTCACATCAGTTACTCTAAAGATACCTACTTGTTAAACCTCAAAGCAAAGAAAGCGAATTCTCCAAAAAGCAGCAGGTGAAAGGAAGCGTCTTATGGCGCATGAAATTTTGAAACTGAGCAATATTTTATGGTAGAGGTTTCAGCCATTGCTGTGCTGGATTAAAAAGCAGGGAAGATGTTAGCAGGCGTATAAGCGTTAAGTATGGTAATTCATTATCGGACCCCGAGTTGCGCCATTTTTTTGCGACGGGTTTTTCGCTTGTGCCTTTTGCGGCGATCTGCACCGGTTCTGCGGTCTATTTCATTTCTGCGTTCGCTGCCCGACCTTCTTTCAAATATTCTTTTAAATGTAACCCCCATTCCGGTTTTACTCAAATGCACAATCCAGCCCCGTATGCGTTTACCTCGATCGATGCGGGTGTTCGAGATGACCAGCTCGATTGACTGACCGAAGAAAAATTGATCTGTGGTTTCAATAAAAACACCGCTGCGGCTGATATTTTTAATCGAACCTTCGTATGTTTGATCACGACAGTTGAAAATCACGGATTTTGAATAGGGCTTGCGTGGATATTTCCGGGGATCCGGATTATCTTTTACACCGCTGTCTTTGGAGGTCGGCCTTTTCGAATGGGTCTTGATGTATGATTTTGTGAAAGAATTCATTATAAAAGCGAATTTGAATTTTGGTGGGTTAGATAGGGTATAGGAAATTTAGGGTTTTAAGTCAAATATTTCGAACCTTTTTCAATAAATGAGAGACACTTTAAATTGTGAAGTATACTTCAATAAATTGGTAAATATTTTTCATATTGCCGGGTAATTTGACGGGTATTTTTATATAAGTGCCTGTAATTTTTATTAAAATAACTTTTGGGCGGATTTGCAGATTTTGCACAAATCTTGCAATATACATTATTATTTAATATTTTCACAACTGATGCCGATAATATAATAAAGTTTTTAAAAAAAACGGTTCCGCTTTCAATTATTTTAACCCGTAAAAATTAAAAGAAAAATGTTTGACGAATTAATTCCTCAGCTTCGAATGCAGGTGGCAAAGGCCCAGAAAATTCTTCCTGAAGATGTGGCCGCTTCCGTTGAAAAAGTATATAATGACATTTTGCTCATGCGTAATTTTACCATGAACGAGTTTCAAAGAATTCAGGGCGATGCTAATTTAAGCGAGAATGATCGTAACATTACCCGACGCCAGATCCTGGAAAAAGCCATCACTAAACTTGAAATATTGAAGTCGAGAAGGAGCGCCTCGGATTTAATTAATAAACTGGAAGCAAAATTATCAGAAGATCCCGGGAAGGCAGGTAATCGTCTCCTTAAATTCCTGAAAGAGCGTGAGATTCGTGATCGGCTTTGCGGCATGACCGAATCCCAGATCCTGTCTCATTTTGAAAAATCACTTTTAGATGGCAGCAACCAGGCCTTATTGGATGCCATTTTAAACGCCCCTGCCGGGTTTGAAATGATATCGGGGGAAATGCTAAAAAAACTCAAAAGGGTCAGAGGCAAACATCTTTATCCTGAGATCGTGGCGCAACTTGAGGCCATGCAGGAAATGAACGCCATCATTGCGAAGATGTTCACCCTTGTCAGGGCCGAGCTGGACAAATTGAGGAAAAAATATCTTCCGATTTATATTGTCGAGAAATCTGCATAAAATGGAAGTGGAATAAGCGCTAGTTTTAATTTCCTGATTCAATAAATTATTTACGTGAATCTTTGAAAACGTAGACACCTGCATGGATACCAATCCTGAAAAAAGAAATAACGCGCGCATCGGTCATCAATGCCCGGTTATGATTGAAAATTTAAAGGCCGGCCTTATGCACAGGGCCAAAATGATGAATTTCAGTGCCAATGGATTATATTTCGAGGCCGATAACCTGCTGCAGCCGGGAGAAGAAATTTTCGTCGGGATTGACAATTCGCCCTTTGTATCCTCAAAAGATACTTACGAATGCTATCGCGTTAAAATCGTATGGCGCAAGAAATTGAAAACTTCCGCTTTTTATTATGGTTACGGGGCCAAACACACCATTGATTACCGTAAAGTAAAATCGCAAAATGGCGATGCCACGGAATGGGACGATATCCGCAGACATCAACGCAAATCCTATGCCAAATCCATCCGTTTCGCCGCTAAAGACCGAATTTTCAAGGGGTTTTTAAAGAATATCAGTTCAGCCGGCGTTTTTATTGAAGCCCTTGAAAATTTCTCTGCCGGGCAGATTCTCACATTTGAGATTCCTTTAAAAAAGAACCAGAAGGCCAAAGTCAAAGGCGAAGTCGTATGGTCCAGCCCGGACGGCTTTGGTGTTAAATTTTTGAGTATTGATAAGCAGGAACCTTCCCCGGATAAAAAATAACCGCTCTAGAACCTATCTCAAAAATGTGGATCAGGGTTCATGGCCCCCGCAATTTGCGGGATTTCACATCTTGATCTTAAAAAATTAAGGTGTTCAAAAGGCGCGGTTCGGCGAAAAAGCGCAGCATACACGTTAGTATGTGAGCATTTTGAGCCGATCCGCAACACAGCCATGAGCACTTAGACGCATTTTTGAGATAGGTTCTAATCTTCGTACGTCGGAATCCCCAAAGCTTCTGCGTTTAAAATGCTGGGGGCCGCCCGGGGCGCATCGCCTTCCAGAAAGGGCGCAATATCGCTCCTTTGCCAGGCCGGATAGCCCTGCAAAATGGCCGCCACATTGCCGGCGGCCAAAGTGGCCATACCCTGACGGGTCCAGCTGGTGGCCGAAGCGATATGCGGGACAATCACCACGTTGTCCAGATCCACCAGACCCGGTTTCATCTCGGGCTCATCTTCAAATACATCCAGGCCGGCTTTAAAATCGGGATGTTTTTGACAGTGAGCCACCAGAGCGGCCTCATCAATCACCGGACCGCGGCTGGTGTTCACTAAAATCGCGTCATTTTTCATCAGCGCCAGGCGCCGGGAGTTGATCAGATGATGGGTGGATTCATCCAGGATCGTATGGATGCTGACACAGTCGGCTTCCTGCAGCAATTCCTCAATGGTTTCGGCACGGTTGCAGGACACCGGCGCTTGGCCCTGGGATTCTAAAAACTTGCTGTACCGGGCTACATAATTTTCCAGAGCTTCATTTGGGTGGGGGTCGTAATAGATCAGGTTCATTTTGTGGCCTTCAACCATCATATGGGCGTAAGCAGCCCCGATACGGCCGGCGCCGATGATCCCCAGTGTCTGGCGCCATAAAAGATTGCCCAAAAACAAGGTGGGCAGCCAGCCGTGGTACTTTCCGTCTCGCAAAAACCGTTCGGCTTCAGCGACCCGGCGGGCGGCCGCAAAGGTCAGGGCCACCGCCATCTGGGCGGTGGTATCGGTCAACACCCCCGGTGTGTTGCCCACCGGAATGCCGTGCCGGGTGGCCGCAGCCACATCCACATTATTAAAGCCCACCGCATAATTGCTGTAGGCAGTTCCGCCGGCGGCTTTAAGGGCTGCAAATAAATCGTCACCCCAGGGCTCGGTTAACTGGCCGATGGCCGCGTCGCACCGATCCCCGAAAGCGGCTTTAATCTCCTGGCTGCTTAACACATCGGGTGACGTGCAGATTTCGATTTTACAATCGGCTTCGGTCAGAATGTTGAGCCAGCGATCGCCGGGCAGTTCTTTGGTAACGATGACACGCTTGCTTCCCGAAGCGTTATGAATTTTCCATTCTTTCGAACCCATAGCCAAATCCTCCTTATTTAAAAGAGCTCACGAATGCGGTCTTGGAAAAGATTGCTTAGAAATATTAATCTGGTTTCTTGATATCTTTCAAAGATTTATTTTTCTTTTTTGACAAAGAAGAGAAACTCACCTTCGCCCTCCAGCCGGCCGAATAGGGGTGTTTGAGCCTGCCGGGAGGCATTTGAGACCGTGGGCCGCAGATAGGCCCCCAGTTCGGTGCCCGTGACCACGTTGTCCTTATCGAGATCGGCTGCTCCCTCAATGGCTTTTAAAAAATAGGAGGTAAACAATCCGTGGCCTTCTCTTTCCTGGACCTGTTCGCCCTGGCCGCCGGCGGTGATAATCTGAACCACCCGCATCGCAGATACTTTGCGCAGATAATCGCTGATGCCCGGCCAAACCCCGGATGAGCGGTTGAGCCCCAGGCCGGAATAGCAGGAATCCATCACGTAAAAAATATGCTTGGCGGCAATCCGGCTGGAAAGGCTTCGAATCTGCTCCATGGAAATAGCGCTTGAGGCATAACTGTCTGTTTCGGCATCCACCGGAATGATATAGCCCTTTTTGCCGCCGCCGGATAAAGTCTCTGTTTGACCGTGACCGGCAAAGTAAAACAGGACGCGATCATTGCGGTCCACCTTTTCCGGCAGTTTGTGGAAAAGCTCGGTGAGGATCCGCCGCTGGGTGGCCTCTTTGTCCATAATTAGAGTAATGTCGTCAAAACCGGTTTTTTGAAGGCTATTTTTGACGGCGTTGGCGTCAGCGACTGCAAATTCCAGCCCCGGCCATTTTTCATAATTGTTGATGCCGATGACGATGGCAAAAGATTTACCGTAGAGCGCTTTTTTCTGCGAAGTGGATTCGACCCGGGTCAGGGGGGGCAGGGCATACTTTTCACCTTCGATATCAATTGAAATATGCGCGCGATTGCCGAGCGTATCGGCGGCTTCCACCCGGATGGTGTTGGTTCCCAGCTGGATGGCGATATCTTTGAGGAAATTTCCATGTTCATCCGGGGAAGTCTCCTGTTGATTGATTTTTACCCAGGCGACTCCGCTTTTGTCGGTGGCAATCCCCCGAACCGTTAAGTTCTCATAGGTTTTAAGGATTTTCATCCCCCGCCGGGTTGAGGGTTCATACAAAATAATCTGGGGTCCTTCGCTATCACCGGCCTTTTCAATCTCCTGGTTTAATTTTTGCGCCTTGGGATAAGCTCCCCGAATACTCAGGGATTTTTTGATGTTGCGGTTGGCCTCGTCCAGATCGCCTTTCTCAAACAGTAAACGGGATAAAAGGTAATACAACTTATTATTGGTGGTACCCAGTTCGGCAGCCTTTGTAAAATAAGCAATCGCTTTTTCGCTTTGTCTTTCTTTGCGGTACAAATTACCCACGAGCTCATAGGGTCGAATGTATCCCGGACATAGCTCGATCGCTTTAAGATAGTTTTGATGCGCTTGAACCTTATCGGAATCAAAGTCCCCGAGCACGCGATAATGCACGGCTTTATCGCAACCGGTGGGGTCATCAACGCCGTCAGATGGTGAGGCATCATTGGCGGATATCTGAATGAAAAAACAAAGGACAGGAATGAGCATCAAATATTTCATTATTCAGATTTCATCTTCAATTATTTCATGCGCAGCATTTATTCTAAAGTTATCAAATTCTGCGGATATCGATTGTGTTGCCCGAATGGTGGTTCTTTTGTTAAAATAGTTTCGCAACTGAAAACCAAATTTCATATCATTTTCATTTACACGAAAGGTGTGCAGTTTATTCCATGCGGATGCCTCTTTTTTTTTATATAAGGTACTGATGTTTTTGCCTTTCCTCAGGATCCGTAACGTGCCATTGAAACTTTCCGTCTTTTTTGAGCCGCCGCTGTTCCATCTACCATTTATTAAGCCGCCGCTGCTGAGCCACCCCTGATGCATTCCCGCTCCCATGGCCAAATTTATAAGAACGATGTCTGTTTTGCCGATCTTTCCGCTTATATCGAGCACCAATATATTCAGAAATTGATCCATGCCGGATGTGCCTTTTAAAAAATCAATCCGGCAATCCAGCTGAATGTCGAAATCTCCTCTAAACGCATACTTAGAACCGAGCCCGCCTTTGCTGAAGCTGCCGGTTTTGGTACGAATAATTAATTTACTGTTTTCAAAGTGCATATCGGCCAATTTAAAGTTCTGCATCTGTTCTTCTCTAAACAAATATCCGGCTCTGTCCCAGAGATCTTCTCGCATCCTGTCAAAAGAGTCATTATAATATTCAAGCTCGCTTTGAGAAAGGCTGTTTTCGATCTGCAAAGGCGCCTTATCCGTGGCGCATGATAAAAACGCGCCGAAAAAGGCAAGTGATAAAAAACCGATGATGAAACCGGCTTTTTTATTTCTCATCGTATCGGTCTCCTAATTGAGCGAAAATCGTCTACCGGCAGCCCATGGTAATCCACCGTCGCTTTATCGGCTATGGCGAGACAGGCGCAGAAGATGGGGGGGTACCGGCTTTCCCAAAGTAGGGTCGGACACCGTGCCGACCGATATGCGGCGGGCATGGTAGCCCGCCCTACTCATCTATAGAGACATATTGAATTTTGAAAAACATCACAAAATGGAAGATGACAATTATCTTAAAAGTCTTACCCTTGCTTTTCCTTTTTGTTTACGCTCAATTAGAGTTATATGTTATTCGGATTGTTTTTCATTTAAACTGTTGAGCCGTTTGACAAACTCCTGGTAAGTGGACTCATCGAACCGGTCGATTTCTTTGGCGTGCATCTTCCAGGTCTGAAGGCACATATTGGCATCGTGCTGGCTATTTTGTTCGATATAATATTCGAAGCACTTCAAAGAATCATTTACGGATTTTTCATAGATCTGCAGTTTAAATTCTTCATATTTTTGCGGGTCCAATTTACCGGCATCGATAGCAGCAGCCCGCCAGACATTGAGCCGGACGCGTGCGCTGTAAAATCCGTCTTTTTTCAGGGCCCTTTTTAAGCGCCAGAGGGCATTGGCCGCCTCCAGATTCAGCATCCGCTGCCGGTCTTTTTGTTCCTTGGTTTGTTCGGCGATTGCAGTCGACACAGTATTTAGCACCGGGGTGAGAACCAGTAAAAAGCAGAGGGCGATTGCCCAGAATTTTTTATACCGGGTCAAAGGATGCATTCTATAAGGTGCCTGTCTTTCTTAATTTGGAATCGACCGGTGAAATACACATCGGATCATAACTCTTGAGTCTAACCTAAAATAAAGGATAGGTCAAAAATCATCATTTTTATATTCTGTCTTTTACCATCATATTAATAGTTATCATTGACATGGATAAATAAATGGATATATTATATTTATAATAATCCACATTATTTTGGAGATTAACCATGAGAACCATTCAGATGACATTGGATGATGAACTTGTTGAGTCTGTCGATAAGTTGGTCAAAGAGCTGAATACCTCTCGATCCGCTTTTACCCGTGATGCGCTGCGAGAAGCGGTTAACCGATTTTACACCGGCCTGCAAGAAGAAAAACACCGGCAGGGGTACCTTTCTCATCCGGCAAATAAGGATGAATTTAGCGTCTGGGAAAAGGAACAGGATTGGGGGAATGAATGAAAAGAGGTGAAATCAGATGGTACAAATTCAAAACTCCGGACAAGAAGCGGCCGGTCTTAATTTTGACACGCAATTCAATTTTAAATTATCTTGGCGAAGTAACCATTGCACCGATAACTTCAACTGTCAGAGATATTCCCAGTGAAATATTTCTGTCCAAAAATGAGGGTTTGCAGAGAGACTGCGCAATTAACTTCGACCATATTCAGACGGTTTCCAAAAGAAAAATAGGCTCCCTGATTACACGCCTTTCATCTGAAAAATTGCAGCAAGTGCGTGAAGCCATTCTATTTGCGCTTGGATTATAGGAAAAGTTTGTCTGCCTGCCCTGTTAAATCCTCCGTAGGAGGTCCGCTACGCGGAATTTAACAGGGTGAATCTGCCCGTGTGTGGTCCGCCCCGCGGCGAAGCCTTGTGCGAAGACGGGTCTGTGGCTAATTGAGATTCTATTTTGCCTGCGCTTTTTCTTCTTTGTTTATGCCTAACTGACTGGGGAGGGTCTTGGGGTTGATCGGAAGACCGCCGCTGACCTCAATCGCATCGATGCCGTCATCTGCCAGCATTTTGCCGATCTGAACAAATTCTTCCGGCTTCACTCCGTTGTCGGTAAACTCCTTGCTGTTCATTAATGGATGATTCCCTGGCGTACAATATAATACCATTCGTCGATCAGCTTTTGCCGGTTTTCACGGATCCAATCTTCACCATTCAGTTCGACCAGTTCTGAAATTCGGATGCAGAGAATTTCCAATTCTTTTGCATGGCCCGGTATGTTCTGGGTTCCCAAAAGCTTATACACAGTTTCTAAGGGCAGCGGCTTCATAAGCGCCTTTAAACACAGAACCCCGTCTTTCTATCTGAAAAACGGGGTGGTATTCTTTGGGTTCATGACAATCCCTTAATAAGGGTCTGCATTTTTCTGGTACTAACTATTTAATATCACGGCATCTTTACAATGGTCAAGTTATTTAGGGTGATGGTTAAAGCGCTGCTGTGAGGGCCATTTGACCTGGCTGAACAACTACATGAAATTGCTTGATGGCAGCGGTCAGCTGCGACAGCTGACTGATCACTGGTTTAAAGATTCATCCTGGGTTAAAGATCTTCGATAAGAATCTGGATGTATCAGATTGAATAATCGCGGTGATGACCGGGTGGGGAAATCCCCGCCCGGTCATTTTGTGTAGCGTCTGGTTTCAGAGATCAGTCAACAGATGACAGAAGACAGAGGACAGATGAGCCGCTTTAGCTCTTTGAGCTTCCGCCTTCGTCGTCGTACTCGTCCCTCGTCTGCTATAAAATTCTGATTCACGAGGACGAGTACGAAAAGAATCAGATTAGATCGCATGCATCCGCCCTGCGCCTTCAACCTTATAACCTATACCATGTATCGTATGAAACTACAAAGTTTCTTTTTCGATCAAACTGGCGGCCCTCCTGAGGCTGGTAAACTTCGGCGGCCGGCGGCGGCGCTGAACACTGAAACCAGACACTTGCCATTTTTACAGTAAGCACACAAGACCACCCTTGACCTTTAGCTCACTCATGGAAACCGGTCTTAATTCTGCTGTTCATATTCCAATGTCACCGTTACCGTGCGGTTTAGCGCCCGGCCTTCCGGCAGCTGATTGTCAAACAACGGGTTATGGGGCCCGGCACCCTCATAGGAAATATTGTCACTGTTGATACCACCGCCGGTAACGATCATTTCAAATGCGGCTTTGGCCCGACGATTGGAAAGGTTGATATTATAGGCCTCTTTACCAATGGTGTCGGTGTGGCCGACAATACTGACTTTGGCGGTGGGGACCTCTTTAATGCGGGTAATGATTCGATCCAAAACAGCCCGGTTACGGTTCTTGATATCGGCGCGGTCAAAGTCAAACAGAATCAGCGCATATTTTTCCATGACCTTATAGCCTTCTTTTTTAGCGACGCGCTCTTCGCGTTTGATAAAGTGCACGCTGGTGCTGGCATGGGTTTTATAGATCCGGCCTTTTTTGTCTTCGACTTCAACATCGGCTCCGATATTTTCATATCCGCCGATTTTACCCAAACCGAGCTTTTTCAAATTAAACTGATAGGCCGGCATCAAATCGCCCTCTCCCGCAGTAGAATCAATGAGCGTTCCGTCGCCAATCAGCGCAACGGTCCAGCGCGCCAGTTCATAGCCGGTTTGGATTTGCGGCATGACCTTAACTTCTTCGGTGTTGCTGATCTCTGTTACGTAGGTGCTTTTGATGGTGTCAAGAATAGCCGGGGATTCAGAGTAGATTTCCACCCGGCTGATTTTAAGCACGGCCTTCAGCGACACTGCCGGTGCTGGCAACCGCGGGTCGATTGCGAACTTCCAACTCCACTCTGGATGCTTGGATGCCCCAGATGTACTTTAAATATGCCTTAACCGATTCGGCGCGGCTGCGGGAAAGGTCTTTCCGATTGTGCTCTTCCCCACGGTTGGAGTTGCAGCCGACAATTTTAATACGCGCTTCGGAGTTATCGCGCAGGCGGCGGCCGATGATGTTGAGTGTATGCGCATACTTTTCCATCGTGCCTTTTAATTTGCTTTCACTAAATGATTGGGTTTCGGTCTGGCTGGAAAAGGTCGCATAGCGGGAAGGAATGTCGCTTTGACCCGTTTCAAAAAAGACATAATTTAACAGGGGGGAACTGTCGATGGTTGTCACTTCTTCTATGGTGAGCGGGTCGGGTTGAATGGTTACGGTGCCCTTGGGGGGGGGCCACCAGTTCATGGATCAATTGTTTTCTGGACACTGTAACCGGGTACATGGCTGTTGCCGTCTCATAGGTGTCCTGATTGGTGTCGGTCACCTTGATGCGCGCCTGCAGGTTGGTGCAGGCCGCCAGTTTATCCCGGCCGATATCATCCAGAGAAAGGGCCAGCACGGGCTCGAGCGTTTTGGCACCCGTTAAGGTCTTGATCGTCTGATTATCTCCCCTGGATGCTCAACTCCCCAATCGGCCACCCCGTATTCGGCCATAATCTGAGGGATGATCTTTATTTCGGTTAAGTTGCTGCTTTCGGCAATAAACTGATTGGCGGCCATTGCCTGCATGTCGCTGGAGTCATAAATGATTTCAACGCGTTGATTTTCCGGACGGCTTCCCAGCATTTTTGCCGGTGCCGGCTGGGTCGGTAAATTACGGGCTTCGACTTTCATGCGTGCGCCGTCAATGCCCCAGATCGAGGACAAATAATTTTTTACGGACCCGGCGCGGGCTCTGGAAAGGTCAAGATTGCCCTTTTCAACGCCGGTATCCGAGTTGCAGCCGACAATACGGATATGCGCTTCCGAGACCTCGTTTAACTGCCGGCCCACGATGTTCAACACATTTTTATAGCGGTCCAGAGAGCTGGTCAACACATTCTCGTTAAAGGCTGCGGTATGCGCCCGGTCTTTCAATAGCACATAGCGATCGGAAATTTCGCTTTGACCCGTTTCAAAAAACACCTGGTTCATTACCGGAGTGCCGTCCAGCAGGGTCAGCATGTCAAAATTTAACGCTGCCGGCTCCAGGCTCAATGTGCCGCTGGGCGGTTCAAGAAACTTGTAATTGACCACATAGCGGTAGAACAGGGTGCTCGAAAAAGACTTAAAGATGGGCAACAGTTCCGAAGCGGACCTTGCTTTCCAGATTTGCCCGTCGTGAGATTCGACAAAGGATTTGAGAAATTTGTTTTTCTTGTTGGTAGGCATATAATCGACCGCGAATGCTTCGAAATTTTCGATTCCATGGGCTTCGGACTCCACCACATAACTTTCAAAATCACTGTTTAAATCCTCGCCGTCGGAAAAAACCACCAAAAATTTGTTGTCCTCTTTAGGCATCTCGCGGGCGATACTGAGTCCGGCCACCATGGCTTCATAAAGATAGGTTCTGCTGGTCAGTCCCTCGTCAAATGCGTCGTTTAAAAACGTTTTCAGTTCCGGAAGAAATTTTGAGCGATGGACTTTGGCATGCAGATTATAGGCTTTAACTTTCATGCCCGCTTTTTTACTAAATACCACCACCGTGACATTATCGATGGGGCGCAGGGTTTCAAAAAATTTGCCCAGGGCGGACAGCAGCGGTTTAATGGCATGGCGTTGCTTCATGGAATAGGAATTGTCCACCACCAGTACAATGTTAAGCGGGATAAATTCACTGGTCTCCAGGGATTCGATGGACTGGATTTGGGCTTCTCTTTTTCCGCTTTTGACCACAAAATCTTCGGGTTTCAACCCTTTAATAGGATTATTCTCCGCATCTTTAACCGATACCAGCAGGCTGGTTTCATTGATCACTTGATGCGTCAGTTTGGCTTTGTGGCCCGGTGTGATGACCTCGATGGGTTCCGCGGCCAGACAACTGATCCCGTACAAAAGCATCATACCGGCAAACAGTAAGGTGTTTGTTTTCTTCATCATATCTCCCTCTGCAAAATTTTTATTTTCATAATTTTTGGGCAACTGCTCTATTAAAGCAAAAAGTATTCCAGGAATGGGCAGTTAAAATTAAATTATGAAATTTCAAAAGGTTAGGATAGAATTTGGCCGACAGGAGTACCGGGATGTCAGAAAATCGTCTAATTTTGTGTACAGCGCGTCAAATTTATTGAACAAAAGCCGAAACAACCCGTCAAAGCGGATGTCTACCTCGGCGATTGCTAAATGGTTAAGCCGGGGAAATAATAAGTCCAATTAGTCAACAACGTCCCCTAACGGTCTGACGCCAGGGAGCGGGGATGGGAGGCAGGATTTTTTTTCTTCCTGATAATCTGATAAACCACCAGCGCCAAAAACAGTACCAGACCGATGTAGTTGTAGGTCGGATTGGCCCAGATGAGCAAAAGAGCAGTGGCACCCTGCAGGATTGTTTCCGGCCAGGACAGGTGTGTTAGAAAATAGCGTTCCATACAGACCACAAAGGCAATGATCGAAAAAACCGAAAAGATGATCGTTTTAATCACCTCTGGTGTGGGGCCGTTTAACAGCAGGGGGTGATAGACCATAATAATCGGAATTATATACAGCCCCTTGGCCAGTTTCCAGGATGTAAAGGCCGTTTTCATCGGGCTTGAGCCTGCAATCCCGGAGGCGGCAAAGGATTCCAGGGCCACCGGGGGTGTGATATTGGCATCCTGACTGTACCAGAAAACCACCATATGGGCGGTGAGCAGCGGTATACCCAGATCCATGAGTCCGGGTCCGGCCAGAATGATTAAAACAATGTAAGAGGCCGTCACTGGCAAGCCCATTCCCAGAAAAAGAGAAGTCACTGCGACCAGTAGTAGGGCGAGCAGCGGAATTCCCTGAGAAAGCGAAACCACCAGCGACGAAAAGCGCAGTCCGGTGCCGGTCAGGTTCACAATTCCCACAATGATGCCGGCGGCCGCGCAGGCCACGGCCACCATTATGGCATTGTGCGCCCCCTGCTCCAGGGTTTTAATCAGGGTACCAAAAGAAATTCGAGAGCGTTTACGTAACAGAGCTGTAAAATAGACGGCTAAAATGGCGATGAACCCGGCCATCATCGGGCTGTAGTTCATGACCAGTACGGTAATCAGAATGGCTACCGGGACAATGAAGTGAATGCCGTCTTTAAAGGTTTGAACGATGTTCGGCAATTGGTCCTTTGGAAGCCCCCAGATGCCCTGTTTCTGGGCTTCAAAATGTACAAACAAAATTACCGAAAAAAAGTAAAGCACAGCTGGTATGAATGCGATTTTAATAATTTCGAGATAGGGCGTCTGGGTAAATTCGGCCATCAGAAAAGCTCCGGCGCCCATAATCGGCGGCATCAGCTGCCCCCCTGTCGAAGCGGCGGCTTCCACCGCTGCGGCCACATGCTTGCGGTAGCCGATTTTTTTCATCATGGGAATCGTGAAGGATCCGGTGGCTACCACGTTGGCAACGGCACTGCCGGTCACCGAGCCCATAAAACCGCTGGCCACGACCGCCGTCTTGGCGGGTCCGCCGGAAAAACGCCCGGTGACGGAATAGGAAAGGTCGATAAAAAATTTACCCGCTCCGGTTTTATCCAAAAAGGCGCCGAACAAAATGAATATGAAAACAAAGGTGGCTGCCACTCCCAGGGGCAAACCGAATATGCCTTCGGTGGTCAGCGAAAGGGTGGTAGCAATACGTTCCACGCTGTAACCTTTGTGAACGAGCAGCTCTGGAATCCAGGGGCCGAAATAACCAAAAAGCAGAAACGCGCAGGCAATAATCATTAAATTTAGCCCGATCACCCGGCGGGTGGCCTCCAGCACTAAAAGCACCACGGCGATACCCACTCGAAAATCCCAGGGACTCCAATCCCCCTGGCGCTCGAAGATGCCCTGCAGATCAATAAAAATATACAGCCCGACAAAAATCGCAATGGCAATTAAAATCAGATCCACCACCATGGCAAAATTGAGTTTATCTTTGCGGGCACCTTTGTACAAAGGTTTGGTCAAAAAGGTCATCGCCAATATACAGGTTAAAAAAACAGACCGGTGCCGCATAGCGGTCATGGCCACCATACCGGCGGTATAGAGCTGAAACAGACTGAGGGCCACACCGATGATTGTCAGGCTTTTGGCAATCACCCAGGCAGTTTGGGTTTTGGTTTCTGCCGGTTTAACCTCGACCATTATCACTTCCTTGCGAAGCTTTTTATTCGCTCTTTGCAAGCGGCAATTGGCTAACGAGGAGTTGCGGGGTGCGGGCTTAAACGTCGCCGCAGGCTGTACAGCAGGCTCACCGGTCGGGCGGAAAACTGCACCGCCACATGCGGGGCCGCCGCCGACAGATTTTTGCTGCGACCGCGCCAGATGATGGTATGATCGACACCGGGGCTGCCCACCCGCAGCACAAAATCACCGGTGGGCATGTGCATATCCTCGATGACCTCATAATCCCCCCGCTTAACCATGCGGCCCACACCGGGCATGCGGCCCATGCCGGCACCGAATTTTAAATAACGCTCCTCTTCAATGAAGATACGGCCCTTTGCGTCCAGGCTGTGTTCTTCCCAGATCGGGGCGTTTTCCACCGAATGATAATAATGTATGGTAAAGCGCTCGCCCGGCTGCAGGGGCACCACGAGCAGCGGAGGTCCGCCTTTAACCGGTGTAACTGTTAATTCGAGGCCACCGGGCAAACGCCAGGTGATTAAAATAAAAGCGACGACCAAACCGGCTGCCAGCATCAGCAGCAGCCGGCTTTTCCCGGTCAATGCGTTCATCTACGGCATCAGTTTGGCAGGCACGGAGATACCTTTTTCTTTCAGGTACTTAATCGTGCCCGGATGCAGCGGAATGGGTGAGTACTTCACCGCATTTTCGGGCGTTGTGTAGGACGCCGACGGATGAATCTTAAGCAGATAGTCCTGGTGTTCATAAAGGGATTTTGCCAGCTTATAGACCAGGTCTTCGCTAAGTTCCTTTTGACAGATCATCACGTTCCACACACCGATGGTGGGTACGGCCTTGTCCACCCCGCGGTACACACCGCCGGCCAGATCCACCGCCGAATACTGTGTATTGGCGGCCAGGATTTTCTTTTGCTGCTCGGGTGTAAAATTAATGATATGAATATCATGGGTGGTGGCCAGATCCAGAATGGAACTGGTGCCGGGTCCCACGGACCACACCCCCACTTTGATGGTGCCGTCCCTTAAGGCATTGGCACTTTCGGTAAAGGACAGGCGGCTGTCTTTATAGGAATTTAACGGAATGCCCAGCGCCTTAAACACGGTTTCGGCCATAAAGTTGGTGCCGCTGCCCGGGCTTCCCGAGCTGATATTCTTGCCCTTTATCTGTTCAATATTGGTAATCCCGTATTTTTTGAGGGTGACCACCTGCAGCAGGTTGGGATACATGATCGCCATGGACAGAATGTTGTGCTTTTTGCCCTGAAATTTGGAAAGACCCTCAAGGCCGGCCACCGCCACATCGCCCATGACTTCACCAATGACGGTTTCGCCTTTGTGGGCCAGTCTGACATTTTCCACACTGGCTCCGGTAACCTCAGCCACCGCTCTGACGCCGGGAGCATACCTGTTCCAGATTTCAGCAACGCCCCCGCCATAGGGGTAGTAGATGCCGCCGGTTCCACCGGTTCCAATCGAAACAAATTCGGTCTTGGCCAGGGCCGGCCCGGTTGTCAATAAAATCGTGCATAATACAAAAATGCCCGCAAGGACACATTTCATACTCAGCTTTTTCATCTTAAGCACCCTCCTTCACGATCTGGTAAAAATTTATTTGCGGTTTCAATATGCGCCTCTGCCTATTCCATCGTTGTGACGACAACCAGAATATCCTTGGATAACTTATCGGTTTTAATAAAGGGAATTTTGACGGTTGTGCTTTTGCCGGGCTCTACTACCGGGGGTTTGCCCTTGCGTGGTACATAATGACCGGCGGCTTTGCTCATATCCTCTAACCAGATGTTTAACCGATAGCGCCGGGGCTTGTTCGTTGGATTTTCAAGGCTGACGGTAAAGATCAATGATGGTTGGCCACCATGTTTCCCCACGGCGCAGTCAAACTGAGTGAGCTTGACCGCATCGGTCACCTCCCATTTAATGCTGGCATCACAGTTGGTCTTTTCAGGTGCACCTTTGCCCGCGCAGCCAGCAAGCCAGACACCCAGTGCCAGACATAAAACCAAGATTGGGATCGCTTTTTTCAGTTTTTTCATCCTCATACCTCCTTGATTTAATAAGTTAACTAACCGGCCTGTTCCCCTTTTCAAAAACAAAACCCCGCTCTCGTTAAGAGAAACGGGGTTCTTAATACGTTTGAATCATTAGAAATCTACCCATTAAAAATTCCGAATCTATTGGTTATTATAAACAATTTTTGTTCAAACAGGGGTTCAATACCAGCAAAATGGCGGGAAAGTCAAGTTGTATAATTGGGGACGTTGTTGACTAATTAGACTAATGATAGCAACGTCATCCCTAACGATTCAAGCCGTAATTTATGCTTGGTTAAAGTCAGGTAGCCGGTGGAAATTGGTATCGAAGGTCAGATCACAACAAAGCTTGTAGAGGAATAGGGGCTTTGATTAGCAGAAACAACCCGTCAAAGCGGATGTCTACCTCGGCGATTGCTAAATGGCTAAACCGGGGAAATAATAAGTCCAATTAGTCAACAACGTCCCCTTATTTTTTAAAAAACATCCTGAATCTGATCCCAGCGCCTTCAAACGAGGTTCGAACAATTTCGCCGTTTGCCATTATCGTTTTCCGGGTGCCGGGGAAATCAAATTTCATAGCGATCTCCTGCCCGACGAACAGGTGTTGCTGGGTGTCAATAAAAATGCCGCCTGAGCTGATATTGTTAACGGGCGCCTGAAAGTCGCCTTCCATGGTCCGGCAATCCGCAACCACCAGCCGGAGTCCGTTGACTTTTTTGCGGGCATCTTTTCTTCTTTCTGAATTCTGGGTTTGGCCATTGGGGATGTAATTGCTGTACATGTTTGAAAGTGTCCTTGTGCGGTTAAAATTGTTCCCATAATATTTAATGATACCGGATAGATATACAATTACTATGCCAAACCATTAACCGCCTGAATTTTATATATTTTTATAAATTCACCTCCTCTTTAGCGACGTAAATTTATACAAAATTTAACAGGCATGTGATTTTTTTTGTACGTTTCAGAATCAGGCGCCGGTCTGCGGCACCTCCTCTCTGCCGAAGCTTCTGGGCACCCCCTCGTACGGCGTTCGCTTTTTAGATTTAAAGGTCTTGGGATCCCGCATTGTCTTTAAAATGTCGATGCTGTTTTTTAGGCCCTTGTTGACCCGACACATCTCCAGGCCCATGCCGACGATCTGGGCCACTGCCTGAACGAAATTCACGTCGTTTAAAGTGAATTCCCAGGGCTCGGCGGTGTAAACCCGCATGCACCCGGTCAGTTTTTCTCCAGTAATGATCGGCACCGAAAGGATTGAAGCGATGCCCTCTTTTAGCGCCGCATCCGGGTATTGAATCCGGGGGTCATCGGCGACGTCGAATATGGCTACCGGCTGGGCATCCTGAAGGGATGATGCGATTGAACGCAGCGAGCTAATGGGGCCCTTGTCAAGATATTCGTCGCTGAGACCATAGCTGCCGGCGAGCTTGAGCTCGTGGCTCCTGGGGCTAAACAGAAACAAGGTGCAACCTTTTACGTTCAGGGCATGGGTGACGCCCTCCACCGTGATCAGGACGATTTCTTCCGGATCCCGGATCATGGAGATCGCTTTGGTGATACGAATCAGGGTTTCGTAATTAACTGTGGGTTTGTCCATGGTAACCTCCTTTCTTTTAGTGGTGAAATGCCTGATGGGGGCCAAAGGTATTTCTACACACATGCGGTTCGTTTTCCCGGTTCAGATGCGCGCGAGAGAACGTCGGGCTACCCTGCTGAACAATTCTACAAAGGAAAGCAATGATTCAGTGTGATGAGGAACGGTGAGAAGTCGCTTTACGAAAAAGCCAATCGCTTTTCAGGTGAAGTTATTTTCGCAGCTGCCGGCGTTTTATCATCGGTTGCTGCTCTTGTCCCCCTGGATAATACAATAATAACTCCCGGGAAGGATTACAAGCAAATTATCATTTAGCGCTCATCAGCTGATATTCGGCTGCAGGAAAGTCGGGTTGTTCGGCCAAAATGTTTGTGTGTGTCCGTGTGAGTCTGTGGCTAATTTATATCCAAAAATCAATCCAGGCTGTTAAACAGGGCAAACAGCAGGCCGCGGATTTTCGGGACCATTTCATCAAACTGCATACCCACGGCCAACGTTTTCGCCCCATTATGGACAACCTCACGGTGCCAGGCAATTTTACCGGAGATTTTCAACAACAGTGTCTGGGTTACAACACTGACGTTTATTCTGGAATTTGAGATGGTTTTGTCGAGGCTGGAAACCGTCTGAGGCTCACGGATATTGGTTGGATCAATATTAATGCTCATGCCGCCGATCGAGATATCTTCGGAATCGCCTTCCAGGTAAATGGCCTGGTCGGGCGCATGCTCCGGATAAATTTCAAGTTCCAGCCTTAATATGAATTTGCAGCGGGTTTCCTTTCGAATTTCGTCTGCTGGCGGTTCTTTGTCGGTTATTGATCGGATACTGAGCAAGTCTATAATCCCCAGCTCAATATTCGGGTATTTGCGGCAGATCCGCATGAGTTTTTCTTTGGGGATTCTGACCAGCTCTACCGGCTCGAGAGTCTCGATATAGGATTGCGACCGCTGCTCTTTGTTAAAGGGATAGATATCTCCAAAGAAATCATTTTCGGACAGCGTTAAGGTGGGCTTTCTAAATACCTTTCTTCGATTTTGCAGCGTCAGGTAAATGGAATCCTTCAATCGGCCCGATACAATAAAAAACAAATGGTCTTCCGTGTCTCCGATCTCATTAACCACGTGACCGGCAGGCAGCCGGATATTTTCAAAAAGGGAGCAAAGCGCCTTTAGCTCGTGTATGGATAATTTGGAAAAGAAATGACCGATCGGTAGCTCCCGGTTATGGTTGCTGTTGAGCTCGGATAGAAAGGATTTTACATTTTGATCGGAGGGCATCTGTATGTGCCATTGAGAGATTTTTGCAACAATCGCCGGCAACATTTTCTCGCTGTTCAAAAAAAGGATGGCGGCCCGGTTATAGGCTTTCGCCGCCGCCTCATGCATCTTATTTTTTAAAAGCAAATCCGCATATATTCTCACCAGATCCGGTTCAGCCGGAAATTTTCTTAAAACATCGAGCATCAAATCAATCGAATTGATCATAATGGAGCCCTCGATAATGTGCTCAAGTGTATTTCGATCGATTTTGAACTGGTGCAATGAAGATTTTTTAATAAACTCAGGCACTTTCACTTTTAATTACCTTTCCGCAGTTCTATCAGAATTTACCCCGGTTAAATCCACCACAAATATAGGCGCATAAATCCGCTGTGTTCGTTTTCTACGAAAAATTTAACAGGGCGAGCAGAATTTTTAAGTGTAAACCATTATTCAGTGCAGCCATGAAAAGGACACATTTATTATCGGCAAAATCGATAAATTACTTAAGGTGTTAAATAAATAAAGATTTTAACCTAAAAGCCGATAAATAAGTTAGGGGCTTCGCCCCAATTGGAATGGTGGAATGCTGGAATATTGGAAAAATGGGTCTTGACCTCCGGCTCGGAGAGGATACTGCAATATTGGGTAAATGGCAAAATTCGTCTTGACGATAAAATTTAAAATGGATTATATCCTCTGAAAACCCACTATTCCATTATTCCATGATTGAGGTTAAAACTCATGCCTCAAAAAATACCCTGTATTTTCATTTAGTTGTATAAATTCCGAGACGTTAAATTATGGGAAATGAAGAGAGACGAAAATATCCAAGGGTTCAAATATACGATCCGATTTCCTATTTAAGTCTGGATTCCGATGGCGGAATGCTGCAACAAAATATCGCCGTTGTTCGCAATGTGAGCCAGACGGGGATCCAGATCGAAACCTTCCTGGAAATCAGATCAAAAAAACTCTCCTTAATGTTTTTCGATCTGGATAAAAACCAGATACAGGTTAAAGGTAAGGTTATGTACTGCAGAAGGAATAAATCCGGCCAGTTTAGCATTGGAATCCATCTCATCGGAAACGAGGCCGAAAACCTTCGATTTGTAAAAACGCTGGTAAAATCCTACCATTATCAGAAAGAAAAATCCTGCCTGGTCATCTCCCCCGGCATCCAGAATTAATAATAAGGGACGTTGTTGACTAATTAGACTAATGATAGTAACGTCAGCCCTAACGATTCAAACCGTAATTTATGCTTGGTTAAAGTCAGGTAGCCGGTGGAAATTGGTATTGAGTCAGATCGCAGCAAAGCTTGTAGAGGGATATGGGCTTTCATTAGCCGAAACAACCCGTCAAAGCGGATGTCTACCTCGGCGATTGCTAAATGGTTAAGTCGGGGAAATAATAAGTCCAATTAGTCAACAACGTCCCCTCTGCTTTCACTTGACCTATTTCTACAAAGGCTATAATTAGACTCGAAATTGCAATATTGCCTTATATGAGCGATATTCAAAATGCCGGATCGAAATTCTTACAAACAAAAGGGGGGGGCGATTTTGCTGGAGTTGTTTAAAGATATTTTTCAATTTTTTAAAAAAAATATTTGGCCGATTTCAATTCTGACGCTGGGCATTGAGTTCCCCTATATATTGATTCAAAATATTCATTATTTCAGCAACACGTCATCTGAATTTTCCAACAATGTCGGTCTCATCCTTTTTATGGTCACCTTTATCATTTATCCGTTTTCAACCGGCGCCCAAATTTCCCTATATGCGATGATCATCAGGGGAACCCGATTAGATCTAAAAGCATGCCTCTATAACAGCCGCAAATACCTCTTCAATCTGGTTATCGGTTCTCTAATATACATTTTCTTTACGTTTCTGGGCTTGCTTGCATTTATTGTCCCCGGCATCATTATTGCGGCACGGCTATCGTTTTACTGCTTCTTTATTGTTCTGGATGATCTAAAACCCGTTGATGCCTTGAAGAAAAGCGCTCAGGTCACCAAAGAATATACCTGGCAGATTGCCAATTCTCTTATCATTGTCGGCATTTTACTGGTTGCCCCGTTATTATTAATTCAACTGGCGCTTAATCATATCGGGCTTTATAATCTATATTTCGGAACATTGGTCGATTCACTTTTTTCCATACTGGGATGGCTGAGCTTGATTTTAGTTTTCCGATTTTATTGCCGGTATAAAGCCAAAGCCGAAAGCGGCCACCCCCCGGTTACCTGACATAATTCCTTCCGGCATTATCTTTTCCCCGATAATTCGTCTGGCGCATCATTCTTTTCGAAAATAACAACTGTGTTTTTGAATCTGTTCCGCGGGCGTTCCGGAAATATTTCATAGTAAATTTAATAACATAGATTGGTTGTTTTGCTTTTTCGGACACAATATGCGAAAATATCTATATTCGGTTGTCATGCAACTGTGGGAAAGCCGGCCGCCGGGACTGGAGTGGCCGGTTCTGGGTCTGGCCGTCAGCCACGGCATATCTTTTGTGAAGAACTTTTTATTCGGACAGGAATACCTGTCGTTCAAAATCAATGAAATCATGATTCGCCCGTACAAGCGAATCGTTTTGATGCACGTGGCCATCATTGCCGGCTTCAATCCTATGCTGTGCAAAACAACGGTTTCAAACTCTCACTTGTCCATCAAAAAAGAACATTTGTCGAGAAAGCGAAAATTCTGATCGGCGCAGACGGAGCCAAATCAAAAATTCGCAAGCAGTCTGCTCCCCGGCACCTTTTTCCTCAAAAATATGTCGCCATCCAGGAATGGGTTGATCGCAAAAATGACTTTCCTTACTTCACTTCGATTTTTGATTACAACATCACCGATTATTACTGCTGGACCATCCCAAAGGGAAACTATCTGTTGATCGGAGCGGCCCTGCCTTACAAAGAAAAGGCCGCTGAAAAATTTGCGCTGCTGAAAGCAACACTTTCCAGGTACGGCATGAAGTTTGGCAAGACCGTATTTAGAGAAGGCACCCTGATTCTGAGGCCGGTAAAACAACATCAGCTGTTTACCGGCAGACAGGGAATTGCCTTGCTGGGTGAAGCTGCAGGCTGGATCAGCCCCAGTTCAGCAGAAGGTATCAGCTATGCATTTAAAAGTGCCCTGATGCTGGCAGACGATTTGCGAAGCACACTCGATGGTTTTGAAAAACGCTATCATGAGAAGACCCGACAACTCAGAAAAAATATATTTCTCAAAAATTTAAAATCTATTGTTATATTCAATCCCATCCTGAGAAAATTGATAATGAACACCGGGCTTCAAAGCATTACGGTGAGATGCCACTAAGCCGGCTATCAAAAAATGCCGGGTAGAACAGTTCGATCCAAAAAATTTAACAATACATCCGATCAATGCATAACCATGTCTGCATACCAATTTGAGCCTTTTTCCATACCGGCCTATATATTATTTTTCATAATTTTGTGGATTTGTGTTTGTAAGCTAATATCTTCCGCCGGGGGTTGGAGGATATTGGCACGGGACTATCGGGCGAATTCCTTATTTGACGGTAAGAAACTGTGGTTAAAAAGTGTTGGGATGCGAAGATGGACGAATTACAGCAACTGCATAACCGTCGGCGCCAACAAATATGGACTTTATTTGTCGGTATTTCCGATTTTTCGGGTTGGCCACCCGCCTTTGTTTTTCCGGTGGACGGATATATCAACCGTAGAGAATTCTCGGCCTTTATTCGGTGATATCGTTAAATTTAATTTTGCCAAGCAGCCGGATGTACCGATAATATTTTCCAAAAGGTTGGCTGCCAGAATTTTTAAGATGAGAGAGGAGAGCCAGCCGGGGTCGAACACATAACCGGCAGAAATTAGGGCAAGATCGGTGGTACGCCATTTTGGATTTGTTCAAATTATCATCCTATTGCCTGTATGAGTTTGTAAAGCTCTGAGAAAAGGACTCGTTAAATGATCCGTGGATTTTTTAAAATGGTAAAATTTTTTATCGCCCTAGTTACCGTCTTTTGTCTATTCATTTTATTCATGGTGACGGCGATGTCCAGTACCCCTTATTTGACAAGCAAACATTACAAGAATAACGAATCGCCTTCTTACGTTTTCAAAGTTGTGCTCGAATCTTTCGATCCGTCTTTGAATCAACCCCGATTTGAATGCGTCAGCTGGGACGATTTTAAAGAAATGCATCCGCAAGCGGAAGATCAAAATGTCTACATAAGCAGAGAAGAGTACAAATGCCGGGGCAGTATCTCTGTATTTGAAAGAGAATATACGACATATCTCAGTGTGCCGGAAGGATCCTGTGAGAATATCTCTTCAGATTTTAAAGTGCAAAATGTGGACGCCCATACGCAGGTGGTAAGATTGCGATGGGCCCAGGAAGCGTTTAAAGTGCGCAACAGCTACCACGTGGATGCCAATACGGTTATCCCTTTATATTCATGCGAATTTATGAGTGCCGGAATTGCCGTCAGTATTTTTCTGGGTAGTATCATCGCGCTTGTGATGACAGTTATATTTTTTGGCTTTTGTTATAAAAAATACGGAAAACTCATTTCCGCCGGATTGGCGCTTATTCTGGCAGGTTTAGGCGCATTGAATTTAGCCGCCTTTGACCGCTGGTTGAGTTTAGACCCGCTTACAGAAAATCCGGAATTTTTTATATTTAGAATGAAAATTTTGTTCATCGCATCTGGCATTCTTTTTGTCTGCGCGGCAATCTCGTTTTGGATCCATAAAAAGAAAAGATTACCAACCGGCGACTGAGGTTAATAATTACTACCGTGAAATTAATTCCTATAGACCAGGCATCAACGGTCTTCCCACAGCCGCCGCTTTTTGCAGCATTGCCGACAGCCGGCCTTTGAAATAAACATTTAAATTTGCTAAGAAGCAGGTGGTATTCAAAAAGAGCATAATTTTACGGATTCCCTCTTCCACTCACATTTGTAATACAGAACTCTAATAGCAGAGGCGTTTTGGTTATGAATGAAGGTGAACTCAAACACAGACTGGCTGCAATTTTGAGCGCCGATGTGGTCGGCTACAGCCGCCTTATGGCCGAAGATGAAGTTGCCACCGTCCGCACGCTATCCGCCTGGCGGGATAAAATTTCTAGGATTGTAGACAATAATGAAAGCAGGATTAAATTGACGAAACAAGAAAACAGAGGAGGAATTTGATGTATCTGCTGGTTAATGTTTTAGAACAGACCCAACACCTGTCGGATATTCTGGAAGACTTTGCCCAAATAGGTATCAAAGGCTCAACGGTGATTAACAGCACCGGCATGGGGCGCGTATTAATGGAAACAAAAGCTTCTTCAGCAGTGGCGCAGCATATCTCCAAAATCATTACCGACCTTGAATCATCCAATAAGACCATCATTACTGTGGTAAAGGACAAAGATGTTCTTGATAAAGCCATCGGCATTGTCAAATCGTTCTGTGGAGATCTTTGTGAGCCCGGCAAAGGGATTCTATTTGCTTGCCCGCTTGAAGTCGTTGAAGGTTTTCAGGAAGCGGATTGATTCGCGCATTAGAAATGATATTTTCAGTCATCATACCCGCCCATAACGAGGAGGCATTTATCGGCCGGTGTTTGGATTCGATCGAGCGGGCAGCACAACCGTACCCGGGTGAAATCGAAACAATTGTAGCACTTAACCGATGCACTGATCGAACTGCAGATATTGCCAGAAATCACGGTGCCATAACCGTTAATGAGGATGTTAAGAATCTCGCAAAAATCAGAAATGCCGCTGCCCGATCTGCTACCGGAGAAATCATCGTTACCATCGATGCAGACAGTCGAATGACCGCCAACATGTTAGAAGAGATCGACCAAAAACTTTCAACCGGAAAATTCATTGGTGGTGGTGTTGTTATTTTGCCTGAAAGAATGTCTCTTGGAATCTTTGTGTCTTTGCTGGCCATCCTACCCGCTCTATTGATCTATCGCGTATCGGGAGGATTGTTCTGGTGCTATCGGAAGGATTTTGAAATGCTGGAAAGATTTAATGAATCGCTTGTCAGTGCCGAAGATGTTGATTTTGCCAGACGATTAAAATCTTACGGTAAGAGCAAGGGCAAACGATTTAAGACCATAACAAAAGCCCATATTGTCACTTCCTGTAGGAAATTTGATGAATTCGGAGACTGGTTTCTTTTAAAAAATCCGCGCCTGGTGTGGAAAATATTTCAAGGCAAAGATCAAAAAGCAGCTGACCGCTTCTATTATGATGTTGATCGATAATTTAGCTAAAACTTAATCATGTTTTAAATGACGATATGCTGTCACCAACCGAAAAATAAACCCCACCAGCAGAGCGCCGCTGAACAGGATCATAAAATTGGATGCGTAAAAGGTAAAGATGAAAGATGGCGGATCATTGAGCCGGTAGGCGGAAACCAGCAGTTGAATACCAAAAACCAGATAAAACCCGGCAATTGCGATCAGGATGATCTGCCGGATCCACCAGTATATGCTAACCGCGGTTTGTTCCTCATATTCCTCATGGGGCGCTTCTTCCATAACAACTTGATATTAACTATAATCTAAATCCTGTCAACAGGAATGTGTATGCTTGACGCGATCCACTATTTTTTAAATAGCTTCTCGATATCTGCTGGATTTTTTATTGCTATTGCCCTTTTTCGGCAGATTATTTGAGCAATACAAGGCTCAACCAGGGGATGTAGGTAATCAGGGCTAAGGCGATCAGCAGGATGGCAATAAAGGGCAATGAGGCCACATAAAGCCTTAAAACCGGTCGTTCAAGTCGGATGCTGGCAATAAACAGGTTAATACCCAGGGGGGGGATGGAAGCGCCGATTTCCAGATTGGCTAAAAAGATGATTCCCAGGTGAATGGGGTCGATCCCGTAGGCGTGGGCCATCGGCGAAATCAGCGGGACGACGACAACCAGTGCCGAAAAAATTCCCATGGTACAGCCGACCGCCAGGAGAAAAAGATTTAATACGATCAAAAACAGTATCTTGCTTTCGATCTGGAGCTTGAAAAATTCCAGCATTTGCATCGGAATTTCGGCATCGATCAGATAGTTGGTCAGGCCCATGGCGGCACCCAGGATAATCAGCACAGCGCCGACCAGGACCATGCTTTTTTTCATAATTTCCGGCAAGTCTTTCCAGCCAATATCCCGATAAATAATAACTTCCACAATGAGCACATACACGGCCGTAATTGCTGCGGCCTCACTGACCGCAAACTTTCCGCTATAAATCCCGCCCAGAACCACCAGCGGCAGGGGCAGTTCCCACAGTGCTTCTTTAACAGCACCCGAAACCTCAGATATTTGAAAACGGGTTTTGGGTATATTTTTTTGGACGGCCCGGCTGATGCTGAAAACCGACAGCAGCACCACCAGCAAAATTCCGGGAATGATGCCGGCAATGAAAAGCTGATCGATTCTGACTTTGGCCACGATGGCGTAGAGGATCAGGGGCAAGCTGGGAGGAAAAAGCAACCCCAGGGTTCCCGAGGTGGTTAACAGGCCCAGTGAGAAGACTTCCGGATACTTCCCCCGGGTCATCGCCGGCAGCAGGATCCCGCCCAGGGCAATGATGGTCAGGCCGGTGGCGCCGGTCAGGGCGGTAAAAACCGCACAGGAAATCAGGGCGATGACCGCAAGCCCTCCCGGCAGCCAGCCCAGGACGGCATTTGAAAGCCGGATCAGCCGTTTGGGGGCGCCGCTTTCTGAAAGGAGATAGCCCGCAAAGGTAAACAGCGGAATGGCCACCAGCACCGGGGTGGTGGCCATACGATGCATTTCGATGATGATGGCCGACAGATCAATTCCGCTGATAAAAAACAGATATACGGCCAGCCCGCAGATGACGACAAAAACGGGCACACCGATCAGCATAAAAAGAACGGCAGCAAGGACGGCCAGAAGATTCATGAATGCTTTCCGTGTTCGCTATAATTGTCGGGGTTAAAAATCAGCGTAAGCTCTGCGAAAGCGCTGAATCCAAAACGCAGGGTCATCAGCGCGAAGGTGACGGGAAAAATGACTTGCGGAATCCAGAGCGGAATTTCCAGAAAAGTGGTGCCGCCCATCTGGGCCTCGTTTTGAACAAACGTCCAGCCGGCAAAGGTCAGCAGGCCGCAGATAAAGGCCGATACCAGACAGGAAATCGCTTTGAGATACCGGCTGCCGTGTCCGGAAAACCATCTTGAAAACACCTCGATGGTGATATGTTTTCCTTCTTTGCTGGCCAGGCTGGCCCCGATAAGCCCGACCCACAAAACCAGATAGCGAACCAGCGGATCCCCCCAGGAAATTCCGGTACTAAAAACATTTCGGAGTATAATCTGCAAAAATGCCAGCAGGATCATGACGCTCAGCATGGCGGCCACAAGGAATTTTTCTACCCGGCCGAGGATTTCATCCCATCGGTGCCATCTGCTCATTGTGGGTTTTTCTTTCTGTAGGCTTCTATTTTGGTGATGACTTCCTCCCGGATCCTTTTCGAAAAGCTTTTGCCCTCCAGGCGCTGCATGGCTTGATCGGATACTTTTTTAAAATCGGCGACCTGTGCCGGTGTGGGCGTAATGATTTTTACGCCGTGTTTGACCATCACCTGAATCGCTTCCTGGTTTTCTTGGCGGATGGTTGTTTTCAGCTCATTCAGCCGGCGCCGGCAGGTTTCCAGGAGGATTTTCTGGTGGTCGGGGGGATATTTTATTAAACATTTTTTTCTGTATGACCAAGCCCCCGATCAGGTAGATCAGGTTGACGTCGGTCATGTATTTGATTTTGGTAAACCATTGCAGGGAAATGGCGCCGGTCGGCGGAGCGTAAACCACATCCACCAGCCCGGTTTGCAGTCCGACCAAAACGTCCGGCACCGAAAGCGGAATGGCCGATACATTGGCCTCGTCAAATATCACTTTGGTCATGGGTGAATCTGCCCAGGTCCAGACTTTGGCTTTTCGAAGATTATCCAACGTGGCCACCGGCGTGGTTGACATCAGATGGACAAAACCGGCCTCAGACCAGCCTAAAAGGATATAGCCGTTTTCATCAAATCCCTTTTGAAAAAACGCCCCCATTTCTTCTGTTACGTAATCGACCTCATGATACGACTCAAAAAGAAAAGGGATCTGGAACACATCCATCTCGTTGAAGATAGCGGATAACCCCGCAGAGGTCAGTGCTGCACCGTGAATCTGTCCGATATGCATCTTTCTGAGCATATCTTTTTCATCCCCTAACACCCCGCCGGGATAAAACTTAAAGCCGACCTGCTTGTCGGTTTTTTCCCCGCACCTCTGCATCGATGGAATGAAAGGTCTTCATCCAAGAACTTCCCCCCGGGGCCAGGGTGGCAATTTTGATCTCGAGGGTCTTTGCCACACTCGCGGCCGGTGGCATCAGCAGACTCAAAGCGATAAAACTGAGCCCGGAAATTTTTATCACCGCGGATCGGATCATGTGGGGGTCTCCTAAAAATACGCGTCAATCTGTTCAAGCATTTCTTTTGCTTTTTTATGCGCCACTGTGTTGAGCAATGTTAACTGCGGTATTTTATCGACCGGGGTCTCCAATACCTTCTGAAGGGTGGCCACAAATAATTTCTTGTCAAAGGTTTTTCGGGCGTACTGGTCGGCATAATAAACCTGGGTCATTAAAAACTTGCCCTGGCTGAATTCCAGGGCTTTTTTAAAGTGGTGCTGAGCCCGGGTTAAGTCACCCCCGGCAATTTTGGGCCTGGCGGCAAACCATATGCCCATAAACAGATGGGGGCCGCCGTAGTAAAATTGCTCATTCAGCACCAGCACCCGTTTCATTAATGCCTCAACCCGGGGCAGTTCAGCCAGGGCGGCCATTGAGCCTAAACTTAGCCGAATCCAATTTCCCCAGCAGGTTGCTGTCCAGAACATATAGGGGACATCGTCCTTTCCGAGCCGGTTTAATGCTTCTTCGAAGGCGTCAAACGGTTTTGAAACCGGGTTTTTCAGACCCCGCAGTTCCAGCGCGCGCAGGGCATATTTTTTAGCCCTTTCATAGAGTACACGGGCGTATTCTGAGTCCGCATCTTCGATAAATGCCGAGGCGAATGAGGCGTAGGCCTGGGCAGCGGTGATCAGCAAACGCTCATTGTTCGGCACGGCTTCGACCATGCCGTCAATCAACATGAGATAGGCGGGCATACCTTCGCGGATAACCCTTAGATCGGATTGTTTATTGGCAGAGTTGGAGACATCTTCCAGAAGAGTTGCAGCAGATCCCACGGTCATTTGCTTGTTGGGAATGCAACCTGCCGCAATCGTGAAGGGTAAAGAAGATCGAAAAAATTCCGATCCAATTCCGTGTAAAACTCATCTCTAATGCCTCGATGTGCTGAAGAAGGTTTAATGCCTTAAACCATTTATATGGCCAAACGATACCGATTGTCAAAAAGTATATGGTAATGTAAATTGGGCGTCAACAGAAATGGACCACAACATATAGTAGTTTGGTGGATTCGCAAGCGTGAAATTCAGGATATTGAAAGGAGCAGATGGGTAATAAAATAAAACTAAAAAAGGGCGGTCCCCAAGATTGGTCATTTACCGTTTACCAGGAACCACCCTTTTAAAAACAATCTGATTATTGTCGCACGCCGGGGTCAGCATCTCACCCGTATAAACCGGGTTGCCCCCCCAAGAGGATATGCCACGATATCGTTGAGATTGAACGGGACGGCTGGTTTTAGCAGAAACACAAAAGTCTTTTATCCGGCTTAACAATGCTTAACCAGACGCTTCCATTATTGAGCAGGAATGTAAGGTATTTCTTCTCCCCACCATCCGCGTTCATCTGACATTTTTGCATCTTCGACGGTCGGATTGTCATATCCCCACCAGCTAAACTTAACGTGATCCCAGTCTTTAAACGTCGTATCGTGTTTGTAAAACTCGGAACTGCACCCTGCGAGCAATAACCCAATGAACAGTAAAACGATCAGCTTTTTCATTTTCTTTCCTCCTTTTCTAAATCCTGCCCCCCAGTGCTCACAAAAAATAGAATTGTTGATACCGAATATATTAAACATAAATTACTAAAAGACAACAAAAAAATGATTAGAAGTAAAAAAAAAGCGAATTTTTCCTATATGTGTAGAAGCGCAGAAGTATTGTGTAAAAATCCCCACCGATCCGCATGACTTTGCCTTCCTTTTTCCCGCTGCAGAGCACCCTAAAGTTTGGCGCTGTTATTACCGATGAATAATTAGTGCCACCCGATGGGTTTTTATTTTCGGATGGGCACTAATTAATGATCGCTGTCGAAGCCCTTTGGGCGAAGACGGGCAGGCACGGCTTTTGCTCTTAACATGTCGCAGAAATTATTTTCCGGCTGCCGGAGTAAACTTAAAAACCTTTAACTATCCGAAATTTAATAAAAAACCAGGATCTGTTTCTATCGTTATGCGGACTGCAACCCTCTTCAACCAGGCAAAAATGGACACTGTACGGAGCCATTTTTTATTTTACCTGCCCTGTCTGCTTTTCATCGTGCTGGCAACGAGTTGCTCAACGCATTCAAAACCGGAGGTTTCTCTTGTCTCTGATGCACTGCTGACGAATGAAGATGAGCAAATGCTCTGGCAAAAATCAGAACAGGAGCAACTCGCCTTTGAAAGCAATGGCCTTATTTATCCCGGATCAGGAACTTGAAGATTACTTGAATCAAGTAGCTGCCAAACTTCGGCCTCAATCTGCACCGCAGGATCTGGTGATCCGGGTGAAGGTCATCAAGAATGCCTATCTGAATGCCTTCGCCTACCCCAATGGAATGATCTATATCCATACCGGGTTGCTGGCGCGAATGGACAATGAAGATCAGCTGGCGGCTGTGCTGGCACATGAGTTGGCTCATTGCACCCAGCGACACGCTTTGCGGGCCTTTCGAAAGTACAAGGGTCAGCCGGCTATTTTAACTGCCGTTCAACACACGCTGCTTAAAACCAGGGGTTTGCAGGATATGGCCCAATTTCTGGGCATCACCGGAGCAATGGCCGCCATCAGCGGATACGTGCGCGAACTGGAGGCTGAAGCGGATCGATTAGGAATTGAATTGATGACCGTGGCGGGCTATAATCCCAGGGAGGCCCTTTTTCTTTTTGACCATATGATCACTGAAATTGAACAGGAGGGACTCAGGGAGCCTTTCTTTTTCGGAAGCCATCCCCAAGGTCCAGCAGCGAGCTGAAAATTTGCAAAAACGGCTCGATCCTGTATACTTAAATATAAAACCGGCGATTAAGAACCGCGAAATATTTCTTTCAAAATTGGCTCTGTTATTTTTAGATAATGCCAGATTGGATATCCGGCTGGGGCGATTTCAGGCCGCCAGGCGAGGTGTTGAAAAATTTGTGCGGATCAAACCGGATGACACCCGGGCCTATTTTTTACTCGGGGAAATCTACAGACAGCGGGGACAGGCGAGCGATACCCACAAAGCGCTTAAAAATTACAATCGCGCCATCACCCTGGATCCGAACTATGCAGCCCCTCACAAAGCCATCGGGTTAATCCATTATAAAAAAGGTCATCGTGCGCTGGCCAAAAAATTTTTTGAGTCGTGTTTACAGCTTTCGCCCGAAGCCCCGGACAAAGCCTATATTCAGGGATACTTAAAGCGATGCACGCTCAGCGAGGAAGGTTAATGAAAAAATTTTTCTGGATCATCCTGTTCTTATTTGCAGCAGGCTGTGTGGCTTGCACCCATACCGGCGGATTTTCGAAGCCGGCTTCTTACAGTTTTACGATTGACATTCCCGAAGGCTGGCGAAAAATAGACAACAACCGATACCTGTTTGTCACCAAAGAAAGCCCTTTTCTGCAGTATATCATGGTTCAAAACCGCCCCATCGGCAGATCGTTTCGGAATACCAAAAAGAAAATTCAAAAGGAAATGTTGCCGGAAGAGGCCGCCCAGATTATTATTGATGAGCTGATATCCGATCAGAATCTGGTGAATTTAAGGATTCTGGATAACACCCCGGCCACCATCAAGAATTATGAAGGGTTTAAGATTTTATATACCTACAGCGATTCCGAAGGCCAGACATATAAAACGCTTTATTATGGTTTTATAAAAGAAGATACTTTTTTTAACCTTCGGTTTACAGCTGAGGGTCGGATTTACTTTCAAAGGGATATCGGTGTATTTAGAAGCATTTTGAACAGCTTTCAGATCATCAAAGCAGAAGCGGCCTAATCGGAAAGGCATACCGCCGAACGGTTCCTGCCGGCCGGCTAAAAGCACGGAGGTTGGCGGTAAATGATAACGGCCACCGGTTAGTCCCCAAGATATTCAATACCGTCGGTACCCAGAATCTGACTCTTAAATTTGACAGCTGCATCTTTGGTTTTCGAAACCATCACCCGATTATCCCGGGTGACCTCATAGGCTTCCAGGTACCCCTTCTGCTGCAGTTCTTTTAACCCCGTTCGCACCTTGGATTTTAATTGTTTCATTTCCTGCCCGATATTTAGATTTACGGCCCGGGCCAGCCGAATGATTTCGGTTTGCGATTCGGTCTCGTACTGACCTTGATAGAAACGATAAAAGGCCTTGCTGAAATCCGATTTTAAACGGCTTCTGAAAGCGATATCAATGTTGGTCACAAAACTTTCTGCATACATCTCCAGAAAATAGGGATTAACGACAATCCGGATTTTGCCGCTGCCCTGATCTTTATCCGCAAAGCTCAGGATCGAGCCGGTCAAGTCCTTTAACGTTTTTCTTTTTTTCCCTTTGCCGCTGGAAAGCTGCAGGTCAATCCGGGTGCCGGCCAGCCGTTGCATACTTTTCCAGATTTCAGCGGCGTTTTTCGGTGTTGGATCGATGCCGGCAATCCGGGCCAGTTCTGTCTGGGAGGTCTCAAAAGCGTCACTTTCATACTTCGTCATCAGCGCCAGGAGACAAAATAAGATAGTTTCGTCGAAAATGATCAGCAGCTCGCCCACGACCTGCATGCTTCCCCATGAATCGGTGTCACCGGAGTCCAGCCGGACCAGCGGCCATTCGTTTGATTTATGCCGGCCTTTAAAATGAAACGGTGAAACCCGCGTCAACATGGTGGGCATAAAACTAAAAAACCGCTGTACCGGCGGCTGCCGGCTGATATGCTCCTTTACATATTTGGAGGCCCCTTTAATAATTTGCTTTGCGGTGAGCTCGGGTTTGCGGGTGCTGATACCGTTACCGGCTGGTGTTACAGGTTTTCGCAGAATCGAATCCTGTTTATTCTTGTCCGGCATGTAGCGCTCCTTTCATAGAGATAATCGATGTCAGGTTTAGCCCCTTTCGAGTCTAGTCTGTAGTGGTTGTCAAAAAAACGTTGCGGAATTCAAAACGTTTTTTTCTACAGCCACTTATGCCCCAATTCCGAAATTCGGAACATTATTATGGAAAGCGGTATAAAGCAGCAATGAGACACAAAAATATATGCAGATGATTGGTAAGGTTGGTTGCTGCCACTATAAAGAAAAATAGCGAGATTGTCAAAAGAAGGTTGTTTGCCGGATAATTCGGTATTACCTTCACCTCATTCGCATATAATGCCCCTGGCTGCTGGTCACTCGCCACTGGCGCCTGGTATCTGGCTACTGGCCTCAAATAGGTTTCAGGTGTCAGGTACGAGGTTCAGGGTTCAGAGGTTCAGGGCTTCAGGCCCCAGGTTTCTGGCAGCCGCAGAGGGCTGCCCCTACGCTCCGGTTTTTATCTGTCATCTGACCTCTGTCTTCTGATATCTAGCCTTTGAACCTTTGAACGCTGAACCTATGAGCCAGGTGACTGACACCTGAAACCTACTGGTACCTGACACCTGACACCCGAAACCTGAAACCTTATAGCGATATGATTATCTATGACAAAAATCTAAAAGAGGGCCTGGCTGAATTCGGCATTGAAATTCCGATACATCACAGCCGGGCCGTCAGCACATTTGAAAAGTTGAAGAGCCATAAAATTTTGGGCCCGAAGATCGACCAGTGGCTTATCAGCAGCATCAACGAAACCATCACCCGTAAAGATCTTCTGCGGGTACATTCCGATGAATATGTGGCCCGATTATATTCCGATAAGCTCGAAGATGAGATTATCAGAACCTTTGAACTGCTTGATGATAACGGCCGGTACTATCGCTACAATCCGGATACCGCCATCCTGCCTTTGGCACAACTTTTTGATCGGCTGCTTTTTAAAGTGGCCGGAACCATGCAATGCTGCCGGGTGGCCCTTGAAAAAGAATTTTGTTTCGTTTTTGGCGGCGGAATGCACCATGCCAAAAGAGATTATGGCGCCGGTTTTTGCATGGTAAATGATATTGTGATCGCCCTGCGCAAGCTGCAGGCTGAAAATTTGATTCGCAGCGCCTGGATAATCGATCTGGATGCCCACAAAGGGGATGGAACAGCGGTATTAACGCAAGAAGACAGCTCGATTACGACACTCAGTATTCATATGGCCCGCGGCTGGCCGCTGGATGGGGAAGCCTATGATCGCCAGGGCAGACTGAATCCGTCGTTTGTTGCCCAGCGACATCGATATCCCGGTTGCCGCCGGCGAGGAACATTTATATGTCGCCAAGCTTGAAGACGGGCTTGAAAAGCTCGTCAGTATTGGACCGCCTGATATGGCGATGGTCTTAGCCGGATCGGATCCCTATGAAAAAGATGAACTGCCTTCGACCGGCGAGCTGAAACTATCGCTGGAGCAGTTAAAAGAACGGGATCTTCTCGTATACCATTTTTTAAAAGCACAAAAGATTCCGCGGGCCTATGTGACCGCCGGAGGGTACGGGGAACGTTCATGGGAGGTGGATTGGCAATTCGTTGAGTGGGCCTTGCTGGACAATCTTTAGAATTGCCTAAAATCATAGGTTTCAGGTTTCGGGTGTCAGGTGTCAGGGTCAATAGATAAGTAATGAGTGCTGAGGACTGAGGACTGAGCAAAAAAGCCTGCTTGGCGCCCGACCATATCAACATGACTTGTCGGTTTCCGTCATGAATCGTCCTCCTGGGACCATGAGTTGTCGTTTTCCGTCATAAGCTGACACGGCCATTTTCAACCCTTTCTATTTTGATATGCCTCAGACCTCAGCACTCAGTCCTATGTTCTCAGACCCGACACCTGACACCTGAACACTGAAACCTTTTAAGTTCTGATGAGCTAATTTCATTTTTTTACTGCGCGGCTGCAGGTTGGCCAGCATCTGTGAAATATCGGTGGTGGGCAGTTTGCAGACAAAATTGGTACAGACATAGGCAGTGGCCCTGCCGTCTTTTGAAACCATAAATTCAGTATAGGGCGCCATGCGAATGATTTCAGCAGCCGCCTTTTTATCAGCCGGGCGCAGCAAAACGACCTTGCCGGGTAAAAACGGTCGGCGCAATGCCAGCAGCATGGCGCGGGTGTCTTTGGCTGCGGGCCGGCCGACAATGACCACCTCGTAATTTGGATTCAGCGCGTAGTCCAGTGCCATCATCAGATGGGCATGGCCCGGCGGGTATCTATTTACCGATTCGGAAAACGCCCGGCTGATC
>PVMK01126830.1_pt1 | contig 35871 bp, 37 predicted proteins | sample 1853481 | NCBI WGS metagenome assembly PVMK01 (sample SAMN08533507, study PRJNA380276) | Marine sediment metagenome, whole genome shotgun sequencing project. | reverse complement strand
AGCACTGCGGGACGCCGCGATTCGCCGTCCGTAGTAGACACCCGGTGAGAAGTGCGGGTTAGTCGTTCCGCACGAAGGTGAGCGCTTGCCGATCCTTTATGACATCCGGGAAGCTCAGCACCCGGTTGTGCATGGCGACGTGGACGCCGTCCCCGAACAGCCGGGCGGCGAGCAGGGCCTCGGTGACGTTCTGTATCGCGTCGGTGTCGCGAAACTCGTAGGGCCGCATGGCGCCGGTAAGAATGACCGGAATCTCGAGATCCCTGCACTCACGGCACAGGTACTCGCCCGTTTCTGAGAGGGTGTCCGTACCGTGGAGGATGACGATGCCGTCAGACCTCGGCGCTGCATCGCAGACCGCCTTGGTGATAATCTCTCGATCCTCCTCGGTCATGTCGAGCGAGTCCTTGTGCATGACCTCAACGTGGCGGACGAAGAGATCCGGAATCCGCAACGAATCGAGGATCACGTCAAGGACCGTATGTGAGTTGCGCAGGGTGCCCTGGAACTCATCGTAGGTCTTGTCAATCGTGCCGCCGGTAGTCAGAATGGTGAGCCGCACTGTCATCTCCCACAAATTCTCAATTCTCAATTCTCAATTCTTAATTCTAAATCCGAAATTGTCTTGACCTCGGGAATTCTGAATTCAAAATTGAGAATTCAAAACTGAAAATTAAAAAAGTCCGACGCCCCACAGATCGTGGAGGTGGAGCACGCCAAGAACGGGGAAGTCGCCGTCGCAGACCATCAGCGAGGTGATTCGCTTCTCCTCGAGGAGCTTGAGGGCCGCGGTCGCCAGCTCGTCGGGATGAATGCAGGCACCGCCCCTGTGCATCACCTCCTCGGCGGTGTGCGCCAGCGGGTCCGGGTCGCGTTCCATCAGCCGTCGAAGGTCTCCGTCGGTGATCACGCCGAGCAATCGGCCGTCGCCGTCCTGGACAGTCGTCATACCGAGAGCCTTGCGGCTCATCTCGTAGATCACATCTTTCATCGTGGTGTCGGCCGCCACCCGCGGCACCGCCTCGCCGGCGTGCATCAGATCGCTGACCTTGAGGAAGCGCTTACCCAGCTTGCCGCCCGGGTGGAGGCGTGCAAAATCCTCCTCGCGGAAGCCCTTCTTCACCGACACCGCCATCGCCAGGGCGTCGCCAAGGGCAAGGCTGGCGGTCGTCGAGGCGGTCGGCGCCAGATTCATCGGACAGGCCTCGCGCCGCACCCCGAGATCGAGGTGGAGGTCGGCCGCCTCGGCCAGCGGTGACCCGGGGTTGGAGGTAATGGCGATCACGGTCACGCCCAGCCGTCTCAACAACCTCATCAGCTCGATGACCTCATCGGTAGTTCCCGACTGGGAGATCGCCACAACCAAATCGTCCTCGGTCACCATTCCGAGGTCGCCGTGGGTCGCCTCCGCCGGGTGAATAAAGAGCGCCGGGGTCCCGGTGGAGCTCATGGTGGCGGCGATCTTGCGGCAAATAATGCCCGATTTCCCCATCCCCGTCAGGACCACTCTGCCGGTGCAGCTGAAGATGAGCTCGACCGCGCCGTCAAAGTCTCCGCCCAGCGTTTCCATCAGGTTGCGGATGGCCTCGGCCTCGGTCTCCATCACCTGTCGGGCGACGTCGCGGCTCACGGCGCCACCTCTCGGACCGCGGTCGAAACCACCTCGAGCTGGCCGATCAACCGGTCAAATTCGTCGAAGGAGAGCTGAGTGGTGGCGTCGGATAACGCCTCCGGCGGGTTTGGATGGACCTCGATGAAGAAACCGTCGACACCGGCACCGGCCGCCGCCCGCGCCAGGTAGGGGTGGAACTCGCGCGCCCCACCGGTGGCGTGGCCGAGCCCGCCCGGGAGCTGCAGCGAGTGGGTGCAATCGAAGACCACCGGCGCGAAGCCGCGCATGACCGGGAATCCGCGCATGTCGACCACGAGGTTGTGGTAACCGAAAGTCGAACCGCGCTCGGTGAGCACTACGCGCTTGTTGCCGGTTGCGGAAACCTTCTCGACCACGTTTGCCATGTCCTCGGGGGCCAGGAACTGCCCCTTCTTGACGTTGACAGGCAACCCGGTATCGCCGCAGGCGTGCAACAGATCGGTCTGCCGGCAGAGGAAGGCCGGTACTTGGAGGACATCGACGACCTCGGCCGCGCGGGCCGCCTGCTCCGGGTGGTGGACATCGGTGATTACCGGCAGACCGGTGACCCGCTTGACCTCGGCCAGCGCATCCAGGCCTTCGTCCTCGCCGGGGCCGCGAAAGCCTTTCTCGGAGGAACGGTTCGCCTTGTCGAATGAGGCCTTGAAGACCACCGGCACGCCGTGACGTTCGGCGATCTCACGTACCGTGCCCGCCACCTCGACCACGAAGTCGCGGGACTCCACGACACACGGCCCGGCGATGTAGACCGGCCGCGCGCCACCGCCGATGCGGATGCCGGGAGCGAGATCGAAGGCCTCAATCGTCATCGCGCACAGTGTAGCAGGAGGAGGGCTCGCCGGACCTCAGCCGATCTCCGTGCCCGTATTGAACCGCGAAGACGCAAAGATCGCAAAGTCCGACACTAAGAAAAATAAAAATTAATCTTCGCGCCCTTTGCGTCTTTGCGGTTCAAAAAAATGTACGGAACGGCTGCGTCAGTTCGCTTCCACCGTCTCCTCCACGGATTCTTCAATCGCCTCATCAACTGCTTCGACCGCTTCCGTGTCCGCCGCCACCTCCGCGGTCTCCTCCTCGGTGGCCTCGGCCTTTCGCTGGTCGCGGTACTCCACCGCGGCGCCGATGAACGATCTGAAGATCGGATGCGGGTCGTAGGGCCGCGACTTGAACTCGGGGTGGAACTGGCAGCCCAGGAACCACGGGTGATCGGGGAGCTCGATGACCTCGACGAAGATCCGGTCGGGCGACCTGCCGCTGACCACCAGGCCCTTCTCTTCAAGGAGCGGCACGTACTCCGGGTTGACCTCGTAGCGGTGGCGGTGGCGCTCCCACACCTCGTCCGAGCCGTACATCTCCCATGCTCGCGACGACGGCGCCAGCCGGCACGGGTATTTGCCAAGCCGCATGGTGCCACCCATCTGGTCGACGCCCACCAGCTCACGCATCTTGTAAATCACCTTGTACGGTGGCTGGTTTACGAACTCGGTCGAATGGGCGCCGGCGAGACCGCACACGTTGCGCGCGAACTCGACGATGGCGGTCTGCAGACCGAGACAGATTCCGAAGAACGGGATCTTATGGCCGCGAGCGAACTCGATGGCGCGAATCATGCCCTCGATGCCGCGCTTGCCGAAACCCCCCGGCACCAGAATGGCATCTACCTCGAAAAGCTCACCGGGGTAGCCCGAGCCCTCGAGGTCCTCAGCGTCGATGAAGACCAGGTTGACCTTGACGCCGTTGGCAAGCCCACCGTGGATCAGCGCCTCGTTCAACGACTTGTACGAGTCGGCCAGGTCGACGTACTTGCCGACGATGCCGATCGACACCTCCTCGGTGGCGGCGCGGGTGGCATCGACGACACCCCGCCAGCGGCTCAGGTCGCGCTGGCCCTTGGGCAGATTCAGCATCTCGAGGACGATCTCGTCAAAGCCCTCGGCGGCGAGCTTGAGCGGTACGTCGTAGATGGTATCGGCATCCTGGGCGGGGATCACGGCCCGTGACTCCACGTTGCAGAACAGCGCGATCTTGTCGCGCAGTTCCGGCGGCAGCGGCCGGTCACACCGACAGATCAGGATGTCGGGCTGGATACCGATCTGCAATAGGCCTTTGACCGAGTGCTGGGTCGGCTTGGTCTTGAGCTCGCCCGAGCTCTTGATGTAGGGCACCAGGGTGAGGTGGACGTTGAGCACGTTACCGCGTCCGGCCTCTCTCCGAAACTGGCGGATGGCCTCGAGGAAGGGCAGCGACTCGATGTCGCCCACGGTGCCGCCGATTTCGACCATGACGAAATCGACGTCACCGCCGAGAGCACGGATACCGTCCTTGATCTCGTCGGTGATGTGCGGGATCACCTGCACCGTCTTGCCGAGATAGTCTCCCCGCCGCTCTTTCTCAATCACCGTCTGGTAGATCTTTCCGGTGGTGAAGTTGTTCTTCTTCCCCATGGTGGCCGAGGTGAAGCGCTCATAGTGACCGAGGTCGAGGTCGGTCTCGGCACCATCGTCGGTGACGAAGACCTCGCCGTGTTGGAAAGGAGACATGGTCCCCGGATCGACGTTGATATAGGGATCCACCTTGAGCATCGTCACCGTGTAACCGTGGGCCTCCATCAGCGCCGCCAGCGACGACGCCGAGATGCCCTTGCCCAATCCAGAAACAACGCCCCCGGTGAAAAACACATACTTCGTGGCCATCTCGCCTCCTCCTGCTCAGTCTTTGTTGATGGTCTTTTCGACCCGGTCGAGGTCCTCCGGCGTGTCCACCCCGAACGCCGGATGCGGCGCGTCCAATACCAGGATCGGAATTCCGTGCTCCAAGGCCCGCAGCTGCTCCAGACCCTCGGCCTGCTCGAGCTCGGAGGGAGGTAGGGCGACGAATGCCGCAAGCGTATCGCGCCGGAAGCCGTAAATCCCGAGGTGTAGCCGCCACAGCTTCCACGCTGCCTCGCGATGCCTCGGATAGGGGATTGGCGAGCGCGAGAAGTAAAGTGCCCTCCCCCGAAGATCTCGCACGACCTTGACCGCGTTCGGGTCCTCGGCGCGCTCCGCCTCCAGCGGCCGGCACAGGGTTGACATCCGCACTTCGTCGTCGGCCAGTAGGCCCTCGACGAGAACATCGATATTGTCGCCCGAGAGCAACGGCTCGTCGCCCTGGACGTTGATCACGATCTCCCATTCACTCCGATCTGCAATCGCCACCGCCACTCGATCGGTACCGGACGGGCATTCGCCGGTCATCACCGCCTCCGCGCCGGCACCCGCCGCCGCCTCGGCGATGCGCTCGTCATCAGTGGCGACGATCACGTGATCGATCGTGCGGGCTTCCAACGCGCGGCGTACCACGTGGACGATCATCGGCTCGCCGGCGAGTTCCGCCATCGACTTCCCCGGAAAACGAGTGGAGGCCCAGCGTGCCGGAATCACGGCAACGACGTTAGTCCGCATTTCTCATCCTGTATATGGATCCTAAATAGCGGCGCGACCGAAGTCAAGGCGGGATTCAGGAAATCATACAACCGTTTGTTAGGAAATCACAAATTATTGAATTATCTATTATTTAACATCAATTTCATGCAGTTTTGGACCGACAGCCGCCGAATTCTCGTGATTCCAAACATCGCATGGGCATCGTACCAAGGAGCACTTGCCAAAACTACATAGAATTGATACAAACAACTGTATGATTCTTACGACCCGTGAACGGCTCCATCAGGCGGCAACCCGCCTCTTCGCTGACAACGGTTATCGCGGAGCTTCTGTACGCGATATCTGCAACCTGGCCGGCGCCAACCCCGGGGCGATCTCCTACCATTTCGGCGGAAAACGCCAGCTCTATCGGACGGTGTTACGCCGGGCAGCCGCCGGTCTCGCCGAAATGGGGCCCGCAATCGATAACGAAAGCGGTGAACACAAGCCAGTGGGCGTACTCGACGCCCTGAAAAAAGTCCTCGACCGCATGCAGTCGGATGACGCCGCCACCCGCCTTCTCCTCCGCGATCTCGCCGACGGTGGCTCAGTGGCTATTGAGTCTCTGACGCCACCGCTGCGCACCGCCTTCGAGCAACTCGCAACCGCCATCGGCCACGGCGACAATCCCCAGGCCAGCAGCGAGGGGCGGCTGCTCTTTCTTGGTCTGGCGGCACCGCTCTTCCTGCTCACCGCCGCGTGGCCGGTGGTGGCGCGTGCCCTCGAGCTCGAGCTCGACCAGCGCGAGGCGCTGCTCACGGAGCTGGTGCGGCGAACGCTCGCGAACCACGACGGAGTCGAGATGGTGTGACCCGATCGCGGTAATCGATGCTCGATGCTGGATGCTGGATGCTGGATGCAACAAAAGTGTGAATTCGCGATTCGGCTTGGTAGGCGGATCGAGTATCCAGTATCGAGTATCGAGTGTGTGGGAGGGTGGATCGAGTATCGATAGGCGGATAGGGCGGACGAGTATCAGAATGCCCTCAATCAACCGTCGGTCCCAAGGGGAAGAACATGGACCTGAAGACTCTCAAGTGGCATCTCCTCTCCCGTCCCGGCGCCACCGAGGGCGCAGCATTCGGACCCGAGCACCTCACCTACAAGGTCATGGCCAAGCTCTTCGCCGTCGTCTCCTGGGACGAGGATCCCATGCGCATCTCCCTCAAGTGTGATCCGGCCGAGGTCGAGGCGCTTCGCAGGGTTTTCCCCGCGGTCCAGCCCGCGCCCTACTTCAACAAGACGCATTGGAACGTGGTCATTCTCGACGGCACCGTCCCCGAACCGGAGTTTCTTGCCATGATCGACGAGTCCTACCGTTTGGTGGTCAAGAACCTCACCCGGAAACAACGGGAGGGGGTGGCGGCTCTGGCATGAGGATCATCGACGTCACAGCCGAGAACGTCGAGGAGACGGGCTTCTTCTGCCTCATGAGTCGGAGAAAATCTGACGGCTACCGCCGCAAGCTGCGGTGGCTCCAAGCACGCTTCGAACAGGGCCTGCGGATCAAGATGCTCGATCTATCGGAGGGCGGGCGCGGTTTCATCGAGTACATCCCTGGTGAGTACGCCTGGCGGCCCGTCGAAGCCGCCGGTTATTTGTTCATTCACTGCCTGTGGGTCGTCGGCAAGAGCAAAAGGAAAGGGTTCGCCAAGCTGCTCCTCGATGAGTGCCTCTCCGATGCCCATCGAGATGGCGCCAAAGGCGTCGCAATGGTCACCAGCGAGGGCAACTGGCTGGTCGGCAGAAAGCTCCTTCTGAGTCGCGGCTTCGAATCGATTGACCGGGCGCCGCCGGCCTATGAGCTGCTGGTCAAGAACCTCAGCCCAGCGCCTCCACCCTCGTTTCCCACCGACTGGGATGAGAGGGCCGCAAGATTGGGGAACGGTCTGACCGTAGTCCGAACCGACCAATGCCCCTATCTCGACGACGCCGTCAACACCGTCCTCGGCGCGGCGCGGGATTACGGGATCGAGGCCAAAGCCGTGGAACTGACGACCGCACGGGAGGTTCGCGAGCGGGCGCCGTCTCCCTACGGGGTTTTCAGTATTGTTCTCGACGGCGCAATGCTCAGCCATTATTACCTGCCCGAAAAGAAGCTGAACGAGCTCTTGGATGAACGGCAGACATAGAATGGAAGGAAGGATTCATGGACTGAAGGTGACGGCCACCGCGAGCGACACCGATGCGGCGGCGCTCAAGAAAAAACCGTAAGCCGGACTTTGGAGGTTATTTCCGATTCCCACTCGAACAGACGATCCTGCGGCACCGAAGAGACGGAAACACTGGGAAAAGGTCTGGTCGAAGACTCGTCCGGACGAGGCGAGCTGGTATCAGGAGTCGCCAGTGGTTTCGCTCGGTCTCATCGAGGCGACGGGAATCAACCACGATTCTCGCATCCTGGACGTCGGGGGTGGACCCTCAACTCTGGTCGACCGCCTCCTCGATCGTGGATTCGAGAATATCTCCGTTCTCGATATCAGCGACGCGGCCATCGGTCACGCCAGAGCCCGCCTCGGAGCACGCTCAAAGCATGTGTCGTGGGCGAGGGAGGACGTGACGACCTTCCGCGCGGAGGAGCCGATCGACTTGTGGCACGATCGCGCGGTCCTTCACTTCCTGACAAAGAAACGCGACCGGGAGCTCTACGTCCGTTCGCTGACCGAATCGTTGGCCCCAACCGGCCACGCAATCATTGCGACCTTCGCGCTCGACGGGCCGGAGAAGTGCAGTGGCCTCGAGGTTGTTCGATACGGTCCCCGAGAAATCACGGCTTTGCTCGGCGAGGATTTCCAGCTCCTGGAGATCTTCCACGAAACCCACTTCACTCCCGGGAAGGTCAGGCAGCGGTTTACCTACTTCCGGCTTCAGCGACAACACTGAGAGCCGCGACTATTTCGCTTCGGAAAACACGCGGCGCCGATCCCTCGTACTTCAAAGAAGATCCGAGAAAGGAGTGTGGAGTGCTACCGGAAAAACAGGACAATGCATTCGGTGAGTTCTACAAATCAGCCCGGTACAACAAGATCCTCGACCAGAAGACCACGTTGCTGATCCACCTCGCGACCGCGATGTCGGCCGCGTGTTATCCGTGAATGGAGCACTATCTTGGCGTCGCCAGGAAAAAGGGCATCACGGATGAAGAGATCGGGGCCGTGCAGTCGATCGTGATGGCCGTCGAGGCCGGCCGGGTGCGGGCGCAGTTTCGGGAGGTGAGGGAGCGCGGACAGAACGCTGATTGAGATCAGGCCGGGCAGTTTCTGCCATAATCTGTTCTCGAAAAAGATGAGGAGTTTTCGAGGTTCTCAATGATCTGTCCGAAGTGTTCTAGCGAGATGAGCGATGAGAGCTGCGGAGGGGTCCGCCTGGATCTCTGCCGGGTGTGCTTCGGTGTTTGGTTTGACGGTGGTGAGCTTGAGACCTTCCAAGCCGGAGAGGGTTCGGCGCGTGTCAGCGGTGTCCCCGGGTCCAATACCCACTACGAACCGACCGGCGGTTCGGTACATGTCAAATGCCCGCGCTGCGAGCATGACATCCTCCGCACGGGAAGGATTTCAAAGCACGAGGTGATGCGGTGCACAACGTGCCGAGGGCTCTTCCTCCCCAATGCCAACTCTCGTTTCAAGACGTCTGAAAACGGCATCCTCGACTCGGTCGTCGGGGTTCTCGAGGAGATCGTCGGCGCTTTATTCTGAGTAGAAGAGCGCGGGCTGAAGCCCTCGCTCTTCTACTCAGAATAAATCTATTCGGTCGTCGAATCGGAGGTCTCCTGCATGGACGGCGGCGAGGAACACCTGGTTTCCAAAATGACCGCCACCATAGCCTGTGTCAGGGTCTCATGACCTTCTTCGAATCAACCGAGAGGGATGATGCAAAATCGTCCGCAAGGAGGAATACGATGAAATCCATCGCGGTCCGCATCGCCTCGATTGTCATATTGACCTTTGGCCTGACGATGCTCCTCGCGGCGGAAGAGCCCGAGCGGGCCGATCCGTGGGCGCCGATTCGCGTCCTGCTCGGAGAGTGGGAGGGCGTCGGAAACGGATTCGGAGGTGAGTCCCGGGTGCACCATAGCTACGGGTTTATCCTCCAGGACAACTTCATCCACAGCACCACGGTGTCGGAATTCCAACCGAAGGAGGACGGGGCCCCCTGGCGAGATCCATGAGGACTGGGGATTCTTCAGCTTCGACTCGGACCGGGGGATGATCGTCTTCCGGCAGTTTCTCTCCGAAGGCTTCGTCAACACCTACGTGCTGGAAGACCCGAAGTCGGGCGCCGACGTGCTGGTCTTCACCAGTGAGAGCACCGAGGGCGCCGGAGGGATGGCGGCGCGTCTGGTTATTTCCTTCGAGGATGACGACACCTATCGCCTAGTGCTCGAGCTCGCCTCGCCGGGAAAAGACTTCTTCGAGTGTCAGAGCCTGGTCATGGAACGTGAGACCGGGTATTAGGCGAGCAGGTAGGCTCTCGTGTTTTCGAGATTTGCCGCCGACATCATCGTCCTGGCCCACCTGGCGTTTATCCTGTTCGCCGCTGTCGGCGGGCTGCTGGTTCTGCGATGGCCGAAGCTCGCATGGGCGCACGTACCGGCGGTGGTCTGGGGCGCGCTAATAGAGCTCGCGGGCTGGATCTGCCCGCTGACACCGCTGGAGAACAGGCTCCGCGCCGCCGCCGGTGATTCCGCCTACGCAGGTGGCTTTATCGACCAGTACATCATGCCGATCGTCTATCCGGCAGGTCTGACGCGTGGTATGCAGCTGACGCTTGGAGCAGCTGTCATCGCCGTCAACCTTATCGTCTACGGTTCGTTGGTTTTTCGGCGAAAAAGTGAGGGCTCTCACGGCGGCTGACGCTGGTACCATGGCGACCGTGTTGTTGACCATCCTCAAAATTGTCGCTGGGCTGGCGGTTCTCGGGATCATCTCGATCGTGCTGATTGCTGTCGTTTCGGGGCTCGTAAGCTCGGTCCGTGCACTTCGAAATCGGGAGGATCGCAATGAATGAGCCGATACTCAGAGGGTCGTGCCTGTGTGGAGCGGTGGCCTACGAGATGAGTTCTCCCTTCGTCTTCTTCCACCAATGCCATTGCAGCCGCTGCCGCAAGAGCTCGGGGTCGGCCTACTCGGCCAACGTTCTTGTCAAGGCTGACCAATTCGGATGGACCAAAGGCGAAGAGCTCGTCAAACGGTGGGAGCACCCCGAGGCACAGTACTACTGCACCGGTTGGTGCTCGGTCTGTGGCTCCGCCCTGCCCTGGCAGTCGCGCAACGGCAAGGGCTATCTGGTACCGGCAGGCACCCTCGACGACGACCCGGGCAGCCGGCCGGAGAACAACATCTTCTGGGAGTCGCGAGCCCCCTGGTTCGTTGATCCTGCCGATCTGCCGACCGTCGACGGTGGGCGCTGACGGAATACCGGACCCCGTCGGACGTACCATCAATTAGCCCGGTTTTCTCACCGGGTTTCGTGACGAGGGCTGCGAAGGGTAGTCAGATGTTGGATTTTTCGCGAGTTGGGCGACGTAGGCGTAGTCGCACTACGTTGAGGAGCACGATTTGCGAAAAGCACGACAGATGACTGCCATTCGCAGTCCGCAGTAGACACCCGGTGAGAAGACCGGGTTAGGGAGGCGGGCCATGAACCAGGATCTCGAGCAGCTCAAGCTTCTGACGATCTTCCACTACGTGGTGGCCGGGATGGCGGCCCTGGTCGCCTGCATTCCTTTCATCCACTTCTTCATGGGTCTGGCCCTAGCCACCGGCGCGCTGGGAGATTCGGATCCGGGCACCCGGCCGGTCGGTCTCGGCATCATGGCCTTCGCCGCGTTTTTCATCGTCGCCGGCTGGACCTTTGCCGCCATGGTGGCCTTTGCCGGGAGGAGCCTGCAGACGCGACAGCGCTACACCTTCTGCCTGGTCATGGCCGGAATCGAGTGCATCTTCATGCCGGTAGGTACCGTGCTCGGCGTCTTCACCATCATCGTGCTGGTGCGGGATTCGGTGAAAGAGTTGTTCGGGATGCCGGTGGCCGGTAATTCGGCGCCTCCCGTCGCGGAAGAATAGCCGCGAAGCGGCGACAGACAACGGAGCGCGGACGACTGCGGGTCACGCGTTGGCCGGATGCTCGAGTAGCTTGCGCAGAACCGCCAGCAGGGCGGAGCGGTCAACCGGCTTGCCGAGAACGCCGTCAGGCCCGCGGACGCCCTCGTGGGCGCCGAGATAGGACTGGCAGTCGTCTTCGAGGAGTTGGTCGTTGCCGGTCACCACGACCATGGGCAGGTCCGACCACTTCGGGTCGCTGCGTAGACACACGAGCAAATCGAGGCCTGATTTCCCCGGCAACAGGGCGTCGATGAGGATGACCTCGGGTTGGAAGTCGTCCATCAGTTCGCGCGCCGTCGAGCACCTTGTCGCGGACGCCACCTCGAAGCCCTCGTCCTCGAGAAACGACGACAGGTAGTCGATGATGTCCGGGTCGTCCTCGACGACGAGCACCTTAGCCCGCATTTCTCACCAGCTTCCTGCTGCGGGCGGCGATGCATCGCACCGGGATAATCACTGGACGATTTCTTCCGATTTGATGCTCGGGCTCGCCACCAAAGGCAGCCGGATCTCGAACTTCGCCCCTCGACCCGGCTCCGAGTCGACACCGATGGACCCGCCATGCTTGTCGACGATCTTGTTGGAGATGAAGAGCCCCAGCCCGGTCCCCTTGATCCCCTTCGAGGAAAAGAAGAGTGAAAATAGCTTCTCGCGAGTTTCCTGATCCATCCCCATGCCGTTGTCTTCGACCTCGATCACCATCACCTGCGGGTCGCGGCGGATGCCGAGGCGGATCGCGTGGCTGTCCTTGTCCTTGTCCATCCGGCACGCGTCGAGCGAATTTTCGAGCAGGTTGAGCAGCATGGCGCGGATCGCCTGCGGGTCGCCCGGAAACACGCCGGTGTCCGGGGCGATATCGACCTCGAAGGTGGTGTCGGCGTCGCTCGCCTTCTTCTCCAGCCCCTCGCGGAACTCACTCACCAGAGCGGCGAGATCCACGTCCTCGACGGCGAGCTCACGATCCTTGGCGTAGTAAAGAATGTCGAGCACCATGGAGCGGATCCGCTCCACGTTGCGCTGCACCATTTCCCAGCCCTTCTCGACCCGCTCCGGCTTGTCCTTTGCGAAGCCCGTGTTGACCATGTAGATGCCGCCGTCGAGACCGGTCAGCAGGCCCTTGATGCCGTGCGAGATCGAGCCCACCAGGAGGCCGATCGAGGCCAGCTGCGACTGCAGCTCGCGGATCTGGGTGATATCGAAGCACATCTCGATCACCGCTTCGACCTCGCCGTCGGAGTTACGCAGGGGAGCGGTGGTGCAGAGCCCGTTGAGCTTTTCGCCGTCTGCGTGAAGAGGACCTCCTCGTGCTCGCGGGTCTCGCCGGTGTCGAAGGTCTGCTGCATGGGGCACACCAGACACTGCTCCTCGCGGTGCTTGTACATCTTGAAGCAGTTCTCGCCGACAGGGTCGCCGAAGGTCTCGCGGAACTTGCGGTTGGCGTGCTGGATCACGCGGTCGGGGCCCTGGACGGTGATGAAGCAGGGCACCTCCTCGAAAGAGCTGGGCGAGGCGTTCCTGGGAGCGCTGGAGCTCGAACTGCAGCCGTTTCACCTCGCCGATGTCGGTGTGCATCTCCATCACCGCCACGACCTCGCCCGCGTCGTCAAAAATCGCCGTTGTGTGGACCACAACCGGCACCTCGACCCCTTCCGTGGTGATCAGTAGCTGCTCCGAGGGGTGGTTCCGACCGTCGGCGAAGGTGGCTTCGACCGGACAGTCAGGGCAAATCTCCTCCCTCCCCTTGTACACCTTGTAGCAGTACTGGCCCATCCGTTCGGCGAAGTCTTCGCGGAAACGGCGGTTGCCGTCGATGATGCGAAAGTCGCGGTCGTGGACCGACAGGTAGCAGGGCATCTCCTCCCAATACTGGTGGTACCGCGAGTCCACCTCGGGTTTGGGACCGGTCATCTGGACCTTTTGCACCGCTCACTCCTTCGGCGACCGCTCCTTGGTGGCGGCTCTCAGTTCGCCTTCTCATTCCGGTGGTCGAGGATGTGGCTGGCGTATGCCACCAACTTGTCCTCATCCACCGGCTTGCCGAGGTAACCCTCCGGCGGCGGCACCGGCCGGTCGTAGATCACCTGCCGGAACTCGGGGTGGCCGGTGACCACGCAGACCGGGATCTCCTCGGTCTCCGCGGGCGCTGCGCAGCTCGACAAAGGTCTCGACACCATCCTTGCCCGGCATCGACAGGTCGAGGCTGATGAGGTCCGGGCTGATGCTCGCGCGCCATGGCGATCGCCTCATCGCCGTCCGACGCCGAGATGACCTCGGCCCCGGCATCCTCGAAGACCGTGATCAGGAATGTGCGCACATCCTCCTCGTCATCGACGACCAGGATCTTGCGGCCCGGCCAGCGGCTCGGCCTCCGCGACCGGTTTGACGGTGATCTTCTCCGGCACGGGTACCTCCTCGATCGGCTTCTCGACCTCGTCGAGAACCAGCGCGTTGGCGACCAGGTTGACGAGCTGCTTGACCTCGCAGTCGAGCTCGTAATGCTTGATCAGGTCGTTGAGACCGTCGACGCAGTTGTGGCAGCTCGTGACCACCACCTTGGCGCCGGTGGCGCGGATCTGATCGGCCTTGATCTTGGCCGACTCCAGGCGCCGGGGGGTGTACTCCGACATCGACATGGCGCCGCCGCCGCCGGTGCAGCAGAAACCCTCGGCCCGGTTGGGGTACATCTCCTGAAAATCCATCGCCACGAGGTTCAGGAGCTCGCGCGGCTCCTCAAAAAAGCCGCCGCTGCGAGCATTATTGCAGGAGTCGTGAAAGGTCATCTTCTCCGGGTTCTTGGTCGGATCGACCTTGATCCTACCTTCCTTGACGTAGTTGAGCATGGTCATGACCGAGCTCTCCATCGGCACCGGCTCGCTCTCACCCGCCCAGTTGACACCCTCGAAACGGGTGGAGCGGAAGCCGTGCCCGCACTCGGAAATCACAATCTTGTCCACACCGAGCTCGCGCGCCTTCTCGTACTCCCTCTTCGCGCATGCCCCGCCGAGACCGTCGTCACCCGAAAACAGCCCGAAGTTGGTGTTGTCCCAACCCTCCTCGGGCATGGTCCAGTCCTCACCGGCTGCCCAGAAGATCAGCGCCGCCTCCTTGATGGTCCGCGGGTCGTACTTTACCTCGCGGGGGTTGATGCAGTACATGATCTTGGCGCCATTCTTCTCGATCGGAATCTCGGCCTTGCCGTGGCCGAGGTCTTCTTCGAGCTCTTCCGACATCCACTCGATGGTGTCGATGTAGTCCTCCTTGAGGACGCCCATCTGGTTGCCGATCTCCCACTGGTCCTTGGAGACGACGCGCACGCCCTCGGGCATAACACCGACGTGTGACAGCAGACCGCGCATGATGCGGTTCAGGGTCGCGGTGTCGACGCCCATCGGGCAGCTCAGGGTGCATCGGCGGCAGTTTGTGCAGGTACCGAACGCGATGTCTTTCAGCGTTTCGAGATCGTCGTCGCTCAGGGGCACCTTGTCGGCGCCGACCCACCACGGGAAGACACTGCCGGTCCAGTCATGGTTGGCCTTGAAGAGCTTGCGCAATTGGTCGGCCTTGTACGACGGGGTCATTTTGTGGTCGTCGGGGAATGCGAGCACGTAGTGACACGACTCGTCGCACATCCCGCAGTGGACGCAACCGACGAGCGAGCCCACCACCTGGCGGTTAAGTTTTTTTGCCAGTTGCTCTTCCATCATCTTGATCTTGTGGGTCTTTGCTTGATTGGCCATGGTTAACTCCGTACGACCGGGTAGCTGCCGCGATGGCCGAGCGCGCGGCCGATGTAGGTGCGGGTAAATGGGTAGTATAGGTAGTGAGAGATCTTGGAGAAGGGCACATAGAGCAGGAAGAAGCTGGTCAGGTAGAGATAGACGATCTGAAAGACCTCGTTGGTCACTCCCCATATCCCCATGAGATAGGCCTGCGTGGCCGCTCCGACTGCGAACCAGACGGTCAGCATGATCAGCGAGAAGTAATCGTCCGGGGTGCTTATGAGCCGCATCAGGGGCCGCAGGGTTCTCCGCCCGATGCGATAGAGCGAAACCAGCAGGGCACCCACGATCAGTGTCATCACGGTCCAGCCGACCACGGGGATGCGCAGGAAATCGGGCGCGATCGTGCTGATGAAGGCGAGGGTGATTCCGGCCACCACACCGAGGTGGAAGAGGACAAAGCTGAGGTAGAAGACGAAACCCTTGGGCTTGCGGGTGCTCTCCATCGACCACGGCATGGCGACGTTGAAGAGCGAGTGACGCGCCCCTCGCTGCTTGTTAGACTGCGCTGGGTTGCCGGGCGCGGATTTGTCCTTGGCCAGCTTGAACGACAATAGCCAGCGGATCCGCATCGTATAGACGATTGCCATTACCACGAGGGCGATCCAGTGGACGACCTCGGCGGTGTGCAGTGCAGGGCTCACTTCGTGCATCTCAGGCTCCTTCCTGGATCTGCGCCTTGAAGGGATCGAACTCGCGGTTGTCGGGCGCGACGATCAGTACCTCTTCGAGGGTGCTGCCGTTGGCCAGGTGTTCGGAAATGGTCTTCACCATCACCCTCGAACAGAGATCGAGCGGGACCTGGTAGAGACCGGTACCCATGGGCGGGAAGGCCAGACGCTTGACGCCCTTTTCCTCCGCACGAGCCAGCGCCGACTGGACCGTCTTGCGGAGCTTGCCCTCCTCATCCTCTTCACGGAACTTGGGCCCGTTGGCGTGAATGATCCAGTCGGCCTTGAGGATGCCGGCCTCGGTCACCACCGCCTCACCGGTCGGACAGCTGCCGATCTCGTCGAGCTCCTTCTGGATCACGATGCCGCCGCGCTGCTGGATGGCGCCGCCGAATCCGGAGCCCAGCTTGAGATCCTCCGTGATGTCAAAGACGAAGGCATCGACCTCCATCTCGGTGATGTCTTCACGCACCAGCCGCAGATTCTTGTCGCCGATCTTTCGCTCCACCATTTTTCAATCCTCCCGGTTCGTCATGCCTGTCGATCTTTGGGGCCTCCACCGAGGGTGACCAGTTGGCTCGTCAACACCTCACCGGTGTCGTGCATCCAGCTCGGATCTGCCAGATCGGCCAGGGTGAACTCCTCCAACACCTCGCCGATGCGATGGTTGATCAGCGCATAGACGACGCGGCACTCGCAGTAGTCGGCCCGCGGGCAGGCCTCCGGCTCGTCGATGCAATCGACGACGCAGATCGGCCCGATGGTGGCCTCGATGATCTGCCGAATGGTGATCTTCTCGGCCGGAACGGACAGCTTGTAGCCACCGTAGCGGCCCGCCACCCCGCGCACCAGGCCAGCGCCGCGAAGGGCCAGCGCCACCTGTTCGAGATAGCCGTGGGAGAGGCCTGTGCGCTCGGAGACCGAGGCCAGACTGACCGGGGCTGTCCAGGGCGCCGTGCCGCGCAATGTCGAGCATCATCCGGAGGGCGTAACGACCGCGGGTCGAGATCTTCATTGCGTTTTGAAGATAAACCCACTATTCCTAGTTGTCAACTAGGAGTTACAAAATGATATAGCTAATCTCAATCTCAAATCTCATCTTCATTGCCGCCGTTGGTCGACAATGTTATCGTGTTCACGCGGGGAAAGTCCGCAGTTCTCACAAAGGGGGAACCATGGCACCGAAGACCGCCGTGATCATCGACGACGAGCCGGACATCACAACCTACTTCGAGACCCTGTTGACCGACAACGGCTGGAGCGTACGGACCTCCAACGATCCGAACCAGGGTATTGCTCTCGCCCAGGAGACGCCGCCCGACGTGATTCTCCTCGATGTGATGATGCCGGAGCGCGGGGGATTGAGCACGCTGATCGCGCTGCGCAAGGACGAGCGCACGACCAAGGTGCCCGTGGTTCTCGTCACCGGCATCCAGGAGACCCTCACCGCCGACTTCGGGAATTTTCTCGACCGCTTCAAGAAGTACCACCCCGACGCCTACCTGCAGAAGCCCATCGATGAGGCCACGCTTCTTCAGACCCTCGACGAGGTCACTGGCCCACCTGAATAATACAGGCTAACCGCAGCGGCCACAGGGCCGCCTCGCCGGCGTAATCAACGCCCACCCTGGGCAAACGCCGCACCCGGCCCTCGGAAACCTCGACACCGTCGTCACAGATTTGCAGCGTCGATTCGGGCGAGCACAGGTCCAGACCGTCGTCATCTCGGGTGATGGCCAGTGCCTGGCAGAGCTTGCCCGGCCCGTCGGTCAGCGATCTCTCCCCCACAAGCGGACCACGCCTTACTCGCACGAGGTCCATCCCCTCCACAACGACGCCACCGCGGACGAGAACCGCCTCCGGCCGCTCCGGACCGACGGTGACAACGTTGAAACAGTTGTGAAGACCGTACACGAGATAGATGTAAGCATGGCCGGCCTCGCCCCACATCGTCTCGGTTCGAGTGGTGCGACGACCTCCGGAGGTGTGGCATGCGGGGTCGTCAACCCCGAGGTAGGCTTCGACCTCGTTCAGGCGGAGAACGGCGACCCCGTCGGGATGGGTTCGGACCACGAGCTTGCCAAGGAGCTCGCGCGCCACAACCTCGGTGGGGCGCTGGTAGAATTCACGCGCGAGTACTGGAGGGTACGACATGGGTTCAACCATCTGCGTCACCGGTGGTGCCGGCTTCATCGGCAGCCACGTCGCCGAGGCAATGGTGGCAGCCGGCCACCGGGTACTGATTGTGGACGACCTCTCGAGCGGCCGCAAGGAGAATGTCCCAGACGGCGCCGAGCTCGCGGTCCTCGACGTGCGATCGGAGGAAGCTGCCCGCTTGCTGGTCGAGCGTGAGGTCGAGATTCTCATCCACCATGCGGCGCAGATGGACGTTCGACGCTCGGTGGAGGACCCGATCTTCGATGCCGAGGTTAATATCATCGGCCTCCTCAATCTTCTGGAATCCGGACGCCGCGGACCGCTGCGCCAGGTTATCTTCGCCTCCACTGGTGGCGCCATCTATGGCGAGCAGGACGTCCACCCGGCCGACGAGAGCCACCCCGCGCAGCCGGTCTCGCCTTACGGCGTCGCCAAGCTGGCGTCGGAGCGATATCTCTTCTTCTTTCACTGCCAGTACGGCCTCGACGCGACATGCCTCCGTTACGCCAACGTCTACGGCCCGCGTCAAAACCCCCACGGCGAGGCCGGCGTGGTGGCGATCTTCTCCCACAAGCTCCTCGACGGCGAGAAAGCGGTCGTCAACGGCAACGGTCTGCAGACCCGCGATTATGTTTACGTCGACGACGTGGTGCGGGCGAACCGAGCCGCCGTCAACCGGCCGGGCTTTGCCATCTACAACGTCGGCACCGGAATCGAGACCGACGTCAACACGCTCTTCAAACACATCGCTGACGCCGCCGGCTACGTCGCCGCTCCCGCCCACGGGCCCGCGATGGCCGGTGAGCAGCAGCGGTCCAGCATCTCTTCGGAGCGCCTGCTCGAGGAGCTGAGCGTGGCGGTGGACACGCCGCTCGCGGAAGGGATCCCGGCCACGGTCGCCTGGTTCAGGGAGAACGACTAACGTTGTACGTTTGAACGTTACACGTTTCACCCAGCCCACCGGCACGCGAGACGCATGCCCCACCCGGCTTCGCGCGCAGCGCTACGCCGTGACAGGCTCGCGACACTTGTACCTCATAGACGGACCACTAACAACCGAGATTGATCGTGGACACGCCACTCACGGCCTTGACATCGGCTAAACGTCACGGCAAAGTCGCCTTTGATCCCGGGTCGCATGGACCCGGCCCGACTTGGAGGTGACATGGCTCTCGAACTCGACTTTTCCAAGCTCAGCGGCACCGACGTCCTGGACATGGCGATCGCCATCGAGGACGAGGCCCAGCTTTACTACGAGCAGCTCGCAGACTGGGTCAAAAAGGGCACCAATGGCGAGGCGGCCGATTTCTTCCTCCGCATGGCGACGCGCGAGGAGCGTCACCGGCAACAGATCGCCGCCCAGCGCGAGCGTCTCTACGGCGACGCACCGGCCAGCAACGCAGCAAAGGTTTCGTGGGCGGTTGAGGCCCCGGATTACGACGCCGTGCCCAACGACATCAGCCTCCGCCAGGCCTTCGACGTGGCCATGGACGCCGAGACCCGTGCCGAGGAGTTCTATGCCGGTGCCATCGAGTACGCGGCCGATGACACCCTTGCCAGTCTTTTCGAAGGGTTGCGCCAGGCCGAGGCCGAACACAAGCGGCTGCTCGAGGAGGAGATGGTGCGGCTGCTTCCGTGACGTTAAGACGTTCAACGTTGGAACATGGGGTATTTGGACGTTAGGGCGTCTTGGGTGCAACCAGCGTAATTCTCAATTCTTAATTTTGAATTACCAACCACCCTCCCGGAGAACAAGGGCGGGCGGAGGGGAATTAAGAATTGAGAATTGAGAATTGAGAATTGAGAATTATTAGCAGGTCAGATGCAGCGCTGCGGCGACGTCGCGATCCTCAGCGGCAAGCTGATTGAAGGTTTCGACCGCCCGGCTGGTTTTCTCGACGATCACCTCTGAACCGGCTTCGGCAAATACTTTCAGCGTCTTTTCGGGGACTTTCACCCGCCCGAAGTAACCAGTGCCGAGAACCACGATCTCGGGTGCGGCCGCCACAACCTCCTCGAGGTCTGTCGGGGCGAAGACATGGCCGCCCGCAGATCGCCACCAGGGGCTCCGAACCTCGTTGCGAAGCAGGATCGCGTCCTCCGCGTAGTCGATTCCGTCAACCCGGATGCGACCGAACGAGTAGGAGTCGATGTGCATCGGCCAAAGCATAGCAGCGGGCGAAGGCGCGTCCACCGGAGGTGCCTGGCATCCCGACATGATGTTGTCCTCAAGGTCATGTCGGCGTGCCGGCAAACCGCCGGCGGCAGCAACTGGTGGCCGAGGAAGGCGATAGCCTACCATCGGCCACTTGCTGGCGACGGTGCTTCACCGCGGCCGCAGGCCGTGAGTAACCTCACGGGAAGCGCCTTGAGATACGGGCCACGTGGAATCCGGTAGCTCCTCGCCGGCGGGCGGGCACGGAGACGGGCACGGGCATGGGTCGGACTCGGGCACGGGTCGGATGCGGACGGCGGACGGAAAGAACGACCCTCAGCCGTAGGGGAAGACCACCGGGTAGCGTGGAATCATCAACTCCTTGGCCCTCTCCTGCTCCTTCTCGGTCGGCTTCACCATCAGCACGGTCACATCCAGGTCGCGCATCAGGGCCGACGCGGTGCTGCCGAGACCGATGTCGAGCACACCTCGTTTGCTGTGGCTGCCGATGATCAGCAGATCCGCCTCGATCGTTTTCACCAGGGTCGCGATCTCCTCGCTCGGGCGCCCCTCGAGCAGGTTCGTGTTCACCTTGAGCCCCTGTTCGCGCAGCGGTGCGGCCAGCCGCTGGAGCTTCTCCTCAGTGGTCTCGACGTCCGGAAGAAGATCTACAGGCGCCTCCACCGTCACAACCGTGACCGGCACATCGCCCGCCAGCGCCACCACCCCTGCAAGGTCGCGCAGTCTCGCGGCAATCGGAGTGATGTCGAGGTACCGCTGCATAGCCGCGGCAACGCATATTCTCGAATAGGCCATGGTGATCTCCTTCCTCCGGGCTTCTCGCCGGTTTTCTACTACGGACGGCGAGAAGTGCGGGCTGCCCCATCATAGCGCGCGGCACGACGCATTCCTCCAGCCCCCTCGTCTATTCAGTCGGAAGAGTCGCCCTCTCCGAGGAGGTCTGGTTTACACTGGAGGACCATGGCCATGGAAAGATTCGGGAAGTACATTCTGGTCGACAAGATCTCCTCCGGGGGGATGGCCGACGTCCTTCGGGCGAAGGTGGTGGGAATCCGCGGTTTTACCAAGACCGTCGCCATCAAGCGAATCCATCCTCACCTGCTCGAGCGCACCCGGTTTCTCCGCATGTTCACCGACGAGGCGAAGATCGCGTCGCGACTGGTACACCCCAACATCGTCCAGATCTTCGATCTCGGAGAGGCCGACGGACTGCCGTACATCGCGATGGAGTATGTTCCGGGCCGTGACGTCTTTCGGGTGCTGCAGCGCCTCGGTTCGCTCGATCGACGATGTCCCTGGCGCCTGGCCACAAAGATCGTCGCTGATGTGTGCACCGGCCTCCAGTTCGCGCACGAGTTTCGCTCGCCGGACGGGCAGCCACAGGAGATCGTCCACCGCGACGTCAGCCCCCGGAACATCATCATCACGTACAACGGCGAGGTCAAGTTGACTGACTTCGGCGTCGCCCGTGCGCGGGACCGCGAGGAGCACACCGAGCACGGGGTCATCAAGGGGAAAGTGAGGTACCTCAGCCCCGAGGCGGCGCACGCCAAGGAGGTGGACCGGCGCTCGGATCTCTTCTCTCTCGGGATCGTCTTCGCCGAGATGTTGCTGATGGCCCCGCTTCGCACCGGCGACAACGAGATGGCGATGCTCCTGGACATTCGCAAGGGCGAATTCGACCGGAAGCGTTTCGACACCATCTCGAAACCTCTGAGGGAGGTGCTCGACCGCGCACTCGAGGTCGATCCAGACGACCGCTACTCTTCGGCCCTCGAGTTCGCCGACGACCTCGCATCCCGCTACGACAGGGAAAGCACGCCGATGAGCGAAGCCGAGGTTGCGACCTTTATGCACTCGCTCTTCGCCGAGGACATCGAAAAGGAGACGGCGCGCGACGAAGAGGTCGAACGCGAGCTGGGAAAGATGGTCGTCGACACAACGGTTCCGGCCGCCGCGACTAATGCCCAGCCGCAAGCGCCGAGGGGCAGCCTTCGAAATCCGCTCAATATTTTCGCCGGCCGCGGCGCCGGGCCGGTGGCCGTCCCGGCCGTCGAGGTCATCGAGGAGCGTCCTCCGCTCCCCGATCGTGAGGGAACGTTGCACGAGGTCACGCTGTGCCGGCTGCTCCACCAGCTCAACGAAGCCGGAACCACCGGGGTCATCGATTTCAATCGCGATCCGATCAAGAAGTCCATCGTTCTCGAAAATGGCAATCCAGTCTTCGCCACCTCTAACGTTGAATCGGAGCTCTTCGGCGAACATTTGGTCGCAAACGGGTTTCTGTCGCGGGAGCAGCACGGCGAGACCCTCGATTTTGCGGCCCGCAAGGGACTCCGTTTCACCGAGGCCTTGTTGGCGCTGGACGCGTGTACGCCGAATATTCTCTTCCAGCAGCTGGGGGGGCAGGTTCGGGACCGCATACTCGACCTCTTCAGCTGGATCACCGGCACGTTCCAGTTTTTCGAGAACACCCCTGTACCGGACACCGGTCTGCCGCTCAACCTGCGGACCCACACCCTGATCCACGAGGGCTTGCAGGAACGGATGCCGCTGGTTGTGATCCGGCGCTTCATGGAGGGCAGGTCACAGCAGAAGGTGCTGCGCGTTCCGGGAGAAATACCGGTCGACCTCCAGCTTTCGGGTCGCCAGCAGCGGATCCTACGCAACATCGAGGATGGAGAAATCACCGTGGCCGAGCTGGTCCGGCGGGAGAAGGACGAGGAGTGGATGCTGCGGCTCCTGTACATGCTGCACGAGATCCAGAGGATCGTTTTTCGCGACTGAGCGCACAGCGTTACAACGGTTGAACGTTAAACGTTTGAACGTTCCGCCCACCCAAATATTTTTGAACCGCGAAGACGCAAAGAACGCAAGGATGATTCTCTGTGTGTCCGAAAGTCAAAAAACTTTGCGCGCCCTTTGCGATCTTCGCGCTCTTTGCGGTTCAGAACCGGTGGTTGGCATATATTCGATGGTGATTGTGACATTCAACGGTGAGAGGTCGGCGTGATGCAGTTGAGGAAATCCGCGTTTTGGATGGTCGCGGCAATCCTCTTGTGGCTCCTCGCCACGGCCTTCGATCGGAGAACCGCGGTAGAAATCTACTCGGATGGCGGCAGGATCCACCTCGAAGTTGCCGGTACCTCCCTCTCCGCACCGGTAGCCGTCAATCGCCTGACCGCAATCGAGATCCAAGCAGCTGATTCCATCGATCCTCCAGGCGGCTACCGCATCACGGTTTCGGCCGGCGACCGCGATGTGATCAGCGAGCGCCTCCCCCACCGCTTCCGGCTGCCCCGCAGCAGCCCCGTCCCCCTCGGTGACTGGGAACTCGACGACGGCGCCGTTGCCGGCACGGTGTGGCGGAAGAAAATCGATATCGCCGGCCCATTCACGGTTCGGGCAACGTTTCACGGGAGATTCCTCAGTGACCTGAATCTGATTCTCGCCGGTGCACCCACCACCTCGGTCGCCATCCGCCGCGGCCTGATCAACAATGACTGCTTCATCCGCGACGCCGAAGGCGCCACTCTCGCCGTAACCACCATCGATCCGACCCCGGTGGCGGATTTCGGTGCGGCACTGGCGACGCTGCTGCGCGCGGCAGCCGTGGCTTCTCTGTTGATCGCCATCTTCACAGCCCTCGACAGAGCATCGTTCCTGGCCCCGGTACCCGCGGCTTCGCGGAGGTGGCGAGCCACGCCGCTGGTCATTATGATCGCCCTGACCGCAGTGCTGTCTTCCGGCTGGGTAGCCCGTGGTGTGCTCGAGGGGCTCCCCCACACTCCAGACTCGTTGGTCTATCTGATGCAGGCTACATGGCTGCTTGACGGTTCGTTGTCGGGCGAGGTGTCATCGATCCAGGAATTCCTGACGGTCCCGTACACCTATGTGGTGGAAAACCGGTGGCTCGCCCACTACCCCCCGGGCTGGCCACTGCTGCTCGCGGTCGGCCTTGCCGCCGGGGTACCGTGGCTGGTGACTCCACTCCTCGGCGGCCTCTACATCCTGCTCCTCTACCTCACGGGACGCGAGCTGGACAGTCCCGTCCTCGGACTCGCCGCCGCCGCCCTCGGTCTGATCTCGCCGATGGCGCGCCTGATTTTTGGCGGCATGCTCTCTCATGCAGCGGCATCGACCCTTCTCCTTGCCGCCCTGTGGCTGGCACTCATCGCACGCAGCCGCCGCGGCTGGCAGTTTGCTGCGCTGGCCGGCGGCGCCGCAGGACTCGCCTTCGGCATCCGGCCGCTGACCGCGCTGACATTCGTCATTCCACTCGGCGTCGTGCTGCTACTCGATCTTCTGGTCGGTCGCAATCGGACCGCGGCGCGCGCGCGCCTCGTCGGCGCCGGGACCGGGATGCTCGTTGCCGCGGCGCCGTCACTGATCGCCAACCACCTCATCACCGGAAGCCCATTCGCCCTCCCCTACACCCTGGCCGGGGCGAGGATGTACCTCACAGCCAATATCCCATTCGGTCTCCGCAACCTTGACGTGCTGGTCGCTTCCAGCGGCAGCGCCCTCTTTGGTTGGGGGTGGGATTTCGTGCATGGTCCAGCCCCTCTCGCCCTCGCATTGGCCTTCTCGTGCCTGCCCTTCATTCTGCGCCGAGCTCGATCGACTGACCTGATGCTGGCAGCGATCGTGGTCGCTGTGACGGTTGCCCATCTCGGCACCCGCGGCCATGGACTCCACGGCTTCGGCCCCCGATACTACTTCGAGATCTTCGCCCCCCTCTTCCTGCTCACCGCGCGTGGGTTCCAGGAGCTGGCCCGGATCGGAGTCAATGACCGGTGGGCCGAGAATCGGCTCTCCGCTCGGATTGCGGTGGCCTTGTTCTTGGTGCTGAATCTCTCGGCGGCGGCGGTCCTCCCCCGTCGGCTCGCCCTCTATCGGGGATACAACGGGGTGGGTGGATCGCTCGAGCAACAGATAGCAGAGCTGGCGCTCGAACGCGGGCTGGTCATCCTGCCGCCCGATCGGTGGCAGGGCTGGGCGATGGCGGCGCGGATGATGGAGCCGGATCCCGATGCGGACCTCCTGTTCATCCAGGCCGAGGCGGATGACCCTGCGATCTTTGAGATTGCCGGCGACAGGCAGGTTTTATTGTGGCGTGATGGGCGTTTGGTGGCGCCGGAAGAGTGATCAGTGATCGAGTGATCAGTGATCGAGTGATCAGTCCGCCCCCCATCAATATCTTTTTTTGAACCGCGAAGACGCAAAGAGAAATTCTCTTGTTTCCCAAGAAAAATCCTTTGCGAGATCTTTGCATTCTTCGCGGCCTTTGCGGTTCAAATTCCGTGCCTGATTGTTCTGGTTATCCGGCATCTGGCATCATGATGGGGTGATCAACACTGGTACAGCGTCCTGGCGCGCCAGCTATTTCCGCCTCGCGCGGAGCGGTGAGCTCGGGGAGCGGGTGCGGAAGCTCGATGCTCTGCTGTCGGACTGCACGGTGTGTCCGCACGAGTGCCGGGTCGATCGTGGGCGCGAGCTCGGGACCTGTTCCACCGGCGCCGAGGCGGTGGTGGCGTCGTGGAATCCTCATCACGGCGAGGAGCCGGTGATCTCCTGCCGCCGCGGTTCGGGCACCGTCTTTCTTGCCAACTGCAACCTGCGCTGCGCCTTCTGCCAGAACCACGACATCTCGCAGCGGCCCAGGGATTTCGCAGGGCGGGAGATCCTGACCGAGGAGCTGGCAACGATCTTCATCGACCTCCAGGACCGGGGCTGCCACAACATCAACTGGGTGTCGCCCTCGCACCAGGTACCACAGCTGGTGCGGGCCCTGGTGGTCGCCGCCCGCCGTGGGCTCGCGCTTCCGATCGTCTACAACAGCAACGGCTACGACTCAGTCGAGGTCCTGCGCCTGCTAGACGGCGTGGTCGACATCTGGATGCCCGACCTCAAGTACGCCGATCCCGGCGCCGGCTGCCGCCTGTCGGGAATCGAGGACTACCCACAAAGAGCCCGCGCCGCTCTGGTCGAGATGTACCGCCAAGTCGGCGACACCTGGGATCTAGGACCCGAGGGCGAGCTGCGGCGCGGCTTGCTGGTGCGCATGCTGGTGCTGCCGGAGAACCTCGCCGGCATCGAGGAGCACCTCGAGTGGATCTCGCAGCACCTGTCGCCGAGGGTGGCGATCTCACTACTCGCCCAGTACCACCCCGCGCACCGGATACCCGGAAGCGCCGAGTTCCACGACATCGACCGGAGCCTGAACCGGGCGGAGTGGGAACGGGCGGTCACGGCTCTCAAGGCCCACATGGAGGGGGAACGGCATCACGTGCAGGGGGGGTGATTTGAATTTCGGATTTCGGATTTCGGATTTCGGATTTCGGATTTCGGATTTCGGATTTGCCGTCCCCAAGCTTGAATCCGGTGGCCGGAGCCCCCGGTCGGCGTGGCGCTGTTGCGGAGGGCCTCGGCGCGAGGCATGCGAGACATCGTGAGCTGGCGGTCGCAAGCGACCGCCAGATTGCGGCGTATCGCGCGCCGCAGCAGAGGCCCGGAATCGGCGCGATCACTCAAAAGGTGGGGGGTGCGGCGATGCTCGAATGCAGCCCGCCGGCGCGCCAAAGGCGCGTTCACCGGAGGTGCCTGGCATCCCGACATGATGTTGTCCTCAAACCGCCGGCGGCAGCGGAGTGAGCTCAGGCCTCATCCGAAGGAGGAGGCCATGAGCCACGCGCTGGCGACGGTGCTTCACCGCGGCCGCAAGGCCGCGAGTAACCTCATGTCGGCGTGCCTGGCATCCTCACGCGGCAGCGCCTCTCCGGGACACACGCTCGGACGCGGGCACGGAAACGGGCAGAGCCGCGGTCGCAGACCGCGGGCGGCGGGCGGGCACGGAGACGGAGACGGGTACACTGTCCGGCATGAATGAAGAGAAACGCAAGACGCTCTATCTCATCGATGGTCCCAACATGGCGTTCCGCGCCTTCTTCGCGATCGGCGGGATGTCAAACTCGCAGGGGCTACCGACCAACGCCCTCTTCGGCTTCACCAACAGCCTGCTCAAGCTGATCCGGGACGAGCGCCCGGACTTCCTCGCCATCACCTGGGATCCGAAGGGCGGCACGTTTCGCGATCGGATCTATCCGGACTACAAGGGCACCCGCCCCGACATGCCCGAGGCCCTGCGCGCCCAGATGCCGCATTTCGCACGGGTCGCCGACGCATTCTCGGTACCCTATCTCTGTCTCGACGACTACGAAGCGGACGACCTCATGGGCACGCTCGCCCGCCGCTACGAGAACGAGCTCGATGTGGTGTTGGTGTCCTCGGACAAGGACCTCATGCAGCTGGTGAGAGACCACGTCACCCTGTGGGACCCAATGAAGGACCGCCGCGTTTCCTACCCCGAGGTCGAGGAAAAGTTCGGGTGCCCACCGGAGCTGGTGCCCGATGCGCTCGGCATCTGGGGCGACTCGTCGGATAACATCCCCGGGGTCAAGGGCATCGGCGAGAAGGGCGCCAAGGCGCTGCTCGCGACATGGAGGGGACTGGACGACATTTACGAGCATATCGAAGAGGTGACGCCGCCGGGCGCCCGGGCGAAGCTCGAACGCGACCGTGACAACGCCTATCTCTCCAAGGACCTCGCCACGATCCGCACCGACGTGCCGGTAGAAGTGGAGCTCGACGACCTCGCCCTCCACTACCCGCCGCAGGAGGACCGCGCGCAGGAGCTCTTTACCGAGCTCGAGTTTCGCGGGTTGCTCCGAGAGTTCGGGGGAGAGATGGAAGCGGTGGACCGCAGCGCCTACCGGCTAGCCACGAACGAGGATGATCTGGAGGAGTTGCGATCGGCCCTCGCCAACGCCGGCCGTTTCGCCCTCGACACCGAGACCACCTCCCTCAACGCCATGCGCGCCGACCTGGTCGGTCTGTCGTGCTGCTGTGATGACACGGTCGCCTGGTACGTGCCCGTCGGCCACTCGACCGGTGAGGCACAGCTCGATTGGGAACGGGTCCGCGGGGCTCTGGGGCCGCTTATCGAAGACCCTGAGGTCGGAAAGACCGGTCAGCATCTCAAATACGATCTCGAGGTCCTGGCCCGCCACGGGGTGGAGCTTGCAGGAATCGACGGGGACACCCTGCTCGCCGATTATCTGCTGAGCCCCGATCGGCGCACCCACAAGCTCGACGACCTCGCCCTGATTCACCTCAACCACAAGATGATCTCCTTTGCCGAGGCAGTGGGCGGTCAGACGAGCTTCGCCGAGGTGCTCGCGGCGCCCGCGCGCGACTACGCCGCCGAGGACGCGCACGTGACCTGGCTGCTCGACCACAAGCTCACGCCGATGCTCGAGTCGGAGGGGCTGGACGGGCTCTACCGCGAGCTCGAGCTGCCCCTGATCCCGGTGCTTGCCCGCATGGAGCTCAACGGCATCGCGGTCGACTGCCGCGTTCTCGAGGAGCTTTCCACCGAGCTCGACGCCGGCATCGCCGCGGCCGAAGCACGCTGCTACGAGGCCGCCGGCGAGGAGTTCAAGATCGGCTCGGTCAAGCAATTGCGCGAGATCCTCTTCGACAGGCTCGGGCTGCCGGTGATCAAGAAGACCAAGACCGGGCCATCGACCAACGAGCACGTGCTCACCGAGCTCTCGCTGCAACACCGGCTGCCACAGGCGATCCTCGACTACCGCTCGCTGGTCAAGCTCAAGAACACCTACGTCGATCCCCTGCCCGAGCTCATCAACCCCGAGACCGGACGCATCCACACGAACTTCTCGCAGACCACGGCCGCGACTGGACGCCTCGCCTCCTCGAACCCCAACATGCAGAACATCCCGGTCCGAACTCCGGAGGGCCGGCGCATCCGGCGCGCCTTTGTCGCCCCACCCGGGCGGCTGTTGCTGGCGGCGGATTACTCCCAGGTCGAACTGCGAATCCTCGCTGACCTGTGCGGCGGCGTGGGTGGTTTTGCGGACGCATTCGCCCGCGGCGCCGACGTCCACACCGAGACCGCGGCTAGCCTCTTCGACGCACATGCCGAGGAGGTCACGCGCGAGATGCGGTCGATTGCAAAGGCGGTGAACTTCGGCATCATCTACGGTCAGAGCGCCTTTGGGCTTGCCCAGAGCCTGAGAATCCCGCGCTCCGAAGCTGCGGACTACATCAAACGATACAAGGAACGATTCCCGGAGATCGAGGAGTATCGCCAACGCACCCTCGCCGACGCCGCCGAGAATGGCTACGTCGAAACCCTGATGGGGCGGCGGCGGCCTGTTCCGGACCTCGCGAGCGGCAACTTCGCCGCCCGCGCCGCCGCCGAACGGGTGGCCGTCAATACCCCGGTGCAGGGCAGCGCCGCCGACCTCATCAAGAAGGCGATGCTGGCGGTGGATACCCGGCTGAGAACGGAGTTCCCGGACCAGCTGCTGCTCCTCCAGGTTCACGACGAACTCCTCCTCGAGGTCGACGAGAACCGGGCCGAGGAGGTCGGCGCTATGGTCCGCCACGAAATGGTGTCGGCGATGGAGCTCAAGGTTCCGCTGGTCGTCGACATCGGCACAGGGAGAAACTGGGAGGAAGCTCACTAGGCGCTGGATGCTCGATGCTCGATGCGGCAAGAGTGGACCATGTTGTCAAGTCGGGTAGCGCGCCTGGAAACGGGGTGCCGAGGAGGAGCCAGGCTGAAGCCAGGCACCTCACAGGTAGAGCGTGGTAGGGTGGCGGGGACAGAACGGTCACCGAAAGGTGTTCAAGGGAAGTCGGTGTGAATCCGGCGCGGCCCCCGCCACTGTGACCGGGTACGGGCCGCTCAGGGGCAAGATGGCAAAGCCAGCCTGCCCGGCCACTGACCGAGTCGATCCTCGCGGGTTTATCGATTGGGAAGGCGAGCGGTTGCGGTTGATCCGGGAGTCAGGAGACCTGCCGTTCGAAAAGAAACGGGAGGTTTCAGATGTTCGGAAAGCTTCGACCGGTATTCATCCTCGCCACGATCATCATCCTATGGGCGCTTCCCGCTCAGGCCCAGTACCCGCCCGCCCAACCGGGCCAACCAACACCGTCCTTCTCGGACGAGGTGACGGTGACAGCAACCGGGGTCGAGACGACGCTCGACGAGGCGCCGACCGCGGTCACCGTAGTGACCCGCGACGAGATCGACGACGCCCAGTCGGGTTCGGTAGCCGAGATGCTGCGCCGGGTGCCCGGGTTAACGGTGGTCGGTTCCGGAGACCAGGGCAAGCTGACTTCGGTCTTCACCCGCGGCACCGGTTCCAACCAAACACTGGTAATGCTCGACGGCGTCCGCCTCAACTCTCCGTTCTTCGGCGGCTTCGACTGGAGCCGGCTGAGCACCGGTGGTCTCAGCAGAGTCGAGATTGCTAGGGGACCGTACTCCGCCCTTTGGGGCGCCGATGCCGTGGGAGGGGTGATCAACCTCATCCCGGCCCGCTCCCAGACCGGTTTCAACGGCCGCTTCTTCGGTGAGGGCGGTTCGGAGGGCTGGCGGCGCCTCGAGGCGGACATCAGCTGGGGCGGCAAGGCCTTCGACCTCTATGCGTCTGGCTTCGACGAAAAAAGTGACGGCGAGCTCGAAAACGCCGACTTCGAAAACCGACAGCTCCTCCTCACCGCCGGATGGAGCTGGGGACAACGGGGAAGCCGGCTCGGGATCGTAGTCCAGAACCTCGAGGCCGAGACCGGTATCCCCTTCGCGACCCCGGACAGCCTGACGCCCAACCGTCGCCAGGACAGCGACCAGACCCTGGTGGCGGTTCCGTTCAATCTTTTCTTCAGCGATTCCTGGAACATCGAGCTTACCTGGGCGACCATCGACGGCACCTTCAACTTCTCCGACCCGGACGATCCTTTCTTCAGCTATTCCGGCACCGAAACCACCTCAAGCCAGATCCGTCTCGCGAGCAACCATCGATTCAGCCGGCACGTTTTCAGCTGGGGCGGCGAGTGGCGCAAAGACGAAGTCGACAGTGCATCCAACCTCGGCGTCAACCTGGAAGGTGAGACGAACGAGATCACGAGCGCCTTTCTCCAGGACGTGTGGCAGATCGCCTCCACTGTGCGGCTGCTGGTGGGGGTGCGTTGGGACGATCACGACGACTGGGGATCCGAGGTCTCGCCGCGGGCCGACCTCGGGTGGCGGCTCAGCGACACTTTCGAGCTTCGTGGTGGCTACGGAAAGGCGTTCCGTCCACCCTCCATCGGCGAGCTCTTCTTCCCCCTCTCGGGCAACCCGGATCTCGAGCCTGAGACCTCGTCCTCCACCGATCTCGGTCTGGTCTACACCACCAGGAGCAAGAAATCGCAGTGGCAGGTGACGACGTTTTCCACCGATCTCGACAACCTCATCGAGTTCGACTTCGCCACCTACTCCAACGCCAACATCGGCAAGGCAACGATTCGCGGCGCCGAGCTCAGCTGGGAGCACTCCATCGGCAAGCGTGCGGCGTCGTTCGTTCAGGGGACCTACCTCGAGACCGAGGACAACGAGGGTCAGCCGCTGTTGCGGAGACCCGAATGGAGCGGCTCCTGGACCATCCATGGAGCGTTCTCCAAGCATTTCACTGGGGATCTCACGGTGGTCTACGTGGGGTCGCGGGAGGATGTCGACCCGGTCACATTCGAACGCACCGAGGCCGACGGTTACACAACCGGCAGCATCGCCCTCGCCTACAGCCTGTGGAACGGTGTCGAGATCACTGCGAGAGTTCTCAACGTCGCCGACACGGACTACCAGGAGGCACTGGGCTACCCGGCGCCCGGGCGTCGCTACCTCTTCGGTCTCCGCCTCGGGGTCGATAAGGCCGAAAGGTGGCGGGGCACTCCTTAACAGTTTTGAGTTCTTAGTTTTGAGTTTTGAGTTACTCGCGGCCTGCGGCCACGGTTACGCACCACAGCCAGCGCGTAGCTCATGGTCTCCTCCTTCGGATGAGGCCTGAGCTCACTCCGCTGGCGGCGGCGGGTTGTCCCCGCCTACCCCATCACATGGGAGGTTGGGCGGGCATCCGGGTTCTGCAGAATGCCGCTGCAAGCCAATAGAATCGAGATTTTCCCACGAACTGAAACTTTGATTTTACATTTGCGTAAGTGATCATGTATAGTGTGGTTGAGATCGTGAATCATTCTTCCGATTGATTTCCCCAGAAGGGGTCAACTGAAAGGAGTTGCGAGATGAGGAAAACGATGATGGTGCTCGGTGTTCTGGTGTGTGCGACCTTGCTGGTAAACCCGGCGATGGCCTGCGATGGCAAGGACGCGAAACAGGCGAGCAACGAGGGCGCCTCCTGCTCGAAGTCGGCGGCAAAGGCCGCCTATGCCGAAACTCTCGAGAAAACCGGCTGCGAGAAGACCGCCCAGGCGGCCTACAAGAACACCCTGGCCGAGAACGTCTACGCCAAGAGTTACGCCGACACCAACTGCAGCAAGACGGCACAGAAGGCCGCCTATGACGCGGTCTACACCGAGACCAGCTGCAGCAAGTCCGCGTCAGCAGCCGCCACCCACGCGGTGGCCAAGGCTTCGTACGACGAGACCCTCGCCAAGACCAGCTGCACAAAGTCGGCCCAGGCCGCCTATGACGGCGTGACCAAGACCGCCGGCGCCACCTGCGACAGGACCAAGTGTGACAAGGGCGCCGCTGAGAGCGCCTCCGAAGAAACCGCCAATACCAACGTCAAGCTCGCCTCCAAAAACAGCGAGTAACGTCGAGAGCTCTGAATCACTAATCACCCGGACCGCCAGGTCCGGGTGTTTACTTTTTGTGATCCAACTCACAGACCGATCCCGCCCCAGAGTGCGAAGGTGCAGGCGAGGGGAGCGGTATTGTGGAGGAAACTGTGATGGCACAGCCAAGATCACGTCGGCTTCGCCTCCTCGAGAGTCTTCGCCGAACCATCAACGAGATGCTACACGAGCGGGTCCAGCGCGCGGCCCGGAGCCGTGGTCATCTGCCGCCGCAAAGCACCGCTTCCATCTACACCTCGGCTTCGGAGGATGCACCGGAACTCCTCGACCAACTCCTCTTCGTCCACCACAGGGTGGACCAGGAAAAGGGAGAAGAGATCCCCGAGGCGGCTCCCGAACGGCTCGACCATGGGGATCGCAAGGCAATGCTGTCGGCTGTCCGCGCCGCGGTCAACCGGTCGCGTTCAATGCTCGATTCGCAATAGCGACAATTACTCCCTAGGCGACAGACTCGAGGCTATGACCTCGCGTACACGGTCGCTCAACTTTTGACAATCCTCTACCGTCACACCATCGATGGAGATCGGCTCGTGGATGGTCAGCCGGGCCGAGCCCGGCATCACGTCCGAGGTGTTGGCCGGCAGCACGTCCCGGGTGCCGGTAACGGTCAACGGCAGGATTGGCAGCCCGAGATCGATTGCCATCCGGAACGCCCCTCGTTTAAACCGCAGAAGCTGGCCGTCCGTGCTCCGCGTCCCCTCGGGGAAGAAAATCACCGACGTTCCGTCGACGATCTTCGTTCTTGCAGCCTCGAGGGTGGCAATGGCCACCGCACGGTTCGAGCGGTCGATAAAGATATGACCGAGCCGTTCGCAGGCCACGCCGATGCCCGGCACCTTCCGCAACTCCTGCTTCATCACCCACTTGAAATCGACGCCCAGCCAGCCGTAGAGCACGAAGATGTCGTACTGGCTCTGGTGATTTGACACCAACACGTAGGACTGGCGCGGATCGATGTTCCCCCGGCCCTCGACCACCACCCGCATCGGCGTCACCCCCGCCATCACCCTCGCCCAACCCACCCCGGCGAGCCGGCTGGCGGTGCGCGCACTCGTGAAGAGGCTCAAGACCAGGGCGAGGGTCGCGAAGAACGCGGTCGCCAGCACCAGCACCGGCACCACCACCAGGTACTTGTAGGGCTGATAAATCAACCAACCGAGACCGTGTCGCTTCATCGTCAGGAATCATAACCGATTCGGGTGTGGGCCTGAGGCTTGGGGCTTGGGGCTTGAGGGCCGCCCACCCGCAAGACTCTTGATTCTGTTCACACCCCACGCCCCACGCCTCAAGCCCCACGCCTCAAGCCTCAGGCCCAACGGTGGTATCCTCTCTCACCGTGCGAAACGTGGAGGCTATGTGACCGAGCGCTACTACATCACCACGCCGATCTATTACGTCAACGACATGCCCCACATCGGGCACATCTATACAACGGTTATGGCGGATATCTTTGCCCGTTACAAACGGCTCGCGGGCGCCGATGTTCGGTTTCTCACCGGCACCGACGAGCACGGCCAGAAGATCGAGAAGGCGGCCAGCGAGCAGGGCATCGAACCGATTCAGCTTGCCGACCGCGTGGTCGCGCGCTACCACGCCCTGTGGAAGACACTCGAGATCTCGCACGACGACTTCATCCGCACCTCCGAACCCCGCCACCAGAATGCGGTGGCCGAGATCATCCGCCGCATCACCGACGCCGGTGATATTTACAAGGGGGAGTACGAGGGCTGGTACCTTTCGGCCGACGAGGCGTTCATTCCTGACTCGCAGGTCAAGGGCGGCCACGACCTCGAGAGCGGCCGCCCGGTCGAGCGGCTCTCCGAGCCCAGCTACTTCTTCCGGCTCTCGGCCTACCAGGAACCGCTGCTCGAGTGGTACCGCTCGAACCCCGATTGCATCCGTCCGTGCAGCCGCTACAACGAGGTCGTCAGCTTTGTGGAGAGCGGTCTCCGCGACCTCTCGATCTCCCGCACCTCGCTGAAATGGGGGGTCCCATACCCCGGCGACCCCGGCCACGTGGTGTACGTCTGGCTCGATGCCCTCACCAACTACATCTCTGCCCTCGGTTTCGGATCGGACGACGAAAAGCTCTACGACGGGTACTGGCCCGCGACCATGCATCTGGTGGGCAAGGACATTCTCCGCTTCCACTGCGTCTACTGGCCGGCGTTCCTGATGTCGGCTGGTCTGCCGCTGCCGCAGCAGATCCTGGGGCACGGCTGGTGGCTGCGCGACGAGGCCAAGATGTCGAAGTCCATCGGCAACGTCGTCCGCCCGGACTATCTCATCGAGCGTTTCGGCGCCGACGCCCTGCGCTACTTCCTGGCTCGGGAGATGGCCTTCGGCCAGGATGCCACGTTCTCCGACGAGGCATTTCTCGAGCGCTTCAACGCCGACCTAGCCAACGCTCTCGGCAACACCTCATCGCGCACCCTGTCGATGACCGGGCGCTACCTCGAGGGCAGAGTGCCTGCCCCAAGCTCGGACGGTCCTGTGCCGCAGGCCGCGGATGCGGCCGTCACGCGTTACCGCAAGCACATGGAGAAGGCCGAACCGAACCGGGCGCTCGAAGCCGCGTGGCAACTCCTCAAGGCGATCGACGGACATATTCAGGAGCAGCAACCGTGGGCCCTAGCCAAGGACGGCGACGCCGGCCGCGCGGCACTCGAGAGCACCCTCTACGCCTCCCTCGAAGGGCTCCGCATCACAGCCCTGCTGATCGAACCCTTCATGCCCGGTATCGCCACCCGATTGCGAATCCAGCTCGGAGTCGACGAGATGTCCCGAAACCTCGATGGCGCCGCCGTCTGGGGAGGATTGGCGGAAGGCACCGAGATCGGAAAGACGGAACCGCTCTTCCCGCGCGTCGATATCAAGGCCTACCTCAAGGAGCTAGACATGGAAACACCCGAGGACGACGCCGCCGAAGCCGCCGCGGACGATCTGCTGACCATCGATGAGTTCTTCAAGACAAAACTGGTCGTCGGCACCATCCGCGAGGCGGAGCAGGTTCCGAAATCGAGGAAGCTGGTGCGGATGATTGTTGATCTCGGTGAGGACGAGCCGCGACAGCTAGTGGCGGGCATCGCCGAACGCTATGAGGCCGCCGATCTGGTCGGACGCCAAATAGTGGTTGTCGCCAACCTCAA
>PVMK01118918.1_pt1 | contig 35891 bp, 34 predicted proteins | sample 1853481 | NCBI WGS metagenome assembly PVMK01 (sample SAMN08533507, study PRJNA380276) | Marine sediment metagenome, whole genome shotgun sequencing project. | reverse complement strand
CCACTATTTACCGGCTCAATACCATCGTATCGGTACTCTTTTCTTTCTGGCTGCTGAACGAGCCCTTAGGCGAGGTCAAGATAGTTGGTATCCTGTGCGGTGTCATTGCGGTCATTCTGCTCTATCGACCCGACGCGGAATCCTCGCCGGATCGGTCGGTTTTTTTGTTTTTCGGCAGCATTGCGATCCTGGCGGCCTGCCTGCGAGGCGGTTACGGCGTCATCTCCAAGGCCGGGTTGCTGCATCAGGCTCGAGCGGACACCATGCTGCTGATCCTATCGCTGAACTGGATCCTGGGGGGGCGGCCTCTATGCCGCCTGGCGGGAAAAGACGGTGCGGATGACCGCCAAAATTGCCGGATATTCGACCCTGTCCGGGATTCTGGTCTTTTTGATCGTCAACTTTTTGATGCTGGCCCTCAATTACGGTCAGGCCAGCGTGGTGATCCCCATTGCCAACATGAGCTTTATCATCTCTCTGACCATTTCGGTTTTGTTGCGGATCGAACCGATGACCTTTCGCAAAGGGGTGGCCGTGGGTTGGGCCGGGCTCTCGATTATCCTTTTGACCCAGATATGATGCGTCGTTTTGATTGTTTTTGATCAAACCGCGTGCAAAACACGCGGTTAAAACCTGAATAACTGGGGACGTGCCGTCTGTTTTCAATTTGCGGCCTTTGGCCGCAAATCAAAGCCTTCCGGTTATGTGGGTAGTCACTTACTGTTGCTTCTCCAAGCCTGTAGCATCCTCTAACCTTAAAAGCAAAATTCCACAGTAAGGAAGCCGATTGGATCTTTCTAATTCCAATCTATACTAATTTTAAAAGTATCGGGTTGTGTCTTAGTGGCTGAACTTTCACAACCAAACCAATTTTACCTGTCGGACCGTCGCAATCCCATTTTTTTTATCTAACCATCATTATAGATTTGACTTTGATTACCTCTTTGATTTATGAGGACAGATAAGAAAATAATTGTAAACGTTCACAGGTTTGAACCCGCGAACGCCAACAAAGGAGTCCACCAATTGCGCGAACAATTAATCAACGACATGGAAAAAGCCATTGAGGAGGTCCGGCAATGGCCTGCGAAAGAAGTCCGGGTATTTCACCACAACGATTCAGACGGGCTCAGTTCCGGGGCGATCCTGACCCGGGCCTTTGAAAGAGCCGGGTTTAGGGTACACCGCTTCTGCCTGGAAAAGCCCTACCCGGCCCTGCTGAAAAAGGTTTATGAACAGGAAGGCGAGATCATCGTTTTTGCCGATTTTGCCGGCCGGATTGCTCCGATGCTGTCGGATCTGAACAAAGGGCGAAACCTGACGCTGATTCTGGACCACCATGTAGCCGAGGCGTCAACGGATCCAAGGGTCCACAATCTGGATCCCGACCTCTATGGCCTCAAGGGTGACCGGGACATTTCCGGGTCGACCACATGCTACCTGTTTGCCCATACCCTGGACCCCGTCAATCGTGACCTGGCCCACATTGCCGCTATCGGAGCGGTGGGGGATGAATTTTTTGTGGAGGGTTGTCTGGTAAGCGAAAATCGCGATGTTACGATGGAAGCCGTCAAACAGGGCAAGATGGAAATCAAAAAGCAGCAGGTCGGTGAGCGCTACTATCTGAACACCCCCGCCGGTCAGATACCCTGTGATGAATTCGCTGCCTATCTGGATACTTTGGGAGCTGCCGGATATTATCAAAATGGACCGGACATGGGGGTCAAGGTCTGTCTTGAAGGCACCACCCCGCAATCCGATCGGATGCTGCAAGAATTCAAATCCGTGCAGACAAGGGTATTTGAAGAAGAAATGAAACGAATCCGGACAGGAGCCCTGAAAAAGACGGAACACATTCAATGGTTTCAGGTCGAGAATCGATTCAAACCCATGGGAGTCAAAATGATCGGGGTCTTCTGTGATGCCATCAAAAATTCGGAACACGTCGATCCCGATAAATACGTCGCCGGTTTCCAAATTATCCCCAATGAAATACCGGGATTCGGTCCGATCCCCTTAAATGATGTGAAGATATCCATGCGGGTTTCGGCCCAACTCGAGGCCGAAATCCGGGCGCAACGGGCCCTGCCGCTTAACATTTTGCTGCCCGATGCCACCAATAAGCTCGGCGGTTTCTCCGACGCCTGTCACAGTCTGACGGCGGCTACCACGGTGGCCATCGGCAAGGAAGAACAACTAATAGAAGAAATGGAAAAAATATTAGGTAAAGTTGATTGATTAAGTGGTTGTAAATATGGATTTATCCCATATTTGCAAAATAATTTGACACTTCAGGTTTCAAAAGAAAGGACAATTAGGACACGGATGAACACGGATGAACACGGATTAAAAAGAAAGTTTGTTTCGCCTTCGGCGCGAAAGGACACATAGCAAGCGGGCAGCTACGTATGTCCGAACATGGTTCCGCCGTCAGGCGGTTTGTACTAATCTGCGTTTATCTGTGCAAATCTGTGTCCCAAAAACTTTTAACAACAATCGTAACATTCTTAAATTATGACTATAATTTACCTAATCAACCCAGTCAACTTAATCAACTCAATAAACCCAGTCAACTTAATCAACTTAATCAACTCAATAAACCCAGTCAACTCAATAAACCCAGTCAACTCAATAAACCCAATCAACTCAATAAACCCAGTCAACTTAATCAACTTCGTTAAAGGAGCAAATCATGGGTACAGGAACTGCGTTTGGAAAATCAATTCTAATCGGTGATCAATTTGTTTTGGAAGAAGTCCCGGCCATCATTTCGGCGATTCCGTTTGTGACCGAGTGTGTCGTGGAAAGACTGCCGGAGGGAAGCGGCTGGAACCTGGAAGACAATCGCACCGAGGTGCCGGGATACAAAGAAAAGAAAAAACATCAGCAGGTTGACTCTATCAATCACGTGCTTGAGGTGATGAAAATCGATGTCAAGAAGACCCACTCAAAATCACCTACGGCGGATCGCTGTTGGCCGGCAGTGGCGTGGGTGCCAGTGCTGCCAGTTGTGTATCCCTGGCCCGGGCGCTGAATGATGAATTTGATCTCGGGCTTTCCATCGATGAGATCAACCATTTCGGGTGGGAGGGGGAATTTGCCTATCACGGCACTCCCAGCGGTGTGGACAATACCGCTTCGACCTATGGCGGCCTTTTGCTGTATCACATCAAAAATGGCGAAAAAACCTGGGAACGCATCAATTTGAAGCAACCCGTCGAAGTTGTCCTGGGCAACAGCGGTGTGACGGCCGACACCTCCAAACTGGATGCCCATACCGAAGCCCAGCGAAAAAAAGATCCGGGCCTGTTCGCCAAACGCCTCCAATTGATTACCGACCAGGCCTTTGAAATGAAAAAAGCACTTGAAGACTATGACCTGGCAACCGTGGGAAAACTCATGACGGCCAATCACGAAATTTTAATCGAAATGGATCTCTCCCACGAAATCCTGATCCGGCTGTGCAACATGGCCATTGAAATGGGTGCCCTGGGGGCCAAGGTCACCGGCGGCGGTCGCGGCGGCTATATGAATGCATTGACCCCCGGCAAAGAACTTCAGGATAAAATTGCATCGGCAATGGAAAAGGAAGGATATAAAGTCATCCGGACAACTGTCGGAGGATGCTGATTGGACACCTCAGGATATCTCTCCCGTCAAGGCGGAATAGATATCCGTCTTTTCTGTTCGTGGATGAAGCACTGCACACTGAAACCGCAGGCGCTGAAAATAAGTAGGCGTTCACGGGTTCAACGGATACAATATTTGTAAGTACAATCTATAGGCTGAAAACATCAATCGGAATTGTGTCTTCTATCCGATTTACACAATTTTCAAAATTTGTGTATAGGCACTAAATGGCGAAATGGCCCCAGATGAGCCCAAGCTACCTGATCCCGCTGGGGTTCGCTATCAATTCCAGGGATATCTCTGGAATTGCTGAGACCATGGAAAACTGGGAACTTACCTAACGCCTATAGCTAATCAGGGGTGATCTCTGGAGTATAATTTTCAGAGTTGTATTAATCTCCCCCATCATTTCTACTCCGTTTGGGCGGCCGGAACATCCTCTTGGACCCATTTTTGTCCGACTACGCCACCTCGGTACCACCATTCGGACCAAAGCGCTATACTCCGCCCGGACTGCCGGTTGAGAAGCTGCCCGAGGTCGACCCCTGGTCATCTCCCACAACCACTACGACCACTTGGACCGAGCCACCCTTTACCCAGTAAATCTCTTATCTCTCCCTTTCCAATTTTATTCAATACGCTCACGTGGCCTCTCCTATACGAAATTCTCAGATGAAGATAGTGTGCTATTTGTATAGCTAACCTTAAAATTGTCAGCTCATTAATGTAAGAACTTGGAAAGTATTTAATATTTGGGACTTTGCTGGCCTTTCTATTTGGTTTTAGGGAAGGACTGTAATGGAAAGGACTCGTCCGCCAGTGCAAGATGGTAAATATGATGACTCAAAACAAATCACATGGTCGAATAATCTAAGCCTCCCGTATGTCGAATGTGATTTTTAATATCCATCTTCAGCAGCCTTGTCCAAATATCGATTCCCTCTTTCAATATCGCCTCTTTCTTCGATTAAAAGCATCCCATAATCATATGCATGCGGTGCGTACAGACAACCAGCCTTCTCCGCTTTCTTAAACCATTTTTCCGCCTCATCTATCTCAGCTTTCTCAAGGTATAAAACCGACCCTAATTCTCCGTATGCCAAGTCATATCCTTCTCTTGCCGCCTTTTGAAAATATTCAAGGCTTTGGCTCCTTTCTCCTTTTTCCACAACTAACAGAAGCCCGTAATAATATGCCGCCGGCGCAAATAGGCAATCAACCTCTTCCGCTTTTTTGAACCATTCTAATGCCCCATTTATTTCGTTTTTTTCAAGATAAAGAATAATACCTATCTGTCCATAGGCTAATTCACACCCCTGCTTCGCAGACTGAAGCAAATATTTCAGGCTGGTTTTAATATCTCCTTTTTCTAAATAAAATAGCATGCCATACTCATAAGCTGCTACTGGAAATAATGAATTCGCCTTTTCAGCCTTTCTAAACCACCCTTCAGCCTTGTCTGCTTCATTTTTCTCTCGATACAAAATTATCCCTATCTCTCCATAAGCCTTCTTATATTCTGCTTTGGCAGCCCTAAATAAATATTTTAATCCTGCAACATAATTTTCTTCTTCGAGATACAGTTGCATTCCTCGCTGATAAATGGCTTTGACGTCAGTCGCAATGCTTCGCTTCTTTCCTTTTCGTTTTTTTCTCATAAAAACCGTCTCGTTCCAGAGTTTTAACGACAGATTCATTCAATTGATTGAGATGTAAAATTAATAATATTATTTGATGGTACAAAGCCCAGCACCATATGCTTTGGCTTTTTCCAATATTCAATGTTCAATGCTCGAGATCAAACTGCCGCGTAGGTAGATATATCATGTTAGTTTGGCGAATAGAAGGCCGGGATTCAAACTAAATCCAAGAAAGCTAAGATGACTTCTCGTTTTGCACGGACGCCCTCTTTCGTTCGCTCCATGAGTTCCATTCTATCCGAGAAGCGACTCTGCCTCTATCTCCACCAGGTATTCCGATCCGATGATATCGGCCCTGACCAGCGTGTTGGCCTGCAGGATGCCCCGGAAGCACCGGCCATGGACCTGTGCAACCGGTTCCCAATAATTCATGTTCTTGAGGTAGATACGCGTGCGCACGACATGTTCGAGGCTTGCCCCGAGGCTCTGCAGCGCGCCCTCGATCTTGTCGATAACAAAATTTGTCTGAGAAGCCGGGTCGTCACCGCCGATGACCCGGTCGCCGTGCGTCGCGGTAGTCCCCGAAATCAGGATGCGGTCGCCTCGCCGCACGGCACGGCTGAAACCGGCCAGTTCTTCCCAGATCGTTCCGCTCAGCACCCGGCTGCGGCCGTCCTCCCCGGTGCGGACCTCAAAAGGCGGGGGCAACGATTCGAGATGCTCGCTGATGCCAAGGCGCGCTCTAACGGTAATGCCGCCTACGGTCGGCTGATCGACGATATAGCGGCCGGCGATATTGGCTATGTGTCCTTTCTCGCCGAAGGCGAAACAAACTTTCTTTTTAATCCATGTTCGTCCGTGTTCATCTGCCTGCCCAATGAAATCTCTTTTGCATTTATTTCATCGGGGTGTGTCCTAATTGTCCTTTCTTTAGAAACATGAAGCGTCCGATTTTTTTTGCAAACATGGGATAAATCCATATTTATAACCACTTAACCAATCAACAATATCTGAAGTTCGACTTCAAGCGCATCCCGATTTTGTTGACATCGGGCCCATATTGTATAAAAATGAAAATTATAGAAATTGATCCCATTAAAGGACCGGTATTATGGACAGTTATTTAAAAATGATGAAACATATGGCCGATTTGTATCGACAATATGAGACACAGATGACTGATGTGGCAGCCGATACCGTGGACTTTGCTGCATTTATTGAAGATTTAGACGAATCACGATTTCATCAGATGATGGCCGGCATTCCTAAATTGTTCGGCAGCGTCATAGATCCTCTTTTTGGGCATAAATTTGCCTTAAAGGATTTGAAGCGGCTTACAGAAAGCTGACACCCGGTGGGCTGAGGTGCTAGATGCCACAAGAGACATGCCGCGCCACATGGACCTGACCGACCCTGCCTATGAAAGACGGACTTTTGAAACCGCAGCGCTGCTGATGGGCCTTTATCCACAAGAGGATGAACTGCGGGCGGTTGATGCGCACATTGTCATCGAGCAGCAGAAACACCCTGTCATTCTCCATCTTGGGTCTAAACTCGCACTTTCAAAGATGTCTTTAAAATCGCTATCAGCGCCGATTTTTTGCAGTTTTGTGGTGGCTATGTATAAAGAACACAACCGCATTCGCACCAGAGCAGAGCATCCTGCAGGAGAAGATTTTTTACGACGAAAAGTGTCACAGTTGAAATGGCTGTTCGAAGGAGAAATTGGCAAAACATGGGAGCTCGTTTTTGTAGATGACGGATGTCCTGAAAAAAGTGGTGAAATTGCGGAGAGAATCATACGGCAGGAAGGTTATAGCAATGTACGCGTACTGTTCCTTGCTGATGCGATAGCAGAAAAGTCTCCGGTTGTTAAAGGCCTGACATCTACCGACGATAGCCAAAAGGGAGGTGCCATTCAATACGGCATGTGGTCGGTTATTAGAGAGCCGCATGACAATGCCCGTCATATTGTTATTTTCACAGATTCCGACTTATCAACGAATATTGCCCAGGCCGGATTGTTGTTGCTTCAGCTCGAAAATCAAAATAGGATGTGCGTCATTGGGACCCGGTATGATACCGGTGGCGTGTATTGCACGCCAGCAGGCGCACAGGGACTGACCAGCTACGACCACACGATGCTGGTGTTCCGTCATTTTATTCGTACCAAACTTTTGCCGCAGCTGGGAGAAGTCGTAGACACCCAATGCGGATTCAAGGCATTTAAAGCAGAGGTGTTAAAAAAAGTGTTGGAACAAATGACAGACAAGCGTTTCTCGTTTGATATGGAGTTACTGTTGCTGACGGCGCTGCACTGCGGCCGGGGGGGCAATGCCGTAGGAAAAGCGCCCATAGTCTGGATAGAAAGCAATGAGGAGTCAAATTTCTATACGGCCCAGGCAGGAGACACGGATAAATAGAGGAGAAGGACGATATGTTAGATATTAATAAGGACTATTCTTCATTTCAAGAAGGGGTGAAGCGGTTTGAGGCCGCCATGACCGGAATTCCGGATCGAGTTCCAGTGGTTACACAGATGCATGAATTTGCCATGAAGGAGCTTGGTATCCCGGCCAAAAAGTTTTATACTACGCCGGAGATTCTGGCTGCGGGCACCCTGGAGGTTCAGGAGAAATACGGCATCGATGTGCCGGTCCTGGATTATGACGTTTATAACATTGAAGTAGAGGCATTGGGTCAGGAAATAAAATACAGCGAGCACGATATGCCGGATGTGGATCGTACAAAACCCCTGATTCGGGACCGGGATGATCTGAAAAAAATAAGAACGCCGGATTTTGAATCTGACGGGCGTTTCTCCAACGTCGTGGAGATGAACCGGATTTTTCGCAAGTTAATCGGCGGAGCGGAAATTACCATCAGGTTCTGCGCCCCGTTTAGCTTCGCCGCCAATGTCAGGGGAATAGAGACGCTGTTGATGGACATTTACATGGACCCGGATTTTGTGCGAAGCTTGTTTGACCGCATCATCGAAGAGGTGCTTGCACCCTGGATTCTGCACTTAAAAAAAGAGTTTCCCCAATGTGAAGAACATCTCAGGAGATGACGCCGCCGGTTCCCTTCCTATTGTCAACCCCGATATCATTAAGGATTGGATCGTCCCCTATGTTCTGCGTCTGCGAGAGCTTTGCGGACCGGAAATTTATGTGCCCAATTGGGTGGGTGAAAATTTTCTGAAAAACCCGGAGGAAATGCTCGATCTAAAACACCAGGCCTGCCCCGGTTTTGTTGAAGGTCAGGACCCGGATGTGGCAGAACTCGGGCCGGCGTTTTACAAAAAATATGCAGAGAAAAAGAACGTTCCGCTAATTCTCGGTATCGGGGCGGCTTTTATGGATTTAAGTTCCCCGCAAGAAGTGGTCGAGCGGGTCAGGCAATACATTGAGGTCGGCGGAAAAGGCGGCCACTTTGCCCTGCTTTTCTGCAATCTGGGTGCCACGACACCCCCGGAAAACGTAAAGGCCGCTATCGATGCCGTCCACCGCTACGGAAGTTACAGTTAATGGGTATTGCATCTTTAAAATCGACGCTGGCAGGCATACTGAATAGAAACAAAAGAAAAAAAGAGGGGGTCAAAAGCTTCAGTGAAAAGCGCTCAGCGGAGGAAGCTGTTGAGCGAAGCGACCTGGGGCTTAAACCGGTGCCGGTGCACAAAATCGTGGGAAGCGTGGGAAAAGTACCAGGAGTTTGACAGCCGGTTTCGGTTAAAAGGAAGATCAAGAACCGTTTCGGCTTAAACGCATCAAAGAAGCCATGCTGTCGGGAAAAAGCCTTCAACCCGTGGAGTTATACAAAATCAAAGGAGGAATACTATGTTCTGGATGGCAATCATCGGGTAGCCGTAGCCAAAGAATTCGGTTGGAAGGAAATCGAAGCCCACGTCATCGAATATCTCCCCTCCCAAAAAACGCTGCAGAATATCCTTTATCGGGAAAAGGCCGATTTTGAGAAAAAAACAGGGCTTTCTGATTTAATCTCGCTGAGCGAGGTAGGGGCAGTTCAATCATCTGCTGGAACAGATTACCCAACATCAGCACTCGCTGGAGGAGGTTGCCGGAGCAACTGTATCTCTGGAAAGCGCCGCGGAAGATTGGTATAAAACGATCTATCGCCCCCATGGCCTCTATTATTAAGCGCAGCGGACTCGTAAAATCCTTTCAAAACCGTACATTGGCAGATTTCTATACCTACATTTCCTTCCACCAATGGCAAAAAGGGGAGAAAAAAACGAAAATACGGCATCGGACTGGATCAACTTATTCCCCCCCGTATGGAAGAATTTCGTGCCAGGATGATGGACAAAAAAGAATCCGATTTCCCGGAGATGAGGCGAGGAGTAACAGCATTTTTAATGATTAACGTGGAGACCGGTCGGGAGAACCGGATCATGGAAAGACTCTTCGCCTACAAGGAGGTGCAGGAGGTCCACTTTATTCCCGGCGAATTCGATATCCTTGCTAAAATAGTTGTGGAACGCGACCTGATCTCCTCGGATTCCGAGGCCATCGGACAATTTGTCCAAAACCGGGTAAGGCGTATTCAAGGGGTGGCGAAAACTCAAACCATTATCCCTCTTTCTTCCAAGCGCAAAGAGAATCCTAAAATATGAATTCTGTTTGGAGCTTTTGGAATCTTAATTGTGAATTTTGTGCATTTTATGGCAAAACATTTTCGCCACCAAGGCACCAAGACACAAAAATGAATATTATTAGCGGGCTATCTCTTTCGCTGCCCTTGCGCATATAGTAGGTTGGGTTAAGCGGGATGTAGGTACAATTTATGTTGGGTTCGCCTATTTTAATGTGCCTCAACAGTCTGAAATAGCATCAAAATTAGCGAACCCAACAAGATCGGTTGCAGACCATCGGCTTAACCCAACCTACGATTTATCGTTTAGGCCCATAAAGTGGATACCCCCTTATTATTATTTCGGTGCTGTTTTCCCGGATACCTTTTCTTTCAGCCATGACAAGAAGATAAGGGATATCTCCAATTTCCTTCATGGCGAGACTGGAATCCCTCCAGACGGGGTGGTTTTTGATGTGCTTGACATGGAAAAGCGCGTCGGGGGCAAGAAAAATATGGACGGTCTGATGAATGAGGGGATAAAGATGGGAGTAGATACCCGGGTCCAGAGGGCCCGGCACTGATTCCTCCCTGAAAGGGAGTGTTGGCTTTATTACATATAAGTACCTAAAATGAACTAAAGCCGTTCGGCCAAGAGGCTCTCGACTGGTTGAGGAATTCTATCATCTTATAAATAGACAGAATACATTAATTTTAGGCATTTTAGATCACTTTAGATCATTTGAAGCTTACTTGATTGCCGTTACAACTGCCCCGCAGGGGCCACTTTTTCCGAGCGTAGTCTCGGAAAAAGCTTAGTACCTATTTATTGAAATCACATCATGTTTGCGCATGATTTATACCATAGCGTAACCGTTCACAGGTACGCTTACAAGGAATTCTACCCGTCGAGAGCCTCAGGGTCTAATGACTGGGTCGAACGATCGATTTTTATAAATGACTGAGCGACCTGTCGGGTCGTAGCCGAAGGCGAAGCCTGAAGCGACATTCACAAATCGTCAATCGTCATTTCCCCGATAAAGCGGGATTTACGCTTCGCTACAACCGGCTTTGCCGGTTTCGGTTCAATCGGCAAAGGCGGCTAAAAGCTTTTCTTTATATTCATTACGTGTCGACACAAAATAGGTCAGCTCGGATGGATACCACCATAGATTATCCAGGGCATCGCCCGGATAAGCCTCAGCAAAGACTTTCTTGGTTGCATCATCCAGAAGATCCGCCGCACCTTTGACGACACTGTTGTAACCGGTGGCCTTTGCCATGATGGCACCGACTTCCGGTGTGTACGCCCAGTTGATGAAAGCGTATGCCTGCTCAATATTTTTCGCATTCTTAACGATGGCCATGGAATCCACCCAGCAAAGCGCCCCTTCCTTTGGTGCCATGTAGGAAAAAGGTTTTCCTTCTTTTTTCAAATTCAACATCGGGCCATCCCAGGTTTGACCGATAAGACAGCCTTTTTCTTCAAACGCTGTCAGGTGATCCTGAAAGTTATTCCAGAACATCTTAACGTTCTTTTTATGCTTTAGCAGGAATTTTAAAATCTGATCATAAACCTTACGCATTTTTGTCTGGGTATGATAGGTATCGTACATACGATTGGAAGGAACTTTACCGATTGAGTCCAGATAAAGACCGGCACCCAGAAACACGGAATGCGGTCGGCAGGTAGCTTTGTGCTTATATTCACCTTGCCACATTGTCCCAAAGGAAAGCTCACCGTATTTAAAACTATACTTGTCCGTATTCCAGGCAACCGCTTCCGTACCCCAGTCATATGGCAGGCCAACATGCTTGCCGCGGATCACACCGCCGAGTATTTTGGATTTTTTGTAGAACGTTTCGATTACATTGCCCAAATTAGGAATCCTGCTTTTATCCACCTCCTGATAAAGATCGTATTCCATGTGGAGGTTAAATTCGGTCAATGACGGCTGGGCGATATCGAAGCCGGTTGCTTTGGCGGCAATCAGTCTTTTCATACACTCCTGGTTCGAGCCGTAATTGGTGACATTCACCTTAATACCGGTTGCGCTCTCAAAAGCGCTTATCACCTCGGGTTTTGAGTAATCTTGCCAGGTAAAAAGATTTAAGGTGCCGGATGAGGACAAAGGCATTACGAATAAACCACGGCCCAATACTGGCTGTTGCAAACACAGCCGCTCCCGCAGCAGTTTGTTTAATAAACGACCGGCGGTCTATCGGGACGAATGAATCCTGTGGTCTATGCTCATGACCTTCCATATTGTCTTTATTTTTCATGTGCAAACCTCCCTTCCTCATTTACCCTCCAGTTCTAACGGATCCACCGGTATACCATATAACCCGTGTCGCACCTTGATGGCTACTTTCGGTGAAACCCAGGTTGTCCACAGCAATTCATAGTTCTTCAAAAACCAGATGGCCGCCTCCTCGGTGGTGGCTCCGGCGTTATGCATGTAGGCCAGAAACTTGCTGTTTATAGCGGCGGTGGTCTGGTATTTCTTGAGAAATTCCACGACATCGGGAGCCCGCTTCAACAGCTGGGTGTTGATCAATTTATTCACCTGCACGGAGGGGTAAGCACAGCCTTTGGTGGTGTCCCAGACTTTTTGGTCGTACGGCGGTTCCGCAAGGGGGGTCATGTCCATTCTGCCCAGAACCCAGGAAGGAGACTCGTAATAGCCGAACCAAGGTCTGGCAAACATGTAGTCCACCGTCAAAGAGCCGGCAAGGGCCTCCACCGAGTCGGGAATAAATTGGTTGTAGTGTTGATTCAGCCCGTAAGCCGCTAATTTCTTTTCATTGATGCGGGTAGTATCCAGGCCGTTCACGGAGTTATAAAACCGCCCCTTGCCGGGGTCATCGGGGTCTTTGAAAAGCTTCCAGTATTTGGCAATATCCGTCACGGATTTCAGGTCCGGGGCCACGGGATCGATGCCCCGCATGGGGTCGCCCCGGGTCATGTAAGTCGGTACCATCCACCCCTGCCGGCTGTCTGCGAAATTGGGGCCAAGGTCCAGGACGTTCCCGCTGCCAAGGGCTTTATCATAGGCCTCCTGAAAGTTTTCGGTCCAGGATTCCATGTATATGTCCACATGCCCGTTTTGGAGTCCAAGGTAAAGCTTCGTGGTCTGTCCACTGACAAAATCGGTTTGATATCCCATGCCGTGGCTGATGATATATGCAACGACACGGTTGTGGATCAGGATGCTGTCCCAATGATTGTCGGCAAAGAAGATGATGATGGGGCTTTTAGCCTGCGCAACGCCACAGACAAAAAAAAGGCAAAGAAAAACGATCGCTCCCACTCGCAGTATCCGGCTAACCGGCTTCCGATCATTGCGCATGATACGACCTCATAGTATAGTTTGACAGTTGAATGGTCGCTTCGTCACAATTGGAATGATGGAACATGGAATAGTGGCCTCCGGCTCGTAGGGTAGCGCCTACGCCTCGGAGAGACATGATGGGTCTGGGAGAATGCAATGTTGGATTAATGGTCCCGCCACCGGCGGGATATGCGATAAATCCATATCCGCCTGCGGCGGACAATATTCCACTTAACGGGGCAATTCGGAAACCCCAAAACAACCTCTATATCAGACGATTGTAAAAATTCCGATGCATTCAGTTAAAGGATGCCGCGCTATTTGTTGCCGCGTTCGCGCCGGCGCATGATTTCATATACAACAGCACCCGCAAGGGTCAATCCAATGAAGATACACGCCAGGCATTCATGGCGGGGCTGATAAAAGAACGCAGTTTGGTGCCGATGTAAATCGGCAACGTCTGCTCAAATCCAATGGCAAACAAGGTGGTATTATAGTTTTCAAACGACTGCATAAATGCCAGGCGGCGGCCGAGATTAAGGCCGGTTTGAGAAACGGCAGGTTATTTTCCAGAAGACCTGCCGATGGGTTGCCCCCAGATCGAAAGGCAGCATCTTCCTGGGTTTTATCAAAGCGCTGGCCCGGGCCATTATCAACAACATACAATAGCCGCTGATAAACGTCGACTGCCCCATAATGGCGGTCCACAGACCCCCCGATATTTGAAAGGCCTGGTCCCAGAATAGAAAGGTGGAAATACCGAGAATGATACCCGGCATAAGAAGCGGGGAAACAAGTATGGCATAAAAGCCCTCACGGGCTTTGAACTGCAATCTTGTCAGCAATAATGCGGCGCCAAGGCCGATGGGAACGGCTATGATAACCACAAAAAAAGCCACAATGAGACTGTTGATCAAACCATGCCACATTTGGCTGTCGCCAAATAATTCCCCAAACCACATGAATGTAAACCCTTCCCAGGGGGTCACCTGGGGAATATCGCTGGTATTAAAGGCGACAACCGACATAAAAATCAGCGGCAGGAACAAGTACACAAAAAACAGCACTAAATACCCGCCGGTAACAACTTTTAAAACAACATTTGATAACTTCATGAGGTAAGCTCTTTCAATCCAACTTTAAATATCCTTAACATGCCGAATATGAAAATAAGACACAAAAACGCTAAAACCATGGCGTAAGCCGCGCCCTGGTTCCAGTTGGCGGTTTCAAAATTCGTATAAATGATCTGGGTAAACCAAAAACTGCTGGGACTTCCCTAGCAGCTGGGGCGCGGCAATCGATCCGGCCGACAACATGAAGACCATAATGCAGCCCGACGGCAATGCCGGGTTTGGCGTGAGGAATAACGATACGCCGATGTACGCGCAGCCATGAAGAACCCAGGTCGCGGGCCGCATCGATCTGATTGCGGTCGAGGCTCTCCATGGCGTTGTACAGTGGAAAGACCATGAACAAAATGTAGGCATACGCCATCCCCATGATCACGGCACCGTTACCGGCACGAAAGTTTAAGGGCTCAGCAATAAGCCCGATGAACAGCAACAATTGATTCAAGATACCGGAATCGGCCAGGATCAATTGCCAGGCAAAAATCCGCAAGAGCTCATTGATCCAGTACGGAATGATTAACCCCATCAGTATCCAGCCAAAACGGGCACCCCGTGCGACCTTTGCCAGATAGAATGCCATGGGATAGCAAATGGTCAGGGCAAGAGTGGTGACGATGATACTGGACCAAATTGTCTTTATAAAAATTGCTCGGTGGAGCGGCGTCGTAAATAGTACGATGTAATTTTTTAGGGTATAGACATCTTCGGGCCCCCCAATTTTTCTCAACGGCAGCAGCGGGCGAAAAGAGAAATCAAGCATAATCAACTGAGGCAGCAGGATCATAAAAATGAGCCAGGACCCCACCGTGAGCAAAATGAATACAATGCCAATACCACCGAAATTTCGAATTGCGTCTTGCCAGAGTTTACGCATCAGCTACCTCTCCAAATGCCAGTAAACGAGTATTATCGGCACGAAACCGACTTCGATTTTTGCGTCGACCTGCAGAAACGGCGTAGATCCATCGTTATTCTGGCGCAGGACAAAAGCTTGATTCTGGTCGGTTTTAAGAAAAACAGTGGCGAAAGGGCCCTCGAAGCTCAGGTTTTCAACGGTGCACTTTACAATATTTTCCAACGCTGATGAGCCCTCTACTACCGACATGGCTTCCGGCCGAATAAAAGCAATGGCCGACTGCCCGGTACTAAGCTGCTGGGGGATTAATGCCCTTGAGTGAACCAAACGAGGTCTCAACCACGGCATAACCATTGGCAACCTCACTAACGGTGGCGGCGAAGGCGTTGTTGTCACCCGACAAAATCGGCCACAAAGGCCGTTTGAGGTTGATTGTATAACACATCAGCCGTATCTACCTGCTCCAATATGCCGCTGGCAGACATCACACCGATCCGGTCGGACATGGTCAGGGCTTCACCCTGATCGTGTGTAATGTAGACAAAGGTGACTCCGGTACGTCGCTGGATCTTTCGCAGTTCCGCGCGCATGTGTTGTCTCAGCTTGAGATCGAGCGCCGACAACGGCTCATCCAGCAGCAGCACGGCAGGCTCGACGGCGAGCCCCCTTGCAATCGCCACGCGTTGCATTTGACCTCCGGACAGGTCACTTACTTTTTTGTTCTCGACCCCGGGCAGATCAACCAGCTCGAGCAATTCCGCGGCTTTTTTTCTGCGTTCGGGTCGGGACACTCCGCGCACTTCTAATCCGAAACCGATATTATCCGTCACAGACATCAATGGGAACAGCGCTAAATTTTGAAAAATCATGGCGGTAGGACGCTTATTCGGACCGATGCCGCGCATGTTTTCGTCCCCAATACGCACCTCCCCTTCGGTGGGATCGATAAATCCCGTAATCAGGCGCAAAATTGTTGTTTTACCGCAGCCCGATGGTCCCAGAAAACTAAAAAATTCACCCGGTTTTATATTGACATTCACATCGGTAACGGCCAATTCCTCTGCTCCCGGATAACGCATGCTGACATTGATAACTTCGATGCTTTGACCCACACCTTGAGCCATACCTCCTCCTTACAAATGAATTTTGTGCATTTTATGGCAAAACATTTTCGCCACCAAGACACCAAGACACAAAAATGAATATTAACCAAAGGTTTCCCTTTGTGGCAATTTTTTCCGGTTTATCCGGGTTAGTATCCCCGATACCGGCGTTGCTCCGGTATAGGCTCTTATATTTGATATTTCTCTCCGAGCCGTAGGTTCGAATATACGAGCCGGAGGCCGGTTTATCCGGTATCAAGGATACAGGTTATCTGTTGCTTTTTATGGATGCTTAAGCCGCCTGGAATTTGTCTCTGTATTCCGTACGTGCCGGTACAAACCAGGGTTCTTCAGAAACATACCACCAGAGATTTTCCAGCGCATCGCCCGGATAGGCCTCGGCAAAGCCCTTTTTGGTGGCATCATCCAGAAGATCGGCGGCACCCTTCACGACACTATTGTAGCCGGTTGCCGTGGCCATAATGGCACCGGCTTCGGGAGTGTAGGCCCAGTTGATGAATGCATAGGCCTGCTCTACATTTTTTGCATTTTTAACAATGGCCATGGAATCGACCCAGGTCATAGCGCCTTCTTTGGGCGCCATATAAGACACCGGTTTGCCTTTCTTTTTCAATGTCAGTATGGGTCCATCCCATGTCTGGCCGATAACGCACCCGTTTTGGAGAAACGCCAGCTGATGATCCTGGGCGTTATTCCAGAACATCTTGATGTTCTTTTTATGCTCCACCAGAAACTTGAAGATTTCATCATAGATTTTACGCATTTTTTCTTCTGATTCGTAGGTATCGAACATCCGATTTGACGGCACTTTCCCGATGTAATCCAGGTAGAGGCCGGCGCCAATAAACACCGAATGCGGCCGGCAGGTAACCTTTTGCGCAAATTCAGGCTGCCACATGGTGCCATAGGAAAGCTCACCGTATTTAAAACTTAATTTGTCGGTATTCCAGGCGACCGCCTCGGTGCCCCAGTCATAGGGCAGGCCGACACGCTTTCCGCGAATGATTCCCCCCTGCTTGCCGGAGCTCTCCCAAAAAGAAGGTTCCACGTTTTTCAAATTGGTAATTTTGCTTTCATCGATCTCCTGGTAAAGCTCGAATTCCATCTGGAGATTAAATTCGGTCAAAGAAGGCTGCGCAATGTCGAATCCTCTGGCACGCGCTGCCCGTAGTTTGTTCATACATTCCTGGTTGGTGCTGTAATTGGTGACCGTGACCTTGATGCCGGTGGATTTTTCAAACGCTGCGATGATTTCGGGTTTGGAGTAGTCCGACCATGTGAACAGTTTGAGTTCCCCGGAGGATGACAGGGCATCTTTAATAAACCAGGGTCCCACGCTGGCTGCCACCCCGGCTGCCGCCGCGGTTTTAATGAAATCACGTCGGGTAAAGCCTTTTTTGGAACTAGTTGTTTTGTCTACTGATTTCATGCTTTTTCTCCTTTTGTTATAAGTTTAAGGTCAAAATAGAACTGCAATGAACCTGCTGTTGAGAATAAAAAATTGTAATACAGATATCGTTGATTGGTTGATTAGTTGATTGGTTAAGTGGTTGTAAATATGGATTTATGCCATGTTTGCAAAATAATTGGACACTTCATGTTACAACAATCGCAACATTCTGAAATTATGACTATAATTTACCTAATCAACCAGTAAACTATTCAACGAGGTCTGTAATTGGGAATAAAGCCGGAATGCTCCCGCTTGTGAACATAAATTACAAAGCAAAATTTGCTGAAAATGTCAAGTAAAATTTAGTAATTAATTAAACAGGTAGAATATTTTCATAATATAAAAAAAAATGAACCATGCTCATTTTTAGAAAAATTGCGGTACAGGGTGAACAGAAAGTGAATAAGAAGGAATCTAACCCTTGATGATGATCACGTTGGTATGGTATGAATCCGGATAATTGTTTGCGGTTATCTGTAAAATTGACAATCACGTAATAAGTCAAAATTCTCGAATATTTATCTCATAACCTATTGAAATTATTAAGTGTGAATTTTTTTTGTGCTTTTTGTGCCTTTTTGCGGCCATATCAAAATTGGTAAACCGGTTGATTTCCTCTTTCTGATATTTGACAATGAAACCTAAAAATCTCATCGTATTTGACATGGACGGCGTCATCATTGATGTCTCCAACTCCTATCGGGATGTGGTACGACAGACGACCAGACAGTTTTTCCGTCCGGCGCAGGCATCCGAAAAATTGCCGGAGCCCCTATTCGAGCTTTCCGATCTTGCCGCAGTGAAACAGAGCGGAGGGCTGAATAATGACTGGGATTTGACCTTCGTGGTGATTAATCTGCTGTATTCATTGACAGATAAACCCATCGTCCACGAAAGTGAAAACCCCTGGATAAGATACCGCGAAACGATAAGCCGCTGCGACGTCACCGTCATTGCTGAATATTTAAACGCAGCTGTCCGGCCACTGGCATCCTTGCTCAAAGATAAAGGCAAACCGGAGAACAATTTTATTTCGGATTTGTACGTGGGCGATGTCGGCAGCGGCAACATCATTAAACAGATCTTTCAGGAAATCTATTTAGGCGCAGAACTCTTCAAATCCACCTATAACCTGGAGCCTGATATTTACCGTGGGAAAGGCTATATCCTGAGAGAAAAATTGCTTCTTGACCGGTCGATCCTGGAGGAACTTTCACAGGAAAATTTGCTGGCTATTGCCACCGGCCGACCCAGATCGGAGGCGGAATATCCATTGAAACATTTTCAATTAAGACAATTTTTTCCGGTGGTGTTAACCCTTGACGACTGTGTCAGCGAAGAAAAACGAATTTTCGAAGAAGAAGGCAGAGCCATTTCATTGAGTAAGCCCGATCCCTTTATGCTGGATGCCATTGCGGAAGGCCACCGGAATGCCGTCAACGGCTTTTTTTACATCGGCGATATGCCCGATGACATGCTGGCAGCCGCCCGCTCCCGGGTCGGCTTCAAAAGCATCGGCATTCTGATATCGGCCCTGGACAAATCCAGCCTGAAGAAAAATCTGCTGCGAGCCGGGGCGGATTTTATAATCGATGATTTTGAGGGGTTAGAAGGACTCATTGAAAACGAATGCCTAAAGTGATCTAAATTGCCTAAAATGCCTAAAATTAAGGAAACGCTACGCTCTATCTCTTTTTATAAAATAGATAGAATACCATAACTTTAGCTCATTTTAGTTCATTTCAAATTTTAGCTCATTTTCTTATTTATAATTACAACTTTTTGAAATTCGAATAAAATATTTTACTCTGATAATGTGATAAAGTAGAGGTAGAATCAAACCCGAAGGCAGTCTTCCTGCAATATCTTATCCAGCGCATTGACAACCTCATCCGCATTTTTTTCTGAAAATACAATCGGCGGCTTCATCTTGAGTACATTGTACAGCGGACCATCGATGCTGATCAAAATTCCGTGGTCTTTCATGCGATTGATGATATAATCCGCGTGCTCCGGTGCCGGGTCCAGGGTCCGGCGATCGCTGACCAGTTCAACCCCTGCATACAGTCCCAGACCGCGAACATCCCCCGATAAGCGGATATTGCGCCATCAGACCCCTTCAGCCCCTGCAGCAGTCGGTTGCCGGCCTGGTATGCATTTTTCTGCAGGTCCTCGTTTTCAATGACATCCAGCACAGCCATGCCGATGGCACAGGATACCGGATTACCGCCAAAGGTGTTGAAGTATTCCATGCCGTTGGCAAATGCATCGGCAATTTCGGGCGTGGTGATGACGGCGGCCAGTGGATGGCCGTTTCCCATGGGTTTTCCCAGGGTGACAATGTCGGGCACAACCTGTTGGGTTTCAAAGGCCCAGAAATGGCTGCCCACGCGCCCGAAACCCACCTGGACCTCATCCACGATACACACCCCACCGGCAGCCCTCACATGCTTGAAAGCTTCGTCCAGGTACTTATCCGGCAAAACAATCTGCCCGCCGCATCCCAGCATGCTCTCACAAATAAAGGCCGCCGGTGCTTTTCCATCCGCCTGAATCCCTTTTGCAGCCTCGCCCACGTAAGCGGCATAGCGCCTGCCGGTCTCTGCTCCCATGCCCTTGTACTGACCCCGGTAGCCATCCGGCATAACAACTTTATGGATCCAGGAGGGTGCGCCCCGCCCTCCCGGACCGGCATGCTTGTACGGACTGATGTCGATCAGGCCCTGGGTGTTGCCGTGATAGGCCCCATCCACCGTGATGATGTCCTGCCGGCCGGTATAGGTGCGCGCCATGCGCAGGGCCAACTCGTTGGCTTCACTGCCAGTGCAGACAAAATAGCATACATTTAACGGGTCCGGAAATCTGGCCAGCAGGCGCTCGGCATATTCGATGATGGTATCATGAAGATAGCGCGTGTTGGTGTTCAGCACGGCCATCTGACGACAGGCGGCGGCCACCACATGGGGATGACAGTGTCCCACATGACACACATTGTTGACCCCGTCCAAATAGGTTTGCCCATCCTCGCTGAAAAGATACTGTCCCCGACCCCTTACAATTTTCAACGGGCTTTTCATAGGAAATACTCAGATTTCTTCCCAGATTGGCGCGACGGGCGGTCAATATGTTTTCATGGCTGCGTCCGTCAGGAGGAAAACAGCTTTGCGGAATACCCAGCATGAGGTTCGGATCCGGACAAATGCAGCTCCAGATATCCCACTCTGCCGGCCGGGTCACACCGGGGAAATTACCGGTTTCACCGAGCATGTCCATGATAATCTGGAAGTGAAGATGGGGCGGCCAGCCGCCGTTGGTTGGCGGCTCCCCGATCCGGGCGAAGGACTGCCCCTTTGCAACCGGCATCCCGACAGTCAGGTCCTCCAGCGAATCCAGGCTCAGGTGCCCGAACAGAGTATAAAACCGTTCGCCGTCCTCGATTTGATGTTCCAAAATAATGGCAGGCCCGTAATCCAGATGGACGGTATTGTTATTAAAGCTGTGCACCCGGCCGTCAAGAGGGGCATACACCGGGGCATTGCGATGCAGGTACAGATCAATGCCCAGATGAACAGTCCGGGTCTCCGGCATTTCATCGGTCTGAACTTTAAACTGCCCGGTCGTGTATAACAGCCGGGCTTCATGATAACGGCCAATGCCGACATTGACACGGGCCTGTTGCATCCGCCGTAACAGGTGCTCGGTAAAGACGGCGGGATCCGTACCGTCACCATCATTTTGCGGCAGCGCACTGCCGACGCTCAGATCGAATACCAGCTGGTTTTCCTGGTGCAAGTTTGGGTCGACGATGGAAGCGAACCCGTCCCTGTGCTTCTTCAACCAGTCAATTATCTTACCGGATTGCGGCACCGCCGGCAATCCGCAGGCATGTCTTAAAACATACCGCGCCAGGCGCGGATGAATGTTCTGCATTTTCTTCAAAAGCGCCCAGACCGGTTTTTCCGAAATGCGCAGATATTCATTGTCCGGTTCCAACCGGGACTGGTTGGCCGCGTGACAGACGCTCATGCAAAGCCGCAGGCAGATCAGGTCAAATAAAACGGCCAGTTCCTGCTCGGTCAGCGGCCGGTTTTGATGATATCCCGCCACAATATTGGCGGCGGCCGCCAGTGGATCGGCTTTGTTCAGCATGGCATAGGCGCAGGCAATGGCCACTTCACCAACGGTACAGGTGAAAACCATGTCTCCGAAATCAATCACGCCGCTCACCCGGTTTTGCCATTTGCCATCCGGTTCGACCAGGACATTGTAGTCATTGGCGTCGTTATGTATAACACCGGTAGGCAGATTTTGTAATTGCGGCTCGATTTGCGTTTGAAAACGTTCCAACCATGGTTTGACGAGATCACGCTTCACCGGATCATCGATAAGACCGAGATAACGGTTGACGACCCGTCCGGCGTTTTTAAGGTCCCAATGAAAGTCCCGGTGGGCGGCCGGATGATCGAAGGCCTCCAGAATACGGTCCAAGCTGCCGAAGAAACGTCCCAGGCCGCTTAACAAATCCGCATTGTGGGGTTTGACCCGGGCAAAGGGTTTGCCGGGCAGATAGGTGAGCAGGCGAACAAAATGGGAAACCCCGTCAATGCCCTGTATTGAACTAATTTGCTCGCCGTCGACGGTTTTGCAGACATCGGGAACAACCGATGTGTTCCGGGCAAACATATTTCGGTTGCCGGCGATGTGGATCATCGCCTGATTCTGCATTTCAAGAACGTCCCTGCGCTCGGTGGAATTGGCCAATTTGAGGACATACGCCTTACCGTCAGCGGTAAGGTGAAATTCTGATCCCGCTCACTTGGCATTTGTTTGGCAAAAACCTCAAGGCCGAATAATTCCGATGCAATCCGGACGGCGTCCTGTTCACTGAATCTGGGGGGCATGTTGAACGATGGAGGACATATTGTTGGGTTTGCTCCTGAAGACGCGCAACTTCAAACCTGATCTAATCTTCTTGACGGGCATCTTCCAGTCATTTCGGAAAGCGGGCTATCCGTTTCGCTGCCCTTGCGCATATAGCATATAGTAGGTCGGGTTAAGCGGGATACCGGCGCAATTTTTGTTTGGTTCGCCTATCTTAATGTGTCTCAACAGTCTGAAATAGAGCCAAAATTAGCGAACCCAACAAATCGGTTGCAGACCATCGGCTTAACCCAACCTACGATTTATCGTTTGGGCCTACGAAGTGGATACCCCCTTTTCGAAAATTCTATTTATCGTTTAAACAACTGCATTGCCTTGGAAACAACAGCGGAAGCTTTAATGCCGTATTTTTTCAGCACCAACGCTCCGGGGGCGGAAGCTCCGAAACGGTTGATACCGATGACGGCTCCCGAACTGCCGACATACCGCTCCCATCCCATGCTGATGCCGGCCTCAACCGCCACTCTGGCCGTCACCTGGGGCGGCAGCACCGTATCTTTATAGCGCTGAGTGGTTTTTTCAAACAGCTCCCAACTGGGCATACTCACCACCCGGGCAGCCACATTCTTTTTGGTAAGCAGCGCCTGGGCTTCCAGACAAAGATAAACTTCCGAACCGCTGCCGATCAGGATTACATCGGGGGTGCCCTCTGAATCCGACAATACGTATCCGCCTTTTTGCAGCATGGTTGCAGAAGGGTATCGGCTGCGATCCAGCACCGGCAGATTTTGACGGCTTAAGATCAGGGCCATCGGTGCATTGACCGTCCTCATGGCCAGACGCCAGGCTGCCGCCGTTTCGGTGGCGTCCGCCGGTCGAATCACAATTAAACCGGGAATTGCCCTTAAAGCCGCAAAGTGTTCCACCGGCTGATGGGTGGGACCGTCCTCGCCTAGCGCCACGCTGTCATGAGTAAACACATAAATCACCGGCAGTTTCATCAAAGCCGCCAGTCGAATGGCAGGTCGACAGTAGTCGGCGAACACCAGAAAGGTTCCGCCGTAAGGGCGCACCCCTTTGTGCAGCGCCATGCCGGACAAAATTGCGCCCATGGCATGTTCCCGCACGCCGAAGCGGATATTGCGACCGGCGTAGAGAGCCTTTCTGGAAATCAAATGACGATTTAATCAGGGTGTTATTGGAAGGCGCCAGGTCGGCCGAGCCGCCCATCAGGGTCGGTATTTTTTCGGCCAGGGCATTTAAGACCTGCCCGGAGGCCGCCCGGGGTGGCAATCGGTTTACCCTCTTTGAAAGTCGGGATTTTGGCATCCCAGCGCAGCGGCAGCTTGCCGGTTATGGCAGCCTCCCATTCTTTTGCCCGTTCCGGCTGTTTTTTGGCATACGCAGCATATTTTTTCTGCCAGGCTGCTTCGGCCTTTTTGCCTTTGTCCATACTCTTGCGGAATGCCTTGAGAACTTTGTCAGGGACGAGGAATTTTTCTTCGGCGGGCCATCCAAGATTCTCTTTGGTCAAGCGCACCTCATCTTCGCCCAGCGGCGCACCGTGTGCACCGGCGGAATCCTGCTTGTTGGGACTGCCGTATGCGATGTGGGTGCGCATTACAATCAGCGACGGCTTTGCGGCTTCAGCTTTGGCTTCCTTGAGGGCCTGCTGGACGGCCGCCGGATCATTGCCGTCTTTGACGTGCAAAACGTGCCAGTGATAGGCCCTGAAGCGGGCGGCAACATTTTCGGTAAATGCGATAGCCGTACTGCCCTCGATGGATATCTTGTTATCATCGTAGATGCAAATCAGTTTGCCCAGGCCAAGATGACCGGCCAGGGAGGCCGCCTCCCCGGAGATCCCCTCCATCAGATCGCCGTCACCGCACATGACATAGGTGTGGTGGTCGACAATCTTCTGATTGGATCGATTGAAAACAGCCGCCAGATGACACTCCGCCATGGCCGTGCCCACCGCGTTGCTGAATCCCTGCCCCAGGGGGCCCGTAGTGGTCTCCACGCCGGCTGTATGGCCGTATTCGGGATGGCCGGGAGTTTTGCTGCCCCACTGGCGAAAGTTTTTAATATCTTTCAGACTGACCTTATAACCGGTCAGGTAAAGCAGGCTGTAAAGCAGCATGGAGGCGTGGCCGGCCGACAGCACGAAGCGGTCGCGATCCACCCATGCGGGGTTTTGGGGGTTATGCTTCAATACCCGGGTCCACAACACATAGGCCGCGGCCGCCAGGCCCATGGGTGCTCCGGGATGCCCGGAATTTGCTGCCTGCACGGCATCCATCGCCAGGGTTCTAATGGTGTTGACACACAGATTATCGAGGGTGGACGTTTTTACTGGTAAAGCTTTCTTCATTATTCATCTCTCCTTTCACATTCAAATCATTATTTTTTTACGTTCCGGGTCGTAGAGGACACGACTGGTTTCTAAGGTCGCGGGGTAGACTTTCTTATAGGATTCAATTTCAAAATAATTATTTGGATCAGCCTGTTCGGCTGGAATATAACCGTAAGAGATATTTTTCTGCACCGTGTGACCATAGCCGGAACTGGTCGTTACTCCCAGTACTTTCCCACCCTGAATGATGGGGGCACTGCCCTGGATCATCAAAGGTCCGCCGGTGTCGATGGTTAAAGTGCAAAGTTTCCACTTGGCACCTTTGGCCTTGACTTTCGCCAGTGCTTCACGGCCGATAAAACCGTCTTTATCAAGCGCCACGCAAAAACCGAGTCCTGCATCGTAAGGGGTATACTCCGGAGTCAGTTCCGACCCCCAGTCGGCATAACCTTTTTCAAGATGCATGGAAGTGATTGTGCGATAACCGGCGTTTTTGATTCCAATATCCTGGCCGGCTTCCCACAACGATTCGTATACATGGACGGCAAATTCTGTGGGTATATAAAGCTCATATCCCAGCTCCCCAACGTAGGTTACCCGAAATGACTTGATGGGAGCATATCCGATCGTAAAATTTTTGCAGGTTCCAAAGGAAAAGCCGTCATTGCTGATGTCGGCATTCGTTAATTTCTGCAGTAGTTGCCTTGATTTAGGGCCGATAACGTTAATGACCGCATAAGCCGAAGTAATTTCCTGCACTGAAACCGAACTGTCAGAGGGCATATGATTTTTAATCCACCATGCTGCACGCAATCCAAAGGCGGTGCCCACAACCAGCATAAACCGGTCTTCAGCCAGCCGCCCGATGGTTAAGTCACATTCTGTGGTACCCCTCTGGTTACACATCTGGGTATAGATAACCTTTCCGACTGGACGGTCGATCTGATTGGCACATAGCCTATTCAAAAAAGCCAATGCGCCGGAGCCTGCCACTTCGAATTTACAGAAGGATGACTGGTCAATAAGCACCACGTTTTCCCTTGCATTTTTGTGTTCGGCAGCCACGTGCTCAAACCAGCCAGGTATTTCAAATGTATGTTCGTCTTCGGGTGGCACACCCTCCGGAGCAAACCAGTTGGCGCGTTCCCAGCCGTATTTAGCACCATAAACCGCACCTTTTTCTTTCAATGGATAAAAGAGTGGACTGCGTCTTACACACCGTGCAGAATCATGCTCCTCATGGGGCCAGTGGATGGTATAATGCTTACCGTAAATTTCCCGGGTCCTTGCGACATTATAGGCCCGGCTCTTGTGGTAGGGGCCGAAACGGCGAATATCCAGCGGCCAGATGTCCAGGCTCGGCTCGCCTTCTATAATCCATTCTGCCATCATACGGCCGGCGCCGCCGCCGGCGGCGATACCGAAGGCATTGAAACCTACCGCCACAAAAACATTGTCCAGTTCCGGCGCCGGTCCCATGATGGCATCGCCGTCCGGGGTAAATCCTTCCGGACCGTTGACTAGTTTGCGGATGCCGGCTTCCTCAAGACAAGGGGTCCGTTTGGTGGCCGGTTCGGCCAGTTGGAGAAAATGGTCGAAATCGGCGTCGAGCAGGTTGGAGTTGAAATTATTGGAAACCCCGTCGATCGCCCAGGGGATACCGTTTCTTTCATATCCTCCCATAACCAGTCCACCGACCTCTTCTTTGTAGTAGATCAGATTGTCCTTATCACGGATCGTCGGCAGTTTTGGCGGCAGATCTTTAATGGGGTTCGTAATGGCATACTGGTGCATAAAAGGTACCACTGGGGTGTTGATCCCCAGCATTTCACCAACTTGATATCCCCACATGCCGGTGCAATTAACTAAAATTTCACATTTGATATCGCCTTTCTGAGTTTTGACCGTCGTTACACGGTTTTTGTCGAATTCGAAGCCGGTTACCAGATTATTGCGATAAATCTTGGCTCCCCGATTGCGGGCACCCTGGGCCAATGCCTGGGTTATGCCGGAAGGATCAGCCTCACCGTCGGTGGGCATGAAGGCAGCACCGATAATACCATCCAAAGAAATGATCGGGCAAAGGTCCCGGGCTTCTTCAGGAGAAATTATGTTCATCTCAAGTCCAAAGCTGCGGGCGGTGGTGGCACCTTTTTTTAGTTCATACATCCGCTCTTTGGTACTGGCAAGATGCAGACAGCCACTCATTTTCCAGCCGGTATTAAGACCGGTTTCTTCTTCCAGTTTGTCGTACAGACTGACGCTGTACTGCAGCATGCGGGTGATGTTACGCTCGGAGCGCAGTTGCCCGACCAGACCTGCGGCATGCCAGGTCGAGCCGCTGGTCAGCTCCCCTTTATCTAAAAGGACAACATCTTTCCATCCCATTTTGGTCAGATGGTAGGCCGTGCTGCAGCCGATGATGCCGCCGCCGACGATTACAACTTGGGCACTGTCTTGCATGATTTTTGCTCCTTAATTAAGTTTTAATTATACTATCAAAAAGGGACGTCTGATATTGGACGCTGGTTACAAGTTTTGTGTTACGGGTTGCGAGTTACGGGTTATGAGTTACGGGTTACTCGATACTGGATGCTGGATACTTGTTCCTGGATACTCGATACAGACCGCTGGCACTTCTTAGTACCTATTTATTGAAATCGCATCATGTTTGCGAAGGATTTATCTAACAAAATATTTTTGCCACCAAGACGCCAAGACACGAAGTTTAATTATAATGAACATTTGTTTTTGTGTCTTGGTGCCTTTGTGGCTATTCTTTCCTGTTTATCCGGTTTATCCGGTTTGGGTTTATTTGTTGATTGTTTTGCTTGAGTTGCATCGGATACTGAATTATACCTATACCAGGTATAGAAAAAGACAGAGGGTAGCGATTCCATCATTCGCCACTCGTCCATCGCCTTTCGTCCATCGTCCTTCGTCCTTCCTAATTCGTCCTTCCTAATTTGGCTCATTCCGTCGCTTCATCCAGAATTTCAGCGATGTCCCGAACGGCAACATCCCCTTCCAAATCCGCAATTCCGTCGGTCAGCATGGTAATGCAAAACGGACAGGCAGCCGCCACCTGGGTTGCCCCCGTAGCGATCACTTCCTGCGCCCGCTCGTGGTTGATGCGTCTGCCGATGGTCTCTTCCATGAACATGCGAGCGCCGCCGGCCCCGCAACAAAGTCCTTCGGCCAGGCTGCGCTTCATTTCAATCAACTTGGCGTCGTTGTTGGAAAACCGCAGTAGTTGCCGCGGTGCTTCAAAAATACCATTCCAGCGCCCAAGATAACAGGAGTCGTGAAACGTCAGGCTTTCAATCCCGAACCCGCCGTTGGGTTTCAGCCGTCCCTGATGAACGAGATCCAGTAAAAACTCGCTGTGATGCACAACTTCATAGCGGCCACCGAATTGGGGGTACTCGTTTTTTATAACGTTGTAACAGTGCGGACAGGCGGCAAGAATCTTTTTGGGCCTGTATTGATTCAAGATCTCGACGTTTTCGGAAATCATCATCTGAGCAAGGTATTCGTTGCCGGCCCGCCGGGCGACGTCTCCATTGCAGCGCTCTTCCTCTCCCAGGATGGCAAAATTCACGCCGGCTTTTTTTAGAATCCGGGCCATTGCCTGGGCGATCTTCTTACCCCGATCGTCAAAAGATCCGGCGCAGCCGACATAGTATAAAACATCAGCTTCCGGGTTGTCGGCCATCAAGGGGACATCCAGGCCCCTGGCCCAATGCGCCCGCGTATCACTGCCAAACCCCCAGGGATTGGACTGGTTCTCAAGGTTGGTGAAAGTCTCCTGCATTTCCGGGGGGAAACTGGATTCCATCAGCACCTGATACTTACGGGCTTCCAGGATAATATCCAGATGTTGAATATCGACCGGGCAGATGTCCTCACAAGCCCGGCAGGTAGTGCAGGACCACAGAACATCACTGGAAACCGGTGATTCTTGACGTACCAGGGGTAAAACAGAATCATAGTCTTTACTTAAAATTGCTGTGAACTGATCAAAAAGATCGTGCTTGCTGTCCTGGATGATGCGTTTGGGCGAGAGCGGTTTTCCGGTCATGTCCGCCGGGCACTGTTCCTCGCACCGGCCGCACTCGGTGCAGGCATACAGATCCAAAACATTTTTCCAGTTCAGCTCGCAAACCTTGCCCAAGCCGAAGCTTTCAGCCTCCTCGTCCTCAATATCGGTTTTGATCATGGCCTTGGGCCGCTTCAGGGGCTTTAAAAAAACGTTAGGTGCCGCGGCCAGCAGGTGCAAATGCTTGGAGGCCGGAATATAAATCAAAAACCCGAGGATTGTCAGGATGTGGATCCAAAAAAGATTTCGAAGCTGGCCCAGGCAGCCTCTGGCGAAAGGTCGTTTAGAGAAAAAATGCTGTGGACTGCCGCTGAAACCGTGAGATAGCGGGAATAATCAAATCCAGTGCCGCTGATGGCGGGTATCATCAGAAAGGCATTGATCAAATGAAAGGTAACGATGATGACAGCGGTAAAAATAATAATAAACCGTGCATCGAGCCCGTCCGTCAAATATTTGGGTTTGATAAACAAACGCCGGTACAGGGCATATCCCAAACCGAAGAGAACCAAAAAAGCCAGGATGTCGGCCACAAAAATATAGGCGCCGTAAAATCCCGGGATCCATGCCGTCGGATGAAACCCCGGAAACACCCCCCGGATCATCAGCTCCAGCGAGTGGGGCTGAACCGCCAGAAATCCAAAAAATATCAGCGTGTGGGCCAGGCCCGGCAGGAGTTTACGCCGCACATTGGACTGGCCAAGCACATCGGTAATCAAAACTTTAATACGTTCGGAAATTCGATCCAGCTTAAAAGCTGCTTCACCCTGAACAGCCTTCATCAACGAAACAAGCCGATTGACTTTAAAGAAAAATAGACTAAATCCGGTCACAAGGGCAATCGCCATTACAATCGATTTAATTGTAATATAGATATGCATTTACGTCATAATCGAAAGGTTGGAATGTAACAGGAGCGGTTTTACCGGCAAGTCTTTGGCCGGATAAAACCGCTCTCTGATGTTTAATTACGGACCTCGTTATTCACCAAATAAAAGTAACCGTAGGTCTTTAATAGACCGCGGAATTGCCCATAAATTTGACATTCGGTCGGTCTATGTTAAAAGATTCCAGGTTCCCGGTTCAAGGTTAATCGCTTCGCGTTTTTTTCTCTATGCCATTGATGTCATTGGCTAATGTGATGGAGAAACCAACCTCGGTACCTTTGAACCGTGAACCCTTTAACCATTCGCCGAGGCTGTGAACTGCTACCCAAAATACGATCTGATAAATTTCAAGAATCTTTCATTTTCTTCATCGATTCCCGGCGTTACCCTGAAATATCCGGTCTTGCCGTGAATTTCACCGATCTTTTTCAGATAGATATTATCATCAAGGGCGGCTTTGAGGATCTCTTCGGTAGTTTTGCCGGTCATGGTGCCGTCAATCAGCATGTAATTGCCATTGGCCGGAAACGGTTTAAGCCCGAGTTTCTTTAACTCTTCCGTAAAAACGGCCATCCATTTGTTGTTGTGATCCACCTTCGCTTTGACCTCACCCGGATTGTCGATGATGGCTTCGGCGGCAGCCGCAGACATCCGGCTAACGTTCCAGGGCAGAAACATCCGATTGAAGGCCGCTATCATCTCTTCGGTGCCCAGCACAAACCCGAAGCGGATACCGGCAAATCCGTAAGCCTTGGAAAAGGTCACCGATAAAAACACCTGGGGATATTTTTTGAACAGGTCGGCTTTCGACGGCCGGTCCGTATTGTAGTCCAGGTAGGCTTCATCCACGCAAAGGGGCACTCCTGCCTCGCAAAATCGAATCAAGTCCTCATCGTCGATAAAAACACCGGTGGGGTTATTGGGATTGATGATCAGGATCAGCTTCGTCCGTTCATTGATGGCATTGATCATTGCATCCACATCATACTGCAGGTCGTCTTCCCTGACCGGAATTTGAACGACCTTTGCATTGCATAGCTCGGCCCGGGGCGGAAACAGCTCAAAGGTCGGCGTGGACAGCATGAACTCATCTCCCGGTTGCAGAAATATCCGCATCATGGCGTCGATGGTGTCTGAAGATCCGTTGGCCAGGGCCACATTGTCCGGACCCAGACCGTACATTTTACCGATTTTGGTTCTCAACCGCAAAAAACTGTCCGGATACCAGTTGCCATGTCGAAGAGACTCCGCCACCGCCTCGATCACCTTTTCCGACGGTTGGATGGGGTTTTCATTGAGCATCAGACGGGCATTACCGGGGTTGTCCATGGCCTTATCCAAAATACCTACATTGTACTCCCTTGACGTATAAAGCCAGGGAACGATCCAGTCTTTTAGATCTTTTTTCATTTCCTTCTCCTTGTTTTCTAATTTTTTCAAAATTTTAATAAAAAATATTTACAGTTCGCATGTGTCAAATTGCAGGCTTCAATTGGCTAATATTGCGTTTTTTACTCCCTAACCCGGATAAGCCGGAACCAAAAAAGAAATTAATCACGAAAGGACGAAAACACGAAAAAAAGATAAGACAAATTTCGTGTTTTCTAAATTTCGTGGTTTCGTGGTGAAAAAGTTTTTTCATAAAATGTCGTAGATCCGCCGGCGGAACACCTGAAACCTGAAACCTTTTACCTTACGCCCTGAGCCCTGCACCATTTTTTATCCAGCAACCAGGAACCAGCGACCAGCTACAATAACCTCTCAATGGGTGCATACTTAAGACCAAACGCCTCCGCAACCCCTCCATATGTTACTTCCCCTTTGACCACGTTGGCCCCGAGCTTGATCTCGGTGTTTTCCTTCATGGCCTTTTTCCAGCCTTTATTCGCGATTTCAACCGCATAGGGCAGCGTGGCATTGGTCAGTGCCAGCGTGGAGGTTTTGGGAACCGCCCCCGGCATGTTTGCCACGCAATAGTGCACTACCCCCTCTACGTTATAAATCGGATCGCCGTGGGTGGTGGGTTTCGAGGTCTCAAAACACCCTCCCTGGTCAATGGCAACGTCCACTATCACCGCCCCTTTCTTCATCGTTTTCAGCATTTGCCGGGTCAGCAGCCTGGGAGCCTTTGCTCCCGGAATCAGCACCGCCCCTACGACGACATCGGCCTCCTTGATAAGCCTTCGGATCGTTGTCGGTTTCGACATGAGCAAAAAACAGTTGCTGGGCATTACATCACTCAGATAGCGCAAACGCTCCAGGTTCATGTCGAGAATATAGACCTTAGCGCCCAGACCGCAGGCCATTTTTGCGGCATTGGTACCCACCACCCCGCCACCGATAATGACCACAGTCCCGGGATCGACCCCGGGCACGCCGCCCAGTAAAATACCATGGCCGCCATGGGCCATTTCCAGATACTTGGCGCCCTGCTGGACCGCCATGCGACCGGCCACTTCACTCATCGGGGTGAGCAGCGGTAAAGATCCATCTGCTTTTTGAATCGTCTCATAGGCAATGCTGATGGAACCGCTTTTGATCAGAACATGAGTTAAGTCTTCAGCTGCGGCCAGATGAAGATAAGTAAAAATGATCTGGTCCTTGCGGATGAGTTCATATTCGGCAGGCAAGGGTTCCTTAACATGCATTACCATTTCGGCGCGCTGATAAATTTCTTTTGGTGTATCTACAATTTCCGCGCCCACTGTCGCATATGCCTTGTTATTAAACCCGCTGCCCATACCGGCATTTTTTTCCACCAGAACCGTGTGACCATTTTGCTTCATGACCTCCACTCCTGCAGGGGTCATGCATACCCGATTTTCTTCGCTCTTGATTTCCTTTAAGATGCCTAAAATCATGATAAGCTCCTTCGATATAGAAAGTTGAATGAATGACTAAAAAGATAGAATTCCTATGCCTTGCTTGCCGAGCCATAGCGTGACGACTACCGGCGCCTTGCACCTTATGCCCTACGCCCTGAACCCTGCACCATTTTTTATCCAGCAACCAGTAACCAGTAACCAGAAGCCAGTAACCAGCGACCAGCAACCAGTATCAAATTTTTTAACCTTGAACCCTGAACCTTGAACCCCTTCTTTTACAGCAACTTATTTATAGGCTCATATTTAAGACCAAACGCCTCGGCAACCCCCTTGTAGGTAACCTGGCCGTTTACCACGTTGGCGCCGAGCCTGATTTCAGGGTTTTCCTGCATGGCCTTTTTCCAGCCCTTATTCGCGATTTCCAAAGCATACGGCAGGGTGGAATTATTCAGAGCCAACGTGGATGTTCTGGGTAACGCCCCGGGCATATTACTGACAGCATAATGGATAATGCCGTCGATCTTATAGGTCGGATCGGTATGGGTCGTCTCCTTTGAAGTCTCAAAGCATCCGCCCTGGTCAATAGAAACATCCACCAATACCGCACCCTTCTTCATCGTTTTGAGCATTTCCCGGGTGATGAGAGTCGGTGTTTTACTTCCCGTAACAAGTACGGCACCCACTACGACGTCCGCCGCTGGGAGGAGATCGCGGATGGCTGCCGGACTGTACATCAAGGTGATGCAGTGACCGGGCATCACATCGCTCAAATACCGTAAGCGCTCCAGGTCGATGTCCAGGATGGTGACCTTGGCACCAAGACCGCAGGCCATTTTGGCAGCGTTGATGCCCACCACGCCGCCGCCGATAATCACCACGGTGGCCGGATCGACCCCGGGTACACCTCCCAACAAAACGCCGTGGCCGCCTTGGGCCATCTCCAGGTATTTGGCTCCCTCTTGAATCGCCATGGGGCCGGCCACCTCACTCATCGGGGTAAGCAGCGGTAACGTTCCGTCAGCCTTTTGAATGGTTTCATAGGCGACAGCAACAGAGCCGCTTTTGATAAACCCAAGGGTTACTTCTTTCGATGCCGCCAGATGAAGATAGGCAAAATAAATCTGGTCTTCTCGCATGAGTTCAAATTCGAAAGGCTGCGGTTCTTTAACCCGCATGATCATTTTCGCCCGCTTGAAAATATCCCTGGAAGATTCCACAATCTCGGCACCGGCCTCCTTATAAAGGGCGTTCCCGAATCCGCTGGCTCGGCCGGCATTTTTCTCGACAAGAACCTGGTGCCCATGCTGCCGCATGAATTCAACTCCCCCTGGACTCATACACACGCGATTTTCTTCAGCCTTTATTTCCTTTAATATACCGATTGGCATAATTACCTCCTTGATGTCATCATTTGAAGCAATGCCCTTCAAGACACTTTCCGGCAAAGTTCACCATTTCTTCGGTTGCCTTTGAAAACTGTTCTGCCGTCCGCTGCAGTGCCGGATGGGTGTTGTATTCATCGCGGCTGTAACCGTCTTCTGAGTAGGCACGCTCGAAATAGGGAACTTGCAACAGCTTATCCATCACATCTTTGGGGATATCTTCCAGTATCCGATCCTTTTCAAATTGAATCTGCTCCACATCCTCCAAAAACAGCACCTGCTCGATAAACCCCGGAGGGCATGTCATCACGATACCGGCACCCGCTTTTTCTTCCAGATGCCAGATACGATTGTGGCCATCCACGGTGGGACCGATTCGCAGCGAACAGGACAGCATTTTGCTGGGCAGATTATTGTCTATCAGATATTTATAGGCCTTTTTGAATATGGCCAGTTCCGCCAGCCGCACCTCACCGTCGGAAAGCTCGATGCCCTTTTCTTTGGCAAAGTCTCTTAATCCACCCAGATCGCCGTATCGAGATTCCATGTGGGTGATCACCGAACGCCATTTGCTCAGATCAACACCATTTGCTTTTGCTTTTGCAAGACCTCGCTTGACGCTCTGGGCGCAATCCACCAGTTGAGGCAGAATAAACGTCAGTGTGTTATTGGTAGAAATTCCCTTGGCCGTCAGATACTCAATGACCTGGTAACCTTCTTTGGAACCGGGAATCTTGATCATCACATTGGGGTTGATGGCGACCAGTTCCTCGGCTTGCCGGGTCATGGCCTCGCTATCGAAAACACTGCGGGGGTCAACCTGCCCGGAAAGAAAGCCTTCTTTGTAACCGCTGGCTTCAAAAAGCGGCAGATACATGTCGGACCCGCGCTTGACAACCCGTTTGTACAGCTCCCAAAAAAGACCCTCCTTATCCAGGTCCGAATTGTCTGTGAGGATATCCTGGGTCACTTTTTCCCAGTACGCGGGGTCATCCTGAATCGCCTGCAGCGACAGGGGCGGATTGGTGGTCACGCCTCTGAAAAGCTGTGTCGCCGGATTGTTCTCATCATACATCCTGCTAAACTGCGCGCTGAGCACATCGCGATCCTGGGCATCCGCTTTAGCGAGAACTTTTTTGCACCAGTTATTAAAAATAACCGGCGATGAATCCCACCAAATCTCCATCCCGGGACTGACGTCCACCAATCTCTCAAATAGGTTCCTTGATTCCATTTTTATTCCTCCTGTGTGGTAATGGTTTATTGCTTATATGGGTATTGTTATAGATGTATATACAGAAAATATTTCATATTGCAACCGAAAAAATAGTTTTTTTTTACCCTCCTGCTTCAGTTGTTTATCGGCCAGTAATCTTGCCTGAAACCTCATATTATGTTGTCAGAAAATTGGCAATTATGATATCTTTATCCTAAACTGAGCGGTTCAAGGCGTGGAGCTTCGGACCCAAAAGCAGGATTCAAGCCCATCCTCTGTTTTTTTCAACCCGGAACGTTGAACCCTGAACCTCTCAACCTATGTTTGTTTAAGCAGATCGGCAGCTATCTGCGAAATAGTGCTCCGGTTCTCTTCAATGGAATACATAAGCCTGACACTGTGTTTGAGATAGGCCAGGTACTCATAGTCGTTTAAATCATCATCGGCATAGAATGTGGACACAATCCAGTTGATGATGCACAAATTG
>PVMK01132239.1_pt1 | contig 35909 bp, 33 predicted proteins | sample 1853481 | NCBI WGS metagenome assembly PVMK01 (sample SAMN08533507, study PRJNA380276) | Marine sediment metagenome, whole genome shotgun sequencing project. | reverse complement strand
CTCAAGAATGGCAAACAGGTTCGTAAAAAGCTCAAGGGCGACAAAATAAAAAAGCTGCTGAGGGGTGGCAAGGTAAAGCCTGGTGACATAGTTGAAGTTTCAGGCGACGCTGGTGACGACTCAATCGTTGTAGATGCATTAACGGTGCAGGCTGCTTCCGGGGCGGCTGTTGCTGACGGGAACCGCACCACACTGGGTATTCTTGTTGGTTCGAATGATAGTGTAGCAGCGGTTACGGCAGCAGACTTGACCGATTATCTGTTTCACGCAGCACGATCTGTTGACGGGGTTTACGACGCGAATTCGCTCGGGCATATACGGTTCAGTGGTCAGGTCGTCGGGCCGTATTACAAGGATACGCGGGGTGCTGATTGCAGCTCAGAAGGTAACGGTTTTTGGGATTGGGTTGCCTCGATGGAAGCTCAAATTATGGCTGACGGCATTGATATTTCGCAGTACAAGCATTTGTTGTTCATCATGCCTCCAAACTCGACTTGCATTGGAACCGGTTACGCCTATTTCAATAATCCCTACGCGTTTGTAAAACCGCAAGCCAGTTGGGGCCCGGAAATGGTCAAGTATTACATTGCTCATGAACTTGGCCACAATCTCGCCATGCATCACGCGGGCTACGACCCTAACAATGATGGCATGACAGACTCAGAATACGGGGATCAGTCTGACGTTCAGGGTAATCCGCAATATCAGATGAGCGATTGGAACGCCCCGAATACAGATTACATGGGATTTCTGTCAGATTATCCCCACAAGATTGTAACGGGGGAGGCGGGTTATTTTCGAGTGGAGGCTGTGGAAGTGCGTCCCGGCGAGACAGGGATGCCGCAGATTATCAAGTTTCCGAAGCTGGATAGGGTGGCTAACGAATGGTATTACATTTCGTTCCGTCAGCCGATCGGCTATAGCAATACTTTGCAAAATCAGTACACGACGGGAATAAGTATCCACACGTTTGTAGACAACGGAAGCATTCAACGAACTCGTATCATTGATTTGTTGCAGCCGGGCGAAGTGTTTTATGACCAGGAGAACAAGATCGCAATTACGGCTACCAGTCAGTCTTTAGATGGGATGTCGATGGGATTTACCTTCGAGCCGATCGCAGAGGTACCGCCGGTTACGCTTGAAATTAGTGCTGGGAAAGGACACAGACAGAACCTTTGGTGGAGTTCTGTAGATACTTCGGAAGTCAGCCACTACGAAGTCATACGCAATGGCGCAACAATTGCAACAATGATAAATACCGCCTATGAGGATAGATCAGTCAGTATGGGCAACACCTACAGCTACGTTGTAGTTGCTGTGAACGCTGCTGGGTTCCGCTCAGAAGATAGCAATACCGTTACTGTTAACCTGTCAAAACAAAAACGGCGCCGCAAATAATTAATTGCCTCGCAGTGGAGTATCTATGGTAGGTCGTCATTCTCGACCATCTCGACAACTGCTCCTGCGTTGTTCTACCTCCCCACCTCCCTGTGGGTCGCAGTACTTCATGACATAAGCGCATCTATGCGCAAAATTGATGGGATACATCCTTGTATCCCACTCTTCGAGCGTGCTTCTCACGTCCAAATTTGATCCTGTCAAATTTGTGCCAGGTTCTTAAACAAAACAAATTCCCGACTTTATTGTGATATGGAGTGAGATTAATAGTTTATTAATCACCACACAGTTTGATTGACTATAATTAGTATTATCGTTATTTTCTTTTCTCTGTTTGATTGTGTTTTGAGGAAAAATCTATTGCCTAGTTATGATTATTTTTGCGAGTCTAATGGCGAAACCATTGAGGCCACGCATTCTATAAATGCCAACATCTCAAACTGGGGAGAGCTTTGTTATGTCACACAGCATCCTCTTGGTGAAACGGATCCATTGGCAGCTGTAAGAAAAGTCATAAGGGCACCAGCAATAGCACATCCAACGGGTAATGCAGAATTGAAAAAACCATGGATTTACCAGACTTGTCAGAAGGGACGATGGCGGTTATGAGAATATGACGGCTGTTGATGACGAAAAGCGTTATATGACTGCGGGCGATGCATCATCTATACCTGACATTAAGAAGAAAATAGAAGATTAGGTTTTGATGAGTTTTAGTTTATTGTTCGAGTTTATTCCCATTCAAGTTCAGTAAAGGCCTTTGTCACATTTCTGTTGTGGTGTTGTTCATATAATAACCATTCTTGCTTCTTTTCTTTTCCAATACTAAGCACCGCCTCCTCCAGAAACTGGCCGTTGGCAATGGCTTTCCGCGTGTCGTTTAGCAACATTGTTAAATAGGATGCCTCTGCTGCAAAGGTTTCAGGCCAATCATTACTGATTGTGCCATGCCCCGGGATGGCAAGATCTATAAGCTCATTTTGCAAGGCCTCCAGCACCGCCAGCCAACCTTTGAGTTTCCCACTCAATGCAGGGATGCGTTCTCTGAAGACCAGATCACCGGTCCACAACGTATTTGTTTTAAGATCCAGCACAGTGAGATCGGTGTTGCTGTGTGCTGTCTGGTATGCAGTCAGTCGTAGTAATCTATTACCCAGATCCAGTTCCATTGTTTTATCAACACCAAGATTAGGGCCTACTATTGAGTTTCTGTTCGGTGCAGGGCCTAAATCATTTTTGGATTGCTGCAGAAAAAAATCGCGACTTTGTTCAATTGCATCAATAAGTTTTATGTGGCCAACAAATTGGGCGTCTTCATTCTTGAAGGCAAGATTGCCTAAAATATGGTCAAAGTGAACATGTGTATTAATCACGTAACAGATTGGAAGCTTACTAATTTCTCGTATAGATAATAGCAGCTGTTGTCCAATGGTAACTGAGCCGCCAGTGTCAATGACGGCAATACAATCATTGCCGACGATAAACCCGATATTAGCGATATCATCGTGCTGGGGGTCAGTGAACTCAACATGAAACCCAGAGTGTAAATAGATTCCATCTGCAAGCTTTTTCAAATTGAAGGGTTCAGGTTCGCCACCTGCATAGCTTAATGAAGTGAAGGTACTAAATAACAGCGTCAGGGCCGTTGGAATTAATATATTTATAGACATGGGAATCAATATTTACATCGAAAATAGGCAATTTGAAACATTATTAGTGTAACTATATGTATTGATTGATCTATTCATGAAATTCGTTTTCTCTCAGGCAGCAATGCATAATAATATACCTAATTTTTATATCATGTGTCCTTGTAAGTAGCGTCAATTTTGTCTAGATTTATACCTGAGACGATGATTATTTCTCATATTCACAATAACTATTTCATATCAATAACCACGGAGTTTGGATTAGCCAGGTTTAAACTCAGGCGCGCTCGTGTCTGAATCATTTACCAACGCATTTTAGAAGGGGGCATTATGTTCGAATTTGATGAAGAGATTGTTGAGGCTTTGTTAAAAGAAAGTGTAGATTTCAAGAGATTGTACGATAAGCATATCGATCTGAATCGAGATGTGGATAGTGCAAATACTGGTGAATATCCTATCGAGGATATGGAACTTGAAGGAATGAAAAAAGAAAAATTATATATGAAGGATCAAATGGCGCAAATAATTGAGAACTATCGAAAGGAACACGCCGCTTAGATTCATCCTGTTTAATAACTCAGACTGTATAAACACCTTTCGAGAGAAATTTCGAAAGGTGTTTTCTTTTCGGTGTCTGGTAGAAGTAAAATTACATAATCCTATGATATGGCGAAGTGGATCCCGATAATCAATAACATAGTGGCCAGGGCAGGTCGCATGATTCTCTCGGGCAAGTATGAACCAAGATTACCTCCCAGATATATACCCGGGATAGACCCGATCAGAAGACTTCCTAAAAGTACATAGTCAACCGTCCCCAGGTGCGCGTGACCAAGACCGGCTATAGCTGTGATCGGTACGGCATGGGCCAGATCAGTACCAACGATAGATATTGCCCGCATACGCGGGTAGAGAAAAAATAATATTGCGGCGCCTAATGCGCCAGCACCGACTGAGGAAATTGTGACCAGGAAGCCAATAAGCGCCCCGGAAAAGATGGTTAGCGGTTTCCTCAATTGTTTATGCAGGGCCTTGATGCCAGACAGGTGTTCATTCTGACTCAGCTTCTGAATTTGAGGTTTAAACAGGAGCACTAATGATGTCAGAATCAATGCAAAACTCAGCGTGGTGGTGATGAGCTGTTCATAATCAATGCCTGATGCAAGCATTTTTTTTATTTTATATATAGACAGGAATGCCGCAGGGATGCTCCCGGCACTTAGTAGCTTCACAATACTCCAGTCGATAGTGTTCCTGGCATGATGAACAAAAATACCGGTAGATTTGGTTATCGAGGCATACAATAAATCGGTTCCAACGGCGATGGCCGGAGAAATAGAAAACCCCAGAACCAGAATGGGGGTCATTAAAGAACCACCACCAACGCCTGTCAGGCCGACGACGAAACCAACTAAAAATCCGATGACTATAAATGCTATGTCCATGTAGGTGCCAAAAAGGAATGCTATTTTGAAAAGGGCTTGTAATGTATACGCGCTTATCTATACTTAAAAGTAATTTATATGTATATTTTTATAATAATATAGAATAAGTGTGGATAGAAAATGAAGCTGCAACAACTTAAATACATCTGGGAAGTTTCCAGACATGGCTTAAATGTATCGGCAACTGCAGAGAGCCTCTACACCTCTCAGCCAGGCATCAGTAAGCAGATAAGAATGCTTGAGGATGAATTGGGCGTTCAGATATTTCAACGAAGTGGTAAACACCTGACTGAGATTACGCCCGCTGGCACCGCTATCGTCAAGATGGCTGGGGAAATACTGGATAAGGTTGAAAATGTACGACTAATTGCCAACGAATTCAGCGATAAGGATAGAGGCACACTCTCAATTGCAACAACGCATACCCAGGCACGTTACCTGTTACCCAGTGTCATTAGTGAATTTATTGGTCGCTATCCTGATGTAGCTCTGCATATGCATCAGGGGACACCCGTGCAGATTTCCGAGGCCGCCTCAAAAGGGAAAGTTGACATTGCCATCGCAACAGAAGCTATGGAGCTTTTTGAAAACCTGATCATGCTGCCATGCTATCGCTGGAACCGAAGTGTTATCGTGAAGCATGATCATCCCCTGGCTATAAACGAGGCAAACGGTGAAAAATTAACACTTGAGAGACTCGCCGAATATCCTATTGTAACTTATGTGTTTGGATTTACCGGTCGTTCACAGCTTGATGATGCCTTCAATGAAAAGGGCTATGAGCCGAAGGTTGTATTCACGGCAGCGGATGCTGATGTTATCAAGACTTATGTGAAACTCGGGATTGGTGTGGGTATTGTTGCCAGCATGGCATTTGATGCGGATATTGATAAAGAGTTGATAGCCATAGATGCCAGTCACTTGTTTGCATCAAGTACCACAAAGATAGGGCTCAGGAGAGGCACTATTTTACGTGGGTTTATGTATGAATTTATAGAATTATTTGCGCCACACCTGGACAAGGCACTGGTTGATAAAGCCCTCAATACCAGGAAAAATGATGAGATTGAGCAATTATTTGCTGGAGTAGATCTGCCTTTCCAATAATTTTATCAATGCGAAGAAATAATCATAGGTAATCAATGTCCGGATTCTGTTCCATTATCTCTTTGACTTCCTGCTGCTCAGAGGTCCTTTCTGAAAGGACTTCTTTAACGAATTTAAAATATACTGTATAAATTTTTGCTGCCTGACCCTCTTCTTCAACCACGAAAAAAGGTGCCAGATCTACTTTATGTTCTCTCGCCAGGATCATACCTTCGCTATCAGGATCTCGTTCATCAGCAATAACGATCTGATCAATCTTGTCCAGTAGCTTATTATCTTCCAGTTGGGTTAATACATCTGCGCATTTGCGACAGGGGCTACCATCTTTCATGATTTTTTTGACCATAGTAATGTGCATGGCAAGCTCCTATTTTTTAATGTTGTCCATATGTAAACCGCATTCTTTTATGGTGGCTTCTTCCCACCACCAACGCCCCTCTCTTTCGTGTTGATTTGGGAGGACGGCGCGAGTACAAGGCTCACAGCCAATACTGGCGAAACCTCTTGAATGAAGTTCATTAAAGGGGACATCGTTTTCGCGGATATATTGCCAGACCTGTTGTGATGTCCAGCGAGCCAAAGGATTGAATTTGATCAATGTACGTTCTGCGGACGAGAAAGCATTATCCTTTTGCAGGACAGGTATGCCCAGACGTGTATCCGGGCTTTGATCCTGACGTTGCCCCGTAATCCAGGCATCAAGCGTTGATAGTACGCGACGTAAAGGCATGACCTTGCGAATACCACAGCATTCCTGGTGCCCATCCTGATAAAAACTGTACAGGCCTTTGTCCTGGACAAATTTCTCCAACTGTTTCTGATCAGGAGACATTAAATTAATTTTTATATTGTAGTGATTTCTTACCTGTTCTATGAACTGATATGTTTCCGGATGTAACCTGCCCGTGTCCAGAGAAAACACCTTGATATCAGGTTTAATCTGCACTGCCATGTCGATAAGTACGACATCTTCAGCACCACTGAACGAGATTGATAGATTCTCGAAATGCTCTATTGCCAGAGCCAGAATATCTGAAGGTGTCTTATCGTTGTATTCTGCTGCTAATTTATCAACATCAAACGTGACTGCAGTCATTTTCTTTACCCAGGTTTATTTTCTAGGGGGTGATTATCTAGCCAAAATCGCTATTCATTAACGGACGGCGATATTAGCAAAGACATCATATTCCAATAAAGAATAACTAATTATATTTATATGCTTATCGAATATATATTATCGGGTGAAACGCTCAAACAAGATTGTAATTTAGTTGGCGTTTATAGATGATGAAGTGAAAAAAATCATCTTGTACGGTCTTCAAGGAGTAACGATGGAATGTATGTCCCATGTGCAGAAAGATCGGTTAATTGCAGTGAATTATTGCCCAGATTCTCAACAACCAAATGCATTCTGGAGACATCTCTCAAGCCGGAATCAATGATAACGGTACCGGTAGCATCCCGACCAACGGTATTTCGCCCCTTATCCAGTACATGCTTTCTGCCCGCCTGGTCGATAAAGAAAATTTGCCCATTAGCTTCGATCTCACATTTATGTTTTGAAAGCATGACAATGATACTTTCGCCAGGCTTGAGGGTGGTGGCTACTGTTTCACCTTTCGGCATGCGCTCAAAATGACCATTATTTGAGTCCTTGCTACCGGGTTCAAATAATGTGTTTTCAAAGATTAATGTATCCTTGAACTGATCTTCTTCCTTCTGATCACCATTGCTATCCTGCTTATCATCCGTTGGCTTTTTCTTTTCGGAATACAGGTATTTAATAATATCCTGGCGTGACGAGAGGTATTGCATGTATTTTACAAGGGCAATCCTGCGGAAAGGATTAAATTCATCACCACCTTCATTTAGTGCACCAATGATATTTCTCCATCCATGATCCTGTGAGAAAATGGACGTATCCAGTTCTTTGAGCGAGCGGTTGATGCTGGGGGGGATTTTCAATTGAACGAGAAAGGATCGCTACAAAGCGTTTTTCGATATCCTTTATCGTATGCGCTTCCTTTTGTAATTGTTTTGTCGAGCACTTTACCAAATCCGTGATTTTCGATGAAGGAACTGAGGTTCTGCCATGCATACAGAATTCAAAATCTGCAATCGACAGAAAGCTAATCGTTTGCTCTCCAATCTTCAATTCCATCGGTTTTGCAAAAAATTTATCCAGCATTTCTTTCTTTTCTCCTAAGAACCTGCATCAAAAAAATCGTATATTCCTGTGTGCCCAAGGCTAATCTGACAAGCATTATACAGCCTCAAACAAAAGCATCTAGATGCTATTTATAGCAACTCTAGCACTGGAATTCTGTGATGTTATTCTCAAATATTGAGTCCCGCCTGACTTTATCGCAATTACTTAATTTCAGTACCAATTCATAAAAATTCTGGTAATTTTCGTCCACATGATGAAATAGTGCTAAAAAACCAGAGACGTAGTCTTGATAGGTGATTACGGTGATTAATTTCGCATTGTTCAATCCAGACGACAACCACTCGGAATATCGACCGCCGTTCTCTACTGCCTGATTCAGCTCTGCATACTCCTCTGCCAGTCGATCAAGCAGTAATCTCTTAGCTGTTCTTTTTTCTTCAATGGTGCCATCTGAATTGTAAACAGACTCCAGTTTCTCCCTGTATTTCAGAACCAGGTTTACAAAAAAAGTTTTATCAGCTTGCTTGTCAGAGAATCTCCTTTTAGCCGCATCAGACCCCCGTTGCCCAAGCCAGAGTTGTACTCCTGTATGAGCGACTGCTTCAGCGAAGGCTTCATTAAAAGCCGTGTCGTTTTTGAGATAAAATTTCTGGTGGGCAAGTTCGTGGAAGATGAGGTTTGCCAGATAGAGCTCGTCTCTTTCAAGCATCGTATTTAACACAGGGTCTTTGAACCAGCCAAGGGTAGAATATGCGCTAACACCACCAACAAAAATATCATATCCCTGTGTTTCCAGTTCCTGGGCATACCTGAATGCTGATTCTTTCGAATAATAACCACGATAATTCAGGCAGCCGACGAAAAGAAAACACCATTGCTCTGGCTCTAAAGATAACTCGGGTGTTGCGAAGACATTCCAGATGACGAACTCACGCCCCAGATCAGCATATTCGGTATAGCTACCATTGTCGGGAAGCGCCAAATATTCACTGGTAAATCTACGGATATCCACAACCATCTCCAGCTTTTCCTGCAAAATTTCGTCTGTATCTTCGTTTACTATAATTTCGGATATGGGCTGTTTTTTCATGAGTATATCAATATGGCCATTAACGGATTGTAGGTAGTAAGTGGTAGAGGCACAGGATGCTGAGCCAAGCGTGAGAAAGGAGATAAGGAAAATATGCTTGATTTGCCGACGCTTCATTGATATTAGTTCTATCTAATATTCAGTTTATTAGAGATAGCGATATAATGTCAGACAAAATATTTTGAGGGAAATGGCAAGATAAATGATGGATGCGTTTACAACACTGATCGACAAAAAAACACTAGCCAGGCATCTGCAGGATCCAGGCTGGATTATAGTCGATTGCAGCTACGACCTGGCAGATAAAAATGCTGGTAGAAATTCATACCTGGAGTCTCATATTAAAGGTGCTGTTTTTGCGGATGTGCATGATGATCTGAGTGGGCCCCCGGTAACTGATAATGGACGGCACCCTCTGCCAACAGAAGAGGCCCTGAATAGATTATTTTCCCGACTTGGAATCAATCATGATTCACAGGTGATTGTTTACGATAATGCCTATGCATGTTTTGCTGGAAGGCTTTGGTGGATGCTGCGCTATATGGGGCACGAGGCTGTTGCTGTCCTTGATGGAGGGCGACAGGGTTGGGAGCAGGCTGGGTTACCTGATGCAGCAGGTGAAGAAAAAAATATACCTGGCCATTATGAGTCTGAGGCAAATACGGCTTGGTTAGTGACCATCGACAGTGTCCCGGCAGCTGAATTATTGGTTGATTCTCGCGATCCTCAACGCTACAGAGGGGAAGTTGAACCACTGGATAAGAGGGCTGGACATATCCCCGGAGCCATCAACCGGTTCTGGAAAAATAATCTCGATGATAGTGGTCTTTTTAAGGGCTCTGATCAATTGCGCATGGAATTCGATATGTGTATTGGTGAAACGGATGTAAATAAAACGGTCTTTTATTGTGGTTCGGGCATCACGGCCTGTCATAACCTGTTAGCAGTTGCACACGCCGGTCTTGATTCCCCTCGTCTTTATGCGGGTTCATGGAGTGACTGGTGTGCAGATCCGGGCAGACCTGTGGCCACAGGTGAAGATCATTGAAATCATGGTATTGAGCGAGACTTGAGAAACCGAGATTTCCAATTAGTTTGGGTACATGTGGAAAGAATATACAATAACCTTTTATAATGGACAGACTTTTTTATTAACTTGAAGAATCTATGTTTTATCGACACCTATTAATCATTCTCCTTATGGCTGGATTAACTGTCCCGGTTTGGGCAGAACCCGATCAGGAAGCATCTGCCGAGCAAGATCCTGCGGCAACGGTTGTTGAAGCTATAGAAGAAGAATTAACACCTCAGGCTGAAGAGGATGTTACAGAAGAGAATCTTGTAGAAGAGATAGATGCAGAAATAGAAATAGCAGTAGAGACAGAAGTCACTGAGCCTTCGAGCAATTCTGCAAGCAATCTGATTAAGGATGTTGTCCTGGTGCTGGATAATTCGGGAAGCATGAAGAAAAATGATCCCCAGTTTTTAACCAAGCATGCTGTTACAGAATTCATTAACAATCTTGATGAGTCCACACGGGTTTCGATTATAATTTTTGATCAGGATGTCCGCACTGTAGTTCCCTTAACCGAAATTTCATCATCATCAAGACAATATTTACTAGACAGTCTTTCACAAATTAACTACAGGGGCTTGTATACAAATAGTCCTGCTGCCATAGAAAGTGCCATCTATGACCTGAAAAATAATGGCAGAGAGGAAGCAAGGAAAGTCATTGTCTTTATGACCGACGGTATTGTTGATATAGGCAATGCAGATCGGGATCTGGAAAAGACAAAATGGCTGAAGGAAGATCTGTCTGCGGATGCTGCAGATGCTGGTATCAGAATCTTTGGCATAGCATTCACCGAGAATGCAGATTTTGAATTGATTCAGTCCCTGGCTCAAAAGACAGATGGTGAGTATTACCGTGCACTATTGGCAGACGATTTACAGAAGGTGTTCAGTAAACTGAATACCTTGATCAATGAGCCTGATAAGCCAGAAGAGATAACGAAACCAGAGATAATAATTATAGAAAAAATTGTCGAAAGGGTGGTTGAGTCGGCACAAGCGCCTGAAACCATCATTATTAAAGTTCCTGCCGCCCAGCCACAACTCGCTGATGAGTCAGAGCGAAAGCGCTCAATGTTGATTCTGGTTGCCCTGGCAGTACTTATCCTGGCAGTGATTGCGATGGTACTTATGCTATTGAGAGGTAGCAAATCAAAATCCCGTGATGATGGAACCGCGCAAGAGGCATATTTGAACGATATCCACGGTGTTACTGGACAGGCAAGCTTTGCACTGGGGAATAAACCTACAATGATGGGACGCGTGGCCGGTAAAGATACCGAATATCTGAATTATTTTGTTATTCCTGAGACAACCATAGGTCGTCGTCATTCACTGATCGAATATAAGGACTTTTCCTACTGGATTATTGATCAGGGAAGTATTAACGGTACCTTCGTCAATGACAGACCGGTGACTTCAGAAGTTCGGCTGAAACATGGTGATATCGTTCGCTTGCACAAGGTCGAGTTTGAATTTGTTATGCCGGAGATGGCGGATTCAGGGATGACAGTGATATCAAATACAGTAATAGCAAGCCAGGGAACTCCAAATTCTGGAGCAGCGACATTTATGCCGGGTTCCCCTGCCCAGGCAACAAGCCCTGATGATATTGATTTACCTGATCCGGATTTTGATATCACGGGTACAGTTGATGAAGATGAAAAAGACACTATTATCAGAGGAAGTGTTCCTGATGCTGATGATGTTGCTGAAAGCGATGATGATACTATCATGCTGGATGACAATGATGGAGACGACGTCATGGAAGGTTATGATGACGATGATGATGCAACAATTCGCCCTGATTAGTCGCCCTAAAAAAGATCCAGCTTATTGGTCTTCATAATTCGCACACTATTCAAAAATACAGTGTCAATAAATAGAATCCTTTCTAACTCTTGCACTGAAATTAGTTTAACCCATCTTCTAATGTTAAATCTGGCATAAGCCATTGCATAACCGAGCCAAGCTGTTGAGATTGATCGCTGATGGTGAGCTTCATTCAGGTGAAGAACTTGGCAATACATTGGATATATCACGTACAGCAATCTGGAAGATCATAAATTCCCTGAGTCACTATGGAGTGACAATTGTGGCAGTGAAAGGTAAAGGCTATCGTTTATCAAGACCAATAGAATTTCTCGACAGGGAAATATTGCTTGCCGGAATCAGTTCATCTGCAAAAAAAATATTGAACAGGCTTGAAATATTTGAAGAAATTGAATCGACGAATCAATATCTTCTGGAAAACCTGCAAGGTTCAGACAAACATGGAAATGTAGTCCTTGCTGAATATCAGTCACATGGCCGGGGCAGACGAGAAAGTTCCTGGATTTCGCCTTTCGGCTCAGGGCTTTGCCTGTCGGCACAATGGCATTTTGAGCAGCCATTAGATTCTTTAACATGCCTGTCACTTGCAGTTGGTTCTGCAGTCATCAGGGTATTGGAAAAAATGGGTTTTGAAGGTGTTGGGTTAAAATGGCCAAATGACATCTTTTTTCAGAACAGGAAACTGGGTGGCTTATTGATCGAGACAAGGGGAGAGACAGCAGGGCCTTGTGATGTAGTCATTGGCATGGGTCTGAATATAGCCTTCCCGGTTGATTTTGAAGGTGATATTAACCAGCCATGGATTGACCTTGTGGGCATTAAAGATTTAGTCCCTTCGCGTAATGTTATTGCTGCGAAATTGATTACTGAGATAATGTTACTACTGGATAGCTATGCCGAGGCTGATACTAAAGATATCATTAACGAGTGGCAAAAATATGATTGCATGCGCGGAAAGCTGGCAAAATTAATTTTACCGGATAAGAACATCACTGGTCTGATTGTTGGAGTTGATAATGATGGTGCCTTACTTATGTCTGTTGATGATAATGTTAGAAAATTTACTGCGGGCGAAATCAGTTTACGAGTGGAACCGTGAACCTGCTCATTGATATAGGTAACAGTCGAATCAAATGGTGTCTCTATAACAGTATAGAGAATGAATTTGGTTTAGATGGTGTAATGCTTAATGATAAATCAGGATTGCCTGCGCTCTTTTCTGAACATTGGGGTCATCTTGATAGTCCAGGCAGGGTTGTAGTTTCTAATGTATCGGGCCAGCAACTGGCAGAGATACTGGAAGCATGGGTTGAGCAAGCGTGGCAAATAAAAACAGAATATGTAAAAACGGAAGCATTTAGTTTTGGTGTGAGCAATGCATATACAGATTATCCAGATCTGGGTGTCGATCGCTGGATGGTAATTATCGCTGCATGGCAAAGATTCCGGGAACAGGAAAATGCTGTCTGTGCTGTAGATTGTGGCACCGCTACGACAATAGACGGGATTTCAGTATCTGGACAACATCTGGGAGGATTTATTATTCCCGGGTATACAATGATGCAAGATATGCTTTTAAACAATACCTCTGATATCGAATTGCCCAGGAAAATACTACCAAACAAAATACTACCCAGGGAAAGATCGTCCGGGAAAATACCGCCCTCAATCAATTTTTCCAGATCCACGGAAGAAGGTGTTAACAGTGGCTGTTATCTGGCTTTGATCTCCATAATAGACAGGGTTGTTACTTCAATGCAGGAAGACTATGGTGAACAGGTGAATTGCATTATTACCGGGGGAAACGCAGAATTTGTTTTCGAGCAACTTGCAGGAAAATTTGAATATGAACCCAGGCTGGTGTTACATGGCCTGGCTATGGTTTCGGGCAAGACACAATGAAGTGGCTGTTTATAGTCTTTCTATTGGTTAATGTCTGCTATTTTGGATGGGAGCTTGACAGGCAGACGCGTATTGAAGTGAACAACTCGGTCAGACCTTTTAATGTCCCTGACGACGTACAGAAACTGGAACTACTGGGAGAATTGTCAGAGAGTTCTGATTCAATCACATCAGCATCAATATTAGAAGCAGATGAAGATATGGATGATATTGGTAGGCAGGGGGCGCATGAATTTTCTGATGTAGAGGATTCACCTCTGCAGAACATTAGTTCAATGATGGATCAAGGTAATGTCATGATCCAAAAAAAAGTGCTTGATGAATTGGCTCCAAGTCTTTCTGGTTTCTCAACAAACAGTAAGCAGAATTTTGATGATGAAAAAAATGTTATGCGTTTCTTTCGGGCCTTTTGCTGACAAGGAACAGGCAGATGAGCTAAGTAGCTGGTTGCAGGAAAAAGACATCCAGACAAAGCAAAGAGGAGAAGATGGGAAACAGGATCAATATTTCTGGATTTATCTCTCTGCCAGCGAATCAGAAGATGAGGCGATGGTGGCTATTGAAGATCTGAAAGGTAAAGGTGTAAAGGATTACAAGCTTATTAATGAAGGAAATTTGCAGAATGCAATCTCGCTTGGCTTGTTCTCGACTCAATTAGCAGTAAACAACAGATTAAATGAATTAAAAAACATCGGTTATCGGCCAATCATAGTCCCATATCATAAGCATCAATCCATCATATGGGTTGATGCCAGGATTGATACAAAGGGTGCTGATCAAGAAAATATACTCTCGGAATTTATTAATGGTTACCCTTCAAGGTTTAACTCAATTCCAGTGCAGTGTGATGAATTATTTGCTACTCTGGAGACCACATGAGTACAATTTTTACGGTCATTCTACATGGCAGTGATCGCAGTATTTTTTCTTAATAAATCCTGAATGTATCAAGATGATTCAATATTCATATTCAGCCACTTGAGTAGATCTTTCCAGATTTCATTAATTTCTGTCTTGCTTGGCATAATTTCAGAATAGGCAAGCTCTACTGTCAATATCGGTATATTCATCTCGGTGCCTACAAATTCGTTAAATGAGCCTGGATTAGTAGCAATAGATTGCTGATACTGAGCAGCATTTTTCGATTGTTTGGTTCCTGACGAACCGTAGATAAGGCTGTTGTGTGGGGCGTGTATTGCAATAATTGCATCGGGCAAATACTGCTCTATTTCTTCGGCCAACCATTGTGACTCAGGCTCACTTAGCGCGTGGTCACCAGGGAAATATTCAGGATCCCGATTGGTATTTTCTTCCCAGTATTGAATAGCATTGTAATCACTGTCACTTGTTGGAAAATTGCTATCAAGGTCTACTCCGTTTGCATTGGTTCGCTTGGATGACCTTTGCAGAAGGCCGTCCGGGTTTAATAAAGGAACAATCTGCCAATCATACGAACCTGGATAATGCTTATTCAGTAGCGTAATCCATTTAAATATGACACTTACAGAGGCGTATTCATTTCCATGAATCCCGCCAACGAGGAGGATTCGTTTAAGTGTGATTTCCTCCGTCTCATTTTTATCCGACACATTTTTATTTGGCGCGGTATAAAAACTTTTAGCCAGGATGGGAGATCCTTTTACAGAACGACCACCAGTTATTTCATAGTTATGTGAAAGGCATCTCTTGTAACTTAGACTGGCAAGCCTGTCAGATATTTTTTTACATTGACTTTGTACCTTTGAATCATCCTCAATGGTCGCAGCGCTGACGAAGGACGGCAGGAGTATTACAATAATCAATGATATGGATTTTAAAAGCATGGATTACCCAAACGTGTAGTTTAAAAAAATTCCGGCAAAAATAATCATACCGTACCATTGATTATTCAGAAAGGCTCGGAAACAATTATCAGGCATTCTATCCTTGATCAGATATTGTTGATAGACCGAGAGCAAGGAGGCCAGGGCAATCCCGGTAAAGTAGTATTTTCCCATTTCCAGTTTTGTTCCTGTCAGTATCTGGGAAAATAAAATCATAAGTTGTATCGATCCGATAATGATTCGATCAGCATCATCGAATAATATCGCAGTAGATTTCACGCCTATTTGTATATCATCTGTTTTATCGACCATGGCGTACATGGTGTCGTAGACGACCGCCCAAAGCACTGTCGTGATAAAGAGTAACCAGGCTATATCAGGAACAGAATTAGTTTGTGCCGCAAAGGCCATGGGGATTGACCAGGCAAATGCCAGGCCTAGAAATACCTGGGGTAAATATGTCATTCGTTTCATGAACGGGTAAATTATGGCGAGAAACACGGCAACAAAGGACAGCTTGAAGGTAAGGTCATTCAGATTTAATACCAGAATTAACGCACAGAGCAGCAATACTGCAGTGACAGCTATTGCCTCAAGAGGTTTTACTTTTCCTGAAGTAATCGGCCTGTCGCGTGTCCTCGATATGTGGCGGTCAAGGTTACGGTCTGCAAGGTCATTAAGGACACATCCAGCCGAGCGCATGACAATGACACCAAGAATGAAAATGATTAAAACGTCTGCATCAGGGGCACCTTCTGCAGCGATCCATAATGCCCATAAAACAGGCCATAACAGAAGCAGAATACCTACAGGTTTATCAAGTCGAATGAGATAGTAATACTGAACAAGTCTGTTTCTGACAAATGGCCATTTTGATTTAATGACTTTAGCTATGGCACTACAGTACTGTTTTAATTTCAAGTATGATTTTTTAGACTCTGTGATAATGATAACGCTGAGTCGATAAGATAGGGTCTGGATCTTATAGCCGCATATTTTTGCAATGGGAACTATTTTTTCAAGAACTATTTTTTTAGGGAGTCGATGCATTTAATTGCTTCAGGTAGAAAGATTTCAGTGAGCAGTAATGGTTTGTTCCTGATATAAAATAATGAGCGTCTTCCCCAAAGCGTGCTGTCTTCTGCAATGGCAAGATTATATATCGGAGAGTAGGGGGTAGTTGAAGTCTTTAATTCTGCAATTTCTATCTTTCCACGGTATGTCAGCTTGTCAGAAAACAAGTAACTACCTAGCGGTCTATTGCCCCAGCGTATCAGCCTTCGAGATCCCAGCAGTGTCTGCGGCGGTATAACAGTCCGCGCATAAACCCATGGATGACCGCCAGAGGTTAGGAATGTTTCACGCAACAAACCGTAAGCACCACTTCGTAGATGCAGTATTTTCGACTCATCTGCATGTGGTTTTCCCCAGGATTGAGCTTCCAGTGTTAATGAGATTTTTTCTGGTGAATAATGTTCCAGATGTTCGATGAGCGAACCAGTATCGAGCATACACGCACGAAGATTGGCTGTAATAGAGCTATTGCCAATAAATCCGGCATCTTTCCATTTTATAGTCACGAACTCGTGCCTGTTAAATTACACATTACTATAGTCAAGTTCCTTGCCCAGCCAACGTTTGATTAATAGATCAATGAGCTGGGGATAATTTTTCTGTAAAACTTTTGCTGCCCGTTGAACGTCGGCAAGCAGCTTTGCATCCCGAAGGATATCCGCAATACGCAAGTCGGGCAGTCCGGTTTGTCGAGTGCCAGTCAGTTCGCCAGGCCCTCTAAGTTGCAAATCTTTTTCAGCAATCTCAAATCCATCGTTTGTATTCCGCAGAGTCTCTAGCCTGGAACGTGCCAAATCACCCAAAGGGGCCTGGTACATTAAAACACAATCGCTTTTGACATTGCCACGACCTACTCGACCACGCAATTGGTGTAATTGAAACAAACCCAGTCGTTCGGCATTTTCAATGATCATAAGACTTGCATTCGGGACGTCAACACCAACTTCAATGACAGTTGTTGCTACCAGTAATTGTATTTTATTCTCTTTAAAAGAGGCCATGATGGCTTCTTTTTCCCTGTTTTTCATTCTACCGTGGATCAGGCTAACCTGAACACCATCCAATTTTTCTGACAGTTGCTGGAATGTCTCAGTCGCAGTCTGGCATTGCAATACCTCTGATTCCTCGATTAGTGTACACACCCAGTAAACCTGTCGACCATCATCACAGGCTGTTTTTATTCTGGCACTGATTTCGTCGCGACGATCGTTTGAGATAACTACGGTATTAATTTCCTGCCGATTTGGTGGCGGGGCATCAATGATTGATATATCCAGATCTGCATAGACTGTCATCGCCAGTGTTCTCGGTATTGGCGTTGCTGTCATGATTAACTGGTGTGGCAGGTAATCCTCAACAATACCCTTGTCCAGTAAAGAGAGCCTCTGATGGACGCCAAATCGATGTTGCTCATCAATGATAATCAGGCCCAGACTTGAGAAGCTAATGTCTTTCTGAAACAGGGCATGTGTGCCAATGGCGATGACACGTTGTTTATTATTGAGTACATTGAGATTTGCATCACGTTCTGATTTTGGTGCCTTGCCTGTGATCAGTAAAATCTCAACACCCAGATCATTGAACCATTGGCTAAATGTCTGGAAATGTTGCTCAGCCAGTAATTCCGTTGGTGCCATCAGTGCCACCTGGCTGTCAGATTCCAGAACACGTAAAGCTGCAAGTGCCGATACCACAGTCTTTCCTGAACCAACATCACCCTGTAATAGTCTTAACATGGGTATGTCTTTTTGCAAGTCCTGTTCTATTTCTTCCAGGACTTTCTCCTGTGCAGGGGTCAGGGTGAAGGCCAGCTGTTGCATGAATTTCTTTCTTAACTGACCCTGATTCTTCATGGGCGTAGCACGCAGGGCCTGCGTCTTTTGTCGAACTCGTTGCAAGCTTAAATGCTGGCTGAGCAATTCTTCAAAGGAGAGTCTCTGTTGTGTCGGGTGTTGACGCGCTTTTAATAATTGCAGATCTGCCTCTGGAGGGGGGCGATGCACATAGCTTAAGGCATAGACCAGATCCGGTAGATCGAAAGCAGTTAATATTTCATCGGGTAATAATTCGGCTGGCTTGTCTTCATCCCTGGTTAATACATCCAGTGCCTGTGAGGTGAGCTTTTGCAAGGTTCTTTGCTGTAGGCCTTCGGTCAGTGGATAGATCGCAGTCAACTGTTTCTCAATCGCAGGTGCATTATCAGGATCAATATGTCTATATTCAGGGTGCGCTATTTCCAGAGTCTGGCTACCTTTTCTGACCTGGCCATAACATCGAAGGACCGTGCCTTTTTCGAGTCTTTGTTGCTGGGCGCGGGAAAAGTGGAAGAACCTCAGCATCAATGTTCCTGTGCCATCACTGATTAAACAGAGCAGGGAACGCCTGCGTCCAAATTTAACCTGGGTGATCTCGATTGTTCCCTCGACCAGGGCTTCCTGGCCAGCTTGCAGAGTGCCTATCAGGGAAAGTCGTGTTTTGTCCTGATAGCGTAAAGGCAGGTGAAACAGACAATCCTGTATGGTCAGAATACCGACACGATTTAACTTCTCTTCTACCTTGGGGCCGACTCCTGATAATTCTAAAACAGAATCAGTGAGTGTAAGGGAAGTTTTGATACCCAAAATCAGTTACTTATTATTATTCAGGCCTATACTACCCAGGCAAGACTAAAACGGCATCCATTTCAACCAGAGAAGCTTTCGGTAATTCTGCCACACCGACGGCTGCCCTTGCTGGATAAGGTTCGCTGAAGAATTCAGGCATAACCTCATTGACCAGAGGGAAGTGACTGAGGTCTGTCAGATAAACATTCAGTTTTGCCACATCCGCCAATGAACCACCTGAGGCTTCGACAACTGCTGTGAGGTTTTTAAATACCTGGGTAATCTGCATGCGCATATCGCCATCAACAAGCTCCATGGTCTCGGGGACGAGTGGAATTTGTCCTGACAGATAGACAGTATTGTCAATCTTCACAGCCTGTGAGTAGGTGCCTATTGCCTGCGGTGCCTTATCTGTTGAAATGATACTTCTTGTCATAATGATACTTCTCCAAACATTCTGTTTTAATTAGTTACATTTAATTTTAAGCGATGTCGCACGCAAAAAATATAATACAGTATTTATGTTATCTGCTGATATGGGAGATATGTTTGATACGTCTGATGCGCCGTATGACCTGAGCCAGATGCTGTCTATCTCTCACCTCTATATCAAATGACAATAATGTATCGCGATCATCCTTGTCCTCAATCTCAACGTTGAGGAGGTTAGCGTCCTGCTCCGAGATAGCGGCAGCGACTGTCGCAAGTACGCCGCGCTGGTTTGTTGCGTACATACGAATATGAGTTGCGAAGTCACGTTCGATATTTTCTTCCCACTGGACATCAATCCATTTCTCAGGTTGATTACGAAACTCTGCAATATTGTTACAGGATCGATAATGTATCACGATACCCCGCCCGGCCGAGCTAAAGCCGACGATCGGATCTCCTGGTATGGGGTGACAACATTTTGGAAAATGTACCACCATTCCTTCAGTGCCCTTGATAACGAAAGGTTGAGTTTCATTTTTCTGATGGTGACCATTTTTAAATGCCGGGGATTTTTTATCTGTATCAATCAAACGCCTGGCAATCAGCGGCGCAATCCGGTTACCCAGGCCAACTTCAGCCAATAAGGCCTGATCATTATCCAGATGATATTCCTCCAGAACTTCTTTGAGTTTTTTATGTTGTATTTGATCATAGCGGTAGCCAAACTGATCAAGTTCCCGGTTGAGTAGCCGTAAACCCAGGGCAATGGCTTCATCTTCCTGCAGGTTTTTCAGGTAATGTCGGATACTGGTTCTGGCCCTGGCTGTGGAAACAAATTTAAGCCATCCTGGATTTGGCCTGGCATTGGGTGAGGTTATAATCTCAACTGACTGACCACTGTAGAGCCTTGTCCCCAGTGGAGCTAACCTCCGGTTTATCCTGGCACCGGTGCAGGTATCGCCGACATCGGTATGAATAGCGTAGGCAAAATCTACAGCGGTTGCACCTTTGGGTAATTCAATAATTTTTCCTTTAGGCGTAAATATATAGACGGCATCAGGGAAAAGATCGACCTTGACGCTATCAAGAAATTCCTGAGGATTTCCGGCCGTTTGCTGCATTTCTATGATACGTTGTAACCACTCGCGCGCCTTACGGTGCGCCCCACTTCTATCTCCGGTCTTTTTGCCGGATTTATAAAGCCAATGTGCGGCAATGCCAGCTTCAGCGACGTCATTCATTTCTCTGGTGCGAATCTGTACTTCAATATTTACACCGAAAGGACCAAACAAAACAGTGTGCAGGGACTGGTAACCATTGGTCTTGGGTATAGCAATATAATCCTTGAATTTTCCTGGTACCGGTTTATAGAGGTTATGTACAACACCAAGTGCCCGGTAACAGTTATCTACATCTTCCACCAGGATTCTGAAGGCGTAAACATCATAGACTTCATTGAAAGTCAGCTTATTCCTGCGCATTTTTTCATAGATGCCATACAGGTGTTTTTCCCTGCCCTGGATCTCAACCGGTAATTTTTCCTGCCGCATGCGCCGACGCAAAGCATTTCTGATCTTGGTGATTACCTCTTTCCTGTTGCCACGCACCTTACGGACTTGTTCGGTTAATATCCTGTGGCGCATGGGATACATGGCCAGGAACCCAAGTTCTTCAAGTTCAAGGCGAATATTATTCAAGCCCAGGCGTTGTGCAATGGGGACATAGATATCCAGAGTTTCACGCGAGATGCGCATGCGTTTTTCATGACGCAAGGCCCCCAGGGTTCTCATGTTATGTAGTCGATCAGCCAGTTTAACCAGGATGACGCGGATGTCCTGGCTCATGGCCATGAGCATTTTGCGAAAATTCTGGGCCTGTGCTTCCTCGACACTATCGAAGTGGACCTGAGTGAGTTTACTGACACCATCAACCAGATCGGCAACATTCTTGCCGAATTTTTTTCTGATCTCATCCTTGGCTGTCGGGGTATCTTCGAGGACATCATGGAGAATGGCCGCCATCAGAGTTTGATGATCCATATGCATTTCACCGAGAATACCTGCCACTTCTAACGGGTGGTGGATGTATGGTTCTCCGCTGATGCGCTGTTGCCCTTCATGTGCCTTGGCACTGAACTGATAGGCCTGAAATACTCGATCAATCTGATGTGGATCGAGATAAGAACTTATCACATTCGTTAGATCACTAACCTGATACATAAGGTGACCAGCTTGAATTGTGAAGGGAAATTGTTTGCAGTGAATCTACAACGGTGTCTGTGTAGTAATTATTTTCTGTACTGGGAAATGAAAATGTATGGGGAAAAGAATTATTAAAAAACAAAATGAAATACCACCCTGTTACGTTACAGGGTGGCATGGTTTATTCCGCAGCGGGTGCTTCTTCGCTTTCACCCAGCAATGCGAATTCATCAAGTAATTCAGTTTTACCGATGGTGTCTATATTTTCCGCTGTGATAAGACCTGCGGCTATTTCGCGTAGTGCAATCACGGTGGGTTTATCATTATCTTCATCCACCAGGGCATCTTTACCCAAAGTGAGTTGTCTGGCACGTTTGGCGGCTAGCGGCACCAGGTCATAGCGGTTATTTACCTGTGTCAGGCAATCTTCAATTGTCAATCTGGCCATTCTAATACCTCATTATTCAAAATATGTATGTGCTGTAGCCATTGCTTATAGAGCATTGGATACAGATAAAACTAGTGAAACGGAACGCCAGACTTCTACAGGAAGAGTTACTGCCAAGACGATGGTGTCACAATAGGCGCTATTCTACTGAAAATTCTAGTTTTTTGCCATCAGGTGGGTGATAAATTCGCTCAAATCAGCCTGTTGGGGGCGTTGGTTTTCTCGTAAAGCAGCAATTAAGCCCTGTAATTCTCTAAGTGCAAGCCCGAATTCATCATTAATGACCAGATAGTCATATTCTTTATAGTGTGAGAGTTCGTTGATTGCATCATCCATGCGTCTTTGAATAGTGCCCGCATCGTCTTCTCCCCGACCTGTGAGCCTGTTTTCCAGTGCCTGATAGCTGGGCGGGAGTATAAAAATGCTAGTACTCTCCGGGATCAACTGCCGAACTCTTTGTGCACCCTGCCAGTCAATCTCCAGGATCACGTCAAGCCCATTGCTCAGTTGTGACTCAACCGATGCCCTGGATGTCCCATAATAATTGTCGAAGATTTTGGCATGTTCAAGAAACTGTTCACCATCAACCATCTCCCTGAAGGAATCGACGTCAGTGAAATGGTATGCAATTCCATCCTTCTCGCCATCACGTCTCGCACGTGTCGTATGAGAAACCGACACCATCAATTTTGGATCGGCCTCGCAAAGCGCTTTTACCAATGTTGTTTTCCCTGCACCAGAAGGTGCAGAGATAACGATCAATTTACCGGATTTGTTGGTTTGCTTATTCAATATTTTGTATCTGCTCGCGCATTTGTTCGATAAGCACCTTCAGATCAACAGAGGTATTTGTGTAATCAAGATTTGCTGCCTTGGAACCCAGCGTGTTTGCTTCCCTGTTTAATTCCTGCATGAGAAAATCCAGTCTTCGCCCCACGGGCTCATTTTTTTGTAGCACCTGTCGGACTTCTCCCAGGTGTGCATCTAGTCTGTCCAGTTCTTCCGCGACATCCGATTTCTGTACCAACAATAATATTTCCTGTTCCAGTCTGTCCTTATCCAGTTCGATCTCCAGTTCCTGCGACTTCTGATTTAGTCTATCTCGCAGCATTTGTTGTATTTCCGGTAATTTATCACTGAAGGTTTTAAGCAAGGCAGCAATATTGTCGCAACGTTCAAGTATCATGGCCTGTAATTTTTTACCTTCGCCTAATCGCATTTCAACAACACTTTCTAATGTCTCGTCCAACTGTTTCAGTAGAGGGGCAGAGATTGAATCAGCATCAATCATGTCGCGATTAATGACGCCAGGCCAGCGTAGAACATCCATTGCATTGAGTGCTGCCGGATTGGCCATTGCTGATTGAATGGACTCTGCAGATTTCACCAGATTGTTTGTAAGTTCTGTATTGATAGACAAACCATCAGCAGATATCTCATTTGCATCAAAACGTAATGAACAATCCACTTTGCCACGTTTGAGTTTGCTTGATATGTGTTCACGGATCCTGGCTTCCAGCATTCTCAGCTCTTCCGGCAAACGAACATTCACCTCAAGATAGCGGTGATTAACACACCTGATTTCCCAGGTGATATGCCCGGTTTCGTTTGTTTCTTCAGTGCGACCATAGGCCGTCATGCTTGCTGTCATATAAGATCTCTGATCATGTCTATTGAGGGCGGTAAGTTTATACCAAACTACCCGGGATATTAAGGCAAATAGGACATGCTTTAATCATGTATAATTCGTGCATTTTTTGATACGGAGAGAATAAATGCGTCCAAGTGGAAGAGCCCCTGATCAACTGCGGGAAATCAAATTGACCCGGGATTACACCTGTCATGCTGAAGGTTCAGTGTTGGTCGAGTTTGGAAAAACCAGGGTTATCTGCACTGTCAGTATTGAAGATCGGGTCCCCGGGTTTCTCAAGGGCAAGGGACAGGGCTGGTTAACAGCAGAGTATGGCATGCTGCCACGCTCGACTAATTCACGGATGCGCAGGGAGGCAACACAAAGTAGTCAGGGAGGCAGAACCATGGAGATCCAGCGCTTGATAGGACGCTCTCTACGTGCGGTGGTTGATCTGAAAAAACTGGGTGAAAGAACACTGACTGTTGATTGTGATGTGATTCAGGCCGATGGCGGTACACGAACTGCATCCATTACCGGCGCTTATGTGGCGTTGGTGGATGCTATCAGATCTCTGCAGTATGAAAAGATACTGACTGAAGATCCTGTGAATAGTGCTATTGCCTCTGTTTCTGTGGGGATCTATCAGGGTACTGCCGTGCTGGATCTTGATTATGCAGAAGACTCAAATGCAGAAACTGACATGAATGTGGTGATGAATGGTGATGGCCATTTTATCGAGGTGCAAGGCACGGCAGAAGGCCATGCCTTTAGCACGGATGAACTCAACGAGATGCTGGCATTGGCACAAAAGGGAATTACTGAACTCTTCGAGATACAGAACAAGGCCCTGGTATAAGGTTTTGCATAAGGCAAGTCCCTTTCGTGGAAGCATCATCAAACAAAAGTAAAATTGTATTTGCCAGTGGTAACGCCGGCAAGATACGTGAGGTAGCCCAGCTACTGGATGGTTTGAATATTGAAGTATTACCGCAGTCTGAATTTGATGTGCCAAAGATAGAAGAAACCGGTCTTACTTTCCTTGAAAATTCCATACTCAAGGCCAGGAATGCTGCCCAGTATACGGGCTTACCCTCCATTGCAGATGATTCTGGAATTGCTGTCGATGTCCTGCAAGGTCATCCCGGAATCTATTCAGCACGTTTTGCCGGGCCTGGTGCAAGTGATGAAGATAATCTGTTAAAGCTAATCGACATGATAAAACCATTTCCAGAAGAACAACGAACAGCCCGGTTTATTTGCTCAATGGTTTATTTAAGACATAAAGATGATCCGGTTCCCATTATTGCTCAGGGTGTCTGGGAAGGGCACCTGGTCACCGATCCCAAAGGTGAGAATGGATTTGGTTATGATCCAGTGTTTTATGTCGCATCTCAGCAATGTACTTCTGCTGAATTATTGCCTGAAATAAAAAACAAATTAAGTCATCGCGGACAAGCGCTCAAGCAGTTATTGGATAAACTTACGGGTATGTATCCAGTGGAGTAGTTCTCCCAACCTACTACCTACCACTTGCCACATACAAAATGCTGTCATTCAAAACCAACCCACCGTTGTCCTTATACATACATTTACCCTGGTGTATTAAAAAATGTCCTTATTGTGATTTCAATTCACATGCAATAGACAAAGAAGCTTTTCCAGAGAATGATTATATTGATGCACTGATCAGCGATCTTGAATCTGAACTGCCGCGTATCTGGGGCCGACCCATAGTCAGTATATTTATTGGTGGTGGAACACCGAGCCTGTTTTCGGCGGAGGCAATCGAACGTCTAATGGCGGCACTACGCTCAAGACTGACGTTTTATCACAACACTGAAGTGACCATGGAAGCCAATCCGGGAACAGCAGAGGCGGAACGATTCAAGGCCTATCGCGAATCAGGGATCAATCGACTTTCGATTGGTGTGCAGAGCTTTGATGATGAGAAATTAAAACGACTGGGTCGCATACACAATAGTACAGAAGCCCTGGCTGCGATTGCCATGGCAAAAGATGCTGGCTTTGATGAGATCAATATCGACCTGATGTTTGGCCTGCCAGGGCAATCGATTGATGAGGCCATGTCTGATCTGGATGTGGCCATGGAACAACAACCCACGCATATTTCCTGGTATCAACTGACCATTGAACCCAATACGGTTTTTTATTCGAAACCACCGGCTTTACCCGTCGATGATTTATTATGGGACATGCAACAGCGGGGGCAGGCATATCTATCTGATGAGGGATTCGATCAATATGAAATATCCGCCTACGCCAGAAAGGGCGAGAACCATCAATGTCAGCATAATCGAAACTATTGGCGTTTTGGTGATTACCTGGGGATTGGTGCCGGGGCGCATGGAAAATTGACGCATGTCGCAGAGGGCAGGGTGGAACGTTATGCACGTCATCGTATCCCGCAGAGTTATATCGATAAGGTGAAGCAGTCAAATGCAATAACTGAAACCAGATCGCCTGGCAGAGATGAATTACCATTGGAGTTCATGATGAATGCCTTACGTCTAAATGAAGGCTTTCATCCTTCCCTTTTCTTTCAGCACACAGGTTTGCCACTGAGCCATATCCACAGGCAACTGGAAATAGCAGAAGAAAAAGGATTGATTGAATGGGATCTTAACAAGATAAAACCAACAGAAACCGGGCATCGTTATCTGAATGATTTGATAGAATTATTTATGAAATGAGACTAGGGAACCTATGATTAAGTCATGAATCGACATCTTGCGATTAAAATATCCTGTTTCTGCGTCACCTATACGGATGTAGGTGAGGGGCGTGAGCAAGGAAGCGGAAGCTTTGTAAAACTTCGCAATAGCCCTGCTATTACGCGCGTTTCACGCCTTGAACCAGAATATTTTAACCAGCAATCTGTTCAACCCAGACTTAATCAGAGGTTCCCGGGCCTGTGAAATTCATTGCTGTTTGGTTTAGAGTGTAATCTCGGCAAATCAAAAGGATTATTGTCACGCATGAAAATCCTGTTTATTTTTATCGGTACCTATATTGGCGTGGTCATGGACGGCTGGTCTGGTGCTGTCTTTGGTTTCTTTATTGGCTGGATTGCAGGTGCACTTATCCAGTATCAGAAAGCGCTCAAAAAAGTTGAAGCGCAACTCAAGTTAATTCAATCCAATCTTATCGACAGTAACGTTGATGTGGAACCTTCATCACTTGAAGCTGCATCAGGAGTAAAGCAAGAAACAGACTCCGTGACGGCTATTGATGAAATTTCTGAGGATGTGTCTTATGTACAGACTGTCAGTGAAGTTCAAGATACTAGCTCAGAGGAAGAGGATACATGGCAAGTCGCACCAGCCATGCCAAAAATACCTGAAGTTGTTGACAAGGCCATTAACTGGATAAAAGATTTTTTCACCAAGGGCAACGTCGTTGTAAAAATCGGCGTCATTGTGCTTTTCTTTGGTGTGTCGTTCTTATTGAAATACGCCGCAGGCAAACACGTTATCCCTGTTGAATTCTGGTTTATAGCTGTAGCAATCGGCAGTATTGCCCTGCTTGTTTTTGGCTGGCGCCTACGCATAAAAAACGCAGCCTATGCCCTGGTGATACAAGGAGGTGCAGTTGGCATACTCTACATAACGGTATTTTCTGCTGCGAAATTTTTTACTTTAATGCCATTGGGATTGACCTTCTTCCTGATGCTGGCATTGGTGGTTTTTTCCTGCATCCTTGCCGTTCTACAGGACTCTAAATCACTTGCTGTTTTTGCAACGGTTGGTGGCTTCCTGGCCCCTATATTAACCTCAACCGGATCAGGAAATCATGTTGCCCTGTTTTCCTATTATGCATTTCTGAATGCCGGTATTTTAGGGATCGCATGGCATAAATCCTGGCGGATTTTAAACTGGTTAGGATTTGTTTTTACCTTTATGATTGCCTCGCTTTGGGGATATGAAGGTTATCGGCCAGAGAACTTTAATAGCACTGAGCCTTTCCTGATTTTATTCTTTTTGTATTATGTTTCTATCTCTGTGCTATTTGCACATCGTCAACCGCCACAACTGAAGGGTCTGGTGGATGGTTCCCTGGTCTTTGGTGTGCCCCTGGTTGGATTCACATTGCAAAGTGCCCTGGTCAGGGATTTTGAGTATGGACAGGCATTATCTGCATTAGCGATTGCTGCTATATATATTATTCTGGCAAAAGTATTGTGGAACAAACAACGCGAAGGTATGCGCCTGTTAACAGAATCCTACCTGGCACTTGGTGTTATCTTTGCCAGTCTGGCAATCCCTTTCGCATTGGATGGTCATTGGACAGCTGCAACATGGGCCCTGGAAGGGGCCGGAATTACCTGGGTGGGGATAAGACAGAAACGCTGGTTGCCGCGTGCGTTTGGTTTGTTGTTGCAAGTAGGTGGCGCATTGGCTTTTCTTATTGGGGCATCCCATACCTATTCGGAATTGCCCATCCTCAATAGTGCTTACATTGGCTCGGTCTTTATTGCGATAGCCGGTGTGTTTACGGCTTATCAGTTTTTTCAGAATAGTGAGCATCTGTACAAGGGTGAGAAGGGGTTGCAATTCATCTTACTCTTATGGGGACTGTTGTGGTGGTTTGGCGCAGGTCTGATGGAAATTGATGACCATGTATTGGGACAATATGAATTTAACGCTGCCCTGTTTTTTATCGCAGTCAGTTTTTGTTTCTTCTCATTAACAGGTCGCCGATTACAATGGCGAGACTTTGAATGTTCTGCGCTTTTTTTATTACCAGTAATCATTCTCTGTGCATTTGCCGGGGTTGTTGACTCTCGCAACCAGAACCCGTTTGCTAACCTGGGATATGTCTCATGGATTACCGCTTTTGTGATTCAGTACTGGCTGCTGTATCGATCGGAAGAGGTCTGGCCCGCTAATATAAAGAGCTTGTGGCATGCCGCAACCCTGTGGACGTATACTTTTGTTGCGGCCTGGGTGATTTCCTATGCTGTAACATCATTCGTGCCAGGCATGGATAATTGGGGGAACATTATCTGGGGTTTAATCCCGACGATTGCTATCGCCAAACTACTTGTTTTAAAAGATCGCATCATCTGGCCACTACAAAAATATAAACAGGCTTATTTAGGATGGGGTTTGTTGCCAGTCATCATTTTCTCTGCAATGTGGGTAATCATTGTCTGCTTTAATGAAGCAAACCCTTTCCCATTACCTTATGTTCCTGTCATTAATCCCCAGGATCTCACACAATTATTTTCTATGCTTATTATTTATGAATGGTTGAGCCAGACAAAGCAGGGGAAATTGCCAGGCATTAATAAGCTGGAACCTGATGTTCTGTTAAAGGTGCTCGCAGGCATTGCTTTTATCTGGTTAAACTCACTGGTGGCACACGCAGTACATTTTTATATGGGCGTGCGTTATGCGATGGAACCCATGTTTGCGTCATCAATCTTTCAAACCAGTATTACCATTGTGTGGACAGTGTCAGCCTTTGCCATCATGGGTCTGGGTTCACGACTGTCACAAAGAAAATTATGGTTTGCCGGTGCGGCACTGTTGGCAATCGTTGTGATCAAGTTATTTATTATCGATTTATCTGATCTTGGCACCGTCGCTACAATCATTTCTTTCATGAGTGTCGGAATATTGATGTTAGTCATAGGTTACATCACACCAGTGCCACCAAAATCAGTATCGGACGAAAATGAGGAAGCGGAAATATCATCATGAAAATAAAAAAAATCATAAGCTGCTTGTTCTTTTTTATGTCAATGGCCGTTGCAGCTATAGTTATAGCGGGGGAACCTGATCTTGAACAATTCGCCAGGGGCTATGAACTGAAAACGGATGGCAGCGCTGCGATATATAAACTGAACCTCCCGCAATCAATATATCAGACAAGCGTCAGAAGTGATTTGGGGGATATACGGGTTTTCAATAAAGATAAAAAGCGTGTGCCTCATGCTATCAGGCGACCTGAGTCAAACCAGGAAAAAGAAATGATTCGTCTGAATCTGGCCTTTTTTCCATTACATGGAACAGGTATTCCCCGGGGTAATGGTGGCACAAGCCTGGAGTTCAAGGTGGCTGATGACGGTACGATTATCAAGATTCATTCTAGTGAAGAATTTTCTGTGGCAGATAACGCAGATATCAGGCGTTACCTGATCGACACAAGTGGAGTAAAGCAGGCTATCGATGAGCTTGAGTTTGAATTGACCGGAGTTGAAAACGGTTTTATCAAGCGGGCAAGGTTGCAATACAGTGATAACCTGAATGACTGGTATAATCTGGTTGATAATTTTTCCATCGCTGAACTTGATTATGGCAGCCACAAATTACACAAGAACAAGGTGACATTACCAAAGAAAAATTTCAGATATCTTCGTTTTGTCTGGAAAGAAAAGCCTGATGGGATACAGATAAAAAATATCAAAGCCAGAATAAATACTGTATGGATCAGCCAGCATCGCCAACGCATGGAAGTCAGTGGGCAGCTTATGGATAGTAAAAAACAGATCTATGAATTCGACTTAGGCGGGCGCTTTCCACTGGATCGGATCAACATCATCCTGCCAGAGGAAAATACCCTGATAGAAGCTGAAATCAATTCGCGAAATAATGAAGAATCAAAATGGCGTCGTCGATATACGGGCTTGATCTACAATTTACAGGTAAAAGAGAATTCGATTGAGAGTGGTGAGATTAATATTCGTCCAACAAGAGATCAGTTCTGGCAACTGCAAGTAAAAACGCAAGATGGCCTGGGGGACGAATCACCTGGACTTGAATTTGCATGGGCGCCTAACGAATTATATTTTCTGGCCAGGGGGCAGGGGCCATTTACATTGGCCTATGGTAACGGACAAATCGATCCTCCAGGCAAGCCCATTGATGTTCTGATGAATGTCTTGACGGAAGATCAGGAACAAAATCTGGTGGGTGAGGCAGAGCTAGGGGCTGAGGTAAAATTGATGGGGGATGAAGCCCTGAAAGCAGAACTTGAAATTCCCTGGAGAAGAGTTTTGCTGTGGGGAGTATTAATATTTGGTGTTTTGATTCTCGGTATAATGGTTTTCCGCCTTTATAAGCAGATGGCTACCCCAGAGAAAATAACCAAGCAAAATAACCAAGTACAAATAATAGACTAGAGTAAAAAGAAAAATAATTAATGAATAAAACATTCCTGACCATAGAAAATGAAGAAGACCTGGGTAAATTATGCGAACAATTAAAAGGCAGTGACTGGATCGCAGTTGATACCGAATTCGAGAGAGTTAAAACATATTATCCAGAGCTGTGCCTGCTACAGGTTGCCAATGCAGACATTGCTGCCATCATTGATCCCATTGCTATTACTAATCTTGAGTCATTCTTTGAAATACTTTACGACGAATCGATTACCAAGGTATTTCACTCGGCACATCAGGATCTTGAAATATTTTTACATCTCAAGGGATCTGTCCCAACACCGGTATTTGATACGCAGATTGCAGCACCTCTTCTGGGTTATGCAGAACAGATCGGTTACGCAAAGCTGGTGCAACAAGTAGCAGGTGTTGAACTGGGTAAGGCCTTCACCCGTTCTGACTGGAAGCTTAGACCTCTGAAGAAGGGGCAACTTGAATATGCCATCAATGATGTGATCTACCTCGGCCAGATCTATGTAGAATTTATCAAAAAACTCGAAAAATTAAACAGATCTTCCTGGTTGGAAAAAGATTTTTCAGCATTGGGGGATGCGGATCGCTATCAACCAGATCCTGAGCATGTCTGGAAAAAAATACGTGAATCAAAAAAGCTTAAGGGAGAAAAGCTGGCCGTTCTGCAGAAATTGGCTGCATGGCGAGAGGTGACAGCAAGAAAAGAGAACAGGCCCAGAAACTGGTTGGTAAAAGAGGATGCTATTGTCGATATGGCACAATTACTTCCTGAAGACATGAATGAGTTGGGCAGGATAAAAAATATACAGGAACGATTCTTAAAGAAACATGGTGACGTATTGTTGGAGATCATTCATAAAGCCCGGAACAATTCTCCAGAACCACTGGCGGCAGTCATCAGGCGAGACAAACTGACAGGGCAGCAAGAGGCGCTGGTTGATGCACTGTCAATTATCGTCAGGTTACAGGCGGAAATTCATCAGTTGAATCCCAATACACTTGCTTCAAGGAAGGAGTTACAGGCCTTCGTACAAAACCAGGATGAATCTGTGTTACTCAGTGACTGGAGAAAACCATTGATTGGAGATGCACTGACTGAATTCATGTGCGGTGAACAGAATATTCGCTTGATAGACAATAAATTATCAATCGTTAGCAATGAAAAATAATTAAAATGATCGACCCTATCAACAAAACCCAGAAAAACCTTGTCATAGACAAGACTGAATATTTTCTGCATCAGGCAGGTGAAATATATCAGCGTAACTTCGAACCCATCGATGTTGTTTTTGACCTGAAGGGGAGAGTTGCAGGGATGTATCTGAGGCAACAGAATCAGCGCGTGATTCGCTACAATCCATATCTCTTCGCAAAATATTTTGCAGACAGCCTGACATTAACAGTGCCCCACGAAGTAGCACATTATATTACGGACATGATGTTTGCTCGTGCCAGATATCGACCACGGCCCCACGGCAAAGAATGGCGCGAAGTAATGCAGGTCTTTGGCGCAGATGCCACACGGACCTGTGACTATGACCTTGAAGGTATCCCGGTAAGAATTTGCAAGCGTCATGATTATCAATGTTCATGCATGACGCACGAACTAAGCAGTCAGCGCCATAACAAGATTCAAAAAAGGACAGCACGTTATTTTTGTAAAAAGTGTAACGAAGAACTGATGTTAAGGGTTGCTAATGGCTGATCTTCACCCACAGTTAATTGAAGATTGTCTGGTGCTTGGTAGTTTTCCCCTGTGTCGATTATTGCTCATGAAGGATGCCAATTATCCATGGTTTATTCTTGTTCCAGACAGGAATGATGTCAGCGAGATTCATCACTTATCCGGTGAAGATCAACTACAACTAATCAGAGAATCTGCTTTTTTATCGGCAGTGATAGAAGAAGCCTTCCGGGCAGAGAAAATACGCGGGCTCGTCGCCCATTCCACACCGCACTTCAGCATCACTGCCAGATTTTTCTTCGCCATCCGGTAAAGACCGAGGAACGGTGCCATATGTAATTTGATCACACCATCGTAGCGACACTCTTCATCCGGGGATAATCCAAGCACCAGACCGTCGGTGTCGGTTATCGGTGGTGCATCGGTGCCGAATAGCCGATCCCATAAGCTGAAAATATGACCAAAGTTCTTATCGTAGTAGTCAGGATGATTGACGTGGTGGACCATGTGATACGCCGGACTCACGAGAACCCGGTCGAATATCCCGAAACTCACTGGCAGGTGATAATGGCTGGTCAGAAATCCCAGGAAGTACAATTGAAATGCAATTGCCGACGCTTGCCAAAGGTAAACCCGTTCCATGATGGTCGGATCGATCCATTCCAGGATCCCCACATACAAGCCCACAAGGCCAACGTAGGCGAACGTATCGATAACAAATATAACGGGATGATCGCGGACCCCGGTGAAGGGGGTCAGGACTTTTGCACTATGATGTGCCTTGTGAAACTCCCACAAAGCTGGAACCTTGTGGTAGATAACGTGTACAGCAAATTGCGAGAAATCCCCGATAATGGCCCCAACGACAAACACGATGCCGGTCAGAACAGTATGCTCTGGAACCACGATACCGAGAGTACCGAAGTCGTGTAGCGATTGTGCGGTCGGTGTACTTACCTGCCAGCTGGAAACCAGTTCGATACCGGCGTAGGACAACAGGGTCAACAGAGCTGGGTATACAAACAGACAGATGTAGTCGATACGAGACGAAGGGTGCAGATAGACCCTGGCTGGAAGAGTGGTCTGCAAGAAACTGCGCAAGGAAATACGTTGCGGAAGGAAGAGCAGGTAAACGGCGAGCAGGCAGACGATCGTGAGTGCCAGCGACAACCCTATCTCACCATAGTTGAACTGTGATCCGAAGACTTCGACCACCGGATCGAGCGCAAACTCCATCCAGGGATGCTCGTCGAAAATTACCGTGAGGTCTACGTCGTAATCTGTTGTATCTACACTTATGGTTGCTGAATGGTCACTCACTTATACAATCCCTAATAGGCACAAATGGCTGTACATTGCTCTGGATCAGGATTATCACATCTTCCTGAAATATCGAAGCCGACCATCGCCTGGCATTTTGATCTGGTGAATATCGCAGTTATCTGTGTCCCATCACTAACCTCGTAGTTGCAACTAAAAGTATTGTAATTTTTTACATCTGCTCCTATAAACTTTTCAGCAGGGTATGGATCATCACTCCTTGAACTATAGGTGGTAAAACCATTCCTCACGGCACTGCCACCGGCAGGCTCAGTTACAGAAGTACTCTTTGGGCATGGCACCCGGTGTGGCCAATCAGCAAAAGCGGAGTCTATATTCGTGGAAAATATTACGATAAGAAAAATTAATGTTGTTTTCATTATTTATCATCTTGAGCAACATAATGTCGCCGATTTCGAATATCTTAACCGCTTGGACATACCTTTCATATCCTATAAACCAGGGATGTGGGATTTAATACTCTTGCAGGGTAGAAACCATGGATACTGGCAGACCCTTTTGACCGTCAGGATAATTGTCCTAAGTCATATTTTATGACCAAAATTCTGGTAGCATGGCACAATCAGACATCAGTGTGATCAACAAAAACAATTATTAATTAAGGACAGTTTTAATGAATAATCCATTAAACAGCATATATCATTCTCGTATTCGAATATCGCAAGGAGCAGGCATTGCAGTAAGCTTGTGCCTGTTTTTGGGGTTTAGCCAGAGTGCATTCTCCACGGGCGGCGGTTTGGTCACTGATGACACATCATCGCTGTTTAGTGTCGGGAAAAAAGAAACGTATTCGCCCTATGCGCAGCGTGACTTCCCTGACAGGCCGCTTTGGGGTGATACACATTTGCATACGGCCATTTCATTTGATGCTGGCGCTTTTGGTGCCACTCTGTTGCCACCCGATGCCTATCGTTTTGCCAAAGGTGAAGAAGTAATTTCTTCTACGGGTATGCCTGTCAGGTTATCTCGCCCACTGGATTTTCTGGTGGTGGCCGATCATTCCGACAATATGGGCTTATTTCCTGAATTGCAGGCAGGTGCTCCCTTTGTGATGGCAAGCGAAAAGGGACGGAAATGGAATGCCATGATAAATGCAGGTGGCCAGGAAGGTGTAAAGGCTGCCGCTGAAATCATTGGGGCCTTTGCCCAGGGAAAGTTTCCTAAAGAACTGGAGTCTCTACCTGGTACAAGTATTTATCGCAATACCTGGGACGACATCATCAATGCTGCCGAAGAAGCCAATGACCCGGGCCATTTTACTGCCTTCATCGGTTATGAATGGACCTCTTTAGATAAAGGCAATAACTTGCACCGCGTAGTGATGTATCGAGACAATGCTGATCGTGCAAGACTACTGGAACCCTTTACTGCGGGACCACCTACGGGAAGCACCAACCCTGTCGATCTGTGGAAATGGATGGACAGATATGAAGAAAAAACAGCGGGACAGGTTTTAGCAATTGCCCATAACGGCAATCTGAGCAACGGCGTTATGTTCCCGGAAACAGAAGCCTTTACTGGCAAAAAAATTGATAAGGAATATGTTGAGGCTCGCGCACACAGGGAGAGGCTTTATGAAGTCACCCAGATCAAGGGTGATGGTGAAGCCCATCCATTCCTGTCCAGGAACGATGAGTTTGCAGATTATGAAACCTGGGACCAGGGTAATCTTGATCTCAGTGAATTAAAAAAGGATGAGATGCTACGGGGTGAATATGCACGCTCTGCCTTAAAAACCGGATTGTGGCTGGAAAACAAGTTTGGAACCAATCCCTTTCTGTTTAATAATATGGCGACCACCGAGATCTACACGGGTTTGGCAACTGCAGAAGAAGATAACTTC
>PVMK01125197.1_pt1 | contig 35926 bp, 39 predicted proteins | sample 1853481 | NCBI WGS metagenome assembly PVMK01 (sample SAMN08533507, study PRJNA380276) | Marine sediment metagenome, whole genome shotgun sequencing project. | reverse complement strand
ATCGGTCCAAAACTTGTGAGTACTTGTCCTATACTGAATTGGTGTTTGAGATTAATAAATAAAATAGCGAGGTCTGGATAATGATTGATTGGTACGTAGAAGGATTGCAGTTTGGCAGTTGCAGTTGTGCATATGGCTGTCCATGCCAGTTTGAGGCCCTGCCCACCCATGGATACTGCGAAGGCTTTGAAGCAGTGCGAATCGACAAGGGGCATTTTGGTGACGTTGACCTGGCCGGTACAAGTGTGGCTGCGCTTTATTCCTGGCCCGGCCCGATATTTGAGGGCAAAGGCCGATTCCAGGCCATCATAGGTGAAGGTGCGACCGATGCACAGCGCGATGCCCTGACACGGGTATTACATGGCGAAGAAACCGTGGAAGCCGCCACCCACTGGTGGGTCTTTCACGCGATGTCGGATACGGTCTACGAAACACTGGTCAGACCGATTGAGTTCGAAGCAGACCTGGAAACCCGTATTGCGAGGGTGGTCATTCCCGGTGTGATCCAGGCTACCGCCGGACCCATCAAGAGCCCGGTGGACGGGTCTGAACACCGTGTGCGGATCGATATACCGGACGGCATAGAGTTCGAGTTTGCGGAAATGGCCAGCGGAACGACGCTTGCGACCGGTGAGATCAGCTTCGACCAAAAAGATAGCTTTGCGCAGTTCAGTCACTTGCGGCATTCCAATAACGGTGTGTATCGCGACTGATTACCGACCGTGACTGCGGTACTTGAATCAATACTCAGACGCGACCGTCTGATCGTTGCAGCGGCCCTCGTGCTGGTCAGCTTATTGGCCTGGGCGTGGTTATTATCTGGTGCCGGCATGGGTATGGATGCGTTTGAAATGACGCGCCATAGCCGTATGTCCATGGACATGATGCAAGCGCCTGTGTGGACCCCTGGATATATCGCACTGATGTTCTTCATGTGGTGGATCATGATGATCGCCATGATGTTACCCAGCGCAACGCCAACCATCCTGTTGGCGGCAGCACTGAACAGGAAATCTACCGCGTCAAAGCCCCCGTTTGGATCGACCGGTCTTTTTGTTATTGGTTACCTGATGGCCTGGGCCGGGTTCAGTTGCGTTGCGGTCGCCGCACAATGGTGGATGCAACAAAACGGCTGGCTGAATAATATGCTGGTCGGTCAAAGCCGACTTACTAACGGTTTGTTGCTTGTTACAGCGGGCATATGGCAATTCAGCCCGTGGAAACATGCCTGTTTGAAACACTGCAAGTCTCCCGTTGAATTCCTTACCAAACGACGCCGCGAGGGTAGTTCGGCTGCGCTGCAGATGGGTCTTACGCATGGCGGTTACTGTCTTGGCTGTTGCTGGTTTCTGATGGCGCTTCTGTTTGTCGGTGGTGTGATGAACCTGTACTGGATTATCGGTTTGACAATCTATGTCTGGGTTGAAAAAATATTGCCCGGCGGTCAATTAATCAGTCGCTTGATGGGTACCCTTTTGGCACTATGGGGCTTCGGAATTCTTACAGGCATCATCTGACCATGCTCACCGGGGACCAAAAAAATCATTACCAGGAGCAAGGATACCTGGTTCTGGAAAACGCCATCGCAACAAAAGACATCGAACAACTGAAAGCTGCCGCCCTGGAAATTGTCGATAATTTCGATATCGATTCCAACCGCACCGTTTTCAAAACCAATGATCGAGATTCCGGTCGTGATGATTACTTTTTCAATTCGGCTGAAAACATCCATTGCTTTCTGGAAGAAGATGCACTGGATGATGATGGCAACCTGGTCAAACCTGCCCGCCTCGCGATCAACAAGATCGGCCATGCCATGCACGACCTGAACCCATCATTTAAGGCATTCTGTCGCCTGCCCATATTTGGCCAGGTGTTGCGGGATATCGGTTACCAGATTCCGCTGCTTTGGCAAACCATGTACATTTTCAAGCAGCCCCATATCGGCGGCGAGGTTCGCTGGCACCACGATGGCAGTTACCTGAATTCCGAACCGGCCAGCGTGACCGGCATCTGGATAGCCATTGAAGACGCAAATCGTGACAACGGTTGCTTGTGGGTACAACCGGGTGGACACCGTTCACCGTTACGGGAGATTTACCAGGTAGATTGGGCACAGCGCAAGGGTGTACTTTCCGAGCTGGACAAAACACCCTGGCCAACCACTGATGAAGCAATCGCCGTCGAGGTATCAGCCGGCAGCTTGGTGATTTTTCACGACCATATGCCACATTTCAGTTCACAAAACCTGTCCGCGCACTCACGCCATGCCTTTACCCTGCATGTGGCAGAGAAAAGCTCTCACTGGTCGGATAGAAACTGGTTACAGCGCCCTGCCCTGGGTGATTTTGAGTTGTAGCTCCGCCTTCTCTTCCTTACTCAGAAAGGCCATCTCCAGGGCATCAATCTGGGATTGGCGAACCTGCTCACGTGTAAGACCGACCGCCGGGGCGGCAATATCATACTCATGGCTTAGATCTATCGCACTAATGCCGGGATCATCGGTGTTCAGGCAAAATCTGACGCCCTGGTCAGCCAACTGTTTTATCGGGTGCGAGGCGTAGTTATCGACTGCGCTGATGTGCAGATTTGAAGTAGGGCAGGATTCCAGGCCAATACGCTTGTCTACCAGGTAGTCAACCAGGGCCGGGTCTTCAATGGCGCGGAAACCATGCCCGATGCGTTCGGCGCCAAGGTCACGGATCGCCGACCAGACACTTTGCGGGCCATCCGCTTCACCCGCGTGGATGGTCACACGCAGACCGGCATCCCGGACCCGCTTGAAATGTTCATCAAACAGGTGCGCTGGAAAGCGTGCCTCATCACCGGCCAGGTCCACCGCCACGATGTGGTCACGATGGGCCAGGATCGCATCCAGTTCTTTCATACAGATCCCGGCACCATAGGTGCGGCTGAGGATGCCAATGATATTGGCGCGTACACCCGTGTCACGTTCGGCTGCACGAATACCATCCGCACAGGCCTCCATGACTTCTGCCGGATCCATGTCATGTGTTTCAGCCATAAACCATGGACTGTACCGTAGCTCAATGTAATCAATGCCCTCGCGTTTCGCATCCTCGACATTTTCATAGGCAACACGCCGGCAGGCATCCGCGTCCACCAGCACGGCGGTCATATGCTCAAAACGGGCAATAAACGCCATCAAGCCCGGGGCTGATTGATCAATATGAACATACGGCGCCAGACCGGCCACATCATTGGCCGGCAGTGCAATGCCATGCTGGTCAGCAAGTTCCAGTATTGTTTCCAGGCGGATACTGCCATCGAGATGCCGGTGCAACTCACACAGGGGTAAGGTGGCATCAATCATCCGGCTTTCTGCGCCTTGACCCAGGCCCTGATGTTGGCCTCCAGTACACTCAACGGTAATGCGCCCTTGCCAAGTACTTCGTCGTGAAATCCGCGAATATCAAAATCCTCGCCAAGTTCATCGGTAGCCCAGGCACGCAACTCCTTGATCTTCAGTTCACCGATCTTGTAAGCCAGCGCCTGGCCGGGCCAGACGATGTAACGGTCAATTTCCACGATCACATCGTGTTCCTGCTTGCCGGCATTTTTCATGAAATAATCAATCGCCTTTTGACGACTCCAGCCCAGGTGATGCATGCCGGTATCAACGACCAGGCGTATGGCACGCCACATTTCGTAGGTCAGTTGCCCGAATTTTGAATAGGGGTCCTGGTAGAAACCCATCTCTACACCGAGACTTTCTGAATACAGGCCCCAGCCCTCAATATAAGCTGTGTAACCACCCACGCGGCGGAACCAGGGCACATCTTCCAGTTCATCCTGCAGTGCCAGTTGCAGATGGTGACCGGGTACGGCTTCGTGCAGGGTCAATGCCTCCATCTCCCAGCGTGGACGGGTATCCAGGGCATAGGTATTGGCAAAGAAATTTCCCGGTCGGCCAGCCTCAACAGAACCACGTTGATAATAGGCCGTGGTCTGGGACTTCTCTGCATAACTGGGTACGGGTATCACGCCATAAGGTGTCCTCGGCAACCTGCCAAACAACTTCATCAGTTCCGGGTCAGCGCGCTTGGCGATATCACGGTATTCACGTAGCAGATCTTCCTTGGTGTTGTGATAAAACTGCGGATCAGTGCGCAGAAACTCCAGGAAATCTTCAAACGTACCCTCAAAACCAATGGAATCTATGATGCCATCCATTTCACTGCGGATGCGCTTGACTTCCGACAGGCCAATTTCGTGTATCTGCTCTGGTGTGAGGTCAGTCGTAGTGCGCTGTTTCACGTTATAGGCGTACCAGGCTTTCCCGTTGGGCAGATCACGCATGGCGACGGTTTTACGCGCTGCGGGTATGTATTCGTTTTCGACAAATGCCAGTAATTTCTCAAAAGCAGGCGCGATCCTGTTACTGAACGCAGCCTCTGCCTGCTTTTTCAGAGATTCCTGCTGCAATGAGTCCACGTTGGCCGGAAATTTCTGAAAAGCACCCAGCATCGGGCTCTTGTCCGCTTCGTCTACCAGTTGGTTACGTATTTGCTGTGGAACATCACGCAGCGTGATTGCCGGTGGTGTAATACCGGCCTCCATGCCCTTACGCATCCAGGCAATGGTTTGCTCAACAACTTCCGGGGTTTTTTCCAAACGGGCAATCATATTGGAATAGTCCGCGGCATTCTTCGGCTGGGTAATTGCCATCATCTGGGCAATATCCTGCTGCACCCCACCCATTTGATTGAGCGGCATGAACTCTGTCGGGAATTTCTGACCCTCGATCTCGCGTATTTGACCATCGTATAACAGGTCGTAATTGATTTGCTCGGTGGGCGTTAACGCATCACGGTCAATATTCTCCAGTGCAGCCAACAATGTTTTTGCATCCTGCTCACGTTGCCGGGTACTCTCCTCCGAGTTATCCGTCCAGCGGTCCTGACCCCGCAGATCGCCGAGAAGAGTGGCAAATTCAGGGTGGCTGAGCATGGTGTAGTCATAGGTCATATCGACTATTTCGTCAAAGCGCTCTGAGTCGCTCAGCCCGGTTTCGCCACCGGAAAGTTCCTGCATACGGGTAGTCAGGGCTTTGATGTCATCCTGGTAATCTGCAGAAGCTGTTGATGACAAACCCAGTAATAGCAGCGATACAAAAATTATTCTTATCATGAGAATCCGTTTAACGAGTTAATTTAGTAAGCGACTTATTGTACAGGCGTTTTTCCGCGTAACTGTCACTAATTATTTTTCAGCGACTATACTTCCTGCTAACGATCAATAAAGATTAAACGGAACCCGATTCAACATGACCAAACCATATAATAATATCCTCGGCACAATCGGTAATACACCTGTCATTAAAATCAACAAATTGTCTCCGAACGGGGTCAGCATTTATGTCAAGGCAGAAGGCTTTAACCCGATGGGTTCAGTCAAAGACCGGATGGCCGCTGCAACCATCGAGGCGGCTGAGGCTAATGGGGAATTAAAGCCCGGACAAACGGTTATAGAGGCCACCAGTGGTAATACCGGTATCGGACTGGCCATGGTTTGTGCGGTTAAGGGTTATCCGCTGGTCGTAACCATGGCTGAAAGCTTCAGTCTTGAACGGCGAAAAATATTGCGTTTCCTCGGCGCCAAAGTCATATTGACACCTGCGGAATTGAAAGGAACCGGCATGCTGGCAAAAGCGGTGGAACTGGCCGAAGAACATGACTGGTTCCTGGTCCGGCAGTTTGAGAATGAAGCCAATGCAGACGCGCATTCACGCACCACGGCAGAAGAAATCCTGGCAAGTTTTGAGGGTATGCAACTGGATTATTTCGTGACCGGTTTCGGTACCGGCGGTACACTTAAAGGCACCTCCCGTGTTTTGAAAAAGAAAAGCCCGAACACGAAAATTATCGTCTGCGAACCGGATAATGCTCAATTACTCGGCAGCGGAATACCGCAGGCAAGGGAAGCAGATGGAAGCCCGTCTGAAAGCCACCCGAATTTCCGACCGCACCTGGTGCAGGGCTGGTCACCGGACTTCATCCCCAAGCTGGCCGAGGACGCGATGGCAGCGGGAACGGTTGATCAGATCGTACCGATAGCCGGTGACAAGGCATTGCAATACACGCGTGAACTGGCACAAAAAGAAGGCATCTTCTGTGGTGTTTCAAGCGGCGCTACATTCACAGCCGCGATGGAGGTCGCAAAATCAGCACCCGCCGGCAGCAACATCCTGTGCATGCTGCCCGACACCGGTGAACGTTACCTTTCCACGCCCCTGTTTGACGATATCGTGATTGAAATGAGTGATGAAGAATGGGAGGTTTCCCGTTCAACACCCAATTACCGTTTCGATGCTGCAACCACGGGCAAACCCGCAGCCCCGGCTGACGAGGAAAACGAAGCGCCACCGGCACTCGATAAACTGGCACTCGCTTTCGTCAAGCAGGTTACCTCGGATACGGCGCAACCGATCGTATTGTTTGCCCTTGAATGGTGTGAGTTTTGCTGGTCAGTACGCAAGCTTTTTGCCAAGCTGGATATTCCCTACCGGGCCATTGATCTCGATTCGGTCAAATACCAGGAGAATAACCGTGGCGGTAATATCCGTGCGGTATTGCTGGACCAGTTGGGCTCACCCACCATTCCGCAGATATACATCGGTGGAAAGCACATCGGTGGGGCCACGGATCTTTTTGCAACTTACAGCAACGGCGAACTGGGCAAAATGCTGACCGGTCACGACATCAGCATGAAGGAATTGCCAGAGGACTTTGAACCCATATCGTTGTTACCTGGTTGGCTGCACAAACGATGAACTTTTTGACGAATCGGTATTGATCAGCTTTCGATTCTTCAAGATAGGTGCCATCCGGTCGCCGCGACACGGGTAGCTTCCCCCTGAGACACGCCATGAACCCGTCCCTGGGGGCTCTGACGCGAACGTCCTGTTCGCGAAGGTCTCAGGGGGAAGCTACCCGTATCCCGGCTTAATCAGGTGGATTACTGCTGCATATAAAAAACCGAACCAATTCACCATATGATTTACCTATCATTCCTATAATAACAATTGATTTAACTAATACTTGATAAACGTTCATAATCTCCCAAAATTAACCCGTGGTGATGAACTCACCCACACATGAATTTGATCAACAGGAGATGATCCGATGTCCCACCAATTACCCCAGACAACGTTCAAAACCCGCGTACGCGATGAAAGATGTTGATGGCCCGAACCCCTTCCGCTGGCAGGATGTGACCACAGACGATGTCTTTGCCGGCAAGAAAGATTATTGTCTTCGCCCTGCCCGGCGCATTTACCCCGACATGCTCAAACACGCATCTGCCCGGGTTACGAGGTACACTACCAGGAATTCCTTGATGCCGGTGTTGATGATATCTACTGCCTGAGTGTTAACGATGCCTTCACCATGTTCCAGTGGGGTATACACCAGGGCGTGGAAAACGTTAAGTTACTGCCCGATGGCAGCGGTGATTTCACCCGTTTGATGGGTATGCTGGTACGCAAAGACAACCTCGGTTTCGGTCTGCGTTCCTGGCGTTATTCCATGCTGGTTGATGACGGTGAAATCAAGATGGTATTCAGTGAGGCCGGTAAGCAGGATAACTGCCCCACCGACCCGTTCGAGGTTAGTGATGCTGATACCATGCTGGCATATATAAATAGCCAATAGCGGGTTTGTTCACATTATCCTGAAAAACCGCCTGCCAAATGGCAGGCGGCGGGTTTGGACTTCTTGCGGTTGTTTTTTTGCTTTAGCCTTCAGCCCTCTCTTCCCCCCTCACACGTATTTCTTATTACCTGATTAATACAGCAAAAATTCCTTAGTCCTGCGGGGAGTCCAGTTCGCATACTTTGCGCTTCAACAAGCCCAGTAAATAATCAACCCGGTCCAGGTGTGTTCGAAAATGTAAAACAGCCAGGCGCAAAACAAATTTACCGTTAATCTGCGTGGAACTGATAAACACCTTGCCATCCGCACGTACGGCCTCTACCAGGCGTTCATTGAATACGTCGGCGTCACCATGCTCAGGAACGAATCGAAAGGTCACCACGGATAGTTCCGGGTATGGCCCCATTTCCCATCCCGTTGTATTGTCCAGATGTTCATGAAAATAACGGGCCAGCCAAATTTTCTCCGCCAGCGCTGCGCGAAATGGTGCCAGGCCGAACAATTTCAACGGCAACCAGAAACGCAGGCCCCTGAACGGCCGGGTCAACTCCAGCGACAGATCTGCCGGCGAGTAATGTCCCTCGGTGATTTTGACGTCCTGCATATAATCAGCCTGGTACGCTTGTGACTGCGCCAGCCACTTCACATCCCTGACCAGTACCGCTCCGGAACCATAGGGAAGAAACATACCTTTATGCGGATCCAGGACAATGGAATGTGCTTTATCCAGCCCCCGCAACACCTGCCTGCCCTCTTCGCACAACAGGAAAAAGCCGCCATATGCCGCATCAACATGCAGCCACAAATCATGTTGTTGGGCCAGTTGCGCTATTGCATCAACCGGATCAACAGCCCCGGTATCGGTGGTTCCCGCTGACGCCGTGATCAACCATGGTCTCAAGCCCGCAGCCATGTCTTCCCGGATTAACTCTTCCAGCGCAGATACGTCCATCCTGAATCGGTCATCCATTGGTACCTGGCGCTTTTTACACTCGGCCAAACCTGCAGCCCGCAATGATTTATCGATGCAATGATGGGTAGCGGCAGTCATGTACACACAACTGGTCTCAACATCCCGGGCACGGATACCCATGGTTTCGCGAGCCGTCACTATCGCCGTCAGGTTGGCGATACTGCCACCGGAAGTCAGATCCCCGCCCGAGCTTGCAGGGAAACCGACCAGTTCCGTCATCCACCGCACCAATTGCTGTTCCATTTCTGCGGCACCGGGAGATGCAAAGGAAACACCGGAGTAACGATTGCTCACATCGGCCAGAAAATCCCCCAGGGCTGAAGGATACATACCGCCACCGGGTATGTATCCCATCATGCCACCGGAAGCAGGGTTAATGCCCTGATTAATAACTGCCGTGTCCAGCGTTTCCAGCAAATCAGAAAAATCCCCGGCTTCTTCGCCAAATGGGTCCCCCAGTAACTTGCCAAGACCCCTGTCAGGATAAAAAGCATTCATTTCCGGCAGTTCGAGCAGAAATGATTCAGCATAATCTACAGCTTGCGCAGTCAGCTCGGCACGATCAGTTGCACTTGGATCGAGACCCGCGGACGCCTGTTCCAATAGTTTCAGTTTATTCAGCATTTTGGAAATCCGTTTATTGATTAATTTCTTTCATGATTATGGATTGATCCCTGTAATTAGGCCATCCATGGATATATCATCTGCACATTATTTCAGACTTAAGCCATTTAAGGGATACAGAATGGAAAAACAGGAGGTTGGCGAGCAATTCCGCGGGGAAATTGAAAACCTGATCAGCCAATTGCAGACCGCGTTGGCGGAGGCAATTCGCGGCATGGATGACCGCCCTGCCCTGACACCCGGCGCTGATGCGGCATTGGAAGTATTAAAAGAACCACTACCGGAAACCGGTTGCGGCGCGCGTGAGAGTATCGAAAAACTGCTGGAAATCAATGCCAGGGCCGCAGCCAATACGGGGGGCCCAAAATGCTTCCATTTCATTATCGGTGGCAATACGCCCGCGGCAATGGCCGCAGATATACTAGCGACCGCCTATGAAACCGTCACCTATACCTGGGTGGTTTCTCCGGTGGGTGTGCAAATGGAATTACAGGCGCTGGACTGGCTGAAAGAACTCTTCGATCTGCCCGCCTCGATGTCCGGCATCATGGTTACCGGTGCAACCATGGCCAATTTTGTCGGCCTGGCCTCAGCACGCCAGTGGTGGGGGGAGCAACACGGCTTTGATGTTTCTGAAACGGGCATTGCGGGCAAGCCGCAAATACCGGTTCTGACCTCCGGCTTTGTGCATGCCAGTACACTTAAAGTCTTAGCCCTGCTGGGGGTTGGCAGGGCCAACGTGCAGCAATTCTGCCGTGATGATTTCGGCCGGCTTGATATCGATGCCATGGAACAGGCACTCATTGAGCTGGATGGACAACCGGCACTGGTAATCGTTAATGCCGGTGAGGTCAACACCGGTGAGTTTGATCCGGTCAGTGACATGATCAAGCTCGCGCGCAAGCACAATTGCTGGGTGCATGTTGACGGAGCGTTTGGTCTTTTCGCCCGTGTTTCACCTCGAATCGCACATTTTGCTGAAGGTGTCGAGCAGGCAGATTCCGTCACCGTCGATGGACACAAGTGGCTGAATGTACCGTTTGATTCCGGTTATGCCTTTGTCAGGGACCATGGACTGATGGTCAGGGCCTTCCGCTATTCGGCCGATTATTTACCGGCAGAAGACAATCCCCGTCCGACGCTGGGCGCAATCGGGCCGGAAAGTTCGCGCCGTGCCAGGAGTTTTGCCGTCTGGGCGACGCTGAAGGCCTATGGTCGTGAAGGCCACCGGCGTATCGTCGAGCATTGCCTGGACATTGCACAGCACTTTGCTGAACAGGTCCGTCAGCATGAGCAGCTGGAACTGATGGCCGATGTGACTTTGAACATTGTTGCTTTTCGTTTCAATCCGGGCGGGCTCAGCGAGCAGCAACTGGACGAGCTGAATCTGCACCTCGGGGAAGTGGTCATTGCCGATGGCCGGTTCATGGCGGGCACTTCGCGAATAGGAAAACGTACGATATTCCGGCCGGCCTTTTCAAATTGGCGCACGCGTAACCAGGATGTGGAAGAATTCGCCAACGTGGTGGTCGAACTGGGCCGGGGCTTGCTATGAACCTACCCCCGACAGATACTGGAACAAGCGGGAAAACCATTGCTATAGCGGGCAATATCGGTACAGGAAAATCATCCCTGGTGGATTTCCTGACCAGAACCTATGGGATTCAACCATTTTATGAGCCCAATGACGAGAACCCTTACCTGCCAGATTTTTATCAGGACATGAACCGCTGGTCATTTCACTCACAGCTATATTTTCTGAGCAACAAATTCCGCATGCACCAGCAACTGGAGCAGATGTCCGGTGTGGTAGTTCTTGATCGAACCATTTATGAGGATGCAGAGATTTTTGCCACGGCCTTGCACAACATGCGCAATTTTACCGGTCGAGACTGGGATACCTATTGGAACTTCTACCAGGTCATACTCAATGCCATCCGGCCACCTGACCTGATGATTTACCTGCGTTGCTCAATGCGTACACTGCGTAAACGGATTCGACTTCGCGGGCGTGCCATGGAGCAGGATATTCCGCTTGCCTACCTGAAAAGACTGGAAGGTCTGTATGAACAGTGGCTCAGCACATACCAGTTCGGTGAAGTACTGGTACTGGAAACCGACAAACTCGATTACATCAACGACATGGAGGACTGCCTCGACGTGATGGATCGCGTCGAGGCTTTATTACCCGCTACACTCAAACGCCCCGGCGAGCGCTGAATACACTCAGGCCTCGGGTGCCTGCATATGGAAGACATTCAGTTTGTTGCCATCCAGGTCCCTGAAATAAGCCGCATAGAAACCGTCCATACGCGTACCCGGAGGACCTTCATCCTCGCTTCCCAGTTCCATCGCTTTTGCATACACCGCGTCTACCTTTTCAGTTGAATCCGCAGCCAGGGCAACCATGTTGCCATTGCCCACAGTTGCAGCATTTCCATCATATGGTTTGCACACCGAAAATGCCGGCTGATCAGGCGTAACAGCCCAGGCTACAAAGGTATCTTCCTGCATAAAACGCCCTGCACCGAGCTCGGCCAACAAGACATCATAATATGCCACTGCTTTCTCCAGATCATTGGTACCCACAGTAATGTATCCAATCATTAACTTTCTCCTTTATTCCGTATATTTCGACCTGTCCAAAGGATTTCGGACATTCTGTTGATAAGTCGGAACTGTATCTTAAAATTACAGATTAAACCATATCTATTTGATTTTAATGTTATTTATTAATGCGTTTATGGCTATAGACAATTTGCCAAAGTGGCTATAGACATATTGCCAAAGTGGCTATAGACAATCTGCCATTTTGGCTATAGACATATTGCTAAAGTGGCTATAGACAAATTGCCAGATTGGCTATTAGACATTTTGGCACGCTGGCGATCGATAACTATATTTTTACAAAAATATAGGCCATGAGAGAAAAACCGTTATTAACCCATTGCTTTACCGGTCATTTTGGCTTTACCGGTCATTTTGCTGACACTGATTGTAAGTAACAGGCCGACCAGAAAACCGGGAATTATCTCAAGCAAGTCATGTGTCAGCGGTTTAAATACCAGCACCCACACCATGGTGGTAATGAACCCACCCAGCATTCCGGCAATCGCACCTTGCAGGTTTGTGGGTGGGTACCACAAAGCACACAGCAGGACCGGCCCGAAAGCAGCACCCAGGCCCGACCAGGCGAATAATACAAACCAGAAGATCATGGGTGTCTGGTTCAACGCAAAACCAACCCCAATAACTCCGATGATCACGGTCACCAACTTGCCATAGCTGGCCAGTACGCGGTCTTCTTTGTTCGAACCACGAATTTTTTGCAGGAAATCACGCACAACGGCAGAAGAAGCCAGGATCAAAAGGCTGTCCACTGTTGACATGATCGCCGCCAGTACCACCACCATCAGCACCGCCGAAACCACCGGTGGAAACAATTGGGTTGAGAGCAACGGCAAGATGGTCTCCGGGTCTTTTAAAGCCGGGAACAGTACCCTGCCCGCCATTCCGGTAAGCACCGCACCCAAATCGAATATAAGGATTACAACGACTGAAATACCCATCGCGGGTACCAGGCTTTTTTCTGAACGGGCCGACATGAAGCGCACCATCAACTGTGGCACACCCAGAAACGGCAGGCCGATGGCAAGAAAACTGAGGATGCCAACAAATGCCGGAATACTACGGCCTTGCGCCCCCCATATGCTCAGCAGGGATGGATCCTGTTGCCGCAAGGCAGATATTAGTTCAGCCCATCCGCCGACGGCATGAATTGCAGCCACCGGCACAATGATCAGGCCCACCAGCATTAATATGCCTTGTATCAAGTCCGTCCAGGCCACCGCTTTGTATCCACCCACCAGCGTATAGGTGATGATAACCACGGCACCAAAAATCACCGCTGTCGGGTAATCCAGGCTGGTGAAACCGCTGAGCGCCTTGCCCGTTGCCACCATTTGTGCCGCAACATAGGCACCCACCATCAACAGGATAATTAACGCGCTGATACCACGCAGCCAATGTGCTTCGTCACCAAAACGCGCCGCCAGTACATCCGGCACCGTAATGGAATCAGATGCATCGGCCAGCCGTTTAAGACGACGTGACATCAACAACCAGGCCATGGAAATACCCAGCAATTCGCCCGCAACCACCCAGAATGCGTGTGCACCAACCGCATAACCCATACCCGTGAGACCGAGCAGTAACCAACCACTTTCACCGGTGGCATTGGTGCTGAAGGCGACCACCCAGGGCGGCAGTTTTTTATCCGCTATAAAATACCCGCTGAGACTCCTGGTGGCACTGCGACTCCACAGCGCCAGGCTCAGCAGAATCACCAGGTATATGGCGAAAACCAGTGTAGTAGCAGACACCAGACGCTACTTTAAATTTTGTAATTTCAACCGACGGAAAGCCGGTCCGCTCCGATGGCTCACGTCTTATTACAGGGATGTGTTCGTGTGTAGGTAATAAAAAATCCCTGCAGATCACCATCTTCTATATAGATGGACATTTCATCAAAATTCCACCCTTGGGACTCTGCATTTTTATGCGAATCCGTTAATTTTTTTGCACTGCCTTTTTGCCGCGACCCGGTTCTATCCGGCACAAACACCGTAGAAGCCTGCAATCGGGCACATTTATCCGGACCGGGCGTAGCCGCGTCCGCATCATCTTTCTGTGCAAAAGCGGCATTACTTACAAAAGCAAATAGCAAAACTGAAAAAGCCAACTTACGCATAACCTGCTACCTCCACGATTTGAAATTTTATTCCCGCAGTCCATTCGCCGGCCACGGCAGGAAGAATAGTATCAGAGGAATCCAGTGAGTACATTTACACGCGCTTAATCGGCCCCACTCAATAACTTAATCTGAATACGAAGGCACCTCGGTACTGCGAATATGTTCAAAAATAAGTTCGGTCTCTATGTGCGCCACTTCCTCACGCGCCGTGAACGCTGTCATTGCAAGCTCACGCAAGTGGTCGGAGTCACGCGCCCAGACATGAATGAGAAAATCAATCGAACCGGCGACATGGTAAAGCTGGACCACCTCCGGCAGGCTGAGTGCATGGCTGCGAAACGCCTCAACATCCGGTTTGTAGTGGCGCCGGAGCCGTACTGCGATCATGGCCTGGATACCAACACCCAGGCTTGGCGGGTCTATTTCAGCGTGAAATCCGGTTATGACCCCGGAACTTTGCAAAACACGAATCCGGACCAGGCAGGTAGAAGCCGCCAGACCGACAATACCCGCGATCTCCTTGTTGGAAATCCGAGCATTATTTCGTAACAGGCTCAAAATTTTATGGTCAATTCGATCCAGAACTCTTTTCGTACCACTATTCCGTATATTATTCGTATCATCAAATTGATATAGAATATTATTCTATAATTAACTTTATTTCCAGAATATTAGACCTTTGTTAACAAGGATATATCTGCGGAAGAAGTCAAATGAAACATCGAAACCCTGTAGAAACACTGGCCGACACGCGTCACGAATTCGGTGAGCATGGCGGCGTTAACATGTCGGTGGAGGCCAGCACGACATTCACCGTTATGCATTCGAACACGATGCCGGAGATTTTCGGTGGAGAAAAAGGACCCGAGCATGGCGGTTGTTACCTCTATGGCCGTCACTTCAACCCTACGGTTTACAACCTGGGGAAACAGCTGGCAGCACTGGAAGGAACCGAGGCCGCTTACTGCACCGCCAGTGGCATGTCAGCCATATCGGCAACACTGATGCAGTTGTGTGATGCAGGTGAGCACATCGTGTCCTCAAATGCGGTCTACGGTGGTACCTATGCCTTACTGCATGATCTGCTGCCGCCGAAAACCGGTATTACAACGAGCCTGGTGGACATTACCGATCTCGAAGCGGTGGAAGCCGCGATCACCGACCGTACACGCGTACTGTTTACCGAAAGCATATCCAACCCTACCCTGCGTATTGCAGACATCCCTCGATTGAGCGAAATTGCCAGGCGGCACGATATCAAGCTGGTTGTTGATAACACCTTCAGTCCGCTGATCCTGAGCCCGAAGGAACTGGGGGCCGACATCGTGGTTCACAGCATGACCAAGTTCATCTCCGGCGCATCGGATTTCATTGCCGGTGCAGTCTGTGCTGACGCAGCCTTCATCCAGCAGTTGATGGACCTGCATACCGGCATGCTGATGATTCTCGGTCCGACCATGGATCCACAGGTTGCTTTCAATATCAGCCTGCGTATTCCACATTTGCCATTACGTATGACCGAGCACGGCCGGCGTACCCGGTTATTCGCCGAACGGCTGCACGCGATGGGAATGACGGTTACTTACCCGGGTCTGTGCGATCACCCGGACCATCAATTGATGAGCAAACTGCACAACCCGGATTATGGCTATGGTGGCATTCTGACACTGGACATGGGAACCGAAGCAAGCGCTAATGAACTGCTGGATCTGTTGCAGAATGAATACCACTTTGGTTATCTCGCTGTGAGTCTCGGCTATTTTGATACATTGATGTCCTGCTCCGGCAGCAGTACGTCCAGCGAAATGACAGATGAAGACAAAAAAGTCGCCCAAATTTCACCGGGATTGGTACGTTTGTCGATTGGCTATACGGGCACAACCGAACAACGCTGGGCTCAATTGTTCGCAGCCCTTGAGCGTGTCGATGCGGTGCCTAAAATGAAGAGTGCCTGATACACTCCGCCGGGCGCATTAGCTACTACGCGCCCGGCGGGAAATTCTCACCTGCGACGACCACCACTTGGCCTGCTGCGCTGTTGGGAATGCTGGTAATTCCGGCTTGAAGAGCGCTGCCTGGAATAATTTTGACGGTCCAGGCTCGAGGATTTGTTATAGCCAGAACTTGACGACTTGTAGGCCTGGCTTTGCCTGGTGGAGGGCGAGGTCGTCGGACGCGTCGCAGCAGCACCGGTAGACGGCCTTGAAGTCCCGCTGCCAGCCGTTCCAGATGTATTCTTCCATCCACCGCTGTCACGTTTCTGCCAGCCATTATCAGTATTACGATAAACATTCCCCTGTTTATCGGTAAACACATTGTTCTTCTTGTCCGAGCCGGACAGATTTGCAGTCCTGTCGCGCGCTACATTGTTATCCCTGCTGGCGGCACGGTCGGTAAGCTTGCTGCGATCAACTGCAGTATCCCGGCTGGCAACCCGCTCGCGGCTGTCACGATTCATCGGCGTATCACGTGTGTCCCGGACTTTCGCGGCCTGGCCCTTGTCCCGGTAAAGGTTGTTATCCCGCACCGAAACCCTGGGGTTGTTGATATTGATATTGTTGATATTGATATTGTTGTTGCCATAATGGACCGGTCGCGGTCGGTAACCACCGGCACCCCAGCGTCCATAGTGCCGGTGGTGCCAATGATGATGTCGATGCCAGTAGCCACCGGAGTGGAACCCGATACGGAAAGGTCCCCCAACCCCAGCTCAAACCAAAACCCCAACCGGTCCATGGGTTATAACTGATATGAAATCCCCAGGTTGCCTGGCGTGGATAGTAGTAATAAGGGGAAACCCATGGACTGTAATACCAACCCGTCCCGTACACGATGGTCGTGTGGTATACATAACTGCCGGTGTAACCGGGCGTGTAACCCACGTATACAACCTCCGGTGTGGTTTCGTAGATATAGACATACTTGACGTTATAAACCGGACTCTCCGATGGGATGCTATCCACTGCATCCGGTCTGCTTTCCGCTACATCCCACGGACCGGTGGGCGTTGGCCCCACATACCAGACAGCATCCTCTACCAGGTAGTATTGCTTGCCTGATTTGAGCACTGTCATCGCGGTATTTTCAGCATACTCAAGATCACTGCCCTTGATACTTTCAAACCTGGGGTCACCATCATAGGTGACTTCAATTTCAACCCGGCCCTTGCTTACCGCCGCCGTCTGCGGAATCTGCGCATCCATGACCGCCTCACGGGCTTCATCGGTGCCGGCAACATATACCCTTGAATCCGCCTGGTTCGAATCCGCCGGTATCTGCTGGAAAGCCACCGGCAGATCATCGGACTTCACAAAACCCAGGGTCCCTGCATGGATGAAGACCGAAACCAGCGACCGGACAATACGATGTAGTATTTCTGTTCACCGACATGCATGAAGACATCCGAGGCGGAATTGGTAATCACCAGCAAATCATCCACCAGTGGTTCAAATTCGGCTTCACCTTCTGTAACGATCAATTCTGCAGGATTGGTCCGGGCGATTATTTCAGGCGCGTTTTCCGCCGTTACGACCTCGTCGCTGTCCTCCATTTCCGACTGGTCAACCATCTGTGCAATATCAGACGGTGGTTTTGCCACGTAAGCATACGGTCCGGTTGCCTTCTTGGCCTGGTACCAGACATCCTTGCCGGCGTTGAGGTAGTAGGTGCTCTTGTTGGCATCTACGAGCAACGGATAAGGTGTATTGATGACCGCCTTGTAGGGTGAGTTTTCAATCTCACGTAACACCGGATCCCCGTCAATCACGATCAACAAGGCCGGATGATCACGGTAAATGATATCCGGCGGATCCATGTTCAAATCGTTTGCGGCGGCGATCAGATCCTCGGATGCTTCCAGCGAAGTCAGCAGGTCATCCAGTGAAAATTCAATTTCCCATTTTGGCAAGCCGGTTTTGACAGCCGTTTCAAATTCGGCTCGCACGTGGTCGGAACCTTCCGGGAAACGGGTATCCTTGACCGTCAGGCTGACCATGCGCACCGTGCGCTCCTGGCGGTCGATCTCAACCCTGGATTCGAACCACGCTGCACCAAATACCGGCTCTTTGCTGCCGGATGCCTTGTAGGAAACAGCCGCACGAAAATGCAGGATGTCATTTTCCATGCTATCTACCTGTGGCTGATAGATGGTTAACAAACCGGAATCAAGCTTCAGTTCACGCGGCCAGTCCGACGCCTGTGCATGGACAAAACCTGTATAAAATAATATACATACTGCATAAATAACTGCAACATATGATGCTTTGAAAATGTTCCGATTTAAATTCACTTTACATCCCTCCGAGACTTACGGGAGTAGTGTACACGGGTAATCAATAAAACTGTCAGTAGCAGTGCATAAATGGTGGCATCCAGCGTATCCAGCTTCACCTGCCAGTAAAAATGCCAAACACCGACTACCGCAATTACATAGACCAGGCGATGCAATTTCTGCCAGCGTCTGCCGAGTCGTCGCATCATGCCTTTTGTCGATGTTGCCGCCAGCGGAATCAACAGCAACAAACCCGTCATTCCCAGCGTGATGTACGGACGTTCGATAATGTCTTCGACGATTGCCGAAATATCCAGACCCTGATCCAGCACCGCATAAGTGATGAAATGCAGCACAATATAGAAAAAGACAAACAGGCCCAGCATACGTCTGAACCTGAGTAGCCAGGTCCATCCGGTCCAACGCCGCAGCGGTGTGATCGTCAGGGTCAGTAACAGGAATTTCAAGCCCCAACGCCCAAGCTCATGCAGCAACTCCTCGATCGGGTTTGCACCCAACCCAAAACCCGCCAGTTCAAATGCACGCAAAAACAGAACCGCCAGCGGCAGCAGGCACACCAGGAAAATCACCGGCTTGGTCAACCGGTAGAAAGACTTCGATCCGGGTGTCATAAATCAGTAATTCTTGCGCAAATTCAGACCGGCATACAAAGAGGCAACCTGGTTGGCATAACCGTTAAACATCAGTGTCGGTTTCTTGCCCGCAAACAAACCGGCCCCGATTGGTCGCTCCCTTGCCTGACTCCAGCGCGGATGCGGAACATCAGGATTCACATTGGCATAGAAACCATATTCCGAAGGAATGGCTTGCTCCCAGCTACTACGTGGACGCCTGCTTCTAAAACTGATTTCAACAATCGCCTTGATGCTCTTGAAACCGTATTTCCAGGGTACGATCAAACGTAAAGGCGCACCGTTCTGGTTGGGCAGTTCGCGACCGTAAAGCCCCACAACCATCAAGGTCAGGGGATGCATGGCTTCTGCGATCGTCAGACCTTCTTCATAGGGCCAGTCCAGTGTGCGCCGTCGCTGACCAGGCATACGTGAAGGGTCATGCAGTGTTTTAAAGCGCACATATTTTGCATTTGAGTTCGGTTCGAAGCGCTTGATCATGCTGGCGAGCGGAATACCCACCCACGGGATCACCATGGACCAGGCTTCCACACAACGGAGCCGGTATATTCGTTCCTCAAGTGCATAAGGTGAAACGAGGTCTTCATAATTGTAATTACCTGGCTTGTCGCACTTACCTTTTACAGCCACGCGCCATGGCTGCGGATTGAACTGCCTGGCATTGCGACTGGGGTCCTCCTTGCCGGTGCCAAATTCGTAATAATTGTTATAGGTGGTCACATCAGACCATGAATTGGGTTGCTGATCAGTGCTATAGGGACTTTTCTTCACGCCAACCAATTCCTTGCCGCTGGCGCCCGGAACTGAATCCGCCGCAAATACCGAATGACCGGGCAAGGCGCCCAGTGTGGCTATTCCAGCCATTTTCAACAATTCCCGACGCTTCAGGTAAACGGACTCATCCGTAATTCCGGAAGGCAATATATCACTGGGCCGTTTTATCAACATACACTCACATACTCCGTTTTAAAAAAATACGGCAACTCGAAAACTCTGACCGCATACAAGCAATTATCATTACAAAAAATCACGCAATGATCACAAAGCGCCGTTATGATGTCCTTTATAAATATACACGATTCCTGAGCCATGCCTGTTACCACAATAAATACAAAAAAACCGCACAGGACCATCATCGCAATCGCTTTTCCGGCCATCGTGGCAAATTCATCCACACCGTTGGTCGGGCTGGTTGACACCTGGGCCATCGGTCACCTGCCCGATCCCGTTTACCTGGCTGCGATTGGTCTCGGCAGCGTCATATTCAACTTCATGTTGTGGGCCTTTGGTTTTTTACGCATGGGCACCACCGGCATCATTGCCCAGGCCAGGGGTAAAGATGATAAGGAGCTGATGGTCGCAGGAATCTGGCGCAGCATTACCCTGGCAATGGTGTTGGGCCTGGTGCTGCTGCTTTTGCAGGACTATATCCTGCTGCTGGCTTTCAAGGCACTATCACCGCCGGATTCCGTAACCGCCCTTACCACGGAATATTTTCATATTCGTATCTGGGCCACACCCGCCGCGATGCTGATTTATGCCATTTCAGGCGTATTGTTCGGTCTGGCCCGGACCCGGGCCGTACTGGTTCAGCAACTGGTATTGAATATCACCAACGCGGTGTTGAATATCATATTTGTTGTCGGGCTTGGCATGGGTGTTGCCGGTGTCGCCTGGGGAACATTGATCGCCCAATGGCTTGCTGCCGCCATAGGTGTTTACCTGTTGGTACAAATTTTCGGACTGCAGACACTGTTGGGCGGGATGAAAAACACGCAAACCTGGCTGTTGTCCAGCTTCAGAAAACTGGTGGTCATTAACGGTTTTATTTTCATACGGACAATATTCCTGATGACGGCACTGGCACTGATCATGCGTATTGCCGGTGGTCTGGGTGAGGTGGAAATGGCCACCAGTCACGTGGTGATGCAATACATGCTGTTGATTTCGCTCGGGCTGGATGGTTTTGCCCACGCCACCGAGGCACTGGCGGGTGCCGCCTGGGGCAAGGGCCGGGCAACGGAGTTTCGTCATTGGGTTAAACTGACCGGCATGTGGGCCTTCATTGCCAGCCTGGTCTATGCCACTGGTTTCTGGCTCGGTGGCAACGCGATCACCACTTTTTTAACCGATATTGCCGAGGTCCGCTCATCCGTAGCGGTATTGATGCCGCTGGTCATTGCTCTACCGGTAGTCGCGGTTGCCTGTTACCAGTTCGATGGCGTATATATTGCCGCAACAGCGGGCGCCGCCATGATGGTGACGATGGGTATCGCTTTTGTGATTTATCTGCTTGTACTCAACCCGATGACGACACGCTGGGGGCTTGAGGGTCTGTGGGCAGCGGTATTGATCTTCATGGCCGCACGTGGCCTTGCACAGGCCATTTGGTACCCGCGGCTTGAATCAAAACTGGAATAGGCCCGAATCTATCCAATTATGGCCTTTGAGAGCCTCATATCCCAACTTGATTGATATTGATCATTTTTAATTTTCCTGACAGGTTTATAATCCCCTAACTTAACGAAGCTGCGGTGCTTGTCAGTAGCAAACCTTCAAAACCGTTATCAGGAGTCGGCAAATGAAAATCATCAGGCGAAACAAATTACGTCGGGGAGGCTTTGCCGGTCTTCGTGAGACCCGTTTGGTGATGAGCCCCAGGGTTTTTCGCGGCCAGCAGGAAGCCGGTACATCTGCAGGCATCGGCAGGTTCGTATACCTGGCTGATGCAAGTTTTTTGCCACACGGCGATACCAGGATGCATTCGCATCGTGAAATTGACGTCATTTCAGTTATGGTAGCCGGCCGGATTCAGCACGAAGGCTCCATGGAACATGGCCAGGAGCTACACGCAGACAGCATACAGGTGCAACGCGCCGGCGGTGAAGGCTTCAGTCACAACGAAATCAACCCGGACGCGAGCAAGAACCGCATGATTCAGGTCTGGGTACTCCCGGAAACCCCGGGCGAGCCGGCGGCTTATCAGATATTTCAGGCCGGTGCCAACAGGCGTACCCGTGTCTATGGTGGCCCGGCCGATCAGGATGAAACATTTTCTGCCCGCACCGTGATTGAAATCGCCCATATGGATGCGGGCCAAAGCGTCGAACAACCCGGTTTGAGCGTGGTCTATGTAACTGTCGGTGAAGGCACTAGTGGTGGTGAAACAGTCAAAGAGGGTGACCTGATAGAAACCAGGGATTTCGACTACAAGGCTGTCACTGACAGCAAGTTGATCCTTGCCTACGAAATATGATCTGCAAACCCTTCCGCTGTATTTTCGTCCATATTCCAAAAACTGCCGGTCGCAGTGTCGAGATGTTTTTTATGAACAAACTCGATCTCGACAGAGAAAATGATGCGCACCGGGAAAAATTATTAATCACCGACAACGATGACCCGGCAAAGGGCACTGAAAAACTATCCCACCTGAGTGCCACTGAATATGTTCAATGTGGCCATATCACACGACAGGAATTTTCCAGCTTTTATAAATTCAGCTTTGTGCGCAACCCCTGGGCCAGGTTGGTATCTGAATACCGTTATCGAAACTATCTCAGCCACAGGAGCTTCAAGGATTTTGTAATGAATAAACTCCCGGTACCCGGCCGGGATGACAAGTACCGCCACATCATGCCGCAAACCGGGATGTTGTATGACAGGGAAGGCAAGCTGCTGGTTGACTTTGTCGGCAAGTTTGAACACCTGCAACAGGACTTCGGGCAGGTCTGTGAACACCTGGGTTTTGCAGATTCCAAGCTGCCACACATCAATTCTTCAGATAAGAAATCACGCGAATTGAGACGTAAAATCCGGAATTTCCTGTACCGCAACGGTGAAAATGAATTACGCCGTTATGTGGATTTCTACGATACCGAAACCCGTGAAATCGTGACCGGTCTGTATCGTGCCGACATTGAGAACTTCGGCTATGAATTCGCCGACGCCCTTCACAACCCGTGATCAGCCCAGCTTTGGATTGACCCTCTTCAACTTTTGCACCTACAATAGAGCTATACACTGGGCATTGATCAATGCCCCCAGACAACTACAACAAGAGGTACGCCGGTTATGGAATGTCCGAAATGCTCAGGTGAAATGGAATTGGTTTCCTACGATAAAATTGAAGTAGATCGTTGCACTGTATGTGGCGGCCTGTGGTTTCAACCGGAAGAATTACGCGCCCTTCGCAACGATATCTGGATGGCGGATTACATTATCGACAGCGGTGACAAAACAGCCGGAAAAAAACTCAATGCCCTGAAAGATTATCATTGCCCCGAATGCGATGCTGTGATGTTGCAGGAATCTGATTCTGAACAACCGCACATCACGTACGAATCCTGCCCGAACGGACACGGTACTTATCTTGATTCCGGTGAATTCACAGACCTGGTACGTAAAACCTTTTGGGATAAGTTCAAACGCGCACGCTGATTATCCGCGTAATAAATTTTATTTGATTGCTTATTCCCGGTGAGTGTCTTTACCGGGAACTGATCATTGTCAGCTCGCTGATCCGTCCTGCAGGCTGGCCGTCATCAGGACCTCAAGCCTGCCATCAGGTAACAGCATCCCCTGGTCGATATCAAAAGTGGAGAGCAGATTCACCAGGATGGCCTGTGTATACGGCGAGGTATGTACCTGCGTGCCCGTGCGTGGCCGCACACTGAACATATGGGCCTGCTCGATACCGTATTGTTGATTGACCAGGGGTGTATCCAGCGTACGCACCGTGAAGGCATGCGCACGCGTGCTTTTTTGCAGGTAGGGCCGGATAGCAGTATTAAAAGCCCGCAGCGCCTTGTCATCCAGGTAGTTCAAAAAATCCCAGAACAGGCATAAATCCAGGCGGGTGCCCTTTGGAAAATCAAGTGCCTTTTTGATATGTTCAGCGAGTTCGGCTTCGCTGTGCTCACCCGACTGCATTTGCAATACAGGGTCTGTATACATCGCAGCAAAATGTAATCGACATTTGAATTGTGAAAAAAACCCGACGGTCTCAGGTAATGCAGGACCGATTTCCAAAACGGATAAGCGCCGCTCAGGATTAATGCGTTCAAACAGTGATGGAAACAGCAGGGACTGCTGGGTTCGTGGCATGAGCGGCACAACAGGCGGATACACTGCACCTGTTGTGCCTGAAACAACACTATTCAATTCACTAGTCTTCTTCAGGGGCTGCTAATTTAAAATGACTTGGCTGTCTTACCACCATTCAGCGAATAACCGCTATTTTCCCTGGCCTTGCCGGTCGCAATAACCTTTGGTGTCTCACCGACTTTCCCGGCAGTTTTCTCAATCACTTTTTTTGCCGGTTTGGCAACCTCGGCTTTGGCAGCCTCCCCCGGATCCATATCAATGCTGCCTTTGAAAATCGCACCATCCTCAAGCGTCATGCGCGGCGCAACGATATTGCCGTGTACATTCCCGGAACGCAAAATAATAACCTTTTCCGTGCCGGTTAAATCGCCACGAACTTCGCCGGCAATCTTGATTACCTTGGCCGTGATGTCTGCTTTGACCTTTCCACCCTGGCCGATATCAACCTGGTAGGCACCAAGGCGGATTTTTCCATCGACCCTGCCCTCTATTATCAGGTTCTCATCACCGCTGATATCACCATTGATGTGGATTCCAGGTCCAATCACAGCGGCTCTTCCGCTACTGGCAGGCGTAGGAGCAGAACTTGCCAAGTTATCCTGTTGTTGCTGAGGACGGGTTGATTCCGGTTTGTTGTTTCTGTGTTTTTCAAACATGAGAAATTTTCCAATCACTTTTTTTCACTGGGTTGGATAGTCTAGCAGGAATATCACCTGAAGGCTTAACACACCGGTTTGATTTGTTTATTTTCATAAAATTTTTATCGTCGACAGGGTTACAATCCCGGTTATGCACAAGTCTTTAATTCGGTTCGCCTTGATCATCTGTACTCAGCTTATTGCCTCAACAGTATTTGCAGCAGGCAGTTTTAACCGGCTAACCACTGACTATGCGATTTATTTTCGGCAACTGATTGCCGACCGCGATTATCCGGGCGCCGCCTTTGCCATTGTCACACGCGATCAAATTTTGCGTATCGGCACCGTTGGCCACACGACCGCTGCCAGGAAACGTCCAATAGATACCCGGACCACCTTCCGCCTGGCATCGGTCTCTAAAACCTTTGCGGCCGGGGTAGTTGGCTTACTGGTCGAAGACGGTACCCTGCACTGGGATGACCCGGTCACCCGTTATGTTCCCGACTTCAAGATCAACGGTGATACGTCGCAGATCCGGATACGGCATTTACTCGGTCAAAGTTCCGGCTTGATGCCGCATGCCTACGATAATTTGCTGGAACACGGCAAGAGCATGGATGTCATCTGGAAAAGAATGTCCAACCTGGCCTTTGTCTGCAATCCAGGGCGTTGTTACGGCTACCAGAACAGCGTTTTCAGCCTCATCGACCCAGTTGTCGAACAGGCCACGGCATTACCCTATGAAACACTGGTTGAACAACGCATATTCAAGCCACTGGATATGCAGACGGCGTCCCTGGGTTACGAGGCATTCGTTAATAACCCCAACCACGCTGAGCCACACGCCCGGCGCAAGGGGCATTGGAAAACAGTACCGGTGCAACGAAATTATTACCGCGCTGCACCGGCGGCAGGTGTCAATGCCAGCATCCTGGACATGGGTAAATGGCTACAGGCGCAACTGGGCAACAAACCGGAAGTACTGTCGCCTGAAATGGTCGGCAACCTGCTCAAGCCCCGCATGAAAACCCGTCGGGAAATGTACCGCAAACATTGGAAAACCATGCTCAGCAGCGCCCACTACGGGCTGGGTTGGCGTATTTATCAACTGGGTGATGAACAACTCATCTACCATGGTGGCTGGGTATCCGGCTGCCGTGCGGATATTGCCTTCTCCCTACAACGCGATATAGGCATCGTTGTATTGCTCAATGCTGAAAGCAGTGGCATCAACGAATTAACCACCCGGTTTTGGCAAATGGCACTTGCCCCATAGACCTGCGAATCAGCGTTCAGGCATAAGTCTTTCTTCTTTCAGTCCGCTGGTTTATTGTAGCTGCCCCCTCTTTCATGACTGATTAACATTGACTGATTAACATGCGCACACTAAAACTTTCATTCATGCTGCTGCTTGCCATGCTGCTGCAATCCTGCAACAAGCCACTGGACTGGCACGCCACTGATGTGACCGGCATGATGCCGGACCTGGAGTTTTCATTGATCGGACCGGAAGGGACAACTGTTAACGCCGGTGCGTTGCGCGGCAAACCGGCCCTCATATTCTTCGGCTTTACAAGCTGCCCGGACGTCTGTCCCACAACGCTGACCCAGCTATCAGTGGTAATGAAAAAACTCGGCCCGCAAGCAGATGATATTCAAATTGCGCTTGTTTCCGTGGATCCAGGCCGCGATACACCGGCAGTGATGAAATCCTATACCGCCACGTTCGGCCCGTGGCTGCTGGGGCTGACTGGCTCAGAAGAAGCATTAACGACATTCAGGGAGGCATACGGAGTTTACGCAGCGATGGAATCTTCTGATGCAAAGGGTTCCTATAATGTTATGCACAGTGCCGCAGTTTTTGCTTTCGATGCCGGGGGACACGCCCGCTTGTTGATCTCCGACGTCAATGATATCGACGCCGTTGTAGCAGACATCAAACAATTACTCGCCCAATAGACCACAGGAATTCAGCCATGCCTTCTTTTGATGTAGTTTCCGAAGTAAATCACCACGAACTCAGCAACGGTGTTGACCAGGCCAACCGTGAAGTCACAACACGATTTGATTTCAAGGGGACCGGTTCAAATTTTGAACTGGCCGACCAGCTTATCGTCATGAATACCGAGTCCGAATTCCAGCTTCAGCAGATGTACGACATTCTCTGCAATAAGCTGGTCAAACGCGGTATCGACATTGCCTGCCTGGAAAAAGGCGAGCCTGTTATCCAGGCCCGAACCGCAACCCAGTCTGTAAAGGTTAACGAGGGCATAGACAGCCTGGCCGCGAAAAACATGGTCAAGCTGATCAAACAGAGCAAATCCAAAGTGCAGGCAGCAATACAGGGTGAACAATTGCGGGTGACCGGTAAGAAGCGGGATGATTTGCAGGCGGTGATAGCCTTGTTAAAAGGCGCGGACCTGGAAATTCCGCTGCAATACAAAAATTTCAGGGACTAGTTTGCCACTCCGCCGGGTCGATCCGGTAATAACATTTAAGCACTTCAAATAATTCAGCATGATGCCTGGCCATTTGTCGTGGCTTTTCAAAAAATGTTTCAGTGGACACGGCAAAAAACTCAGCCGGATTGGTGGCACCATAATGGTCGATCAGCGATCGTTTACCTTTCCAGGCATCTTTCTGAAGCTCAATGAACTCACCTGAAAGCGTTGTGGCCCAGGTGCGCAAACAATTTCTGCCAGCCAGGATCGGTGCGCCGTTGGTACTGCCGGATTCACTATCCAACTGGTGTGCGAATTCATGCAGCACGACATTCTGTCCGTCAACAAAATTACTGGAGCCGTGCAAAACATTGTCCCAGGCCAGGATTACCTTGCCGTTGCTCCACGACTCACCCAGCAAACCCGTGCGGCCCTCACTGACAATGCCATCCGCACCACCGCGTGGCCGGTCAACTACAAACGCGCTGGGATAAACGATGATATATCGCAATGCCGGATAAACATTGGTCTTGCGGTTTAACAGCAACATACAGGCCTCGGCTGCGATGGTCACGCGAATTTCGTCTGTAATTTTCAATCCACCCGCACCGGTAAAATGCTTTTGATGGATGAATTGCTTGATCAGGTAGCGCAACTGCAAACGCAGGTGCATTGGCAGGTTCCGGTAAACGGTTATGTTACGTTCAACGATTGTCACCCAATTACCCGGAAATGGTGCCTCAATCGCTTTCTTAAGCCGATAACGTGGCAAAACCAGTGCCACCGGCACTCCGGCCAATACCAATCCAACAAAAACCCAGTAGTTCACTATGTATCAAGTCCAATCAACGACCCGGCCGCATTCGGTTTGAAGGCGACCGGGGCGGGGGTTGAGGCTAAGCAGGGTGGCGACAAATCTGAACTTTTAGCCTGGAATAACTGATCTTGTTGGAGGACACGAATGATTTCGTCCTATCTATGTGCCCCGGCATGTGGACGGTAAATACTTTAATCCCTGCCCCACTGTAGAACCTCGACTGCAACGCCATGCGATAATAGCGAAGTTGGTTTGTTGTGGCGTCAACTGCGGTTGTATCTGTCCGAGTGCGGGATGTATTGCTGTTTCATTAACATTGATCTGAAATGAGCCAACCGCGGGGTCATATCCGTCAAAACCACTACAGTAACCGGATATCCCGTTGCCGCTCAGCGCGGCAACGTTCATGTCCGGTGGCCATTGTCCGGTACTGGACCTGTATTCAGATACCGCGAGCTTGGCGGGTGCCGCACTAATCATACATTCGGTAATTTTGGCGCGGATGCTGTACACCTGGTAAGCCGGAACCGCCAATACCACCAGGATGGCAACAATGGATATTACGATCATCAGTTCAATTAACGTAAACCCGCCTGAACGGCTCGTACGATTAGTATGCAAGTCTCTGTAGTTGAGCATGGTCCTTCACCCTCGACTAATTCGTGTACTAACAAATCCGTGCAAACAAACATGATCCTTCACTTCTGTTCACACTGTTATTGTAGCTGACGCCTGTGATTCATCTTCATCACAAATATCAACCACCTGTCATAAGTATAGGGTAAACAGGAGAAAGATTGTAGGCCTTGCGCCCCGATCGCTGCCAGAGGGCGATTTCAGCATGTGTAAATGCAGCATTAGGTCAATGATTAGGGTAAAATTGCCAGTTGCCTTTTAGTCTATTCAAGGATGTAAAATTATGAAATCCCCATTGCCACTGGCACTGAGCACAGTGCTGGTTTTTAGCGTAGCTGGCTGTTCCAGATCCGACCCCACCGGGGTCGCAGAATCAGCCTCTGAAACCCCAAATGAAACCTCTATGACTGACAACCCCGCTGAAAGTAATCCATTTTTCGCCGAAAGCCCGTTATATATGTATTACCCGCAGTTTGACAAAATCGATAACGCTCATTTTTTACCTGCATTTGAACGCGGCATGGAAGAGCAACTGGCAGAGATTGAAGCCATTGCCAACCAACTTGAAGCACCCACGCTCGACAATACCCTGATCCCCATGGAGCGTTCCGGCCAGACCCTTAACAGGGTTGCCACTGTGTTTTTTAGCCTGACGTCCGCAAACACCAACGACGAAATGGAAGAGATCCGCAGTGAAATGGCACCAAAACTGTCGGCTCACAATGACCAGATACGGCTCAACAGCAAATTATTTGACCGCGTCAAAGCTATCTATGAGGAACGTGAATCACTTGAACTGGATCCGGAATCTCTCCGTCTTATCGAGGAAAACTATAAGGACTTCATTCGTGCCGGAGCGCAGCTTTCTGATGCCGACAAGGAAAAACTCAAGGCCATGAATGCCGAACTGGCCACCTTGAAGACCACATTCAGCCAAAACGTTATGGATGAGGTCAATGCTTCTGCAGTGATCGTGGATAGCCGTGAAGAGCTCGCAGGCATGTCCGACACCAAAATTGAGGCGGCGGCGGAAGCTGCAAAGGCCAAGGATATGGACGGCAAGTATCTCATAGCCTTGCTGAACACCTCCCAACAACCACCGCTGGCTTCACTGGAAGACCGCGCGCTGCGTCAACGCATCATGGAAGCATCACTCGCCCGTAGTAGCCACGGCGGAGAATACGACAACCGTGAGACACTGACACGGGTTGCGAAATTGCGTGCTGAGCGGGCCCGGTTGATGGGCTATGAAAACCATGCAGCTTACAGCCTGGAAAACCAGACCGCCCGCACCACCGAAGCTGTCAACGAAAGGCTTGCTGGCCTGGCACCACCCGCTGTTGCCAACGCAAAACGTGAAGCTGCAGACATGCAGACCCTTATTGATGCAGAAGGCGGTGATTTCCAGCTGGCTTCATGGGACTGGGATTTCTATGCTGAGAAGGTCCGTAAACAGCGCTATGACTTTGATGCATCACAGTTGCGTCCCTACTTTGAAATGGACAACGTTTTACAAAAAGGTGTGTTCTACGCTGCCGAACAGGTGTTCGGCCTGACATTCAAAGAACGCCACGATCTGCCGGTTTACCAGGAAGACGTACGTGTTTTCGAAGTATTCGAAGCCGATGGCTCAACCCTGGCACTGTTCGTAATGGACCCATACGCCCGTCCTTCAAAACGTGGTGGCGCCTGGATGAATGCCTATGTGAGCCAGTCCAACCTGATGGAAAGAAAACCGGTTGTAGCCAATCACCTGAACATCACCAAGCCGACATCGGCAGATCAGGCCACGCTGTTGACCTTCGATGAAGTCACAACCATGTTCCATGAATTTGGCCATGCCCTGCACGGGATGTTCTCCAATGTGAAATATCCCTCTTTCGCCGGTACCTCCGTACCACGGGATTTTGTTGAATACCCGTCGCAGGTCAACGAGATGTGGTCAATATGGCCGGACATTCTGAAAAACTATGCCGTCCACTACGAGACGGGTGAAGCCATGCCACAGGAATTGCTGGATAAGGTCCTGGCAACACAGAAATTCAACCAGGGTTACGCCACCACCGAATACCTCGCCGCATCTTTGCTGGATCAAAGCTGGCATCAACTGAAGCCAGAAGAAGTTCCGGACGCAGACGGCCTGCTGGCCTTTGAGTCCAGGGCTCTTGAGGATGCTGGTGTGGCACTGGATACCGTGCCACCACGCTACCGCAGCACGTATTTTTCCCACATCATCGGTGGTTACTCCGCCGGTTACTACGCCTATATCTGGAGCGAAGTTCTGGATGCGGATACCGTCGAGTGGTTCAAACAAAACGGTGGCATGACCCGTGAGAACGGCGACCATTTCCGCCAGACCCTGTTGTCCCGCGGTGGCGCCGAAGATGCGATGGTGCTGTTCAGAAACTTCCGTGGTGCAGAGCCTGATATCAAGCCGCTGCTGGAGCGTCGCGGTTTAAACTAGTTAAATGGCTTTATAATGTACTCTACCGCGATATACCGTACATGGCCCAGGCCAGCCTCTCGACCAGTTCCTGGTCTCACCTTCTCCTGTACATAAAAGAAACCCGGTCAGATAAAAATCTGGCCGGGTTTTTTGTCTATCCAGGAACTCTTACAGAGGTTGTACGTTCTCTGCCTGAGGTCCTTTCAGGCCTTCACCAACGGTGAACTCAACCTGCTGTCCTTCTTTAAGGGTCTTACGGCCTTCGCCGACGATCTGACGGAAGTGGACGAAAACGTCGCGCTCGCCTTCACGGGAAATAAAACCAAAACCCTTTTCGTCGTTGAACCATTTAACGGTTCCTGTAATTGAATCTGACATAAAAATTAACTCACTATATATAGTTGAAAAACCACCTTCCGGTAGTGACTGTGCTGGAGTAGAACGGGACCGGGGTATATCTGGATGGAAACCTATCTTACCGAACAGACTAAACACTCAATCACTCGCCGCAACTGGCAGCGGGCATATTTTACATTGTTTCTGTATCTATATGCTATTAAAACAAATAAATGTTTTTTCTTTCAATCCAGCCTGAAATCCGAAATCTGAATTTCATCCCCATAATCCCCATAGTTACCATGCTGACGCTGATGACGGAAATGCCCCCAGTTGATCGCGGAGTAATGTGGTTTGACCTTGCGCCCGCGTATTTCCGCCAGGGGTTGATAAGTGGCACTATAAACCGGATTGAAAAAATACGGCATCGAATAACGGTCCTGTTTGCTGCTGGCAACCACGCGATGCATGGCCGCGTGGTACAGGTCATTTGACCATACCTTTACAATATCCCCGATATTAACGACCAGTGTCCCGGCAACAGGTGCTACCGGCTTCCAGACATCCTCGTGGAATACCTCCAGCCCACCTACGCTGTCCTGTGACAACAACGTGAGTGCGCCGGCATCGGTGTGATGATGAACACCCATGTTGCCGCTATCTGCAGATTTCTTTTCAAGGCCACTTTCCGTAGTCAGCGGATCCTCAACCGGGTAGTAGTTAAGACGCAAAAAACTACTGTGTTCCGGATGAAAATCAGCCTTCATTGTTTCAACAGGGGCACCGAGGTTGGCGGCAAGAACCTCCAACAAGCGTAAAGCCACGACCCCACAGAATTCAAAGTATTCGCTTAACAGCGTTTTAAAGGTCTCGAAACCTTCAACACGCGGCCACTGGTTCCAACCATCCTGGGAAAGGTTTACTGCATGATCGTCAGGAAAACCCTGGGTCAGATATATACCCAAAATCAAATACTTCCTTCATATCTCTTATGTTTTTAGTTAACTCATTATTATAGTAACCACGACTATTTTTTTTGCTCCTGGCAACGCTTTGCTTGACCTCGGCTGGTAGCGCAAAAAACCAGCGCATCGCCTTTTCTACCAGCGCAAGCTCACTTGCATCAATACCAAAATTACTCAGATAGAAAAACCCGGAATCACAGCAGGTCTTATGAATGACGGCTTCTGCCTGTGGATCTGCCTCACCCTTAAGCAAGCGGGAGAAGTTGATGATGGGCACTGGCTGATTGAATGTATTCATGCGCAGGTCTCAAAAAGGAAGAGCGGTCGTGTACTTGACCCTTCGCAGCGCAAAACTCGAACTCGCAGAACGCACACTGGAATGATGCAGTATCTTTGTATTAAGAAACTCGTTATATGATTCCATGTCCCTCGAAATTATCTGTAAAACATAATCGCGGTCGCCGGAAACCGAAAAACACTCCATCACCTCAAGCAAGCTTTCAACATGGGTCTCAAACGACTGTCTGACCTTGTCGGAATGCTCAACCATACTGACAGACAATAAAACATGAATCTGCAAACCCAGGAATTTCGGATTTAACAGTGCGACATTGCCCTCGATGACGCCGGCCTCTTCCAACTCACGAATACGTCGCCAGACCGAGGTACGTGACATACCGGAACGCTCGGCCAATTCGATCTGGCTGAACGTCATATCCTGTTGCAGGGCCATCAGTAATTTGCGATCAGATGCAGTCATATTCATGTTTTACATTCCCACCATTTACTCGAAGATTATAAAACTATTGTTTCAATAATCGTCATTATAGGTCAAATAAGAAACACATATTTTTATATTTTTGGAGATAATGATTAACAGTGATCTACCAGCATCAACCCATGCGACAAACGCCAGGTGAAACCATGAACATGCATACAAGCCAACGCCCCAGCTGGGCGGAACCCTACAAAATCAAGACCGTCGAACTCATCCGCATGACCAGCCGGGAGGAGCGCGAAGAAGCCATCCGTGAAGCCGGTTACAACACATTCCTGATCCGCAGCCGCGACGTATACATCGACCTGTTAACCGACTCCGGCACCTCAGCCATGAGCGACCGGCAGTGGGCCGGTCTGATGATGGGTGATGAAGCCTACTCGGGCAGCCGAAACTTTTATCACCTGCAGGACGCCATCAGGAAATACTACGGCTACAAATACCTGGTACCCACCCACCAGGGTCGTGGCGCCGAAAACCTGCTCTCACAAATCATGATCAAGGAAGGTGATTTTATACCTGGAAACATGTACTTCACCACCACACGCCTGCACCAGGAGCTGGCCGGAGGAACTTTTGTCGATGTAATTATTGACGAAGCCCACGATCCAGCCAACCGGCACGCGTTCAAAGGCAACGTCGATATGGCAAAACTGGATCGGCTGGTACAGGAAGTCGGCGCAGAACATGTGCCGTATATCAGCCTTGAGGGCAACGTGAACATGGCCGGTGGCCAACCGTTCTCAATGGCCAACCTGCGCGAGTTGCGCGCCTACTGCGACCAGCACGACATCCCGATCATGCTGGATGCCACACGCACCATCGAAAACGCCTGGTTCATCAAGGAGCGTGAAGAGGGTTATGCCAACAAGACCGTGCGCTACCATCCTGCGTGAGATCTGCGACCTGACGGACGGTTGCACAATGTCCGCCAAAAAGGACCTGCTGGTCAATATTGGCGGTTTCTTTGCCTGTAACGATGAAGAGATTTACCGCAAGGCACAAAACCTGGTGGTGGTTTACGAGGGTCTGCACACTTACGGTGGTCTGGCCGGTCGCGACATGGAAGCGATGGCGATCGGCATTGAAGAAGCCGTCATGGAAGAACACCAGGCCTCCCGCATCGGCCAGGTCAGGTATCTTGGCGATATGCTGCGTGATGCCGGTATTCCGATCGTGAACCCCATCGGTTCTCACGCAATATTCATTAATGCCCGTGAGTTCCTGCCGCACGTGGACCAGGATCACTATCCGGCCCAATCACTGGCCGCTGAGTTATACTTGGAGGCTGGTATACGTGCCATGGAACGCGGTAATGTCTCGGCCGGCCGCAACCCTGAAACCGGTGAAAACCGCCTGCCGGCACTTGAACTGGTCAGGTTGACCTTGCCACGGCGTGTTTATACCCAGGCTCACATGGATGTGGTGGCAGAATCTGTTCTGCGGGTATTTGAGAGACGCGACAGTATCAAGGGCCTGAAAATGATTTATGAGCCTGAGTACCTGCGCTTCTTTCAGGCACGGTCGAACCACTGGCCTGAAAGGCCAACATTGATGGAGAGTTAATAAATGGCAGACCTGTTTGAAAACCCGATGGGCCTGGACGGCTTTGAATTTGTCGAGTTCGCATCCCCTACCCCGGGGGTGATTGAACCCGTATTCGAAGTGCTGGGATTTACGGCAGTGGCGAAACATCGCTCTAAAAACGTAACCCTGTACCGCCAGGGTGACATCAATTTCATTCTTAATGAAGAACCACGCAGCCACGCGGCATTTTTCGCCGAAGAACACGGGCCCTGCGCCTGTGGCATGGCTTTCCGGGTCAAAGATGCACATGTTGCATACGACCGGGCCCTCGAAATGGGCGCACAACCCATTGAAATACCCACCGGCCCGATGGAGTTACGTCTGCCGGCGATCAAGGGTATCGGCGGAGCGCCTGTATACCTGATCGATCGTTACGACGAGGACAATAGCTTTTATGACATCGACTTCAATTTTTTCGAAGGTGTGGACCGTCACCCCAAGGGCTGTGGCTTTAAACTGATCGACCACATGACCCACAATGTCTATCGTGGACGTATGGAGTTCTGGGCGGATTATTACAAACGTATCTTCAATTTCCGCGAGATCCGCTATTTTGATATCAAGGGCGAATATACCGGGCTCCTGTCCAAGGCAATGACAGCGCCGGACGGCAAGATCCGTATCCCGCTAAACGAGGAGGCGTCCCAGGGGATCGGCCAGATCGAGGAATTCCTGACGGCATATAACGGTGAAGGTATCCAGCACATTGCACTGATCTGCGATGACCTGTTTGAATGCTGGGATGCCCTCAAAGCAAAGGGTCTACCATTTATGACTGCGCCACCGACCACCTATTACGAAATGCTGGAAGAACGTCTGCCCGGACATGGCGAACCGGTCGAAGACCTTAAAGTACGCGGTATACTACTTGATGGCTCCACCGAGAACGACGACCCGCGTCTATTGCTGCAAATCTTTTCGGAAACCATGGTCGGACCGGTATTTTTTGAGTTTATCCAGCGCAAGAAAGATGAGGGTTTTGGTGAGGGCAACTTCACTGCGTTGTTTGAATCCATGGAGCGCGACCAGTTACGCCGCGGCATCATCAGCACAGAAGACACGGCGTAAAAGTCATTCGTGACCAATGCAGGAAAAACTTATGAAAATCAAAAAAATCCACCACGTTGCCTACCGTTGTAAAGACGCCAAGGAAACCGTCGCGTTCTACAAGGATGTGCTTAATATGGACCTGGTGCTGGCGATTGCCGAAGACAAGGTCCCCAGCACCAAGGC
>PVMK01123994.1_pt1 | contig 35927 bp, 29 predicted proteins | sample 1853481 | NCBI WGS metagenome assembly PVMK01 (sample SAMN08533507, study PRJNA380276) | Marine sediment metagenome, whole genome shotgun sequencing project. | reverse complement strand
TCGTTATGCAGATCGAGCTCACGCGCCAGGATCAATAATTTTCGGGCGACATCATTCCCGCCCAGGTCCTGTCGGGGGTCGGGTTCGGTCAATCCTTTATCGACGGCTTCCTGTAATATCTCCGAAAATAATTTGTCTGCTTTCGAAAAATTATTGAATATATAACTCAATGATCCTGAAAATACGCCCCTGATACGTGTAATATTTTCTCCCGAAAGATGCAATAGTTTGATCGTATCTATGAGGGGTAATCCGGCTCCCACATTAGTTTCGTACAGATACCGTTTTTGACGCTTATCTAAAACCGCCCTTAACCGGTTGTAGAATTCCAAACTTGTTGTATTTGCAATTTTGTTGGAAGACACCAGGTCGAATCCGTGCTCCACGAGTTCTATATAATTAGAAACAAATTTTTCACTGGCCGTGTTATCCACGGCTATTAAATTTTCGAGATGGTGGGTATCGGCATAGTCAACGATATCATCGAGGGTATAACCCATGCCATGTTTCCCGATCTCCTCTTTCCAGTTTTCTTTGGCGCCATCCTTATTGAGCAACACCTGCCTGGAATTCGCTATGGCGAAAATATTAAGTTTTATACCTTTTCTTTTTTCAATGTCATTTACCGAAGAGATGATCTGATCGATCAGGGCACCTCCAACCCGCCCATGGCCAAAAACAGCCAGGTTTATTTTCTTTGAGATTCCGAAGATCTCTCCGTGAATCACATTTAAAGCTTTATGCAACTCCGATTTTTTTACCACCACACTCACATTATTTCCCGTAACTGTATTATTGAACAGTAAGGGAACGATCTGGTTTCTTATCAAGGCATTGAAAGGCTTATGAAAGGTACTTAGGTCCTGACCTATAATTGAAATGACCGAAACATCATCCACAATATCGATCTTATTGACATCTTTGGAATAAAAATCACTTTCGAATTCCTGTTCCAATGCTATGACCGCACGGGATGCCTTATCGGAATCGATGATAAGCCCTATACTCCGCTCCGACGAACCCTGGGATATGATACTCACACTTATATTTTGATCGCTCAGGGCCCTGAAGATTCTGGCATCAACCCCAACCTTACCCAACAAGCCCCGTCCTTCAAAATTGATCAAGGCCACATGCTCCAGAACCGACAGGGATTTTATGCCTTTGGTATCGGCTCTTGCCTTGATTAATGTTCCTTTGTCATCGGGGTTAAACGTATTTAATATCCGTAGGGAAATATTCTTCTCCAAGAGCGGTATTATGGTTTTTGCGTGCAGGATCGTCGTTCCAAAATTAGCCAGTTCATTGGCTTCATTAAAGGATAATTCTTCGATCTTTTTCGCTTCAGGAACCAGGTCGGGGTTAGCCGTATATATCCCATTGATATGCGTGAAATTCTGCAATTCCTCGGCATCCAGGTAATTCGCTAATAAGGAGGCCGTGTAGTTGCTTCCGTTCCTGCCCAAAGTCGTGGTCTCATTTTTAATATTCGATGCGATAAACCCGGAAACCACATTTACGGTATCCCGATTGTACTTTTTAAAATGCTCCAGAACATTTTCTTTCGATAATTCTAAAATGGGCCGTGCTTCACCAAAGTTTTCATCCGTTTTAATGAGCTGCCTCGCATCGGTAGCAACCGCCTTTATATTACGGTCATTGAGCAGACCCGATATGGTCTTTATCGCCAGTAATTCTCCCTGTGCTAAAACTTCATCTTTCGTTTTTTTACTGTAATCGCCTAATAACCTTACGCCTTCAAAAAGACGATCTAAAGTCGAAAATTCGATGGAAAGGTCTATTTTATCCGAGATTTCACTTTGATAGGCCTTAAAGGCTTGAAGCTGGTCCTTGTATGACTCGTTATTAACGGCATTATTTAAAATGGCCTCAAGCTCATTGGTCGCCTCCCCCCTCGCAGAAACCACCACGGTTATCCTTTCGTTATTTTTGACTTTCTTTTCAATGATGGATAAGGTTTTATTTAATCCATCTCCATTCGCCAGAGATCTGCCCCCAAACTTAAGTACTTTCATTTTTTTGTGTTTTGAATCCGGCCTGAATATGCCTTCGATGATCTGTTCCAGCTGTTCATATTCCATAAGAAAGGCATCGTGCCCGTGAACCGAATTGATCTCATTATAGGTCACATTAGGATGAGTTAATGCTAATTGCTTATGGGTTTCTTTATTTTCTTCGGCTGTAAAGAACAGATCGGAATCCACGCCGATGATATGGATATTGGCATTGATTGTATCGAGGACCTTAAAATCTTCTTTCCTGTCTTTGGTAACATCAATGGTCTTTAAAAGTTGATTCATTAATTTATATGCGGAAAGCTGAAAGCGCTCCTGCAATTTTTTACCGTGATGTAAGAGCCAACTTTCTACATTAAATATTTCAAGATCTTCATTCTTGGTACGTTGAAAGCGTTCCTTGAAAGATTTTGGCGTTCTGTAACACAGCATCGCATGCATTCTGGCATCGTGTACCGGGTTTGAAGAGTTCAACAAAAACTGTTCCTGGATCTGGCAATTCGCAATGAGCCAGTCGGTAGATTTCCAATCGGATGCTATAGGGATCAAATGCGCTGTGATGTCAGGATTTAGAACCGCCATTTCCCAGGCTATCCCACCTCCGAGCGAACCGCCAATAATGGCATACAGGTTCGAAATTCCGAGGGTTTCAATGCCTTGTAAAAACAAATTTGCAATATCCCTGGTTTCAAAATCCCTATAGTTTTCTATCTCAAAACCATCATAACCGTTCCCGGGAATATTAAAGGCCAGAACCGTATATACTTTGGTGTCGATGACCTTATCTTTACCAATAAGATCATTCCACCACCCATCTTTACCCGCAACCTTGCTATTGCCGGTCAGGGCGTGATTTACCAAAACTACAGGCGCCGCCCCTAAGGGTTTACCAAAGCACTGATAACTTAACTTTATATCACGGTTAAGCACATCGCTTTGCGTTGTAAAATAAGGTATAATAATATGATGTAATCCACTTTTCAAACCAAACAGCTCTTTATTTAAATTTAAAATGCTATCAGAAAAGTGTATTGTTCTGTGAAGAATACGTTGGGTTATCTATCCAATTCATCCTGAAACTGATCCAGGACCGGGTAGAATTTAGCACCTTCTTTATTTCTAAAGGGTTGCTAAGGTTTCACAGGGTCTAATCCCTCCACCTTTCTTGATAACATTTCAAAATGTTCTTGAACTTTGTGAGTGCAAATATTCGGTCAGAAAAATTTAATAACCAAATTTTTAGCGCTTTTTTTTAGTAATCATTCCTTAAGTGAGGCTAAATACTTTTCCCGGATCACCTGATCGACGGGTTTATTATGAATTTTACTTTGCAACCAGGAAATAACATCCAGGTATAAAAACGCTCGCTTTTCATAAGGATGATCTTCGTATTGCTTAAGTTTTTCATGAAGCTTGATAAATTCTCCCTTTAACTCATGCGGATAGATATCGCCCAATCGCTTAAGGAATTTTATGATCTCCTTTTGAACCTCATATAAGTCTTCCATTTTAATAAGGAATTTAAAGGTACTTTTTATAAGGACATCCAGATTATAATCCAGGCCGGCTTCGTAATGTGCCACCAAATTTAAAACCCTTGAAAAGCAGAGCAGATCTTCGCGCATTTCAAGCGATTTATTGCTAATGATCATATTTAAAAATTCAATGCTTTTTCTGTAATCCCCAACACCAAAATACAGGCTTGCGATCTTATAGTAAAAGACCATGACATGATGCTCATCGATCTTGTTACGGAATTTCTTTAAATTCTCCAGAACTTCATTCGCCAACGGTAAACCTTCATGAAAACTGCCTTCCATAAAATGAAGGTTCAACTTATTATTGTAGATGTACATGAAAGTCAGGCTGTCAATATTATCGTCTTTTGGGAACCAGTCCTCACGGGTAATATCTTCCAGTTTTGACAGTGTTTCCTTGAATTTATCGTGATAGTTTATATAGAATAGCGTCTCGAGGAGATAGTGGTTTCCCCTTAAAAAGAACACGGGATTCAAGGCGATCATTTTTTGATTCGCATAGAACAGATCGACCCACTTCGAGGCATATTTATAACAGGACAAAAAGTCCTGAATTAAAAAACTATACCATAGATGGGCCTTAAAGAGCCATAATTTTTCCCTGAACCCAAGTTTATTAATGTCGTATTTAGGAAGCCTCGCTTTAAAATATTTGGTGACCCGTTTATTCTCTTCGTCATTTTTTACATAGCCCGTTTTCAAAAACAATCCATAGAGTTGTAGTGATAAATTGGACAGTTTACTCGCCAAAACATTTTGCATGCTTATGTCCCTGGCCTGAATGGTCAATTCATCGGCCCTGTTACTTATGCTCCGCGTTATATATTGCGATTCAATTACTTTTTCGAGTTCAATAATTTCGTAGGCGATATTCTTTTCTTCATTGGCAATGGCAACCGCCTTAACCTTATCCAAAATTTTCAAACTTTGTTTGTAAAGCCCTTTATGGTATAAAATGGTCGCAAAATCAAGCTGTTCGCGAATTTGTATCCTTACGTCCTGATGTGACGGACTAAGCCTTAGGCTTATTAAGATCTGCTTATAAAGATGCGCCTTTAAATTTGATAATTGTTGTTTTTTTACGATGCCTTTTTTTAAAATTACGGCTTCATCGTAGTAAGATAATTTTTCGAGAATATTAAAAAGCATCAGGAATTTTGAATCCTCATTGACACCCAAACGGCCCACATAAAGTTTAAATTGCCGTTTTTCGGATTTCGACAGGGACTTTATGAGGATAAATAAATTATCTTTTTGTTCTTTAGTCATAGTTAAAAATTCACATTATCTTACTGATTGTTAACCATTTAACAGGGTATTTCTTTAGTTAAACATCGTAAATATTAATCGATGAATTCTCTTTAGAGGAATCCAAAATATAAATTCGCATAACAATACGAAAATATATTTAGATAAATGTCCAATACTAACGTACAAATTTTTGATACTACCCTCCGAGATGGTGAGCAAGTTCCCGGCTGTAAGTTAAACACTAAACAGAAGTTAATTATTGCGGAACAGCTCGATAATCTTGGTGTAAATGTTATCGAAGCAGGGTTTCCTGTTTCCAGCCCCGGGGATTTTAAATCGGTTGAGGAAATTTCGAAAATTGTAAAAAATGCTACCGTCTGCGGATTGACAAGATCTGTGGAAAATGATATAAAGGTTGCAGCCGAAGCCATTAAACTTGCTAAAAGGCCGAGAATACATACCGGGATCGGAACATCCGATTCACATATCTTACATAAATTTAAATCCACACGTGAAGATATTTTAGAACGTGCCTTCGCTGCCGTAAAATATGCAAAATCATTTGTGGAGGATGTGGAATTCTATGCCGAAGATGCCGGAAGGACGGATAACGAATATTTGGCGAGAGTTTGTGAAGCAGCCATTAAAGCGGGTGCAACAGTTTTGAATATTCCGGATACAACGGGCTACTGCTTGCCCAATGAATATGGTGCAAAAATGAAATATCTATTGGAAAACGTAAAAGGCATTGAAAAAGCTATTTTATCCTGTCACTGCCATAACGATCTTGGGCTTGCTACTGCGAATTCTATTGAAGGAGTCATAAACGGTGCACGACAAATTGAGTGCACTATAAACGGAATCGGTGAGCGGGCAGGAAATACAGCACTGGAAGAAGTGGTCATGGTATTAAAACAACATCCTTACCTGAACCTGGATACCAATATTGAAACCTCAATGCTTTATGGCATTAGTCAATTAGTTTCAGATAGTATGGGCATTTACACCCAGCCCAATAAAGCCATTGTAGGCGCTAATGCCTTTGCGCATAGTTCGGGAATCCATCAGGATGGTGTGATAAAGAATCGTGAAACCTACGAGATCATAGATCCTAAAGATGTAGGGGTTACCGATTCTGCAATTGTTTTAACGGCAAGAAGTGGTAGGGCGGCACTGGCATATCGTGCTAAAAAGGTAGGATATGAATTGACAAAACTTCAGTTGGACGCAGTTTACACCAACTTCCTGACCTTTGCCGATAAGAAAAAAGAGATTAATGATTCGGATATTCATCGAATCATTGAAACAAGTAAAGTATATAAAGAAATTATAAGTTCATAATGGCGAAAACATTATTTGACAAGGTCTGGGATGCGCACGTCGTCGATGCCATAGAAAATGGCCCACAGGTACTATATATAGATAAACATTTAATACACGAAGTTACGAGCCCGCAGGCTTTCAATGAACTGGAAGAACGCGGAATTCCAATTTTAAGGCCGGACCAGATCGTAGCTACAGCCGACCATAATACCCCAACCATCAACCAACACCTGCCTGTTAAGGATGAACTGTCTAAGAAACAACTTGAGCAACTATCTTCAAACTGTGCTAAAAACGGTATTACCCTTTATGAGTTAGGACACAAATACAATGGCATTGTTCATGTCATGGCACCAGAATTGGGCATTACACAACCTGGAATGACCATAGTTTGCGGTGATAGTCACACCTCAACGCATGGAGCTTTTGGAACGATTGCTTTCGGTATTGGCACCAGTCAGGTTGCTCAAGTTTTTGCCAGTCAGTGTTTACTGCTATCAAAGCCCAAAAGCTTAAAGGTATCGGTTAACGGGAAACTCCAAAACGGTGTGCTTCCAAAAGATGTTATTTTATATGTTATTTCGAAGATCGGCACCAATGCCGGCACAGGATACTTTTGTGAATATGCGGGCGATGTCTTTGAGAACATGAGTATGGAAGGCCGTATGACGGTTTGTAATATGAGTATTGAAATGGGAGCCCGTGGCGGTATGATCGCACCGGACCAAACGACCTTCGATTACGTTGAAGGCAGAGAATTCGCACCACAAGGTGAAGACTTTGAGAAAAAAGTAGCCTATTGGAAAACATTGCCAACCGACGAAGGCGCGCAATTTGATAAGGAATACCACTTCGATGCCGAAGATATCGAACCCATGTTAACTTATGGCACTAATCCGGGGATGGGCATTAAGATCACGGGATCTATTCCGGAACTCAATGATGCTTCTTTTGAAAAATCGCTGGAATACATGAATTTCAAAAAGGGCGAATCACTTATCGATAAACCTATTAATTATGTTTTTATAGGCAGCTGTACCAATTCGCGTATCGAGGATTTTAGGATTGCCGCCAATTATATTAAAGGTAAGCGCAAAGCCGATAATGTTACGGCCTGGCTCGTACCGGGAAGTAAACAGGTAGAATCGCAAATTATTGAAGAAGGATTGAAGGCTGTTTTTGATGACGCCGGATTTGAATTACGCCAGCCCGGTTGTTCGGCCTGTCTGGCAATGAATGACGATAAAATTCCACAGGGCGAATACTGCGTATCGACCTCGAACAGGAATTTTGAAGGGCGCCAGGGACAGGGAGCAAGAACAATTCTGGTCAGTCCGTTAACGGCTGCAGCCACAGCCATTGAAGGCAAGATCGTTGATATTACAAAACAATTAAATGAAGAAGTACCTGTTTAAGCAGGGTAATTGAATATAAATTAGTAAGATTCCCACTTGCGTGGGAAATAAATAAGACCCCCGATTGCTCGGGGGATGAATGAAGAAGTTCCTGTGTAAATGGGACACTATTATAAAATTAAAGAGATTCCCACTTTCGTGGGAAATGAATATGGAAAAGTTTACAACATTAACATCGACAGCCATTCCATTGGAAATCGAAGATGTGGATACCGATCAGATCATTCCGGCACGCTTTTTAAAAGCGACCGATAAACACGGATTTGGTGACAATTTGTTTAAAGATTGGAGAACTCATAAAAATGGCGAATTAAATACGGAATTCCCCCTAAACGATCCCAAATATTCAGGATCTATACTGGTAGCCGGCAATAATTTTGGTTGTGGTTCCAGTCGTGAGCATGCCGTCTGGGCATTGGAAGGTTATGGCTTTAGAGTTGTAGTTTCGAGTTTCTTTGCCGATATCTTTAAAGGCAATGCCCTTAATAACGGAATGCTTCCGATACAGGTATCTCCGGAATATTTAAAAATCTTAATGAAGGAGGTCCAAAATAATCCTGAGATCCGGATCAAGGTCGATCTGGAAGCGCAAACCATTACCGTTGAAGGTTCAGAAAGGTCGGAGCCCTTTGAAATAGACCCCTATAAAAAGACATGCCTGAAAAACGGCTATGACGATATGGACTTTTTGTTGAGTAAGAGGGCTGTGATTGAGGAATTTGAGAGTACCAGGATGTAGGAAGTCGGAAGTCCGAAGTTGAGCATTGACAGTCAAACAAGTTTGACAAAAACCAAAATAAAAATTAATAAATAGAAGGTAGAGATTTCTGCCTTCGCAGAAATTAAAATGAAATTAAATATTGCTGTATTACCGGGTGATGGAATAGGCCCCGAAGTAACCGACCAGGCTATAAAGGTGTTGAATGCTATTGCTGTGGAGTTCGAACATAGTTTTAATTATACCTATGCGCCGGTGGGTGCCATTGCCATCGATAAACATGGTGATCCGCTGCCGGAAAGCACCCTGGATATTTGTAAATCGAGTGATGCCATTCTTTTTGGGGCCATAGGCGATCCTAAATACGATAACGATCCTTCGGCCAAAGTACGCCCGGAACAGGGGCTTTTAAAATTACGTAAAGAATTGGGGCTGTTCGCGAATATACGCCCGGTTAAGGCTTATGACACATTATTGGCCAAATCCCCTCTAAAAAGAGGTATTATCAAAGGCGCCGATATTAGTATCTTTCGTGAGCTTACCGGAGGGATCTACTTTGGTGAAAAATACTTGAGTGAAGACGGGAATACGGCCTCCGATCTGTGTGTGTATTCACGCTATGAAATAGAGCGCATCACACACCTGGCCTTTAAAGCGGCGCAATCCCGAAAAAAGAAAGTGACCCTGGTCGATAAGGCCAATGTCCTGGAAAGCTCGAGGCTATGGCGTAGGGTGGTTACCGAGGTCGCCACACAATACCCCGATGTGACTTTGGATTTCCTCTTTGTGGATAATGCGGCCATGCAAATGATATTGAACCCCAAACAATTTGACGTGATCGTTACCGAAAATATGTTCGGGGACATCATAAGCGATGAAGCCAGTGTCATTGGCGGGTCCATCGGACTCCTGGCATCGGCATCGATAGGTGATAAATATGCCATGTTCGAGCCCATTCACGGGTCCTACCCGCAGGCGACAGGCAAGGGGATTGCCAATCCTGTGGCGGCCATTTTATCGGCAGCCATGCTGTTGGATCATTTTAACCTCGACGAGGAAGCCGAACGGGTACGTGGTGCAGTGGACAAATCCTTAACACTGCATGTGACCACACCCGACATCAACACTAAATTCGACAATATAACCACAAGCAAGGTTGGCGATTTTATAGAGGACGTTATCAATAACCCTAACGATACAAATCTCAACTTTACAAACATACATCTCGGACAGTCCACCATAATTTAGTTAGTTAGTTAGTAAAAATTGAAAGTGGATTCCAAAAACCCCTCCGAAAGGCGGGGTTTTTTTATGGGTTTTGGGCGTCTCTCCTTCACTTCGTTCCCCCCCTTCACACAGTTTCGGCGGGTAAACCGAACGGGTAAACAGGTATGGGAAGCTGGGTGCTGGAAGTTGGAAGACGGAAGTCAGAAGTTAAAAATTATAAGTTGGGGTTTGGGATTTGGTATTTAGGATTTGGTATTTGGTGCTTAGATATTGAGTTTTTCGCTTTCGGTTATTCGACTATAGTGCGAAAGGTCAGGTTTACCCTCGGCCCAAATACTTTTTTTGTAGGGGGCAGGCGGTGTAGCCAGTGGGTTTGTGTAGTGTCCTTCATCACGATAAGGCTGCCGTGTCTCTAAAATAAAAGTGAAAGTCTCTTTATTCTTTTTGTGCTTAAAGGCAAACCTGCGTTCGGCGCCCAAACTCAGGGAGGCGATGGCGCCGTTCTTCTTAAGGTCCTTCTCGGCATCGCTATGCCAGGCCATGCCTTCACTGCCATTGTGGTAGAGATTGAGCAGGCAGGAATTGTAGGTTTCGCCGGTGCTTTGCTCCACCATAACTTTTAATTCCAGCAGTTCGGGCGTCCAGGGCAAGGCGCGTTTTGTGGTGTTGGAATAGCTGTACTCAAATGCCTTATCGCCATACCAGGCGACCTTGCGTTTGGTAATGATGCGTTTCCCGAAAATGACGGCTTCATCGTTGCGCCAGTCTATGGTGTCCAGAAGGGCCTTATAATAATGGTGCGCACGCTCCTTTGGTAAGAGCTTACCAAAGTAATTCACCGTTCCATCCTGTGGGAGGAGGTTTCTCTTGGTGTCAATATCATGATTGAATAAGTCCATCTTTCCAGTTTAAATAATCGGTTCGCATACAATTTCCGCAGGGCCGGTAACCGGTGGCAATCGCCTCCGCTGCTGAGGCAAAAAATACTCTGTTATCGCGTTTCATCCGCTTACCCGAGCGGCAGTCTAAAGTACCGTATATTTTTAATTTGGCGTTACCTCCAAACCGGATATTTTTGGTTTTTACCAGCCTTACTAATTTACTATTCTCTATGGAAATATGCCTGATCATCTTTTGTCTGTTCGAGTATCACGCCCCGGCGTGATGTATCGAGAACATCCTTTGCCATTCTAAACCGGTTCTCGATACTAATTCTGCTCATTATCATTCGCAAAATTCACTCGAACTGACGGTTTTTTTTAAATTGCCGCGATCTCATTAAAGATCTCACAGAGTTCCTGTGGCCGGCTAAAGAACGGTGAGTGACTCGTGGGTAAACTATACACCTTCTCACAAGGGGTTTCGGTGTACATCTTACGTTGTATGAAAGGGGTCACCGCCCGGTCCTCGGTGCATTCGATATAATATCTCGGAACGCTGCCATAATTTTCTTCTGTTAACTGCAATGGGGTTACACCCGATTCCACTGGTTCATGGCCCAATAATAATTTTGCCAGTTCGGTGATGTTATCATCACAGTCGTGATACAGTCCTTCTCTATAGATCTCGGGTTGCAGCGTATGCGATGCAGTGGATTCATAGCGTGTTACATAAGGTTTAAGTACGCCATCCGTATCCTGAACGGAATATTCACCCTGCGTTTTACCATTTGGTATCAAATAAGCGGCCAGGTAGATGAGTTTTTCGATCTTTTCGGGGCGGTACTCAGCCACCTGCGAAATCATGATCCCGTTCTTGCTGTGCCCCACCAAAACGACCTTGCCTTCAATGCTGTCGATTAGTTGACAAATATGTTTGACAGTCGATTTCATCGTTACCTCTTTAATGGGGGTTTTATCCCTACCCATTCCGGGCAGGTCGACGGCATGGACGGTATGTCCGCGTTGTTCTAAAATGGGGGTTACCCTGTGCCAGTTCCAGGCACTGTGCCAGGAGCCGTGAATTAAGATAAATGTTTTCATATCTAAATATTTTTGTTTGTGTAAAATTGATGATTTTGCCAGGTTCTTAAAACCCGTTTCTTGCGGAATTAGAAATTTTGCTTGGCCGCTTCCCAACCGATGATGGCCGATTTACGGGTATTGCCCCAGCGATAGCCACCTATATTCCCGGTGGACTGGATCACACGATGGCAGGGAATCAAAAAAGCAACGGGATTATTCCCGATAGCGGTACCCACAGCCCTGGATGCTCCGGGCCGGTCGATCTTATCTGCGATAGTGCCGTAAGTGGTGAGGCCACCCATGGGAACCTTAAGCAGGGTTTCCCAGACCTTGAGCTGAAAAGGCGTGGCATTTAAATGGAGTTTTATCTTATTCAACTTGCTCCAGTCGTATTGAAAAATAAACAGGGCGTTCTGCTGATTGAGATCAACGATCGGGTGGAATTTTGCATTGGGGAAACGCGACTGCAATTCTCTAAAGGCCTCCGGTTCGTTTTCGGCAAAGGCCATATGGCAAATGCCTTTGGGCGTAGAGGCTACTATTAAATTGCCAAAAGGGCTTTCGGCAAAACTGTAGTTGATACTTAATCGCTCGCCACCATTTTTATATTCACCTGGGGTCATCCCCTCGATATTAATAAACATATCGTGAAGTCTTCCGGTACCGGAAAGCCCGGTCTCGTAGGCGGTATCAAAAAGTGTCGCCTGCTTTTCCTTTAAAAGTTGCTTGGCATAGGCCACACTAATGTACTGCATGAATTTCTTAGGGCTTACCCCTGCCCAGTCCGTAAATAAACGCTGAAAGTGATACGGGCTTAAATGCACGGTCTCGGCAATGTCGTTCAGGGAGGGTTGTTCCTTGAAGTTCGTCTTTATATAATCGATGGCTTTTGCGATGCGATCATAATTGATGTGTTCTTGTTCTGTCATTTTAATTGAATTTTATAAGACAAAAGTATTGGACTTCTGTAGGCTATAAAACCCGATTCTTGCTATATATTATCGTTCATCAGTACTGATGAAACGCATCCGATACAAACTTTAGGACTTCCGAAAGGGATTCCCGCCAATAGGTCCAGTTGTGTGCACCATCCCTAATCCTGAACTCGTGCGGCACTTCCTTTTTTCGCAATGCGATATGGACCTGGCTGTTGCCTTCGTAAAGAAAGTCATCGTCACCACAGTCAATAAACCAGCGCACCGATTCCAGTTGTTCTTTGGTCATTTTTTCTATGAGCGACAGGGCATTGTGCCTTGGAAAGTAAGCTTCCGCTACAGAATCGGCAACTATGGTGTTGCGAAAGTTCTTCAAATTATATTGCATCTCTTCAACCGATGCGGGACCGGCATAGGCGCTTAAAGGGCAGGAAGATGAAAACAATTCCGGCCGATGCAGGGCATACATAAATGAGGCCCCGCCACCCATGGACAATCCGGCAACCGCACGGTAGCGTTTTTCACCCTTAATGCGATAGGTACTTTCTACATAAGGCATGAGCTCTTCAAAGAAATAGTCCTCGAAATCCCAGTCGCCCCGTATGTCATTAAAGAACCCCAGCCGGTTGGTTTGACCGTCCGGCATGACGATGATCATGGGCGTAGCTTTACCTTCTTTTATGGCCTTATCTGCAATGTGCAGCACTTCTCCGAACTGTACCCAGCCCGTATGATCATCGCCACTCCCATGAAGTAAATATAGCACGGGATAGCTGCGTTGTGAAGTTTCATAATCTGGTGGTAAATAAATGGCAAAATTGCGGTCGGTGTTTAAAATTTTACTGGGATGTGATAATTGCTCATAGACCTTTCCGGTTTGGGCAAAACCTGACATGGAGATCAACAGGCCTATGATGCATATTGGAATTGTTTTCCGCATAATTATTCAGGATTTAAATAAGACCACAATTTAAATGTAATTGCCTCCAAAATCAATTATTTGGGGAACTTATTTTTGATATCCTCTAAACACAAATTATGAATACTGCCTATATGTGAATGCTTTTTGGAACTATCCGGTTTATAGGTTCCGGACTGTACCTGGTTCCCGATGTTCTTGTAGGCATCCCTAAAGGACGATCCTTCAACAACCAGGTTGTTGATGCTATCGACCGTAAACAGGTATTTGTATTTGTCATCGCTCAGATCAATGTCCTTTACAATGATCTGCTGAATGCTGTAATTGAAAATATCAAGGATATGCTTGACATCTTCGATGGCATTGATCATATTTTCTTTCAGCAACTGAAAATCCCTGTGATACCCGCTGGGCAAATTATTGGTGATGAGCAGCATTTCGGTGTATAATGCCTGGATCTTATTGCATTTCCCCCGTATCAACTCAAATACATCGGGATTCTTTTTGTGCGGCATGATACTGCTTCCCGTGGTGAGCTCATCGGGGAAAGTTATAAAATCAAAATTCTGGCTCATGTACAGGCAGATATCCATGGCAAACCGTCCCAATGTATTACACAGGCTTCCCAAAGCTCCGGCAAGAGCCCGTTCACTTTTTCCCCGGCTTAATTGTGCCGCGACGACATTGTATTTTAAGGTTGAAAACCCTAACTCTCTGGTGGTGAAATCCCTGTCAATAGGAAAAGAACTGCCATAACCGGCCGCCGATCCCAGAGGATTCTGATCTACGATCTTTAAAACGGCATTCAACATATACACATCATCGATCAATACTTCGGCATAGGCCGAAAACCACAAGCCGAATGAGGAGGGCATGGCCACCTGTAAATGGGTATATCCCGGAAGCAACTTATCCTTATGTGTTTCGGCTAAATTCAGTAAAGTATGAAACAGCACTTCGGTTTTATCATTAACGAGGCTCAGGCTCTCTTTATAAAACAATTGCAGGGCCACCAATACCTGGTCATTTCGTGATCGTGCTGTATGGATCTTTTTACCTACCTCTCCTAATTGTTTGGTAAGTTCGAATTCAATTTTAGAATGTACATCCTCGAATTGCTCTTCGATGGTGAATGTGCCGTTCTCAATTTGGGCATCCAACTGGTCCAGTCCGGATATCAATTGCTGCAATTCTTCTGTCGATATGATGTTTACCGAAGCCAGCATCTTCGCATGTGCTGCGGAGGCCTTTACATCGTACTTCGCGATGAACATATCGATCTCCCTGTCGTTGCCAACCGTAAACTGCTCTATTTTTTTATCAATACTGATTCCTTTATCCCAGAGTTTCATGTTTTCAAATTTTTAATTCTTAAAAATTTAGAACAAAGAAAAAAGACCGCTGCGCTATTAGAACAAAGATCTAGGCGATTCCAACATTTGTCTTTTGTCTTTTCTCTTTTCTCTTTTACCTTTTGTCTTTTCTCTTTTCCCTTTTGTCTTTTCCCTTTTGTCTTTTCTCTTTTCCCTTTTACCTTTGCTCTTTATTCATTCATGTATAGATCTTTTTCAACGATCACCCGCTTCAAAAGATCAATATAAATTTTTACGCCCTCTTCAATTTCATCCACATAAATAAATTCGTCAGCTGAATGCGAACGCAGGCTATCTCCGGGCCCTAACTTAAGGGATGGGCAGGATAACACGGCCTGGTCCGACAAGGTCGGCGACCCATAGGTATCCCTTCCCAAACCGATACCGGCCTGAACCAATTCGTGATCTATTGGAATGGATGATGAATTTAATCGCAGGCTCCGTGGAACGATACTATCGCAGGGTGAATTTTGAGTCAATAATTCTGTGATCTCTTCATTGGTGTAAGCATCATTTACACGAACATCGACAACCAATTTTACATCTGCCGGAACTGCATTGTGCTGTTTTCCTGCCTCAATTTGGGTTACGGTCATTTTTACATCACCCAAAACTACCGAGCTTTTCTCGAACTGAAAATCTTTAAACCATTTTAAAACTTCAATACTCTTATAGATCGCGTTATCGTTATTAGGATGTGCCGCATGACTTGGTGTGCCATTTACCACGGCATCAAAAACCACGAGTCCTTTTTCTGCGACTGCAAGATGCATTAGGGTAGGTTCCCCAACGATGGCCACATCGATATCCGGAATAACCTCTAACATACTGTTTAACCCATGGTCACCACTACTCTCCTCTTCGGCCGAAGCGACCAACACCAGGTTATAATTCAGGTTTCTTTCGCTGTAGAAATAGGTAAATGCCGCTATTAAAGACACCAGGCATCCGCCGGCATCGTTACTGCCCAAACCGTATAACTTCCCGTCTTCAACAATGGCCTCGAAGGGATCCTTGGTATAGGCGCTGTTGGGCTGAACCGTATCGTGGTGTGAATTCAATAACAATGTGGGTTTGTTCTCATCAAAAAATTTGTTGACCGCCCAGACATTATTATTGCTCCGATTATATTGCACATTATGCCGCCTGAACCAATATTCAATATGAGAAGCGGTCTTATTTTCTTCCGACGAAAATGAAGGCGTTTTAATGAGTTGCTTTAACAAGGCAATGGCTTCTTCTGTTAGTTTTTGATGTGTCATATCAGGCTTGTATGGTTGTAAATGTAATGGTTTCATCCGAAAGCATTTCAGCTTTTCCAATATACGCCCGGTTTACATTATTCGTGATGGCATGAAAGCAATTATCCAGTTTGGGTATCATCCCACCGGTTATAATATCCTGATCCTTCAGGGACTGATAATTCCCTGTATTAATATGCTCAATAACCGAATCGGAATCGTTAAGGTCTTTTAAAACGCCTTGTTTTTCAAAGCAATAGAAAAGTTCGGTTCTATAGAGCTTCGCAAAGCCAATGGCCAGTTCTGAAGCGATGGTATCTGCATTCGTATTTAAGAGCTGCCCCTTTGCATCATGCGTTATGGCACAGAACACCGGCGTTACATCATTTTTGAGAAGGACCTGCAAGGTATCGGTATTGACCTTCAATATATCACCTGCAAAACCATAATCAATGATCTTTACGGGTCGCTTTTCGGCGAGAATGCTATTGCCATCGGCCCCTGTGAATCCTACGGCATTACATTGCCGCGCCTGTAATTTGGCGACGATGTTCTTATTTATTTTCCCGGCATATACCATGGTGATGATATCCAGGGTTTGAGGGTCGGTAATACGTCTCCCATCGATCATTTTAACTTCAACATTCATCTCGTTGGCCAGTTGGGTCGCCAGTTTACCGCCGCCATGAACCAATATTTTAGCGCCTACAATTTTAGAAAAGTTATCGAGGAAATTATGAAACGCATCTTCGTTATCGATGATGCTCCCTCCTATTTTTATGATCTTTAATGTGTTCACAATTATAAATTTTCCAGGATTTGTTTTAAAACTATTTGTGCGGCGCAGGTCCGGTTATTCGCCTGCTGAATTACAACCGATTGGTTTCCGTCCAAAACCGCATCTTCTACAACAACATTTCGTCGTACTGGTAAGCAATGCATGAATTTGGCATGGCCCAGCTTTTCTGCGGTCATCATCCAGTTGGGGTCTTTGGTCAATATTTTTCCGTAATTATTATAGCTGCTCCAATTCTTTACATACACGATATCGGCGTCTTTTAAGGCCTCATCCTGGCTGTAATTGATCGGAACATCACCGGTGATCTCGGGATTGAGTTCATAGCCCTCTGGATGGGTAATGGTAAGGTCAACATCCATATGCCGCATCATGGTCGTAAAAGAATTGACCACGGCCTGTGGCAACGCTTTTGGGTGTGGCGCCCATGACAATACCACTTTGGGCCTTTGCTTCGTTTTTAGCTCGGCGATGGTGATCGCATCTGTTAAAGCCTGCAAAGGGTGTGCCGTAGAACTCTCCATATTTACAATAGGAACAGAAGCATACTTTACAAAACTGTTCATTACGATCTCCGCCTCATCTTTGACCTTGTCCTTTAATGTTGGAAAGGCTCGTATGGCGATCACATCGGCATACTGCGAGATAACCCGGGCGGCTTCCTTAATATGCTCGGTAGTATTCATGTCCATGACACTGCCATCTTCAAATTCCAGGCTCCAGGCATCGCTTATATTTAAAACGGTGACCTCCATACCTAAGTACTTTGCGGCCTTCTCGGTGCTTAACCGCGTCCGCAAACTGGAATTAAAAAAGAGCATTACTAAGGTTTTATTTTTTCCTAATTTCGAAAAAGCCTCCGGATCCTGTTTCAATTTGAGGGCCTCAGAAATGGTTCCTGGAATATTCTCAATGTCGTTTATAACGGTATATTTTTTCATGATAATTCAGTTTTTAACGCCTTAAAGAATGTATCCAAATGTGTGTTTTGGATCGTTAACGGCGGAAGTATTCTCAATATATTCGGGTTCTTGGCGCTCCCCGTAAAAATATGGTGTTTATATATAAGAGCTTGTCTCAACTCGGCAATCGGAAAATCAAACTCGAGACCCAGCATCAATCCTCTACCCTTAATGGCTTTCAAGTTTGGAAGCGACCGAGCTTTCTCCACGAAATATTCCGAAACTGCTTTGGCATTATCCAATAATTGCTCTTGTTCCATCACCTTTAAAACCGCCAGGGAAGCCGCACAAGCCAAATGATTGCCACCGAAGGTGGTTCCGAGCAATCCGAACGATGCTTTGATGTCCGGGTGGATCAAGATCCCGCCTACGGGAAATCCGTTGCCCATGCCTTTGGCCATTGAAATGATATCGGGCCGGATATTATGTTTTTGAAAGGCGAAGAAATCTCCCGTTCTGCCAAATCCGCATTGAATCTCATCGGCAATGAGCAGGGTATTATGTTGTTTACATAAGGTGCTTAAGCCCTGATAAAACTCCGTTGTTGCTTCATCCAGTCCGCCGATGCCCTGGATGACCTCCACGATAACGGCACATACATCGTTATTACTTAATGCGGCCTCCACCGATTCCAGGTCGCCCAATGCAATGAATTCCACATCCTGCTGGGCATTTAAAGGCGCTACGATCTTCGGGTTATCGGTAGCCGCAACAGCCGCTGAAGTCCTGCCGTGAAACCCATTTTTAAATGCGATGACCTTTGTTTTCCCTGTATGAAAGGAGGCCAGTTTTAAAGCGTTCTCATTGGCCTCGGCACCCGAGTTGCACAGGAACAAATGGTAGTCTTCACATTGAGACAAGCTTCCTAATTTTTCCGCCAATTCTAACTGCAAGGGATTCTGAATCGAATTACTGTAAAATCCCAGATCACTTACTTGCCGACTTATGCTATTTACATATTCGGGATGCGAATGTCCGATGGAAATCACGGCATGGCCACCATAAAGATCGAGGTATTCTTTCCCGTTGTCGTCTAATACATAAACACCTTTCGCTTTTACAGGCGTGATATCGAATAAAGGATATACGTTAAACAGGCTCATAACTGATCCGTCTTTATACTGTTAATTTTATTAAATGAGGTCACCATCCCCTGAATGAGTGAAGAGCTCAATCCCTTGTGTTCCATTTCATTAAGGCCTTCGATCGTACAGCCCTTGGGTGTGGTCACCCGGTCGATCTCCTGTTCCGGGTGATCACCGTTGGTGATTAACAGATTGGCCGCGCCTTCGCAGGTATGCATGGCCAGTTTCTGGGCTTCCTTGGCCTCAAAGCCCAATTGAATGGCTGCCTGTGTTGTGGCACGAATAAGCCGCATCCAGAAGGCAATGCCGCTCGCGCATACCACCGTGGCCGCCTGCATTTGTTCTTCAGGAATTGAAATGGATGTCCCCAAACGATTAAAGATGGCCTCGGCGATCTTGATACGCCCGTTCCCTTTGGAATTACTGCACAGGCAGGTCATGGATTTACCCACGGCGATGGCCGTATTCGGCATGGCCCTAATTACAAACTGATCCGGCCCTACGATGCCCTCCATCCTGGAAATTCCAAACCCGGTGATCGTAGAGATCAACACGTGATTTTCGGTCAATAAAGGCTTGATCTCATTTAATATGGTCTCAAATTGCGAGGGCTGCACTGCAAAAATTATAATATCCGAATGCTTTACGGCTTCGGCATTATCCGTGGTCAGCGTTACATTATTATACCCTTCAAAGTCACTGATCGATGCCAGGTGCCTTTTGGTTAAATACAGTGTTGTAATGGCATTGGTGGTGATCAATCCCTTGGCAATTGACTGCCCTAAATTTCCTGCTCCTATGATTGCGATTTTCATGCGTTTATATTTTAGTTAATTAATTGATAATAAAATAATTAAAAAATTTAGAACGCATGTAACCGCTGCGCTCTCTTATTAAAATTTTTAAAATTTTCTCGTGGAAATATATTTTTAAAATTTGTTAATATTCGTTTCATAATTGTAATTTTTAAAAAAAGTTAGCTTTAAGTTTCAATCCTTCGTCTTCGGCAAATCCGAACATTAAATTCATATTCTGAACGGCCTGTCCGGAAGCCCCTTTTAATAGATTATCTATAATACTCGTAATTAATAATTTGTTCTTGTGCTTATGCAAATGAATGATGCATTTGTTGGTATTAACCACTTGTTTCAAGTGCAATTCCTCATTCGAAACCACAGTAAAGGCTGCATCCCGGTAATACTCCGTGTATATGGATTTGGCCTCGTCCAGGCTGCCTTCAAATTCGGTATAGGCTGTGGCAAAAATGCCCCTGGAGAAATTCCCCCGGTTCGGCATAAAATGTATCTCACCCTCGATATCACCCTGCAATTGGTTGACCGACTCATTGATCTCAGCCAAATGTTGATGTGTGAAAGGCTTGTAATATGAAAAGTTATTATCCCGCCATGTAAAATGTGTGGTTTTGGATAAGCCCGTCCCTGCACCGGTGGCTCCGGTCACGGCATTGACATGGACATCGTCCTTAATCAAATGTGCATTGGCCAATGGCAATACTGCCAATTGAATGGCCGTTGCAAAGCAGCCCGGATTCGCTATATATTGTGCCTTAACGATGTCCTCCTTCTGCAATTCGGGCAATCCGTAAATAAATGTTTTATCTCCAAACACCCTATCTGTTTTCAATCGGAAATCATTGCTCAGATCGATGATCTTTGTTTGTGCCGAAAAGGAATGCTGTTCCAGGAAAGCCCTGGAATTGCCATGTCCTAAACATAGAAAAAGCACATCCACATCGGTATTGATATTGTCCGTGAATTTTAATTCCGTTGAACCTACCAGGTCCTTATGAACGGCACTGATCTTATTTCCGGCGTTGGAGGTACTATACACAAAATCGATCCCGGCTTTGTTGTGAAAGATCAGCAACCGGATCAGTTCTCCTGCGGTATACCCCGCACCACCAATTATTCCTACCTGTATCATAATTCTGAATTTACTTGTTGATATATTTTAGTTTGATTGCCATATATTTTAATGAAGCCTTTGGCATCATCGGCAGTCCATCCCTTATTTATTTCACCATAGCTGCCAAATCTGGCCTGCATGAGATCATTATCGGACCGGATACCATCTAATGTGAAATGGTACGGTTTAAGGGTGACCGTAACATCTCCCGAAACGCACTTTTGGCTGCTCACCAAAAAGGCCTCGATATCCCGCATTACGGGATCCAGGTACAGGCCTTCATGCAAATGCGCCCCGTACCAGTTGGACATATAGTCTTTATGTTGCAATTGCCACTTGGTGAGGGTATGTTTCTCCAATAAGTGATGCGCTTTAAGAATGATGCTCGCTGCAGCGGCTTCAAAACCAACCCTACCTTTAATTCCCACAATAGTATCCCCTACATGAATATCTCTTCCTATAGCGTAAGCAGAGGCGAGATCATTCAAAAGTTCTATGTTTATTTCCGATTTGTTTTCTTTTCCGTTAACAGCAATTAATTCCCCTTTTTTGAAAGTGAGCTTCACCTTTTCCTGTCCTTCCTTTTGCAATTGTGAAGGATATGCTTCATCCGGTAATGGTTTTTCCGAAGTTAAGGTCTCTTCACCTCCAACACTGGTGCCCCAAAGCCCCTTATTGATGGAATATTTTGCCTTTTGCCAGGACATATCCACCCCATTTGCAATCAGATAATCGATCTCCTCCTGTCGCGAGAGTTTATCATCCCGGATTGGTGTTATGATCTCGATTTCCGGAGCCAGGGTTTGAAAGATGAGATCGAACCGCACCTGGTCGTTCCCCGCCCCGGTGCTGCCATGAGCAATATACTGGGCATCTATCTTTTTTGCGTATTCAATGATCTCGATGGCCTGAACAACACGCTCTGCACTGACGGATAAGGGATAGGTATTGTTCTTTAAGACGTTGCCATATATTAGATATTTAACGACCTTATCGTAATAGGTCGCGATGGCATCAATATTGACATAGGACTTTACCCCCATTTCATAGGCCTTCGATTTAATGGATTCTATTTCCTGCGTTGTAAACCCTCCGGTATTTACGCTAACGGCGTGCACTTCAAAGCCTTTGTCCTTAGACAAGTGCACCGCACAATAGGAGGTGTCCAATCCGCCACTATAGGCTAATACTAACTTCTTCATTTTTTATTCTTTTTTAAATACAAGGTTTCCTTAATTCGCTTAAGTCTTTTAAAGACCTTTTCTTTAATTTGTTTTCTGGTTTTATTGTCTTTCACATTCGGATCGTAGAGCATTCCTGTACACAGGCACATGCTTTGCTGTGTTCTTTGCAATACGTCATAGTTCTTACAGGTCTGGCAACCATTCCAAAACGACTGATCGTCGGTTAACTCCGAAAATGTCACCGGTTTATAACCGAGTTGACTGTTCATTTTCATTACCGCCAGTCCGGTGGTGATGCTAAACACTTTGGCATTTGGAAATTTATGCAGTGAATGTTTAAATACTTTAGCCTTGATCTTTTTCGCCAGGCCCTGGCCGCGGTAATCCGGGTAAACGATCAGTCCGGAATTCGCTACGAATTTACCATGTCCCCAGGCTTCTATATAACAGAACCCCACAAATTTGTCGTCGTCCAAGGCAATGACGGCATTTCCATTCTCCATTTTGGTCATGATATATTCCGGGGTACGCATGGCAATTCCGGTACCTCGTACGCCGGCTGATTCTGCGATAGTCTCGCTTATGATATCGGCGTAAACGCTATGTGACTTATCAGCAATAATGATCACCATTATTTTGATTTTAAATTAAATTATGTTGTAAAATTTGATTTGAAAATACAGAACCGGACACACCTGGAGTTCTAAAACAGAAAACACCCTTACGGGCGACGGGGAAAAACGGGGCGCACATTAATACTGTTATTGAATGTAATAACTGAATCTTGAAAGTCTGATATGAAATTTGAATTGTACAAAATGAAAAAATAAAAATTAGTAAATACGGTTGGGCTAAATAGTGAAATTAGCGGCGGGGGTGGCGCAAGCGCAAACCGGGTAAAGAAGTTTTTATTTTATTTTCTTGAGATTTCATCGGTGTAAAACTATTAATTTATTTTATAAAACCATGAATTCACCTTATTTTTTTAAAAGAATTATCGATATCCATGCAATTTCAGCTGTTTTTTTTAAATAATGCATCAAAACCGATTATTATTGTCATTAATAAAAAAGGAGCTCATTTTCATGAACCCCTAATTTAAACTTAGCCAACACTTATCTTTTTTATAGCTCTTTTATTTTAATATTCCTAAACCAGACCTTGTCACTATGATCTTGCAACCCTATATGCCCTGTCTGATATGTTCCAAATCCTTCCCAATCTTTAAACTTTGAATTGGAGACCATATTGTCCCAATTCTCACCGTGAACCGCGAAGGTGATACTCTCTTTCCCATTCATGGTCACCTTTCCCTGGTTGGTTTCATGATTGATCTCCAATACGCAGAGATTCCATTCTCCGGCCGGATTAATGAATTCCGATGGATAAGCGATCATGTCGTATAATGATCCCGCCTTATGTGTACCACCGGCAACTTTAGAATCGGGATGTTTCTCATTGTCCAAAACCTGGATCTCAGGGCCAGTATGATAGGCTTCTTTAAATTTCTCATCTTCAAATACACTCCAAAAGATACCGCTGTTACCCACCTCGGAAGCCTTCCATTCGAGGGATAATACAAAATTGGTGTATTTTCCTTTGGTAATTATATTTTTACCGCCTTCCTCACCAGGCGTAAATGCCATAACACCATCCTCGATGGTCCATTCCGGGTACATCCCTTCCGACAAATAGCCACGCCAGTTGTCGTAGGAAGTCCCATCAAATAATACGGTCCATCCTTCATCAGGGGCTGCTTCCGTTTCTTCTGTCATTTCGACTTCGGCAACGGTTTCCTCTATTTCCTTCTGTTTCTGTTTACATGCTATGAATGTCACTACAGCAAGCACTAAAATTATTGCTTTCTTCATAATCCTAAAATTTGTTTTAGTTGTTCTTTATCTACATCGACCCCTGCGAAATTATCAAAGGCTTTTTCGGTAGCCTCAATAATATGGCGTTTTATAAACGGAGCTCCTTCCCTGGCTCCCTGTTCGGGGCTCTTAATGACACATTCCCATTCCAATACGGCCCAGACATCGCAACCATATTCGGTTAATTTAGAGAATATAGTTTTGAAATCTACCTGCCCATCGCCGGGCGAACGGTAACGTCCCGCACGGTCCCGCCAGTCATTATAACCTCCAAAAGTTCCCTTTTTCCCTGTGGGATTGAATTCGGAATCCTTTACATGAAAGGCTTTTATAAATTCGTGATAGTGGTCGATATACTTAATATAATCCAACTGCTGTAACACAAAATGTGAAGGGTCATATAAAATATTGACACTTTTATGGTTTCCTGTCGCGGCCAAAAAACGCTCGAAGGTATCGCCATCATGAATGTCCTCTACCGGGTGCACTTCATAACAAACGGCCACACCATTTTCCTCAAATGTATTCAATATAGGAAGCCAGCGATGGGCCAATTCCTTAAATCCCAAATCGATAAGTCCTTTGGGTTGTTGCGGCCAGGGATGAACTGCCGGCCAGAGCAGTGAGCCCGAAAAGGTAGCATGTGCTTTTAAACTAAGCCGTTGACTGGCAACAGCGGCATGCTTCATTTGTTGAATCGCCCATTCGGTCCGGCCTTTATAATTTCCTTTAAGATGTTCCGGTGCAAATGCATCGAACATAATATCGTGCGCCGGATGTACGGCTACCAACTGCCCTTGAATGTGGGTAGAAAGCTCTGTTATTTCCAGTCCGTAACTGTTTATTTTGCCCTTCAATTCATCGCAATAGGTTTGGCTTTCGGCAGCCTGTTTCAGATCCATTAACCTTGGATCGGTAGTTGGCAATTGCACGCCTTTATACCCCAGATCACTTGCCCATTTACAAAGCCCATTCAAAGAATTAAATGGGGGTGTTTCATCCATGAACTGCGCGAAAAATATGGCCGGGCCTTTTATTGTTTTCATTCGCTTAATCTATATTGATCCAAACATTTCCTTTTTGGTGTGATTCTACGGCGCGTTCAATAAAATTCATTCCCCTCACACCGTCGGTCATTGTTGGGAATTCTCCATGGTTGTAGGGTTCATTTCTAATGGCTTTCGCAACACCCTTATAAATATTCCCCATAGAATCGAAAATACCTTCAGGATGTCCCGGCGGTAATTTCGTTCCTTCTAAAGACAATTCACTATTGTACACATGACCTGGTTTTAGGACCCTTAAAGGCTGACCATCTTCTAATAAATAGAGGTGATTGGGGTTTTCCTGTTGCCATTTTAAGCCCGCCTTTTCGCCATATATATTAACTGAAAAACTATTTTCTTCCCCGGTCGCGATCTGGCTGGTTCGGATAAGGCCTTTTACATTATTAGTACAATGGAGCAAGACGGTACCGTCCACATCCATTTTGTTATCGCTATAGACATAATTTAGATCGGCAAGCACTTTTTCAACCCTGAGCTGAGTGACATATTCTATCATGTCGAAGGCATGCGTCCCGATATCTCCTATACAGCAGCTAATTCCGCCTTTTTCCGGATCCAGTCGCCAGGTATTGGCACGTTTTTCCTTATCATGAATGATCGGGTTTATCCACCCCTGGTAATATTGTGCATCAATTTTCTGAACCTTGCCTATATCGCCATTGGCGATCATTTCACGCATCTGACGGATCATTGGATATCCGGTATAGGTATAGGTCACGGCAAAAACTGCATTTGATTTCTGAAGTGTGCTTTCCAGTATTTTTGCTTCTTCGAAAGTTGTGGTCATCGGCTTTTCGCAAATGACATTAAAACCGTTTTCCAAAAGTTTTTTCGCCATGGGAAAGTGAAGAAAGTTGGGGGTGAGAATGGACACTACCTGCATACGCTCTTCTTCGGGAAGTTTTAATTCCTCTTCTATCAAGGTATCAAAATCGATATATACCCTGTTTGTTGGCAATCCGATCTTCTCTACAAATCCAATATTCTCTTCCCATATAGGGTTAAACACCCCACCCACAATTTGAAATTGGTCATACATCGATGAAGCCACACGGTGCAGCACCCCTATAAGGGAATCGCCTCCACCACCTAAAATACCAAGTCTGATTTTTGCACCCATTTAAATCGTTTATTATATGTTAAGAGGCTTTATATTCTATTTTTTCATTTTTAAAAAAGACGGCAAAGAGAATGAACACTCCGGCAGCAAATCCGGCCGGGAATATCCATATGTCCTGCCAACTGTGAACACCTTCACTTACCAAATGTTTATCGGCAATTTGTCCTGCTACCCAGAATCCGATCAACATTCCTACCCCGTAGGTGGCCAGGGTAATTAATCCCTGTGCTGCACTTTTAATTTTATCTCCCGCTTTGGAATCGGTATATATCTGTCCCGATACAAAAAAGAAATCATAACAAATGCCATGTAGCGCTATTCCAATGACCAACATAAAGAACAAATCCCCGGCATTGCCGTAAGAAAATAATAAATACCTGATACCCCAGGCTAACATGCCGAACAAAAGCGTTTTCTTGAACCCATACTTCTTAAAGAAAAATGGCAACAGCAACATAAATCCAACTTCCGAAATCTGCCCTAATGAAGCCCAGGCCGTCGAATTTTCAACCTTATACTCCGTTAGAAAAAGGCTGATATTCTGATAATAGAATGCCAATGGAATACAGATCAGGATTGAGGAAATAAAGAAGACCAGGAAGTTTCTATCCTTTAATAATTTTAAGGCCTCCAGTCCTAAAATATCTGATACCGTAATTTTTTCTCCTTTGGCTACACTTGGCGGTGTTTTAGGTAAAGTAAAGCTGAATACCCCCAAAATTGCAGAGGCAATGGCTACCATGGTAAAAGTGTTCGATAACATCCCGGAAGCGATATTACTTTCAGAATCCCATTTAAAGGCAAAACTGATCATCAACCCGGCGATGATCCAACCAATGGTCCCAAATACCCGTACAAATGGAAATTGTTTTGCGGGGTCATTCATCTGATTGAAAGACACCGAATTTACCAATGCCAGGGTTGGCATATAAGCGATCATATATCCTAATACATAAGGATAAAATCCATTGAACTCTGTAGCCAGTGACATCTGATACATTAAAATTGCACCTATAATATGAAGCACGCCCAATATCTTTTCGGCATTAAAATACCGATCGGCAATGAGTCCTATGATAAAAGGGGCGATAATAGCTCCCCAGGACTGGGTGGAATAGGCCATTCCGGTTTCAGCGCCTGTAGTGCTTAAATTATTACCTAAAAATGCCCCGAGGGTCACAAACCAGCCACCCCAAATAAAGAATTCGAGGAACATCATAACGGATAGCTGAAATTGGATCTTCTTATTCATAATAATATGATTAACTTAGTTTAATTGTTTTGCTGAATTAATTAAAAGTTTTTTAGTCGCGATTATACCTTCTTTTTCGCTTAAATTATTTCCTTCATATTCAACACCAATATAACCGGTATAGCCAGCATCCTTAACGATTTGTAACATTTTTACAAAATCGATAGTGGTTTCATTGCCGTTTTCATCAAAGGCATAAGATTTGGCGCTAACGGCTTTCGCGGCAGGCATCATTAACCTGATCCCTTCATACTTATCGGGAAATTCCTCCAAACATTCTCCTCCGAAATAATTTTCAGATCGTCTTATGCACCAATTTCCAAAATCGGGTAAGGTTCCGCAATTCGGTAAATTCATCTCATTGATTACCTGCATCACCCTAACCGCATCACTGGACAACCATCCATGATTTTCCACCAATACATTGATATTCTTGGTAGCGGCATACTCCGATAATTTTGTAAGGCCATCTTTTACGGCTTCCACCCAAATATCCGGATCCATTGTGCCAAAGGTGTTCACCCTAATGGAATGACAACCCAAATAGACCGCGGCATCCACCCATTTTTTGTGGGCTTCGACAGCGTTGTTTCGTACATCCGGATCGGCAGCTGCCAGATCAGGTTCATGATCGACCATGATCAATACATTTTCAACACCGTGTTTTTCGCTTTCGCTTTTAATGCGTTCAAGAACTGCATCCAGCCCCATGGAATCCACCTGCTTATCGTAAAGTTGGTTCACATATTCTACAGCTTCAAAACCCAGGGCTTTTGCGTCTTTTGCAAAATCAAAAGGATCGGCACCCTCGTCATTCACGGCTTTATGCAAAGACCATTGTGCCAAAGATATTTTAAAGAATAGTGTTTCTTTTTGAGTTGATTTTTCCTGTCCTGCAATTTCTTCTTTTTTCTCTTTATTAGATTTACAAGAAGTAAACCCTATTATAGAGAATATTAATACTAAAATTACAAGTTTTCCGTCTAAAAAATTGTGTTTCATCTTACTTAAGTTTGATATGAATTATACGATGTGAAAATAATAAAACATACAACTAATCTTGTTTATTTTTATTCACTGAAAGAATTTAAACAGAATTACTTCAATTTAGATCAAAGCCGGAGCATATAATTCTAAACCATGAATTCTTGTTTTTAAAATTAAGCTATTACTAAATTTCTTTGGCGATATTCCAGCGGTGTGCATTTTTCATGTCTTTTAAAGACTGTGGAAAAGTATTGGCTTGTAGAAAATCCACAGCTAAAAGCAACTTCGGCAACACTGTAATTTTCGTTCTCTACGAGAATTTTCTTGGACAGCTCCAAACGCTTCATCATTAAGTATCGCATTGGGGTTAAATTAGTCAATTGCTTGCAGTGATGCGTAAATCTTGTTAAACCCACCCCGGCCGATTGGGCCATCTCCTCTATGGTCCAGGCTTCTGTAATGTTCTTTTCAAGTTCTTTTAAAAATAATTTTACACTGCGTGAGCTATCGGTTAGTTGTTCATCCAATTTAACTTCTTCTGAGTTGAGCAGATCCAATAGCAAGATCAATAAATAATTAATTAGCAGTCTTATTCTTGATGCATTGTTTCCGTTCTTATCGGTGTCCACGGCCTTCCCAATTCTATGAAAACAGTCCCGTACCAGTTTATCTGCTTTCCAATGTACTTTTTCATTATGCCTTAAAATAGTAGTCAACCGATCAAGATCGTTTGGTGCAAGCATCACCCATTCCGGCCAATTCCACTTCTGGTGCGGTCTTCTAACACCTAAATCCAAAATGACCCAATAGAACTTGCCCATTCCAATATGTGGGTCGCCTACTTTATGTGCCTCCCAGGGCCTCGTAATTGTAAGACTATTTGGCAACAATTCCATTTCCTTATTTTCCTGGGCATATGGCATTGTTCCAGATTCTAAAAAATGAATTTCTATGCCTTCGTTCCTGTGCCAGTCCAGTCCCCAATCCTGGGGTTCATCGGCGTCCCAGTACCCTACACTGTTCAATCCCAAAGTATCCTCGGTCAAGCGATCTCCCGGGTAGGTATATCGCGCCAATGCTTTAAACTTTACTTTTTTTCGTTCTATCGCATCTACTAAAGGCAAGCATGTATCTGCATGATAAACGATTCCATCAGCTTCAAATGGTTCGATTTGTTGTATATTTATCTTCACTGAAAAAAAATGAACATTAATAAATTGCAAAATAGCTAATTTGCCAATAAATAAATAATAATAATCCCAAATAAATTTCACTAATCTGATATATAAGTAAAACTAATTAATAATGGATACAGCTTACTTGAACACAACTGAAGAAGAATTTGATGCCATAGTAGTAGGTACCGGTATATCCGGAGGATGGGCTGCAAAAGAACTTTGTGAAAACGGATTAAAGACCCTGGTTTTGGAACGCGGACGAATGATCAAACACATTGAAGATTATCATACGGCATATCTCGATCCCTGGGATTTACCCAACGGGGGGCAAGCCTCCAAAGAAACGAGAGAACGAAAGCATAAACAACACCGTACGGGTTATGTTATTGATGAGGCGCGTCAACACTTTTTTGTCGATGACCTCAAACATCCCTATAATGAGGATCGGCGGTTTGACTGGATTAGAGGCTATCATGTGGGTGGCCGTTCATTAACATGGGGAAGGCATTCTTACAGATTAAGTGATATTGATTTTGGGGCAAACAAAAAAGATGGTATTGCTGTAGATTGGCCGGTAAGATATAATGATATTGCTCCCTGGTATAGTAAAGTTGAGGAATATATCGGGGTCTGTGGTGAGAAACTGGGCCTTGCTCAATTGCCTGATGGTGAGTTTTTAAAGCCTATGAATATGAATTGTGTCGAAGAGGATCTTAAGGAGAAGGTTGCAGAAAAATTAAATGGTCGGGTTGTTACTACCGGTCGAGTTGCTCATATAACAGAAGGCACAAAACCGGGAATGGGCAGAAGCACCTGCCAGTATAGAAACAGATGTATGCGTGGTTGCCCTTTTGGAGCCTATTTTAGTAGTAACTCATCTACCCTCCCAGCTGCAGAAGCAACCGGAAATATGACATTAAGACCCTTTTCAATTGTTCATGAGGTTATTTATGATGAAAAATCAGGTAAAGCAACAGGGGTTAAAGTGATTGATGCCGAAACCAAAGAAACTCATATTTATAATGCAAAAATTATTTTCTTATGCGCTTCGGCCATTGCATCAGCTTCAATTTTATTACAGTCAAAATCGGAAAGATTTCCTAATGGTTTAGGAAATGACAGTGGAGAATTGGGTCATAATATTATGGATCATCATTTTAAAGTGGGTGCTAATGCAAAAGCAGAAGGCTATGACGATAAATATTATAAAGGACGTAGACCTGGAGGAATTTACATTCCGCGATTTAGAAATTTAGGTGGCGATTCCGATTCAAAAGACTTTATAAGAGGATATGGTTATCAAGGTGGAGCGGGCAGGAATAGTCTTTCCGAATTGGTTGCAGAGCTTAAATATGGCGCGGAATTGAAAGAAGAAATATTAAAACCAGGTACCTGGAATGTTGGAATAAACGCTTTTGGAGAAACGCTTCCTGACCACAGTAACAGAATGTATCTTGACTATGATAAAAAAGATGAGTGGGGATTACCTACGGTGACATTTGATGCCGATTTTGGCGAGAATGAGTTAGCCATGCGCAAGGATATGCAGGAACAAGCTGTTAAAATGTTAGAAGCAGCTGGCTTTAAAGATGTTGTAGGCTATGATGATACCAAAGGAAGAGCAATGGGATTAGGAATTCATGAAATGGGAACGGCCCGAATGGGTCATGACCCTAAGACATCTGTTCTTAATAAGAATAACCAGGTGCATGCCTGTAAAAATGTATATGTTACCGATGGCTCATTTATGACATCAGCAGGATGCCAGAATCCATCATTAACATATATGGCATTTACCGCGAGAGCTGCTAATCATGCAGCAAAGGAATTAAAAAAATAGCGTAGGACTAATTTGTGAATTATATTGGTGTGAAAATAAATAATTTATTTTAATTCTTTAAAAAAGTTAATCTATAATGAGTAAGAACTTTTTAAACCTTATCGAAGAAGAATACGACGCTATAGTTGTAGGTACCGGAATATCCGGAGGTTGGGCGGCTAAAGAACTTTGTGAGAACGGATTAAAAACCCTTGTGTTAGAACGGGGAAGAATGATTAAACATATTGAAGATTACACAACAGCCCACTTAGATCCCTGGGATTTACCAAACGGAGGAAATCCTTCAAGAGAAACACGTGAAAGAAAACCTAAACAACATCGTACCGGTTTTGTTACGAATGAAGCGTTCCAACATTTTTTTGTAGATGATTTAAAACATCCTTATAATGAAGATCGTCCTTTTGGTTGGATTAGAGGATACCATGTCGGCGGTCGTTCTTTAACGTGGGGCAGACACAGTTATAGATTAAGTGATATTGATTTTGAAGCGAATAAAAAAGAAGGTATTGCAGTAGATTGGCCCGTAAGATATAAGGATATTGAAACCTGGTATAGTTATGTTGAAGAGTATATTGGAGTATGTGGTGAGAATTTAGGATTAGAACAACTACCTGATCAGAAATTATTAAAACCAATGAACTTGAACTGCGTTGAAGAACATTTTAAAAACAAAGTTGGCGAAAATCTTGATGATAGAATTGTTACTTCAGGAAGGGTTGCACATATCACCGAAGGAACAAAACCAGGATTAGGAAGAAGCACCTGTCAATATCGGGACAGATGTATGCGAGGTTGTCCATTCGGAGCTTATTTTAGTAGTAACTCATCTACTCTTCCAGCTGCTGAAGCAACAGGAAAAATGACATTGAGACCTAATTCTGTTGTTCATGAAGTTGTATATGATGAAAAACTGGGTAAAGCGGTTGGCGTAAAAGTTATTGATGCTGAAACCAAGGAGGTTTTTGAGTTTAAAGCCAACGTAATTTTCTTATGTGCTTCTGCCATTGCTTCCTCCTCAATTTTATTACAATCGAAATCCAAAAGATTCCCAAATGGGTTGGGTAACGACAGTGGTGAACTTGGTCACAACTTAATGGATCATCACTTTATGGTAGGAGCATCGGGAACAGCGGTAGGTTTTGATGATAAATATGAAAAAGGGCGACGTCCCAGTGGAGTATACATTCCAAGATTTAGAAACCTTGGAGGTGAAACAGATAAAAAAGAATTCATAAGAGGCTATGGCTATGAAGGAGGAGCAGGAAGAGGCAGCATGTCCGAAATTGTTAGTGAACTTAAATATGGAAAAGATCTTAAAGAAGCAATTTTAAAACCCGGTGAATGGCGCATTGGAATTACAGCCTTTGGAGAAACGCTCCCTGATCATAAAAATCGTATCTATTTAGATTACAATAAGAAAGACGAGTGGGGATTGCCAACAGTGACATTCGATGCCGATTTTGGGGAAAACGAATTAGAAATGCGTAAGGATATGCAAGAACAAGCTGTTAAAATGTTAGAAACGGCTGGATTTAAAAATATCCAACCGTATGATGACATTGGAGGTATGGGATTAGGCATCCATGAAATGGGAACCGCCCGTATGGGAAGAGACCCGAAATCCTCTGTTCTTAATAAAAATAATCAAATACATGCCTGTAAAAATGTATATGTAACCGATGGTTCCTTTATGACATCCTCTGCATGTCAAAATCCATCGCTTTCATACATGGCCTTTACTGCGAGAGCTGCTAATCATGCCGCACAAGAAATAAATAAATCGAAACTTTAAAATATCACATCATGAAAAGAAGAGAAGCATTAAAAAATATAGGTTTGGGGACCGGGTTCGTTTTAGCGACCCCTTCCTTATTTAGTTTATTACAAAGTTGTACAAGTGATGTCGCAACCTGGAGTCCAGTTTTTTGGACAGAAGAACAAGGGATAGTTTTAAAAAGTCTCGTTGATATCATTTTACCGAAAACAGATACGCCTTCAGCTACCGAAGTTAATGTTCCGGAATTTATCGATAAATATACTAATGAAGTTTTAAATGATGAAGATCAGGTACTTGTTAAAAATGCATTTGATAAGTTGGTAACGCTCATTAAAACAGACTATAATGAAGACCTCACAAAAGTAACTGAAGATAATTACAAAAATCTTTTAGATACACATATGAAACTTGCTAAAGAAGAAACAGTTTCCGAAGACCTAAATAAAATGACTGTATCTCAACTTTTGAATGCTATTAAAGGTCAAACTATTTACGCCTATAGAATTTCTGAAACTGTTGGAGAAACTATTTTAGCCTACGACCCTATTCCAGGAGCAAGTTATTGTGGGGATTTACAGGAGCTAACAGGAGGAAAAGCCTGGTCCTTATAATAAAACAACATGGATAGACGACGTTTTGTACATCAGAGTTTATTAACTACTGTAGCAATCTCAGCGGTACCACTTATTAGCGTTGCTAACGATAACAAAACTTTAAATCGATCTAAATTCAAACTAAAATTTGCGCCTCACGATGGTATGTTCAAGTATCATGCCGGCCCGGACATTATAGATCAGATACAATTTATGGCGGATCAGGGATTTACAGCATTTGAGGATAATGAAATGCGAAATCGCCCACTAAAAACTCAGGAAGCTATTGCCAATATTTTACAGGATAACGCCATGGAAATGGGCGTTTTTGTAGCACACAAAATATATTGGAAAGAGGCTAACCTGGCCTCGGGAAATAAGGAGTACAGAGATGAATTCCTTAAAGACATTCAGAATTCAATTGAAGTTGCTAAACGTGTCAATGCCAGGTGGATCACGATTGTTCCAGGCCATGTGGATTTAAGACAAGATAATGATTATCAGACCTCAAATGTCATTGAAACCCTTAAAAGAGCTGCGGATATTCTAGCCCCTCATGGCTTAATAATGGTATTAGAACCTCTGAATTTCAGAAATCATCCGGGAATGTTCCTGACAGAATCTCCTCAAGCCTATCAAATATGCAAAGCTGTAAATTCGCCTTCGTGTAAGATCCTTTTCGATATTTACCATCAGCAAATTCAGGAAGGGAATTTGATTCCGAATATAGAATCCTGCTGGGATGAAATAGCATATTTCCAAATTGGTGACAATCCCGGGCGCAATGAGCCCACTACCGGTGAGATCAATTACACCAACATATTCAAATACATCCATAACAAAGGATATACCGGTATCCTTGGCATGGAACATGGCAATTCCATGGATGGCAAGGCGGGAGAAATTGCTGTCATTGAAGCCTATAAAAAATCTGAAGACTTTTAATACCTTTATTTTATGAAAAAGCATCCTAAAACGAGCCGAAGAACTTTTATTAAAAAGACAGCCTTAACGGCTGTGGGAATTTCAATTATCCCGAGGCATGTTCTGGGCAGGGGGTATATCGCACCGAGCGATCAACTGAATATCGCCGTTATTGGCGGTGGCGGAAAAGGATATCCCGATGCGGTTCATGTATGGAATAACGGGGCTTCAAATATTGCCGCCATTTGTGATGTGGACTGGAACAGGGCTTCCAGAGCCTTCGAAAAATTCCCTAAAGCCAAAAAATATAAGGACTATAGAAAAGTACTGGACGAGATGATGGATATTGATGCCATTACGGTTTCAACTCCCGATCATACACATGCCGTAATTGCTATGGCCGCTATGAAAATGGGAAAACACGTCTATGTTCAAAAGCCTTTAACACATAATATATATGAGGCCAGGATGCTAACCCAGGCTGCTAATGACTATAAACTCGTGACCCAAATGGGTAATCAGGGGGCATCGGGTAAAGGTGTAAAACAGATGATCGAATGGTTTGACGCGGGAATGATCGGCGCGGTTGATACAGTTCACGTCTGGACGAACAGGCCGGTTTGGCCACAGGGCATCGCTACGCCCACCGATAAACCTCAAATACTGGACGGCCTGGATTGGGACAATTTTATCGGTCCTGCAAAAATGGTCGATTATCACCCGCTGTATCACCCGTTCAAATGGCGCGGCTGGTGGAATTTCGGAACCGGTGCTTTGGGCGATATGGGATGTCATCTCATTGATCCCCCGTTCCGGGTATTGGGACTTGGTTATCCCACCGAGGTTGAAAGTAGTGTAGGCGCCGTCTTTAAAGATGATTGGGTTCCTGAGTATTTCCCGGAGTCCTGCCCGACAACCTCACGGACACAATTGAAGTTTCCCGCCTCGGCAAAGAATTCAAAAGAACTGACAATGACCTGGACGGACGGCGGCTTACGTCCCTTCCATCCAGACCTAATTCCTGCCGATCATCCAATTGGAGATAACGATAGTGCCAATGGGGTCATCATGATAGGAGAAAAAGGAATAATGACCTGTGGTACTTATGCCCGTGATCCTAAAATTTATTTCAATAATGGTGATGTCCTGATTCCGGAAATAATAGAGGACGAAAATGCGCTTCCCGAAAATGGCCACCAGGCCGCATGGGTTGAAGCCTGTAAAGAAGGATTTGGTAAAGAAAAACACAAAGCATTGACCTCTTCGTTCGATTTTGCCGGTCCGTTAACCGAGGCCATCTTAATGGGGAACCTGGCGATACGCAGTTACAATCTGAGAGAAAAGAACGGGGATCGATTTGAATATCCCGGCCGTAAAAGATTACTTTGGGATGGACAGAACATGAAAATTACCAATTTCGAA
>PVMK01181639.1_pt1 | contig 35929 bp, 33 predicted proteins | sample 1853481 | NCBI WGS metagenome assembly PVMK01 (sample SAMN08533507, study PRJNA380276) | Marine sediment metagenome, whole genome shotgun sequencing project. | reverse complement strand
GGCACAACCTCCTCTGAGTATACTGATCCCTCTCAGGCCCTGCCGCGCTTCACCGTGACTGTATCCATCGATGATATTCGCCGCGCTCACGAGCTCATCCTGCCGAGCATCGTGCGCACTCCGTTCGAGCTGTCTGAAACGGTGTCGGCACTGACTGGCCTGCAGCTGTACCTGAAGTTCGAGAATCAACAGTTCACAGCGTCGTTTAAGGAACGGGGAGCTCTCAATCGCTTGCTGGACCTGACCCGAGCGCAACGCGCGCGAGGCGTGATCGCCATGTCCGCCGGCAATCATGCGCAAGCGCTCGCCTATCATGGAAGGCGGCTAGGGATACCGACGACCATCGTCATGCCGCGCACCACACCCAATTCCAAGGTGGAGCAGACCCGTGCACACGGTGCCGAAGTGATTTTGCATGGGAGCCAGTTCGACGAGACGCGGGCCTTCACGCGAGAGCTGGCACGCCAACGGGATCTGATCCTGGTTCACCCCTATGACGACCCAGCGGTGATTGCGGGTCAGGGCACGCTGGCGCTGGAGATGCTGGACACCGGGTATCGAATCGACACCCTCCTGGTGCCCATCGGTGGTGGCGGCCTGATCTCCGGTGTGGCAGTTGCGGCCAAGGCGCTGCTTCCCAGCATCCAGGTCGTCGGCGTGCAGAGCGAGCGTTACCCAGCGGCGCACCATGCTTTTCATGGCCTCGATCTGAGCGATGTTCCAGATCGTGACACGGTTGCTGACGGCATCGCAGTCAAGTCACCCGGCATCCTCACCATGGATCTGATTCGACGGTACGTCGACGACATCGTCCTCGTGAGCGAAGACGACATCGAGCAGGCGATCTTCATGCTCGCTGAAATCGAGAAGACCGTCGTGGAAGGTGCCGGCGCGGCAGGTGTCGCAGCGGCGGTGAGGCACAAGGATCGGTATCACGGCCAAAACGTCGGAACCATCCTCTGCGGCGGCAACATCGACATGATGACGCTGTCCTCAGTCCTGCAGCGCGGCATGGTGCGCAGCCACCGGCTGGTGAGGCTCGAGGTCGAGGTGCCGGACATACCAGGCGCCCTCGGCCAAGTCACCCAGCTGATCGGCGAGCTACACAGCAACATCATGGAGATCAGCCACCAGCGTGCCTTCGGCGCTTCCTCAGCGCGCGCGGCGATCGTGGACATGGTGCTGCAGCTTCGCGGCGAAGAGCAGGCAGAGGAAGTATTGAACGCCTTGTCGGCCCGGGGTTTCGACGCCCGTTTGGTCGACTGAGCACTGGTCCGCGTCGTCGCGCTTCAAACCATCTACGCTATCTTAGACAGCATCGCTTGCAGCTGGCGTCTCCCACCCCCATCGCCTCCGCCGTAACCTTCGCGGCCTGCTGCTCGCTCAAACGCTCGGAGATGACGCTCCTGAAAAGCGGCTTGGAGGCGACGGAACGTCTCTTGAATGTCGGGATATTCGCGAACGGTTTCGATCAGCTGTCGTACTTCTTGGCGTTTGGAATCAACTGGTCTAACGAGACAAAAGGGAAGCACACCTTTTTCGTTGTCATCCGATTGGTTTGCTTGTCTACTCGGGCGTCGTGTCGCTCAAGGTGAATTGCTGTCTGCTTCTGGTGGTGGTCCTTCTGGGGTGCGACACCGTGAAGTTTGCCGCCAATGCATCCACGGAGCTCTTCACCCGCGCTCAGCCGGCGATCGAGCAGTACTGGGATTACGAAACCGCAGGAAAAGCGGTCCCAGCTGGAATTCTTCAGTTCGAAGGCATCCTTCGCATCGTGCCCGACAACGAGCAGATCCTCATGTTCACCATCGGGTCGTACCTCGGCTACGGCATCGGCTGGATCGAGGACCGACTAGAAGAAGCCGATGCCGTGGATGACTTCGAGGAGGTCCTCCATCTGCGTGGCCGGGCGCGCCTCATGTACACGAGGGCGTGGGAGCTGGCCAAGCACATGCTTCGGGTTAGGGCGGACGGATTTGATGACGCGGTTGCGGGCGGCATCGACACACTTTCGGCGTGGCTGGAGAAGAACTTCGGCGAGCAACAAGACGCGGAACCGCTGCTTTTCGCGGCGCAGGCTTGGGCCGCCCACATCATTCTCAGCATGCACGATATCGACATTGTCGCCGATTTTCCACTGGCTAAGGTGATTCTGGAGCGTTCCGTCGAGTTGGACCCGAGCTTCTACTTCATGCAAGGGAAGATGTTATTGGCCGTCGTCGCGTCGCAGCAATTTCCACCAGAGATGGAGAAGTCGAAGGCGCTGTTCGACGAGGTTCTCACCGGGACCGACCGGCGATCGCTGATCGTGCAGGTCAGCATGGCTCGTTACTATGCGGTGGCCATCGGTGACTACGTGCTATTCAAAAACCTTTTGCATGAAGTCATCGCCGCCGGGGATGTTCTTCCTGAAGCGCGGTTGCAAAACGTCATCGCTCGGAGGCGTGCGCAGCGTTATCTTCGCCTAGCCCATTTGTTCTTTAGTGAAGTGGAGGGTTAGCGTGACGAGTCTGTCTTGCGCACGGCACCAGTTACGCACGATTCGCAGCTCGATATTCGCAATTTGTTTTCTCTCTTTGGCTGTTTTCTTGCCTGGCTCGGCGCCAGGGCCGGCGCTTGCCGAAGACATCACGACGATCCGGCTTGCAACGCTCCTCCCGCCCGGTTCGCCGTACAACGACTTGCTGCGCGCGTGGAATCGAAGCGTGAAAAAGGGCACCGACAATAAAGTCCAGATCCGTTTTTACACGGGTGGCAGCCAGGGAGACGAACGGGATTTCGTCCGCAAGATGCGCGTGGGGCAGATGGACGCCGCCGTGCTCTCAACGACGGGTCTGGGGATTCTGGTTCGACCTACATTGGTTTTGGCAGTGCCTGGGCTCATGAAGAACTACGATCAACTCGATCGGGTTCGTGAAGCATTGGATGGTCGTTTCACGGCATTGTTCGAAGCTAGCGGTTTTCGACTGCTTGCCTGGGCCGACGCTGGGAAAATCCGAATCCTTTCGGCGCACGAGTTCGCCGCGCCCTCCGACCTCAAGGCTCTTCGACCATGGGCTTGGAAAGACGAACCAATTTTCGCTCATTTTCTGAAGGTGATTGGTGCAAATCCCGTGCGTCTCGGACTCAACGAGGTCTACGCAGGCCTTCAAACCCGCATGATCGATACGGTGCCCGTTTCGGCTGTGGCCGCGATAGCACTCCAATGGTTTACCAAGCTCAAATACATGGCCAAACAGAATTTCGGCATCATCGTTGGAGCGATAGTGATCAAGAAAGAGAAGTACGACGCGCTAGCGCCAGAGCATCGGCAGGTCCTTCGAGATTCAGCCGTTAAGATGACGCGGGCGTTTCAACCGATGGTTCGACGCGATGACGACCGCGCCTATGGTTCGCTTCTGAAGAGAGGGTTCATCGAAGTTGATCTCACCGCGCACCAAGCAGCTTGGGATGCCGCGGCGGCTACCACGCGAACCCAGTTGGTCGGCCGGGTATACAGTAAGAGCCTGCTAAAAGCGGTGGAGACGGCCGCCGCAGGTGCTGAGTAGCTCTAGGCGGCGGTTGATCTCCGTCGTCCTCGACTGGGACTACGAGCTCGACAGCTATGCCGTCCCGGCAGCCTGTTTAGCAGCCTGTACAAATGGCGCAGGTGAACCGACATCTTCAGCCATCTGTGCCGCGAGCCACTGCTCACTGCCTGCCTCCAACATAGCCGCTCGTTGGGCCTCGAGAACTTCTCGACAATAGGGGATCATTCCCTGAAAGTGCGTGTAGAGCACGGCGAGCGTAGCCAGCGCCTCGATGCCTTTGCTGTTGTTGAAGAGCACCTTTGTGAAGGCCTTCCAGAACGGACCACGCATGGAGGGATTCTTGGTGGCATGCCAACACAACCGAACAAACGTTCGCATATTCCGCGCGAAGATCCTCCATCCGGGAATCAGGTTTGGCACGGTGTCGAGTCGACAAGCGACGTCGGCGCATCGCGCAAAGTAATTGGCAGGTTGTAGGAGTACTCCATGATCTCGAGCAGGTCGGACACCAGCGTGGCTGGGTCCCGCTGCGGGACGAACTGGACGCCTGCTGAGATCTGGTCGCGGGCAATGTCGCCATTGGCGGTCTTCGGCAGGTCCACTCGGGCCGCTGGAAACAAGCGGCCTTCGCGCTCGAGACGTTTGGACATCCCGGTTCCAGGCAGCGGGTAGATGATCGATGCCATGACCCACGGAATGGACGTCTCTGCGATGCAGGCGAGCACCTGCTCTTTGATGTCGTCGGGCTCACCGTCCATGCCCAGCAAGAAACCAGAGTGCACGGTTGCACCAGCGATCCTGTAGATACGGTCGACCGCCTCCGCGATGGAGAAACCGGTATTCTGGGCCTTCGATGCCGTGATCAGGGCCTCCTCGGACGGCGTCTCGATGCCCACGAGGAAGTACTTGAAGCGCGCCTCGCGTAGCAGCTTCAGCAGCTCCTCGTCTTTGGCGATGTTGAGCGTCGTGCTTGTCGAGAACGTGAACGGCTACTTGTGATCCTTCTGCCACAGCGACAGCGCTCGAAGCATCACCTTGGCCTTCTTCATGTTGCCAGCAAAGTTGTCATCGAAGAAGTCGAGCTGACCACGGTATCCAGTGGCATATACGACGTCGAGCTCTCCCAAGAGCTGCTCGGGCCGCTTGCATCGATACCCATCGAAGATGTCGATCACATTGCAGAACTCACAAGTGTACGGACACCCGCGCGAGTATTGAAGCGCCAGATAGAGGTAGTCGCTATGCCTGATGAGGTCGAAGCGAGGGGGTGGCGCGTCGTCGATATCGGCCATGCCATCGGCTGCGATGACCAGGCCATCTGGGCGATCTCCGTTTTCCAGAAGAGCCACGAGCTCGGGCACTGTTTTCTCCGCTTCGCCTACACAGAGAATGTGGGCTCCGCCTTCGGCATAGGGTGTGGCATTGACCGTCACATCCGCGCCCCCGAGCACTACGATCTTGCCCAAGTCCTTGGCCCGTGTAATCAGCTCCAGCGCCCGACGTCGGCTGACGATCTTGCTGCCCATCAAGACCACGTCAGCCCACTCGAGATCCTGGTCGGTGGTCAACTCCACATTCTCGTCGACCAACCTGAGCTCCCACATCTCGGGGAGCATCGCTGCAACCGTCAGGAGCCCCAAGGGCGGCGTCATGTAGCGGGTTCCGGTGATCTCGCAGACGTTCTCGAAATTCCAGAAAGAGAAGCTCTCGAATTTCGGCCAGATGAGCAGTGCATTCATGGCGTCCTGTTGTTGCGGGCACGTATAGCGGCCCTGGCTGGGCGGATACTAGCCTCAAGAGGCCTATGTGTCCGCGAGAGAGTGGACCAGTCGTTTTATTGGTGCACTGGCTCGACCCTTTTTCAGGAGCGCGGTGTCTCCGTGCGTGACCATGCGAAAAATGCAGGGAAAACTGTAGGCCATGCGGCCGACTCGGATTCGATACGCGCGAGAACCGTCCCCATGGTCGCATGGGGTCTGCTTGGCCTGGGGAGCAGTCTGCCCTATGACGGCGCGGCCACTCTTAGGCTCAGGGACCCACGATGAACGAAGCAGCAGATTTTCCGACTGGCGCGGCTCTTGACGGGCAGTTGGCGTCCCGGCACAGCGAGCGAGGGCGCACGCATGGCATGCCCTTCATCTTCTGGCTCATGGAGCGGAATGTCCTGGTGCTGCTGAGTGTACCCACTGCAGCGGCGCTGCTGGCAGGCGTCTTGAGCGGCATGAACTGGCTGATCGCGGTGCTCACCTGGATCGCCGTCCCTCTGTTCTTGATGGTGCTGCCGCTGCTGTTCCTGATCTATCGCTCGCGCACTCACGACGTCGGAGCGGTGGACTGGCACGGCGCTATCAGCTGGCGTGACGACAAGGACGCCAAGGCTTGGGAGGGCGAGAAGATCCCCATGGAGATCTTGTATGAGGCCTACATGGCCGAGAAGCTGGACTTCGTCGGGGATGTTTACGAGACGATGTTGCGTCGCAACCAGCTGTTTCGCTTCTGCTTCACCTGGGGCGACGTGAAGTTCTACTTCCGCGAGTTTCTAAAACAGAATGTCACCCACAGCGTGAAGTCCGACGAGGGCGACATCGCTCACGTGTACAACCGCGGTAACGATTTCTACAACTGGTTCTTGGGTGACACGATGGTCTTCACCAGCGGCGTCTTTCAGGATCCAGAGGAGAGCCTCGAAGCGGCTCAGGAGCGCAAGCTGGAAACGGTGTGCCAATACGTGCACATGAAGCCCGGCGATCGGCACTTGGACATCGGTTGCGGCTGGGGCCCCTTGATCACCCACGCTGCACAGCACCACGGTGCCTACAGCACAGGCATAACGCTCGCCCAAGAGCAGGCTGATTGGGCTATTGAGCGAGCCGCGCGCGCCGGGGTGTCCGACCGGGTCGAGGTGATTGTCGATGACTACCGCAACCTGCCTGCAAGGAAATACGACAAGATCACCTGTCTCGAAATGGCGGAGCACGTTGGTATCAAGAACTTTCAGACGTTCCTGCTGCAGGTGCGCAGCATGCTGAAGGACGACGGCATCTTCTACCTGCAGATTGCCGGTTTGCGTCGCTCCTGGCAGTTCGAAGATCTGGTTTGGGGGCTATTCATGGCCAAGTATATTTTTCCCGGAGCTGATGCCAGCTGTCCTCTGAGTTTCGTCGTGTCCCAGTTGGAACGTTCGGGTTTTGAGGTCCACCGGGTGGAGAATACCGGGGTTCATTACTCGGTCACGATCTTCAAGTGGTACGAGAACTGGAAGCGCAACGAGACCGCCATCGTCGCCAAGTACGGCCAACGCTGGTTCCGCATGTGGATGATGTTCCTCGCCTGGTCGGTCATGATCGCCGGACAGGGCAGCTCGACTGTGTTCATGATCACGCTCACCAAGAACATCAAGAACGACAAGTCGACGGTCAGCACCGAGGAAGCCGAGAGCGTAGCGTTCAGTCGTCGCGAGCGATGGATTGGCTTCAAGCCGATCGCAACGCAGCAGTGAATCGCACTGGGGTTGTGTAGACTACTTACACGTCGTGAAACGACTCGAGTCGTTTCTCGTAGCCGTCCAGGCGAACCAGGTACGACTGGGCGAGTTGTTTGGGAGGTTGTACGACTGGTAGCCGTCCTTTCGATGCACGGGCGTCGTGATCGTGGCGAGGTTCGCTGAGACGGTGACAGAGTGATCGGAATTGGGGGGGCCGTGGATCAATGGCTGTACCCACACGTCAAACTGGGGGTTGTCTCCGGGCTCGAGGCCTCCCCACTTGCATGCGAGCCTTCCATCACAGTGGATGTTGCCTGCCACGTGCATCTTCTTGAGGCAGCCTCTACCCTTGCTCTTGTCTGACGAGGTATACGCTCGGCGGTCCTTCGACCAGTAGCTCGGCGCAGCCTTGCATTTCCCCCACTCGATCGTTCCGTCTTCTCTACGGAGGGTTCCAGTCGCGACAGGATGCTTGTTACCGGTGTATCCGCACGTTGTCGGAAAGCCTTTGTCTGAAACACGCCGCCACGTTGGCTCGTCGACTCCGTTGCAGTCCGGTGCGAAGTGGTGGACCGCGGTTGTCACGGTTATCAAACTGTCGATCGTGAAACTCTCGTACATCGCGTAGTGGAGAATCCTCACCTTTCCATCGACAACACGGCCCTCCTCGTCCTGCGGGTACTCGACGACCAGTGACCCTTTCACACCCTTCACCGTCTTGTCCCCCTTTCCCAAGTCGGTGTCAGAAACCTCGAGAGTAGCGTTGAGACGGTACATGATCGTGCACCGAGCCGAGGCGGACGCTGGCTGCGCGACGCATGTGGCCAGCATGAAGCCGGCGAAAAAAGGGGAGGGAGGACTCATGGCGTGCGCGGATGATTGCACAGAAACCGGTCCTCAATGTTCCTTTGTCAATCTTTTTGAACCTTCGCCATTGCTTCGTAGAGCGCGCGTCGGTGGCGCGGCGAACGGAGCTGACGTGATGATGGACTACGCACGCCGCTACCCAAAGATAGCGCCAAAGCTCATGAAACTCTGCGGAGCCCATACTGACGGGACCGACGCGGACTATCGAGAGGTTGCCGAAAAGCGGCTCCGCTTCGTCCGACTCGAGTCACAAGCGATCTAGGAAATTCGCGAGAGAAGCCAAGTGCTTGTGTCTGCCGGGGCTCAGCCGCCGATGTAGCGGGTCACCAGCGCGACGATCTCATCGGTGACTGCATCGTCTTGCAGTTGCGTCGGGTCGGTACGCGCGAGGCCGAACAGGATGCCGTGGAGCGCGTAGATGATCAGCGGCGCGGCAACGTCGGGGTTGCGGATCGCCGATTCGTGGCGATGGGACTGTAGGTAGTCCCGGGTGCGCTTGGCAAATCGGTGCTCGATCTCCGTAATGCGTTGGAGGCGGCCGACGCGCGGAATCTGCTCGACGAGCAGACGGTGGAGATCCCCATCGACCGCCTGGGCCGAGAGCACAGCGGTCACCAGTGCGCGGGCGGCGTGGCGTGGCGGGAACTCCTCGATGTGATCGAACGCTTGATCCAAGTGGGCGGTGACGCGGTCGACGTGGCGCTCGACCAGCGCGGCGACCAATGCTTCCTTGCCGGGGAAGTACTGGTAGAGCGAGCCAATGCTCACGCCAGCGACGCGCGCGATGCGGTTGGTGCTGGCGCGCTCGTAGCCAACCTCGACCAGAACGTGAGCAGTCGCCTCTAGGATCGCATCGACGGTGGCGCGCGATCGCTCCTGTTTTGGGTCTTTTCGTGGGGTTGTGCGGACTCTGCGCGTCATCGTAGTCCTCAGAAAATGCGAGTCGACAGAATATGAGCAAGTGCTCATATTATTGCACACGATGAATCACACGACCACCGCACAGCCACTGGGCGTAACCATTCACCACGACGACACGGCCGGGTGGCGGAATGCCCGGTATCCGGGCGGACGGACGATCGAAGGGAAAACGTAAGATGACCACATTTCAAGCAGCAACCGTAGTCAGTGTCGTGCGGGGACAGATAAGCGCTCCGCCACAGACCGTATTCCCGCTCTGTTGTCCAGTCGAAGAGTACAAGTGGATCCCGGGCTGGAAATGCCACCTGGTGCACTGCCCCAACGACAAGGTAGAGTTCGGGACGGTTTTTCGGGAAATCTTTTCTGCGCCATTCCTGCTAGGCAGAGCCTCGGGAGAGACGACCTGGACAGCGGTCCTCCACGAGCCAGAGAACTATCGGGTGCATTTCAAGCTGGAGAATGCGCACTCGTCGTCGCTGTACAAGATCGAGCTGGAGGACGACGGGAGTGGGGGAACGAGCTCGATATTGGAGTTCACATATCGCGCGCTCGATGACGCTGGGAACACCCTCGCGGAGAACGCTCTACAAGAGAAGATCGAACGCATGCTCGATTTGATCGGACTGATGTTGAAAACCTATTGCGAAACGGGAAGGATGATTTCATTTCTCGAACTGCAAAAGGCGGTTTCGGCTGTGCGTGGGCTTTCTCTAGCTCAAAAGCTCCGCATGGCAATGAACCGTTTGATGATGCTGCACATGAAAGATCAGGACCGTGCACGGTTCATGCGTCGGTTCAAAAGCGGGTGAGAGTGGAGTGTGGCTATCCAACGTTTCCGCACAACATATCTTGGAACTCAATGGTCCCCCACTGCACGGAATACATGGCTCCAACGATGCCTACCTGGCCCTCCGTAATCATTGCGTCAAGCACCTGGCTTCTTTCTCGCACTTCCTGGACTACGTGCTCCACGTTCTTCTCGGCAACCCGCTGAACGAGCTCGTCGCGTGGCAAGTCACCGCTCTTCTGTGCGATCTCGATTGAGGGTCGGATCTTATGGAGCAGCCCTGTGAGTTTCCCCAATTTCACGCCGTCAATCGCTCCCTTCACCGCGCCACAGGCGGAGTGTCCCAAGACCACGATCAGCTTTGAGCCTGCTAGCTTGCAAGCAAACTCCATCGAACCCAGGATGTCGTCGCTCAAAACGTTCCCAGCGACGCGAACACTGAAGATATCGCCCAGTCCCTGATCGAAGATCAGCTCGGCCGACGTACGAGAGTCGATACAACTGAGGATGACGGCAAACGGATACTGTCCGTCAGCTGTGGTGTTCACCTGCTCTAAGAGATTGCGGTTAACCTTCAGATTGGCTTGGAAGCGATCGTTCCCCTCCCTCAACAGTTCGAGGGCTCTCGGGGGTGTTAACGCGGCTTGTATCTCTTTCGTCTGGGTTCTCATGCGGCCTCTCTCGTCTAAGAGTTGATGGGGACGTAACGGCGACCTTCATGCCCGTCGGTCTCTTCACATGTGGGCGATGGTCAAGACCATTGACGACGACGTCTATGTTCTTCGCCTCCGCTCCGATGACGAAGTTATCTATGAGCTCGACTACATCTGGGTGAACGAAGACTGATTCTGAAGCGTCGATCTCAACCGACGAGTCATCCGGGATGGAGTCCAAGGTTTTCAGCACGCTTGCCTTGTTTAGGAACGTGACCTGCTGTGCCAGAGTGATTTGGACCCGTTCTCCACGCTCCTGCGGCACGTTGCTAATCTCAAATGGAAGCCGGAAATTCTCGAAGAGAATGACAAGAACTGCCACGACCATCCCAAGGCCGATCCCGACCAAGAGGTCCGTGAACACGATCCCGCCGATCGTGACTATGAACGGAACAAATTGGTCCGGACCTTGGCGGAGCATCTTTCTGAAGACCGAAGGCTTGGCGAGCTTGAAGCCGACGACGAAGAGAATCGCCGCCAGCGTTGCGAGTGGGATCAAGTTCATGATGGTCGGCAGCGCGATGACACTGACTGCCAGGAGCAGGCCGTGGATAACTGTAGAAGCATTGCTTCGTGCGCCAGATTGAATGTTCGCCGAGCTGCGAACGATAACCTGCGTGACTGGGAGACCGCCGAGAAATCCAGAGATGATGTTGCCCACGCCTTGTGCTTTCAGTTCGCGGTTCGTAGGCGTCACCCTCTTTAGCGGGTCCAACTTGTCAGCGGCCTCGGCACTGAGCAGCGTCTCCAGGCTGGCAACTATCGCGAGCACGACGGCGGTTTTGTAAACGTTGATATTCCTCAGCGCAGAAAAGTCCGGGAACGTAAGAAAGCCCACTAGACCGCTCAGACTCTCGGCTTCCGGGATGCTGACGACCTGCTCCGGGGTCAGCGCGAAACCGAGCTTCGAACGAAAGAATAGATTCAGGAGTGCGCCAGTCGCGACGGCGACCAGAGGTCCTGGGATCAGGGTGAAGAGCTTGCGTGTCTTGAACGCTCGTGACTCCCAGAGAAGAAGAATGGCGAGCGAAACGGACGCGATGATCAATGGCCCGAGGCTGATGGAATCCAGTACGAGCAGGAGCTCGGAGAACGTATTCTCACCATCCGGTTGCCAAAACGAGAGCTCTCCGACGGGGTCCGCGTCGTAGCCGAACGCGTGGGGGATCTGCTTCAAGAAGATGATGACCCCGATCCCCGCGAGCATTCCCGAGATCACGGAGGACGGAAAATAGTATGCGACGGTACCGGCTCTGATGAAGCCAAGGGCGATCTGAATCAGTCCCGCGAGGATGACCGCCACGAGGAAGATGTTGAATGCGCCGAGGTCCTGGATCGCGGTCAGGACGATGACGGCGAGCCCTGCGGCTGGGCCCGAGACTCCCAGCGGCGACCCACTGAGACTTCCGACGACGATCCCGCCGACGATCCCAGCGATGAGCCCGGAGATGAGGGGCGCGCCGGAGGCCAACGCGATTCCGAGGCACAAGGGGAGCGCAACCAGAAAGACCACCAGCGAAGCCGGAAGGTCGGACTGTAGGGTTCCGAAGAAGCGTGGGGGACGCTTCATGGGTTCACCGACAACATCGCCAGCCGCGTACTTAGCCCTCGGCCATTATTCTGTCTATTCGATAGATTGCGGCATATTATCAGATATACTCGAACGAATAGAGAACGATGGAGAACCGGGATGGAGAGCTTCAATTACCACCACCTGCGGCTGTTCTGGGCCGTCGCGCACGAAGGCAACCTCACCCGCGCCGCCGGGAAGTTGCACCTTGCACCTCAGACCGTCAGCACGCAGATTCGCGACTTCGAGACAGCCATCGGGGAAAAGCTATTCCGCCGCGCCGGTCGACGCATGCTCCTGACCGATGTCGGTCACGTTGCCATGCGCTACGCCGACGAGATCTTCTCGCTCGGCCAGGAATTCCGGGAGGCCCTTCGTGGACAGCCGACGGGTCGCCCGTTGCGGCTCGTGGTGGGGGTGGCCGACGTCCTGCCAAAGCTCGTCGCCCACCGACTCATCGAGCCGGCGCTCCTATTGGAGGAGCCGGTCCGCATCGTCTGCCGCGAGGGAACGCCGGAGAAGCTGCTCGCCGATCTCGCCGTCCACGGCCTCGATGTCGTGCTGTCAGATGCCCCGATCCCACCCGGCATGAATGTGCGGGCCTACAACCATCAGCTCGGAAGGTGCGGTGTCACCTTCATGGCACAACCTGATCTGGCGAGTCGCCTGCGCAAGGGATTCCCGAGGTCGCTCGAGGGGGCACCGGTACTCCTACCGAACGAGGATACCGTTCTCCGACGTGAGCTCGATGAATGGTTCGACGCGCGAGCAGTCCGGCCGGTGATCGCGGGGGAGTTCGAGGACGGCGCCCTGCTCAAAGTCTTCGGTCAGGCGGGCGCGGGCTTCTTCGCGGTGCCTACGGTGATCGAAGACGAGGTCGCACGGCAGTACCAGGTCCGACCGATTGGGGCGACAGATGACGTTAGCGAGCGTTTCTACGCGATTTCCGTCGAGCGTCGCGTTCGGCACCCGGCTGTGATGGCGATCTGCGATGCGGCCCGCTCGGAGCTGTTCACGTAACGTGAACCGATCCCACCGAGGCAGGGTGTGTAGACGTCGCCCCACTTGTGCTGCTTCGTTCTCGTTGGCTAGCGCGTCGTTGCTGGTCTCGCGGTACACGCCTTCGACGCCAGATTGACCTTGAAAGGGGTTGAGCTGAGGCTGGCCGTTGGTCATGGTTGGGCTCACCGCGAGATGGAACACCGACCTCCCGATGCTCGTTCGCCGATCAACCTACGCTCGCGGCTCTTCGGAGCCTGGCGAAGGGTGCGTGATCTCTTTGGGCAGAGAATGCGTATGTTCTGTTCCTCGCTCCCTAGTTGGGGCGGGCACCGGTTTCGGCGCGATCGGCTTTCGAAAGCTGCTCCACGTCGTCACCCAGCTTTCGTTCGGTGACGGGTCCCTCCTCGAGGGCGCAGCATCACTCTCGTGGCCGATTCGGCTCCTGCTTCCGGCGATCGGGTTGATCGGCGCTTGGGGGCTCACCCAATGGCTGGCCAAGGAAGCCAAAGGCCATGGCGTTCCAGAGGTGATGGAGGCGGTGGCGCTGAAAGGTGGGCGGATTCGCGCTCGCGTGATGGTCGTCAAGTCCGTCGCCTCGGCCCTCACGATTGGAACAGGCGGTTCGGTGGGCCGCGAAGGACCGATTGTCCAGATCGGGTCCTCCATCGGCTCGACCCTCGGTCAGGTATTTCGGCTCGATGCGGCGCACGTGCGTCTTCTCGTGGCATGTGGGCGGCGGCGGGCATCGCGGCAACCTTCAATGCGCCGCTGGCGGGGGTGGCATTTGCGGTCGAAATCATCCTCGGTTCGGCCGCCATTCGGACGTTCAGCCCAATTGTCGTCGCGAGTGTGATCGCCACGGCGATCTCACGGTGGTTGCTGGGCAATGCGCCCGCCTTCGTCGTTCCGGTAACCTCGCTAGAGAGCGAGCTCGAGCTGATCAACTACGTGGTGCTCGGCTTGGTCGCGGGCTTGGTAGGCGTGGGCTTCATTCGCATGCTCTACAACATCGAAGACCGTCTCGACGCTCTGCCGGGCCTGGCCGTCCCGGTGGTCGGGGGCCTTCTCGTCGGCGTCATCGGGCTGCTCAGTCCCCGAGGTGTACGGCTTGGGTTACGAGACCATCGAGCAAGTCCTTCACCAAAGGGAAACGTTGAGCGTTCTGGCGGTGTTGGTGGTCGCGAAGATGTTGGCCACGAGTCTGACGCTGGGTGGTGGTGGCTCGGGAGGCATCTTCGCGCCGTCCTTATTCATCGGCGCCACGTTGGGGGGCTTCTGGGGCGATGTCGTCAACGAGGCGAATCTCTGGCCGACGGCTGCGCCCACCCGCTTACGCCTTGGTCGGGATGGCGGCGGTGGTGGCCGCCACGACGCATGCGCCCTCTGACCGCGATCATCATCATTTTCGAGCTGACGAGCAACTACACGATCATCTTGCCCGTCATGTTGGCCACCATCACCGCGTCGGTTCTGTCGATCAGCATCCAGCCCGAATCGATCTACACACTGAAGCTCGTTCGGCGGGGCATTAGCCTTCGGGAACGATCTCGCGCGGCAGAGCTCGTCGCGAGACCGGTTCGAGAGGTCATGGCTGGGGCGACCCATGTGTTGCCTCCGGAGCTTCCCTTCGGCGTCATGGTCGATCGGGTCCTCGGTTCGGTTGGCGATTGTCAATACGTGGTCGACCCGCGAGCGAAATCTGCTTGGCGTCATTCATCTCAACCAAATCAAGAGCGTCATCCGGGATGACGCGTTGGGTGACGTGGCCACCGCCTATGATGCGATGGCGCAAGACACGCACGCGGTCGACGCCGAGGACACGATCGAAGCATGCCTGCAGCGGTTTTCCTCGTGCGACTTGCCCGAGCTGCCAGTCGTCGAGGACGGCAAGCTGGTTGGGGTGATTCGACGCGGGGATATTCTCGATCTTTACAACAGGGAGCTCCTCGATACGCCCGATCTCGGACTGATGTTCGTGGACAGCGCAGAGGGCAGCGTCGACAGGCGTGACTACGTGCAGCTTCCCGAGGGCCACGGTGTCGAGGCGATCGAAGTGCCGCCGGCATTCGTCGGGAAAGGCGCTGCAAGAGCTCGATCTGCGGGGCCGATACGGACTACTGGTGGTCGGCATGCGCCGTCACGCGAAAGATGGCGCGGTTCAGGTTTTCGCCCCCGACCCACAGCTGCCACTCGACCGTGACACGGTGCTCATCATCGAAGGGCCTAAGGACGAGCTCGCGCGACTCCAGGCGCTCGGATCGACAGAGGTCGTGGGATGAGTGCGAAGCGATCCTGGACCCTGAACGAGTGATGCACATGGATATTGAAGAAAAACGAGAACGCATGGTGGAAAGGCACATCCGGGCCAGGGGGGTCCTGAATCCTGCGGTTCTCGAGGCGTTGCGTACCGTCCCCCGCGAAGCGTTTCTGCCCGCTGATCTCGCGGAGTTTGCGTACGACGATACGCCGCTTCCCCTCGAGGAGGGACAGACGATTTCGCAGCCCTTCATCGTGGCGGCAATGGCCGAGGCGCTCCAGCTGAATGCGGATGACCGGGTGTTGGAGATTGGGACCGGGTCGGGTTATGCCGCGGCTGTCCTCGGCGAGATCGCAGAGGAAGTCTACACGATAGAACGCCATCGCCTCCTCGCTGACGAGGCCGCCCAACGGCTCCGGGAGCTCGGCTACAGCAACGTCGATGTCCTGTGTGGAGACGGCACGCTCGGCTGGCCCGAGCACGCGCCATTCAACGCCATTCTCGTATCCGCCGGCGGGCCCGAAGTTCCCCGCGTTCTCATCGAGCAGCTCGCCCCTGGCGGACGCTTGGTGATTCCCGTGGGCCCTGATTTGCGAGATCAGCGCCTCCTTCGCGTGACCAAGCAAGCCGATGGCAGCACGAGTACCGAGGATTTGGGTGGCGTTCGTTTCGTTCCTCTCATCGGCGCAGCGGGATGGCCGGAAGCCCCCAAAGTCCCGAGAGCAAGGCGCATTCCAACCCCGGAGCCCCCCATTGCCCACCTGGTTCGTGAAACCTGCCATCCGATTTCCGATATCGCTGAGGTCGAGCTCGGTTCTCTCCTCGACCAGATCGGCGACGCGCGAGTCGTGCTTCTTGGGGAGGCAACGCATGGAACGTCGGAGTTCTACGAAATGCGGACACGCATCACGACGGAGCTCGTCCTGCGGCGTGGTTTTAACATCGTTGCCGTCGAGGGCGACTGGCCCGATGCGGCGCGGGTGGACCACTACGTCCGAGATCTCGACTTTCCTCCAAGCGAGGCGGCTACGTTCACCCGCTTCCCCACCTGGATGTGGCGCAACCAGGAGGTTGTGAAGCTCATCGAGTGGTTGAAATCACACAACGAAGTCGTCGACGATCCCGAGCGGCGTGTCGGCTTTCACGGCCTCGATCTCTACAGCTTGTACAAGTCGCGCGATGCGGTTCTGCGTTACCTGGATGATGTGGACCCGAATGCGGCGGCAGTTGCCCGCGAACGCTACGCGTGCCTTTCCCCCTGGGAACGCAATCCGGCTCTTTATGGACGGGTTGCCATCAGCGAAGGTTACGCAAGGTGCGAAGCACCGGTGGTAGCGGTGCTTCGCGACCTTTTGAAGCAAGAGCTCGACTACCCCGCAGCAGACGGCGATCGATTCTTCGACGCGAAGTCCAACGCTTACCTAGTCGCGGCGGCGGAGCAATACTACCGGATCATGTATTATGGGGGCCCGGCGTCATGGAACCTTCGCGACCAACACATGTTCGATACCTTGGAGCGCCTTTTGGAGTTTCGCGGTCCAGATGCCAAAGCGGTGGTCTGGGCGCATAACTCGCACGTCGGCGATGCGCGCGCGACCGAGATGGGTGCCGCCCGCGGTGAGCACAACATCGGGCAGCTTTGCCGTCAGGAGTTCGGCGATGCTGCGTTTTCGATCGGGTTTGGCACGCATAAGGGGACGGTTGCGGCGGCGACTGACTGGGACGGTCCGATGCAGATCAAGCAAGTGAGACCATCGCACCCCACGAGTTACGAGCGGCTCTGCCATGATGCTGACGTGCCGGCGTTTCTGCTTTCCTTACGATTTCCTGCCCGCGAAGCGGTCCGTGAAGAGCTGATGTCACCTCGTTTGGAGCGGGCGATCGGCGTCATCTACCGGCCGGAGACAGAGCTGCAGAGCCACTATTTTCAAGCAGTGCTGCCCAGCCAGTTCGATACGTACATTTGGTTCGATGAAACCAGGGCCGTCCATGCATTCGAGCCCGGCGCGGCACATGCCCAATTGCCCGAAGCATATCGGTGAAGTCGATCAACCCAAGGTCGGTAGGATCTTTTCGCGAGTAGAGGCTACACTCCGCCGCCTGCCATGATGTCCGACCCACTCTCGCTCCTCACCGAGTACCTCGTCCACCTAGGCCTCGGTGAGAGCCGCGCCCAGGCCTTGAGCGTTCTGACGCTTGTCCTCGTAGCCTTGCTGCTCGCTTGGATCGTCGACTTCGTCACCAAGCGGATTCTACTCACTTGGGTCAAACGATTTGCGGCACGGACGCGCACGCAATGGGACAACGCGATGGTCGAGGCTCGAGTGCCCGATCGACTGGCTCATCTTGCTCCTGCGCTGGTCATCTATGCAGCTGTGCCGCTCGTTTTCCCCTCGGAAGACGTGATCGGCGCGGTCATCCATCGGGTGGCCATGGCATTCGTGATCCTCACGCTGGCCTTGGCGGTCAACGGCGCACTCAACGCAGTCGTCGTGGTCTATCGAAGCCACGATCGATCCGCACGATCGCCTATCAAGACGTACATCCAAGTTGCTCAGATCGTGCTCGTGGTGATCGCTGTCGTGCTCATCATCTCCCGACTGCTCGACAAGTCACCATGGGCGCTCCTCAGCGGGATAGGCGCTCTTACGGCGGTCATCATGCTCGTCTTCAAAGACAGCATTCTCGGCTTCGTGGCCAGCGTGCAGCTCACCACCAACGACATGGTCCGTCGTGGTGATTGGATCGAGATGCCAAAGTTCGGAGCGGACGGCGATGTGATCGAAGTGTCTCTCCACACCGTCAAAGTCCAGAATTGGGACAAGACGATTTCGACGATCCCCACGTACCAGCTGATGCAGGACAGCTTCAAGAACTGGCGCGGAATGAGCGACTCGGGCGGGCGGCGAATCAAACGCGCCCTCTACATCGACATGAATAGCATTGCGTTCTGCGACGAAGAGATGCTGCGCCGCTTCGAAAAGATCGAGCTGCTCAAGGGCTACCTCCAGGAAAAGCGTCAGGAAGTCGCCGCGACCAATGAAGGCAAAGGCGACGAGAATACGCCTACCAATCTGCGAGGCTCACCAACGTGGGCACCTTCCGCGCTTACGTGGTCGCGTACCTCCGGGCCGACCCACAGATTCACAATGATATGACCTTCCTCGTCCGGCAGCTCCAGTCGACCGATAGTGGACTGCCGATCGAGATCTACGTGTTCTCGAACGACCAGGACTGGGCGCGCTACGAAGCGATTCAGGCTGATCTGTTCGATCACTTCCTCGCCGTACTTCCCGAGTTCGGGCTTCGAGTCTTTCAGCTTCCGTCGGGCGCCGACCTCACGCGGGCCATCAAGAGCCGGGCACACGCGTAGGAGAGCCGAATCTTCCCAGGTTGAGCATTCCCCGCTTCGCTTTGCCTTGACAGATGCAACAAAGAGTTGCATATACAACCCGTGGCTAGAAAACCGACCCGAAAACCCAGCGTGGCCCGAGTCGATCGGGGGACGGTCGACCTGATGATCGATGAGTGCCTCGCACGGCGCGTTCTGCTGCTCACTCGGACGATCAGTGGCATCTACAACGAGGCGCTGCGGCCATTGGGATTGACCGTTGCGCAGCTGAACCTCCTGGTCGTCGTCGCCAAGTGCGGGTCGGTTTCACCTGGCGAAGCGGCCGAGCGGCTGAACATGGACAAGTCGACCATGAGCCGCAACGTGCGCTTGATGGAGGATCATGACTGGCTCTCCGTCTCGCCTGGCCCGTCAGGCCGGTCACGGTCACTTACGATCGAGTCAAAAGGGCGGAAGCTCATCGAGAAGGCGCTGCCCCTGTGGCAAGGAGCGCAGGAGCGGGCCGAGGAACTGCTGGGCGAACGTGGGGCACGCTCGATTTACACCATCTCAGATACCCTCTCGAAACGACTGACACGCGAGTAGGAAGCGTGTTTTTTTGAGTTAGAAGTTGTAGATACAACAGAACGTGAACGAAAGGAAAATGAAAATGTCGAAACCCCAAATACTCGTAACAGGATCCACTGGAAAAACCGGCTCGGCCGTGGTCGAGCAGCTACTCGAGCGCGACTATCCGGTGAGGGCGCTCGTGCGTGTGCGCGACGAGCGGTCCAAGCGCCTCGAACAACTCGGGGCGGAGGTCGTGCTTGGCGACTTCCTCGACCTGCAGTCGATCCGCGCCGCCGTGCACGGGATCAAGCGCATCTACTTCGTTTATCCGCCCCAGGGCGATCAGTTGGTGGAAGCGACGACGATCATGGCGGTCGCGGCTCGAGATGCCGGCGTCGAGGCGCTCGTCAACATGTCCCAGGTCTCTGCGCGGCAAGATGCGCAAAGTCCCCTTGCGCGCCACCACTGGCTCTCGGAGAACATCTTCGACTGGGCAAACCTCGGGGCTGTGCACATCCGTCCAACTTTCTTCGCCGAGATGCTGCACATCCTAGGGGGCTCAACCATCGCAAAGGAAGGAAAGCTCTACCTCCCTTATGGGGATGAGCGCCACGCCCCTGTCGCGGCTTCTGATATCGCGCGCGTCGTGGTTGGGCTGCTCGCCGACCCTGCGCCTCACGTGGCAAAGCGCCTCGTGGTGACGGGCCCAAAGAACATGAAGGTGGCCGAAATGGCGGAGGTGCTGAGTGAAGAGCTCGGCCGGCCGGTCGAGTATGTCGACATCCCCGGCGAAATGTGGGGCCAGATTCTGGGCGATGCAGTGGGCCTGCCCCCGTTTCTAGTCACCCATCTCAGGGCCGTGGCCGAAGATCACAAGAACGGCGTCTTCAGTGCAGAGACCGACGTGGTCGAGCAGATCGGAGGCCGCCCCGCACAGTCCCTGGACGCGTTCATTCGCGAAAACCGAGCGCTGTTCAGCGTCGCATCGCAGGAGAATCGAGCATGACGACCCTAACACGTCGACCGGCTACAGCCCTTGTCACGGGTGGATCCAAGGGGATTGGCTTGGCCTTGGCGCGCGAGTTCGCGCGTCAAGGCTATGACCTGGTGCTCGTGGCGCGAAAGAAGGAAGCCTTGGAAGATGCCGCAAGTCAGATCGAGACCGAAATCGGCGTCGCCGTGAGAACCTACGCCATCGATCTTGCGGGGCCAGGCGCGCCCGAAGAGCTGTTCCACTACCTGCAAGAAGCCGGCATTCATGTCGACGTTCTCATCAACAACGCGGGCTTGGGCGCACATGGTGCCTTCGCAGAGAGCGACCGTGACCGGACAAACTCAATGCTGAACCTCAATGTTGTGAGTCTAACGTCGCTGACGCACCTTTTTCTCAAGCCGATGCTCGCGCGTGACGAAGGTCGGATCATCAACGTGGCATCCGTGGTGGCCTATTTTTCAGGTGGCCCTCAATGGGCCGCGTACGTGGCCTCCAAAGCGTATGTTCTGTCTTTCAGCAGGGGCTTGGCAGCAGAGCTTCGCGGCACGGGCGTCGCCGTCACGACCTTGGCCCCGGGATCAACCGCCACCGACTTCGTCGCCGACGCGGGAGTCGGCAGCACAGGGGTGTACCGTTGGCTGCCGAAGGTGTCCGTCGAGCGTATCGCAAGCGCTGCGTACCGTTCCGCGATGAAGGGCCGGACGACCGTGGTTCCCGGCATCCTGAACAAGGTTCTCGCTTTTCTCGGCGAGCTACACCCGCGTTCTGTCGCCCTTGCCGTGTTCTCGCTGTTGTCGCGGGGCAGGGTTAGGTTGTCGAGCACGGTGCAGACGAGACAGTTATGAGCTGCGTGGCCGCAAGGCGCGTTCCCAACCGTTGATAGCGGGTTCATAGTGGCCCCTCACTAACTGATGACAACGAGGTGCCGCGAGATGGACCTCGGAATGATCGGCCTCGGCCGAATAGGGGCGGGCCGTCCCAATCACCAACTGATTTGATCGAGGCCCTGGAGTCCTTGCGGCCCCCTGGCTGGTGTGAAACGTGGGTCATTGGCGCCCCGCCTGCTGCCGATAGCGGCGATGAACGAAAACAGCAACGACCATCCATACAAAAATGATCACGACGTTGACGCGCGCGAATTCAGTGGAGCCAAAGGCCAGTTGGTGCGTCCCGAGATAGACGAGGCCCGCGGCGATCACATCGCCCATGCGAACGAAGAAGGTATCCACGGCCTGTTTCGCCTGGAATTTCTCATCATGACTCGTCGGAAGCCAGAGCATCGCTTTGGCGGTGTTCATGATCGAGTAGTCGGTTGCATTCTCAAGCGTCTTGAAACCACGAAACGCTGCGAAGCCGAGTCCCATGGCGATCCAACCATAGTTGCCGAGCGCGACGATCGGCAGGGCAAACAACACACCAGCGATGCCGAGGTACTTGACGATGCGCGACACGAAGAGCGCTTGTAGGACGACACCGAGCGTGTTCACCCAAAAGAAGAAATCGCCATAGAAGACACCAAAGAAACGCCCCATGAATTCGCCGACGTTCAGATCGGGGTCTACATGGAGTGCCTGCGCAAGAGCGGCCTCCGCGCGATCCTCGGCGAACGCGCTGAGCAGATATTCGCCGGTGCTATTGACGACGTTGAGCAGCACGAGAAGGGCGGCGATCAGGGTGAGGTACCGGTTGCGAAAGACGAGCGCAAAGCCACCCGAGATCGATCTCTCACGTGGCGCGTCGGCTTCACGCTCGTGCGGCACGCCATCTGGACGCGACAGGGTGATTCGATACAGCAGAATGTGCACCAATAGGAGTCCAGCGGACACCTGCATGAGCGCCGCGGGCGAGAGGCCCGCTTCGAAAAGTTGCCCAGCGATCCACGCTCCCACCGGCGCACCCGCCGTCGCACCGACTGCAATCAATGGCAACAAGCGTTCGCCCGTCGGGACCGAGTAGATGTCGTTCGCAAACGACCAGAACTGCGCAATGATGGAGACGTTGAAGATCCCCACCCACACGAAGAACGCAAAGCCGAGCATGGGGAGCTCCGCCAGGTACGCGGCGAAAAAGACCTCGATGCAGAGGACGGAGAAGAGCGTGGCGCCAAGGATGAGCTTTCGCGTTTTCGTGCGCGATGCAAAGTAGCTGTACACCGGAACCGCCACCATCAGCACGAGGGCCTGACACGCAGCCGCGTACGCTTTGAGCTCCGCGCCCCCGGTCGTCAGGATCAACGGTTCACGAACCGTTTTGATCACGTAGTACGCGACCAGAACGACGAAGACATTGAGCGTCATCAGAACGACGGTCGCGCCCTCGCCCCGCCGCACGTCGCCAAAGAGTCGGAGTGCGTAGTCGAGCGGAGTTCGCGAGGGCCCAGGCCCGCTATTGTCTCTCCCAATGGTCATCCCTATCCCCCAAACCAGCTCAGCACCCCTGATTCCCGCGAGCGCAACTTTCGCCCGGCTCCCACGCAGGGGCAACCCTTCTGGTCGCTAGGGGGGCTATAGGTCGCGACCGTAGAGCGTGCGAGAGCCTCATCCGGTATGTAGTTCTCGAGAACTAGGCCGCGCTACGCCGCGCGCGCCGGCAAGAGCTCGATGACCGGTCCGTGGCGCAGCGTGTGCCGGATCCCTCGGTAGAGGCCCAGGGACTCGTAGACCGCGGCCGTGATCATCACCGTGCGGACTTGCCCCGTGAGCGAGAATGGGAAGCCGTTGTGACTGAGCGCGGCCGAAAGCTCGAGTTCTGGGTTGGCCCATCCACCTGCGCCACCCATACCGAAGTGCCCAAAAGCATTTGGCACGTTCATGAGCAGTGCGTCGGCTCGATGATAGCCGAGCCGCCAATGCAAAGGATACAGAACGACTTTGTCGGGTCGCTTCGACTGCACCTCCGATGATTGTCGTACGATGTCCTCCCGTACGAGCCGCACGCCGTCTAGCTCGCCGCCGAGCGAAAGCGCAGCGTACATCTTGGCGAGCGAGCGCGCCGTGCAGACGCCATTCATCGACGGCAGACATGCCTTCCAAAACGCTGGGTGCGTAAATATCTCTTTCAAGTTCCCGGGCGTGAGTCCTCGACGCACGAGACCGCGAAGCGGACCCGGAGGCATCCACGAAGGAGCCCGGTACTCCGTTGGCAATGGTGCGGCTCCATGCCGTCGGAGGGCAGGGAGACCCACGAGGTCGGTGAGCCGGTCCATCCGACCATCGGCCTCACCGATGTAGAGACCGTCGAGTGCGAGCGGCTCAACGATGCGCTTCTGAATGAAATCCGAGAAGGTCATCCCGGACACGCGGTGGATCAGCTCACCCACCAGCCATCCGAAGGTGATTGCGTGATATCCGTTCGCCGTTCCGGGATGGAAATCGGGCTCGGTCTCAGCCAGCCGGCCAACGATCAAATCCCAGTCGAGGATGTCGGTCAGTTGGTCGACCAGAGGAACGACTTTGTGGAGCCCCGCCTGGTGGGACAGCAGCTGACGAACCGTGATTGCTTCCTTGCCGTTGCGGCCGAACTCGGGCCAGTAGCGGGCGACCGGCGCGTCGTAGTCGATCAGGCCCTCAGAGACGAGGATGTGCACGGCGGTCGCGGCCACACCCTTGGTGCCCGAGAAGCAAATCGACATGGTGTCGCGCTCCCAGGGCGTGCCATCGTGGCGCGCCTGGCCGGCCCAGATGTCGACTACGCACTTCCCCTCGAGATACACCGAAGCTGCGCCGCCGCCACCGAAGTCAGCGACTTGTTTGCGAAGCGCGTTCGCAACTGGCTCGAAGCGAGGCTCGTAGTCGCCGTGAATTTGAATATTGGGAAGCAAATCTTTTTCCAAGAAAGCAGTGATCGAAAATGGTGGCAACAAACTGGAGCGCGGCTGCTCGGGCTCCACACTGGGGTCGATCAGGGGCCGTGCAAACAGTGCGATGTCCGCAGCACAGGACAATACGCCAACTCTGCGTAACCCATCGACATTGAGCTTGTCAGTTGGTAAAGCAAGCTGCGCTTGCGCATGTTTCGCGGAAAAGAAAGGAGCTCGATGAACCGTTTTCTCGTGGCGGCCCTAGCAGCGTTCGCAGCGAGCTGCGGCGACTTGTTGATGCTTTACGTCATCAGGCTCCACGCGCCTCGAAACTTTCCTCGGCCCGGCGGCTCCGAACCTTGCACACGTGTTGTTCTTTGCGTTCCTCGCGACGTACCCTCGTCGTAGAGAATGATGTTGCTTCAAGTGCGTCGAGAACCCCCAGCGCGTCATCGCAGACCTGTGCGTCGCCGAAGTGAGCTAACCCTTGGTCTCGGGCGACAATACAAGACGTGACCCTCACGTCATTCTGAGAACTGCTAGTTAGGGAGGCGTTGGGCTCATTTGTAGGCGAAGGGTGCCGCCCCCCGTAATCGCTTCATGGGAGAGCACGGGCGCAAGGAGAGGCTGGCCGTCGAATGTTGCGCTCTTCACGAAGACCTTGTCTGCAGCATTGTCAGCCGCTTCAATGACGAAGGTCTCGCCGCCATGATGCTGCGGGCTCAGGTGCAAGGTGATGCGATCGAATAGAGGGCTTCCGAGCCGATACTCCGGTAGCCCAGGGGTCACCGGATAGAAGCCCATCGCGGAAAACACGAACCATGCGCTCAGCGCGCCTGCGTCGTCGTTGCCCGGGAGCCCGTCGGGTCCTCTTCCGAAGAAACGTTCCATGGCGGAACGGACTTCGCGTTGCGTGTGGTGCTCAGCGCCATCCACGAATGTGAAGAGATAAGGGTAGGCCATATCGGGCTCGTTCCAGAGCACGAAACGGTCAGTATCGAAAACCCATGTGAGCCGATCGACGAAGGCTTGTTCGCCGTGTAGCGCGATCAGCCCTTCGACATCGTGCTGCACGAAGAGCGCATACTGCCAGGCGGTGCCCTCGACATAGCCGGGACCCCCAAGCCGCAAAGGAGCCGAGCCTTCCGCAGCGTCTGGATCGAAAGGTTCCAGGAACGAGCCGTCTGCATTCCTCGGTCGAAGGGTGCCGGTCTCGTCGTCGTAGAACCCGCGATAGGACTGGCCCCGCTCCAAGAGGGCGGACGCCTCGGCGTCACGGCCGAGTGCCTCTGCGAGTTGGGCAAGCGCCCAGTCGGCGAACGCATACTCGAGAGTCGTCGACACGGGTCCCCACACCGTGTTGGCGCGCTCCATTGGAACGAAACCGAGATCGAGGTACTCGGTGTCGCCCGGCCGGTGGTCCTCACGTTCGGCAGCGTCTCGCATCACATCGTAGACCGCACCGAGGTCGAAATCGGTGAGACCCTTCGCGTAGGAATCCGCGAACACGATTAGTGCCGGGTCCCCAACCATCGGCTGCACCTCATCGCTGATGAGCTCCCACTTGGGCGGCGCATCGGCGTTGAGTGTCATGTCCTGCATCCCCTTGATTATCTCGAGCTGCGTCTCCGGGTACACGAGCGTGAGAAGCGGATGGAGGGTGCGGTACGTATCCCACAGCGAGAACACGGTGTACCGCGCGCTACCGTCGGTTTGGCCGATCTCGTCACGAGAGAAAACCGGATACGTCCCGCCGACGTCGCTCAAAATGCTGGGATGGATTAGCGTATGGTAGAGGGCTGTATAGAAGCGGACGCGATCGTCGTCGGTCCCGCCGGCGACTTCGACGCGTTCGAGGTGCTGTTGCCAGACCATCGCCGCAGCGTCGCGCGCCTCGTCGAAGGGCAGTTGCTCGGCGTTCAAGTTTGCTCGGGCCTGCTCGACGCTCACCCAGGACAGGCCGACCCACACGGTCACGGGCTCCTTGGGTGCCGACTCATAGCGTAGAAACGCCATTGCATCCCCGGTGGCACGAGCTTCGTTGCTGATGGCACCGTCCTCGACGACGCCAAACGAATCGGCTGCGCGGTCTGCGCGTACAACGAAGTAGAGCCGCCCTCCACCCCCTTCAACACAGAACTGGCCAAACGCTGCGGAGCCAGCGATCTCGTTGGGTCCCGAGACCTCGAGGTCGGCTTGGTTCCTGACCCAGGAGATGCCGTGCGCCCCATCGACCGTGATGTTGGCGGGCTCGTTCTGCGGAAACCAAAAGCGAAACACCGCGGTTCGGGGCGTTGCCGTCATTTCGGCTACGGTGTTCATGTCGCTGAGCTCCGCTGCATAGTACCCGGCATAGGCGACCTCGTTGCGGTAGGCAGAGCCGTAGGCCTCGAAGCTCGTGGGCGTCGCACCCGATGTCGGCGCGATCACCGGAAGGCCCAGGTCGGGACAGCCAACACCGCTCAAGTGCGTCAAGCCGAAGCCATGAATCTGCGGGTCTCCATATCGATAGCCGCCGTTCACGAACACGCCTTCGAGCCCATCCGCAGCGTCCGTCAGTTTCGTATGAGGGCTGGGCGATGCCATTCCCCACGGGACCAGGGCGCCAGGAAAGGTCATCCCGTCAGCTGCCGTTCCGATGAACGGATCGACTTCGGCAGCAAGAGGGGCACCGACGGGCGGGCTGGGTGCTTCGTACCCGCCGCCGCCAGACGTACTGCAGGCTGCGGCGAGAGTGAGCATCAGAGCGAACGCTCCCGCGCGACGGTGGTTCCGGCCAGGCAGCGTCAGTGGTTGTACGGCGTACATCGTGCTCGTGTCTTCCTAGCAGTGATGAGCGAGGTGACTATCCGCCCGCCGCGCGCGCAGCGATCTGCTGCTCGGCGTGCTGCTGGAGCGTGTCTTCCACCGGGGTGTACTCAATTCCCAGTTGCTCGCGGCTTCGCGTGTTGTCGAAGTCGACTCGATAGCCCGCGTTACCGCGCACGTACTTCCACGAGAAGCCTCGGCTCGGGCCGGCAAGGTACAGAAGAAACTTCGGGATGAGCCTCGTCGGGAAGGGATATTCCTCACCCACACGCGCCCGTAGGATCTGGCCCATTTCGAAAAACGTCTTGGACTCTGCGACGAGGATGTATCGGCCTGTGGCGTCAGGGCGGATGGCAGCCTCGACATGGGCCTTGGCAACGTCACGGACGTCGACGACCCCGAAGCACAGTGGTGGCGCGCCCATCTTGAACACCCCACGGAGCATGTCTCTGATGAATTTGATGCTTTCGGAGTCGCCGCGAGGCGTCTTGCTCGGCCCCAAGATGAACGCGGGGTTGATCGTGGAAAGGCTCCAGCGGCTCTGGGCGGCATGCATGTCCCACGCCGTCTTTTCCGCCAAGGTCTTGGAGTAACTATAGGGCAGGTGGTCGACGGAGCTCGAGGTATTCCAATCGTCTTCGGTAAACTTGCTATCTCGCGTGCTGGCCAAGTCCCGAGAGTCGCCATACATCGCTGCGACGCTCGACGTGAGCACGACCTTCTTGACCGACTCGGCCTTGTTGACGGCATCGAGGACGTTTCTTGTCCCTTCTACCGCGGGGTTGATGAACTGAGCGTATGGGTCCTTGATTCTTCCGATGAAGAACGGCGACGCCATGTGAATCACGGCCCCAGCTCCGGAGACCGCCTCGTCGAAGCTGCCAGGTTCGAGAAGGTCTGCCTTCACGAGCTCGAGCGTCCCGGGGAGCTCCTTCGCCATGTCGACGAGGTGCTGACACTTCGCCTGGTTATCGGGGTCGCGGACGGTGGCCCGGACCGCGGCGCCGCGATTCAAGAGCTCCCAGACCACCCACGAGGCGGCGTAGCCTGAAGCGCCTGTCACGACAAAAGGGAGATGAGACGACAAATCACTCATGGCAGGACCTCCTTGGTTGGGTCGATCATTGATCGTCGCCATCCGGAGATGTCTAAGGCGGCGAGCCACACACCGCAATGAGCTCCGAGGTCACGCTGGACGACGATGATCTCGTTCATCCTGCCAGGCAGCGCAGGCGCCGGTATTTTTTGATGCGAGACTTCTGCCCCAAAACATGGGCGCGACCTGACGCGATATGCCAGTGAACGGTTGAGAGCGAGAGATGAACGGTTGAGCGAGAGATAAGTTTACGAACTGTGAACTTCGCCCCTGCTCGCAGGGATGAATTCCTCCGTGGCGTGCTGCTTGATTCGTGTTATCGGAGGCCCTCATTTAGAGAGAGGTATCATGCAAGAGCAAGCAGTGAATCGGTTCTATACGGACGAGCGAACACGCGGTCGGGTGCACGGGGCGATCAACGAATACCTCGACTTCCACGACGAGTCGAACGGCGGCAACGTGCAGGCGCGCAAGGCTGGCTACACGACGATGATCAATCACTACTATGATCTCGTCACCGATTTCTACGAGCATGGCTGGGCCAAGTCGTTTCACTTTGCCCCTCGCTTCAACGGCGAGTCGTTCGACGCCTCTTTGGCCCGATCAGAGCATTTCTTTGCGCTCAAGCTGGGACTCGCTCCGGGCATGAAGGTGCTCGACGTCGGCTGCGGCGTCGGTGGACCCATGCGCACCATCGCCCGTTTTTCCGGGGCGACGATCGAAGGCGTCAACAACAACGACTATCAGCTGACCAAGGTGAGCGAGTACAACAAAGAGACGGGTCTTGCCGACCTATGCTCTGGCTTCAAGGGCGATTTCATGAACCTCGACGTAGCGGATGGGACGTATGACGCCGCTTACGCGTTCGAGGCCACGTGCCACGCGCCCGACAAGGTCGGAGTGTTCAAGGAGATCTATCGCACGCTGAAGCCCGGCGCCTCGTTCGCCGGGTACGAGTGGTGCATGACCGACGCGTTCGATCCGAGCAACGCAGAACATCAGCGCATCAAGAAGGGCATCGAGGAGGGAGACAGTCTTCCAGACATCGCCACCATTCCCGCGATGCTCGACGCGCTCCGCACCGCCGGGTTCGAGGTGATCGAGAGTCACAACGCAGCGGATGTCTGTGACCGCGAAACCCCTTGGTATCTGCCCGCTCGTGGGCGAAACCAGCAGCTTGCTTGCTGTGCGTCGCGGGCGAGTCGGTCGCTTCCTCGCGCGACGACTGATCCGGACGGTGGAAGCGCTACGGATCGCGCCCCAAGGGCTCGGCCGAAGTGAGCAAGATGCTCGGCGCGGCTGCCGAGGCGCTGATTGCCGGTGGCGAGGCAGAGATTTTCACCCCCAACTACTTCTTCCTGGCCCGACGACCGGCTGAATGATGGCCGGGGGCGTCCAGGCGCCGCTAGGGGCACTACCGGGCCGACTTGGCCAAGGAAGGGATCTCGATCCCATCGTCGAGTCGGTACGCGAGGCCACCTATCCGCCGCCGTATCCCGAATGCTGGTACGTCGTCGGTCGGTCGGTCGATTTTCGCGATCGTCCGACGTTCGTGCAGTGCGCGGGAAACCAATGGGTGGTGTTTCGCGATGCCTCGGGGCAGGCGCACGCAGTTGACGCCTATTGTCCCCCATCTCGGCGCCAATCTGGCCGACGGAACGGTGCAGGGCGATTGCGTCGAGTGCCCATTCCACGGCTGGAGGATCCGCGGAGACGGCTGCGTCGTCAGTCAATCCAACGAGGGCCAGGCAGACCCCCGACATCGCACGAGGTCCTGGGCGGTGCAAGAGCTTCATGGCTGGGTGCTCGTCTATCACCAGCACGGAGACGTAAGTGAAGGCCCGGCGCCCTGAGCCGCCCGTACCACATAGAACGCCTTGCGGAGATCGATGACGGCGGTCTCATTTGGCGGGGAGAGCATGATGCCGGGCTCATACAGATGCACATCCTCGAGTTCATCGAGAACACCGTCGACTTTCAGCACTTCGCAGCGATCCATGGACGCCTCCGCGTGCCGTGGACGGAGATCCCCGTACCGGGCATGAGGATCCACCACGAAGCGACCTGGCATCGGGACGAAACCGAGAAACAGGTTTGTTGGTTCAATAACGACGCAGTCCTCGAATTTCGAGGCAAGCCGATCCCGGGATCGGGCGCCCATGCAGAGGTTCGTCTCGAGGGCCCCGGCAGTATCGTCCGCTTTGACTTCACGCTGGCTCGAGGCGGGGGGCGCGTCGTGATGTATCAGAGCCACACACCGGTCGCACCCGTTGACCCAGCACGTTCGCTTCCGTTGGTTCAGCGATCCCAGCGTTCCCAAGCCTTTGGCATCCTTCATAGTCGGTAACTGGGTCTCGCAGTGGCGCCAAGACCATGCAATTTGGCAGAGAAAGATCTACCGCAAGAATCCATTGCTTACGCGTGGAGATGGTCCTATTCACCAGCTTCGCCGCTGGTACGGGCAGTTTTACCCGACCCCAGCGACAGCCTCGCCCCAGGCTGCCGAATAGAGATACCGAGGAGAGACATGTCGATACTAAGCAAGCTCGGCGAAACGAAGCTCGCAAAGAATGCTGCCAAATGGATGACGGACAACCGTGGCTTGGTGGTTGCCGCGACGGCTCTGCCCGTGAGCTTCCTGTTCGAGCGTGGACGCGTGACGCGCGATGTGCTTTACGCCCGTTTCGGCGCATCACCCGAAAAGCATGACGAGCGCGTGCGATACGTGCAGGAGCAAGTGCGCGCGCGCCATGCCTCGGGGTCCGATCAACCGATGTGTACGGCGAGACCGCCCTGGTTGACCATGTCCACGCGAACTTCGACCTATAAGAAGGACTGCAACCATATCGAGGTGGCCCTGCGCGATGTGCTCGAGGTAGATACCGAGCGGATGACTGTCCGGGTCGAGCCACTCGTGAACATGGGCCAGCTCACCCGATACCTCGTGCCGATGGGCTACGCACTCAAAGTGATGGTCGAAATGGAGGATCTCACAGCCGGAGGCCTGACGATGGGCCTCGGCATGGAGACGACCTGTCATCGATATGGTTTGATTCAGGAGACGGTCGTCGCCTACGAGATCGTGACTGCGGACGGCTCTCTGCTGCGCGTCACCGCCGAGAGCGATCCGGAGCTCTTCAATGCACTCCCCTGGTCGCACGGCACGCTGGGCTTCTTGGTGGCCGTCGAGCTCGAGCTCGAGCCGGTCAAGCCGTACATTCGGATGAAGTACATCCCCTGTCACAGCATGAAGGAGCTCTGCGACAGGACCTACGAGCTTTCGGTGGCAGACGACGCGCCGGAGTTTTTGGAAGCGACCATCTATTCGAAAGATACCGGCGTCATTCAATGTGCGTGGTACGACGATGCGCCCGCGGATCGGAGCAAGATCAACCACATCAATCGGTGGTACGAGAAGTTCTTCTATCAACATGTGGAGACAGCGCTCGAGCGCGGCGAGTTCGAAGACTGGATCCCGCTCCGCGAGTACTACCATCGCCATACACGCTCCATTTTCTGGGAGCTCGAAGAGCTCATGCCGTTTTCCACCAAGACTTGGTGGCGCTGGGGCTTCGGCTGGCTGGGCGCGCCGAAGATATCGCTCCTCAAGGGCACGATGACCGAAGGCATCCGTTGGAAGCTCGTGCACAAACACGTGGTGCAAGACGTCATCGTTCCGATGCGCGAGCTCGAGCGCGGCGTCGAGGAGTTCCACGAGCGCTTCGAGGTGTATCCGCTTCTCGTCTACCCGATACGCATCTACGACCATGGCGAGCACCAGGGCCTTCAGCCCAATCCGCGGCAACTACAGCCCGGCAAGGACTGGGACATGTTCGTCGACCTCGGCGCATACGGCATTCCTCCAGCGCTGAAGCGAGGTGAGGAGTGGGATGCGGAGGAACACGTTGCGGCTACCGAGCGCTTCACCCACGAAATCGGTGGCTTCGTCCCGCTATACCAAGACGTCTGGATGAACCGCACCCAGTTCGAAGAGATGTTTGACCATCGGCTCTACAGGCGGATGCGCGAGAAGCTCGGTGCTGTCGGTGCCTTCCCAGAAGTCTGGGACAAAGTCCGGCTCCAGCCCAAGTGGCGAACAGACAAGTCGTTCGTGGAGCGCGAGGAGCCCGCTGAGTCCGAACCGGTGCAACGAAGCGCCGAGGCATCGAACTGAGCTCGGAGTGTGCCACAGAGGGGCAATAAGGTAACTAAAGAAGCCCGGTGCTATAAGCCGCGTATGGATCGTTCTGACTATCGCGACGTTGTCGAAGACCTTTACGCCACGGCTGCGCAAACGCCTCAGCCTTCTCTTTGCTGCACCACCACGCCGATTTGGCATCTGCCTGACCTGGATGTGCCGCAGGCGATGCTCGAGAGGAACTATGGATGCGGCACGACGATTCATCCACGGGATCTCGCGAATGCCGACAGTGCCCTTTACGTTGGCGTGGGTGCCGGCATGGAGGCGTTGCAGCTTAGTTACTTCCTGCGCCGGAAGGGTGCCGTGCTTGCGATCGACAAAGTCCCCCAGATGCTGGCAACGGCGCGTAGCCTACTCGAAGAGGCCGCGGCTCGGAACCCCTGGTTCGATCCATCATTCGTCGACTTGCGCGAGGGCGATGCGCTGTTGTTGCCGGTGGCGTCGGAGAGTGTCGACGTCGTTGCGCAGAACTGCCTGTTCAACATCTTCACACGAGAGCACCTGGATCGAGCCCTCCGGGAGGCGTATCGCGTGCTCAAGCCCGGAGGTCGCTTCGTGTTGAGCGATCCCGTGGCAGAGCGGCCGATTCCACAGAGCCTGGCGGACGATCCCTGGCTTCGAGCGCAGTGCATCTCGGGCGCGCTGACCCTCGGGCAATACTTGGAGGCTATCGTCGCGGCAGGCTTCGGAACGATTGAAGTGCGCGCTCGACGGCCCTATCGCGTACTCGACAAGCGGCGCTACCGACTCGACGAAAATCTGTTGCTCGAGAGCATTGAGGCCGTGGCGATCAAAGACCCCATTCCCGATGACGGACCATGCATCTTCACTGGCCGTAGTGTGATTTACGTAGGCGAAGCGGACCGGTTCGATGACGGCAAGGGCCATCTAATCTCTCGCGACATACCGCTTGGGGTGTGTGACAAGACCGCGCGTGCGCTCGAGAGGCTAGGGCGCGACGATCTCGTCATCACCCCATCGACCTGGCACTACGCGGGTGACGGTTGCTGTTGAGCACGTTGCCAAGTTCCATGGGCGAACGTCGTTCAGTACTCTGGTGCATACATGAAGTCCGCGAGATACTGTCGAAGATCGTCCGGGCGTGGAAGGCGGGCGAGCCCGCTCTCGTACGCGGCTTCGGCAACGCTAGTTGCAACAGACAGGGACAGGTCGCGAATTCGGTTGAGAGGTGGATAGACGGATCCCATTGCGAGCTCCTCTTCCGACACTTCGTCCGCAAGCGCGCGAGCCGCCGCCAAGAACATGGGGTCCGTTACGCGCGTCGCCTCGATAGCGACCGCGCCGAGTCCGATTCCTGGGAACACGTACGCGTTATTGCCCTGTCCCGGATGGAGCGTCTGACCGTCCTGCAACACGACAGGCGGGAAGGGGCTGCCGCTCGCAAAGATCACACGTCCATCGGTCCATCGATACGCTTGCTCGGCCGTGCACTCAGCCTGTGATGTCGGGTTCGAGAGGGCGAAAATCACAGGGCGCGCATGGATCGACGCCATGGCTGAAAGCACTTCCTCGGTGAAGGTGCCGGGATGTCCCGTTGCGCCGATGAGGACATGGGGCTCGATCGATCGAACGGCCGAAAGAAAATCCGTTGGTTCGTGCTCGTGCGCATACGGCAGGTTGTGGGGCATGAGGTCGTCTCGTCCTGCGACCACTAGACCGTTGACATCGACGAACCAAAGTCGCTGCCGTGCGCTATCCTCGGAAAGTCCAGCGCTGCTGAATGCACGGGTCATCAGGTCGCCAATGCCCGTGGCCGCAGATCCCGCGCCGAGAAACATCACGCGTAGGTCTTTGAAGGGAACGTTCGTCAGTCGGGTGGATGCATAGACACCTGCAAGCGCCACGCTTGCCGTGCCCTGGATGTCATCGTTGAAGCAAAGCAGCCGATCTCGATAACGCTCGAGCAGTCGATACGCATTGGGCGTCAGGAAATCTTCGAACTGTAGGAGCGCCTTGGGAAAAGCCTCCTCAACCGCTGTCACGAACTCTTCGACTAGGCCGTCATAGGCGTCACCGCGGATGCGTTCATGGCCCCAGCCTAGGTACATTGGGTCCTCCAGCAACTCCCGATTGTTGGTGCCCACGTCGAGCTGGACGGGAAGGCAATGGCTGGGATCGAGCCCGGCGAACGCCGTGTAGAGAGAAAGCTTTCCGATGGGGATGCCCATGCCGTTGGCGCCGAGGTCGCCCAGCCCTAGGATGCGCTCACCGTCCGTCACTACGATGACCCGCACGTCCCGCTCCGGCCAGTTGTCGAGCAGCTGTCTGACGGTTCCCCGATCATCCGGAGTGATATAGAGGCCGCGGGACTGTCGGAAGATATGCGCGAACTCCCTGCAGGCCTGTCCGACGGTTGGTGTATAGACCAGAGGCAGCAGCTCTTCGGTGTGCTCGATGAGCGCTCGATAAAACAGCCGCTCGTTTCTTCCTTGCAAAGCGTTGAGGGCGATGTACCTCTCGATATCGTGCTCCTTGCGCCGTAGGTTCTCGAGCACGCGCGTGAGTTGCACATCCTGTCCGCACACTGCCGCCGGCAGCAGACCGCGTAAGCGATAGCGCTCACGCTCTTCCTTTGTAAACGCGGTCGACTTGTTGTGCCTCGCGTTGTTGAGCAGCGCCTGGCCTGTCAGGCCTGCGGGGATTGCTGTCGTGGTCTTGCTGCCCAACTTCCGTCTCCTCATGGTTTACGCGACGGAAGCGGTACTATCACGTGTCGGCGTGCAACGCCTGCCCAAGGTGGCGTACGCCCCAGCGCGAAGCACGTTTCGTTTGACCGTCACCTCGGGCCCTCACGAAAGCGAAACTCGTGTCGACTGGGATCGGGTTCGCATTGACGTCACAATGCGTACGGTGGCACGAAGGCCACGTTACGAGGCGTCGAACCATCCTACAGATTGGGCGAAACATCCCGCCGCACGATGCATAACTCCCGTAGACTCCGGTCGGTCCTGTACGTTGAGAACGAAAAGGTGTTCTACGACGAGCTCGAGCACAAGACGCAGCTGCTATAGGAGTTCTCATGCCTCAGTTAGACGTGCTCAGCCCCTACGACGAGAAGACGATCCAATCCTTCGAGTTGGTCGATGAAGACCGAGCGCTCGAGGTGCTCGAGCAGTGCCATCAGCTCTACCTCGAGCGCGAAGCCTGGCTTCCCGCTGCCAGGCGTATCGAGATACTCGAGCGCGCCGCGGAATCGGTGGCAAGTCGCGCAGATTCGCTTGCCATGCAGGCCGCGCGAGAAGGCGGCAAACCCTTGACGGACTCGAAGGCGGAGATACGCCGTGCGGTCGAGGGCATCAAAGTCGCAGCGCGAGAGATTTGGCAGCTTGGGGGAAGCGAGATTCCCATGCGCATGACGGCTTCGTCGATGGACCGTACGGCGTATACGTTTCGGGAACCATGCGGCGTCGTGCTGGCCATCAGCGCCTTTAATCACCCCTTCAATCTATTGATTCACCAAGTGGTGACAGCGGTGGCCGTCGGATGTCCGGTCATCGTCAAACCGGCCCTGACCACTCCGATCTCGTGTGAGAGCTTGGTGAACATTCTCTATGAGGCTGGCTTGCCAAGGCCGTGGTGCCAGATGGTCCTCTGCGATGATCAGGTTTCCGAGCGACTCGCAACCGACTCGCGCGTCAGTTTCTTGAGCTTCATCGGATCAGCACGTGTGGGTTGGCACTTGCGATCCAAGCTCGCGCCTGGCGCCCGGTGCGCTCTCGAGCATGGAGGGCTTGCGCCCGTGCTTGTCGACCGTACAGCCGATCTCGACGCGGCCGTTCCCCTCCTCATCAAGGGTGGCTTTTACCATGCGGGGCAGGTGTGCGTGTCGGTCCAGCGTATTTACGTCGAAGAACCCATCGCAGAGCGGTTCACGACCCAATTCGTCGAGCAGGCGCGGCAACTCGAGGTCGGTGATCCCACCAACCCATCCACGGAAGTTGGCCCCCTGATTTCGCCGCGCGAAGTAGACCGCGTCCA
>PVMK01125364.1_pt1 | contig 35937 bp, 26 predicted proteins | sample 1853481 | NCBI WGS metagenome assembly PVMK01 (sample SAMN08533507, study PRJNA380276) | Marine sediment metagenome, whole genome shotgun sequencing project. | reverse complement strand
AGAAATATTCAGTGACGTAACGGACGGGAAGACTTTGCAATGCCAGGTTCATATCGGTCGCATCGGGTGTTACCCGACCGCCGATGCACAGCGTTCCAACCCTATCGATATCGGCAAGGTCGATATCGGCAAGGTCATTACCGGCACGACCGCCTGTTGCCCCATCGATAGCGGTGCTTGAGAGACATAACCTTTCCAGTTGCCAGGAACCAGGGGCCAGGCGCCCGTTTGCAACTTCCCCCAGGCTCCAGTCACGGCCATTACCCAACGATGCCTGGGGGGTTATCCCGAGTTCGAGGATCTGGAACGACCAGTCGGGCTCCGTGAAATCCAGTCCTTCCAGGGTCCCGCTTATGCGGGTCTGAAGATCAACGAGGTCAGATGACACCTCAACACCGATGACATGGTCTGCCGCTGTACCGGTAAGGGTAAGGGCCGCAGCCGAAATCTCGTGGCCGGCAGTATATCCGCCGGCCAGTTCTATCAGCAGGTCGGAACTATTCTCTCCGTAGGGGTCGACGTCGATATCAGCGGATAATTCGGCAACCCTGTGCTCTCGCCAGGAGAAGTTCGACGCATCGACAGAGCCGGTAATCACAGGGGCGCTGAGCCTGCCGCTGGCGCTACCGGAAGAACTCAACTTTCCGGTGGCCTCGGGGATGAGATCACCCAGGTCGGGGCTGTCGATATTCCAGTCGAATTGCAGGTCTGAACCCAGTTTGCCTGATGCCGAGATACGGGTTGCTCCGATATGCAGATCGAGGGTATTTACCAAAAGATCCTGTCCGGCCAACTCCCCGTTTCCTGCCAGATTGACATCTTGCTCCATCAGGTCGCCATTTGCTGCGACATCAAAGTCCATGGCATACCCTGTTTCCCCGGAAGATCTCATGGTGGCGGTTACCGTTGCCTCGATATTCCCGCTGGCCCCTTCGACCAGGACGCCGGGGTCAAGGTTCCGACCGGTGGCTATCAAATCTGCAACGACACCCTCTGCCCAGGAGGCAAATAAGCTCGCGTCAACCGCGCCACCCAGGATGTCGTCAATCATGATCTCGTTGAGACGAATTGATTCCGTATTCCCGTTACCGTTAACCGTAACGGATGAACTGAGCCAGTCTTCGACATCCACGATGAACTCAGAATTTATCAGGTAGCTTCCAGGACTTCCCCGGACAACGAGATTTCCTTCGGGGCTGGAAAATAATGCTGGTCCTTCAAGGGGCCAGTCGATCCCGGTCCACGCCAAGGCCACCTCACCTGATGGGGCTCCATTACCCGGTTCTATGATTGCGCTCCCTGTTAGCCTGGCATCGTGCCCCGGCAGGACGGCGTCGATGTCATTGATCGTAATCTGACCCCCTTCATAGATACCGGCGAAACTGACCTCTGGCGCCTCAGTATCTGAGAGGATGAACTGCATGCTGGTGCGCCAGGAAATATCGAGTCAGCGACATCTGCATCGAGTTCCCCGTTAATCTCCATCGGCATCATTCCCGGCACAATTTCGTTGAACTCAAGACCAGATACAACAAGGGTCGCAGATATGCTGAGCGAATCGAGTGGTCTTCGATCACCATGTTGGCTTCACTGCTGTACGGCGGAGATAATTCGGTACGCAGTGTCAGGCGATCCGTGGCGCCGGATACCGTAGATACACCTTTGATGACCGGCATATCCGGAATTTCAATTTCCCACTGCAAGTCCGAATCAATGGAATACATGCCAAACGGTTCGAATTCTGCCCGACCGGAGAGCTGGAATTCAGTGCTGATGATATTGATATTTTCGAGAATAAATCTCTCATCCCGAAGATCTGCTTTAAGGCGGACCTGCTCCAGCTCGAATGGTGTCTCGCTGTTTGCCCCCCTGTACGTAAACCCGCTCAGCTCAAGTTTGTCTAACCTCACATCCAGGGGCAGGGGCAGCCTGTCAGGAAGCACCACGGGCTCGCTATTCTGCACCAATTGGACGATAGCCAGCCCCGTGATATACAGTCGTTCGACAGACAAATTTCCGGCCAGTAGCGAGGCAGGAGACCAGTCGACATTGACCTGGTCGATGTCCACAGTCATGGTTTCGGTGTCGACTCGCACACCGATTAGCGAGAAAGGGCCTGCAAGTCGACCGCTTACGTCATCCACCCGTAAATCAATTGGCATTAATTGAGAGACGGTTTTCAATATTTGCCGCAGACCGGCTTCGGTCGCGATAAACCACGTGCCGGCAGCCACCAGGCAGAGGAGGGCAGATAGCGCTGCAATAAGAATCTTCCTTTTCACAGGTCCGGTCCTATACTGATATGCAGACGCACCTTGCCATCGTCCTTGTCGAGCGGCCAGGCGAGGTCCACGCGTGCCATTCCCACCGGAGACGCCCACCGGAAGCCGAATCCCACCCCCTTCTTCGGTTTGATCTCAATATCGTTCGTGGCGGTACCAACATCTACAAATACCGCACCGCCGAAATTTTTATAAAAGAGATGGTCGATCTCCACGGTCGTGCTGTATAGATATTTACCACCGGTACGATTACCCATTTCGTCACGCGGGCTGATTGACTGATAAGCGTATCCCCTGACACTCTTATCACCGCCGGCAAAAAACCGTTCTTCGGGAGGAAGATTCTCGAAGTTTTCTGCCTCTACCACACCAAGGTGTCCTCGCAGCAATAAACGGCTACGGTCGGTAAATGCGTGGACAAATGCTGCGGATGCCCTGGTGTTGACGAATGTCTCGTCCGAAAAACTGCCGGCTGCACTGCCATGGATATCCAGCGACAGACTATAGCCTCTCCGTGTGTAGATGGAGTCATCATTTCGCAGCCGGCTCAAGGTAACACCGGGTATCAACAGTGTCGTAATCCCGATATCGTCACCGATAAAGAAATTGTCATGACGTGCTTTAAGGTAGAGACGACGGGTCCAGTTCCTCAATTCGACGTTCTGGCTCATTCCCAATTCATAGGCCTTGCTCTGCCCGTCGCCCTGGGCGTACTCCCGGTCGGAGATCGATGCCGTAAAGGCGAACTGGTCACGGCGTACATTCCGTATTGGAATAGCGTATTGTGCACTGAGAACAGGTTCTCTTTCCGACACGCTGAGTGCGCTGCTTATCTGGTGGCCACGGCGATTAACCCGGCGCAATTGTGCACCGAGGCTGACTCTTGGTCCGATATCCGTACCGTATCCGGCGCCGATTCGAAACTTCATCGGCTTCGCCGCGGCGGCCCTCATGATGACCGGGACATGATAGTCGACGGCGTCGTCCCTCAATACCTCGCTATCTACCGTACTAAAGTAACCGCTGTTTGCCAGTGCGAGCTTTAACTCCAGGATTCTCTCCGAATTGAATGCCTGGCCGATTTCAATCCGGTTAAACCGATCAACAAACTGCTGATCCAGGATGTCCTGCTCTATTGTGATCGGGCCAAAACGGTAGAGGGGGCCGGTGTCGAGAATCAACCTGATCGAAGCCGTTTTATCTTCCGGGTGAACCTCAATCGCATTTTCTGCAAACTCTGCATCGAGATACCCGGAGGCCAGGGCCGCAGTAAATATTGCGGCCTTGAGGTCTTCGTAGGACGCATGATTCAGTTGACGACCTGCTTGAATATCCGGGTGTGACAATTTATCGACAATTCGCGGCTCGCTTTCTCCCGGGCCTGTTGCCGAAATTATTACCTCTGTGAGTAAGACCGGAGAACCGGGGTCAACGCGGTACGTGGCAGTCCAGGCGCCTTCATCTTCGTCGATCTTGCTGGTGATTATCGGGCGGTAATAGCCGAACGGTTGTAATGCTCGCTCAATCTCATTGGGCGCCCGGCGATGCGCACTCAGGATACGGCTTGAGTCCAGGCTGCCCTGACCGACAAGTCGCTTAATCCCGAGTGAGGCAAGAATATTTGTTTCGAGATGTGCGTCTACCCCCTCGACGACAATCGTGACACTGGTCTCCTGTGCCACGGATAACGCGGCGTGCAGCAGGCCGGCAAGTACGCATAGAATGTATCGGTATTTGCGTATCACGACGCCTGGCTTTCCTCTGGGAGTAACGTTGTTGCAGATAATACGGTGCCGTGTGCCTGCCACCCGGCAGGCTCGGCACCCATTCACTTGAGCGTGGATTCTACCCTAACAATATGCCGATGATCGCGCCAACGGCAAGCACCACGTTCGGCAACATGGTCAGCATCATGCCGGGGCCTCGCTTGGACGGATCAGACGTATAACCGGCCGAATAAAGGAATCGCCCAACAATGAATACAACGCCTAATACTTGTGCCCACAGGGGGCTTACATAATAGGAAAATGCAAATATGGCAGGGATAAAGATGATCAGTTGTTCCAGCGTATTACACTGGATTCTGAATTTCCGTTCATAGGCCTCATCGCCGACCGTCGCCGGCGCCTTCAAGTCTGCTTTGCCTCTGGCGGCCGCCGCCTGCATCGTAAAGAACAGGTACTGAAGCAGGGCAAGCATTATTACCACGACTGTATATTCCATATTTCCTCCGTTTCGACTGCTGTGGATACTGAATAAAGTTGTCTATTGTTAATGCGATGCGCCGAACACCGTCCAGAGCATCGCAAACGCAATGATAGCAAATACAACACCAATAGCCCTTTTCATAACGACGTCTCTCACTCGGCCTTGCAGCCTCGGCCCCAACTGCCCGCCGATAACAACGCCGGGAATAGTATAGATGACCAGGTGCCAGGGTATTGCAGCCAATCCACCCTGGCTGACAAGGGTCGTAACGTGGACAAATGATGCCGAGACGACGGTGAGTATAAGCACCACCAGTGACGAGGCCGCTGCGACAGGAACAGGTATTCGCCCCTGGTTGATAAGTTGGGGCATGACAACCTCACCAATCCCGGTTGAAAGCATGCCCGTAAGGAAGCCCCCGATACTGGTGGGACCGGGCTTCGCTTTATATAACCGGTAGCGGTAGGTGACTCCCCTGACATCCGTTCTGGTTCTTAATGCTTTACCCGATCCTTGCATGTCATCGGTTTCCGAGTTACTTCTCGTACCGATACGGCTAAATATCAGGAAACTCATAGCGGCCATCATCAGGCCGTATGTTAAGCGAATATGAGTTGCTGAGACGAGTTGACTGACCAGTGCACCCAGAACCGCGGCAGGTATCGAGAACCAGAGAAATTTCACTGTAAGCCCGAAGTCAATCAAACCTCTTCGAAAGTAGCCTACAAATCCTGAACCGAACCCGAATAGCTGTGTTAGCAGGGCAACGGCGATGGCTTCAACGGGTGTGCTCAATGGGTATTCCGGTCCGAGTGCCGGAAAAATCAAGAGGAATATCGGCATAAAGAGCGCGGCGCCACCGATGCCTGAAATCGCCGCTATCGTCGAGACCAGGATCGAAGCGGGGAACATGAACCAATAAAGTGTGAAGTCCATGGCTTATGGTTATTAGAGGGGTGCTGGCATTAGTTATAAATCTTTGGACGATTATATGGCATCTCAGTGCTGTCCCGTTAACTACTTAATCGTCATACTGACGCAGGCCGGTATCCAGAAAGTCGTTGAAATCACTGGATTTGCATCCTTCGCTCCGTGTACGGTGCATCCCTGCACCACTTCTCGGCCTGCGCCGGAATGACGGGAAGAGGTTGCCCATGTTCATGTCTCCATTACCGCTAAATACTCTATACACCAAGTGTGTTGCCAGTTGCAGCGGCACAAGATTCAAGTTAACGGGACAGCACTGATGGCATCTACGTACTTGAGGGCAGGCACTGATATAATTCGCTGGTACTCCGCTACTCCCTCCTTGAAGATTTTATGAATAGCCTTGTTAAGATAATTGATCGGTTTACCGATTTTTACGGGCGTACGCTGGCCTGGCTGACCATGGCGATGATGCTGGTTACCTGTCTGGTGGTCGTGATGCGTTATGTGTTTGCGGCGGGTAACATTATTTTCTTCCAGGAACTGGTCATATACCTGCACGCGACGGTTTTTATGCTGGGGGCGGCGTGGACACTAAAGCGGCAGGGGCATGTCCGTGTCGATGTGTTTTATCGTAATTATTCGCGCACCAGGCGCGCGTGGTGCGACAGCATTGGTACGCTGGTCTTTCTGATGCCGGTGGGATTCTTTCTGCTGCTCAGCGCCGATGAATTTGTTACGCAATCCTGGCGGGTCCGTGAGGTATCCGGTGAGGCCGGGGGTATCGCCGCCGTATTCCTGTTAAAAACACTGATACCACTTATGGCCATCCTGGTTCTGCTGCAAGGTCTGGCCGAGCTGCTCAGGAATGCCGTAATTCTCGTCAGGGGGAGCGGGAATGATGGCTGAATATATTCCGCTACTGATGTTTGCCGTGGTTTGCTTTGTGCTTTTACTGGGTTACCCGGTCGCATTGACACTTGCCGGGACAGCGCTTGCCTTTGCGGCCGGAGGTATTCTTGCCGGGCAGTTCAACCCCATGCTCCTCAAGGCCATGCCGGATCGAATATATGGCATCATGACCAATGAGACCCTGATCGCGGTGCCATTGTTTATTTTGATGGGGATGTTACTGGACAAGTCCCGCATCGCCGAAGAGTTACTCGAAAATATGGCGCGTGTTTTCGGCAGGCTGCCCGGCGGACTGGGGGTATCTGTAATCCTGGTGGGTGCTCTGCTTGCCGCCAGCACCGGTATCGTGGGTGCGACCGTCGTGGCAATGGGATTGATTTCTTTGCCCACCATGTTGCGGCGAAACTACGATGAGGCCCTGGCAACCGGTACGATCTGCGCAACCGGGACCCTGGGGCAAATTATTCCACCGTCGATCGCGCTAGTCCTGCTGGGGGAAGTCCTGTCCAGCGCCTACCAGCAATCGCAAATCAGCCTCGGTGTCCTGAACCCGGATACCGTATCCGTCGGTGACCTGTTTGTAGGCGCCCTGGTCCCGGGCCTGATGCTGGTGGGGTTGTACGTTGTGTACTTGATGGGCCGGGCGCTGCTGGATCCGCAATCGGCTCCCGCAATCAGTGACCAGGAATCGGTACCCATGATCAAGGTGTTTGCCAGCCTGGTCCCGCCAATAGTTTTGATTATGCTTGTGCTGGGTTCGATTATTGGCGGAATCGCAACACCCACCGAGGCCGCAGGGGTCGGTGCACTCGGCGCTGCTTTACTGGCGCTCGCAAAACGGCAGCTGGACCTGGTGCGGTTGCGGGAAGTAGCGCAGGGGACGCTGGAGACAACCTCCATGGTATTCCTCATCCTGATCGGCGCCTCCATTTTCTCTCTCGTATTTCGGGGGTACGGCGGCGAGGAGGTCGTACGCGAGATTTTTAACCAGATGCCAGGCGGCATAGTCGGCGCGATGACCGTCGTCATGGTGGTGATATTTTTACTCGGCTTTATACTGGATTTTATTGAGATCACCTTCGTAGTGGTTCCCATAGTTGGGCCGGTATTGCTCACGTTGGGGATAGACCCGGTCTGGCTGGGTGTCATGATAGCAATCAACTTGCAAACATCGTTCCTGACTCCGCCGTTCGGATTCGCCCTTTTTTACCTGCGCAGCGTCACCCCCGACAGTGTGAAGACGGGGGCCATATATAAAGGCGTGATCCCCTTTATTTTTATCCAGCTGCTGGTGTTGGTCTTGCTTGCCTTTTTCCCGGGGCTGGCAACCTGGCTTCCTGGACTGGTCGGCAAGTAATGGCCGACCACGGTTGCACCATGCAGGCCACCTCAATCCCGGCTATACGCGGACAACTCGCTCATCACCTGCTGCAGGTTGAGCAGTATCATTTCGTCATCCCTCTGTCCTGGCTGAAAGGTTCCTGACTTGAGCCCTGATTCCAGGGTCGCGGCGTCCTGGTACATTGTCGCGTACCCGCCGCTCGAGGCATCGGTATAACCCTCCCACGAATCATTCCAGATACGCCAGATTTCGTTCACCACCGACCAGGATGAATCAATGAAAGTGTCCCTGTCGGCGAGTAAACTCGCCGCCCTGGCCCTGAGCATATAGAGCTCCGTGTCGGAGTTGATGGACGTGATATTGTCGATCAACGTCAATGCCTCCCCGGCGAGTTGTCTGTCCGGTTCGGTATTCCGGGCTGCCAGTTCTATCCGCCACCTGGCCCGTAATATCGTCGCCTTTGAATACCACAAGTCCGAAACATTCGCCCTGGATAATGGCACATCCAGACGGGCGAGATCAGACCAGGCGCCCTCGTGCAACAACTTCCAACCCTCGATAACCGTTGCTGCCGATCCGCGCAGCCTGGCGGCAGCTGATGAAAATCTTTCCGACGCACGACCCGTGGCGATATCGTCCAGCTTGTCCATGACCATCAGGAACAGGGCCTGCATATTGTCCGGTTGCAGGGCAAGCGCCTTGTCGAGATCATCCCCCATGCGCCCGGCGCCGCCCGAATAGTACAAGTCCAGCGCCCGAAGGATGTGTGCATCGACGCCATAGCCCGGAACATCAATGAGGGTTTTTGCGAGCATCCCGACGCGACGGTTAAACCCCTCGTACAGCATGCGCAATCCGAGATAAGGTATATCAATGTATTGCAGGATATCCGTATACAGTTGGCTGTTCGAATCCAGTAATGGATCATGTGCCCTGAAAAGATTCAGTATCTGATCTGCGCCCAGCCCATCCGCAAAACTTCGGCTCCGGGTTGCCATACGGTTTTGATTGTCTGTTATCACCACGCCGCTGCGTGCAAATTCCTCGACGCCTTTCTCGTCGAGCGCCAGCGCCGCCAGCACATCGTGCAGGCCATTGATGCCCATGTTCACAAAGTGTCCGCGATCATCAGCAAAGGGTCGGCCGGTGCGAAGGATATTCATCTCGATGTCCAACGGGGCCCCGGATGCCAGAAACAATAAAACGCCGGGAGAGGGGTGGTAGAGACGGACATTCGGAAACTCGGACAATAGTGTTGCCGCGAGCCCGCGTAGCAGGTACTCGTCGATAAACTCTGCGTTCATCCACTGGAGAAATACACCTCCGGGTTTCAGTCGATCACGGGCCAGCGACATGAATTCCCTGGTGAAGAGATGTGATGCTCCGGCGGTCCAGGGGTGAGAGGGTTGAGATACGATAATATCGTAGCTCTGATTGGTCAGTCGAAGCGCATTTCTTGCGTCATTGAATATCGGCTGAAACCGATCTTCCGATAACGGATCCATTGATCGTAGCGGCGATAGCACGGAGTTGGCGGCGATAATCTCCGGTTCGATTTCGATTACGTCCACATGGGTCACCGATGCCGGCACACCTTCCAGTGCGACACCACCCCCAAAACCAACCATCAGCATGTTGCTGGCGTCCGGTCGGGCAATGACCGGGAGACCTCCCAGCCATCTTTGGGTATGTGTAAAAGGAGAAGCACCGCGTGCCGGGATGGTCGCTTCAGGCAACCCGTTTGAACGCAGTTCGAAATAGCTGCCCTTGTCGTACAGTAATACCGTTGAGGATCGTCCGACACCGAAGTACAGTTCAGACGTGTTTGATTCATCGCTGACAAAGAAAAGGCCGCGATTGATAAGGGCGTCCGGCCTGTCCGGCCAGTAAGAGATGACTGCCGCCAGGAGCAGGACGGCCGTAAACGAGGCAGTCGGAACGGGTTTTGCCGCGAGTATGATGGCAGTCCAGGTTGCCAGCGCGAGGTTGAGCAGCGCAGCAAAGCGAATGGTGCCCTCAAACCCCCATATCGGGATGATGATAAAACCAGCGGCTACCGCACCAGCGATGGCGCCGACCGTATTCCAGGCATAAACACGTGCAGACGAATGGCTTGCGTCCCGTTCATCCTGTGAAAGGATACGAACCGCAAGTGTAAAAGTTGCACCGATGAAGACCGTTGCGGGAAACATGACCAGCCCCGCAAAAAGGGCGAGACTCCGGAACTCGCGTGCTACAGGCATCCATTCACCCATCCACCTGAAAATCAGCATCGAGGTCGCGGCAATCAACACCTGGCAAACGATAAATATTAGCGTGGCACGGGCCCTGTTGGTGGCGATATAGCCGACAAGTCCACCACCAACGGCAATTCCTCCAAGGAAGACCGCAAGCATGGTAGTGAATGCGTAGATGCTCCCGCCGACAGCATGCGACAGCAGGCGAGTCCATAGCACTTCGTATATGAAGGCGGTGAAGCCTGAAAGGGCAATAACAGGCAGAATCCATGCGGGCTGTCCGAATATCGATTGTGTCTTGCCACGTTGATGCCACAGCGGCCGCAGGCAGGTATCAAGAAATCCACCGCTCCGTTTAATAACGGATTTAATTTTCGTACCCATCGCATTATCTGTCAGGCCTCTTGCAGGCGAGGAGCGGCGAGCCAATACTGACGCAACCAGGAACACGGTGAAATTAATAGCGACTCCCACCCAGATTGTTTTTTGTAACCCGAGCCCAGGTAGTAAGACAAAACCGGTGAGCAGGGCACCCGCCACGGCACCCAGCGTATTGGCCCCGTATAACAGGCCCACTCTTGGAGCGACATTGTGATCGTTTGTGACCGCGTACCGGGTCAACAACGGTAACGTCGCACCCATAAACCCGGTCGGCACGGCCAACACGATAAACGCGACAAACAGGTAGAATACGGGTTGTCCAAAACTGCTACTTCCGGGCGGATGCGGTTGGCCGCCAAGGATTGAGACGTAGAGGCCGGAAGCCGCTGCTACCAGCACCGGCACCAGCAGTGCCGATAACGCAATTCCCCCTTCGAGCAGAGCGTACGTCAGTACAGGCCGGGTATTCTGTGAGAGGTAGCGGGCCGCCAGCGCAGCTCCCATGCCAAGTCCGCCCATATAGGCCGAAAGAACCGCTGCGATTGCGAGTTCCGAGGTGCCGAAAACGATCGCGAATTCCCATAGCCAGGCAACCTGGTAGAGCAGGGCGGCAATGCCTGACAGTACGAAACAAAATACTACTCCGGCCAGAGAGAATAGTCCGGCCGATGTCTGATTGTGAGTTTCGATGCCGGTGTTGATGACGGGTCCCGGTTAGCCGATTTCGGTTACGTCAATGACGGAAGCAGCGTTGCTTCGTTCATATTGTCTACCGAGGTATCGCGCGACCACCACCCAAAGAAGTGCAAAAAAAGCGCCGACGGCGGCAACCGGCCCCAGGCCGAAGCCCAGTCCCTTGGTCAGCCCGGTAAAAATCCAGGCTGCCAGCATATCTCCACCCCGATAGACCACGACATCGATGACGCTCTTGGCCTTGAATCGACGCTCCCGATTCAGGATTGTAAACAGCATTTCGCGGCATGGCCTTGTCAGGGCATAATTGCCGGCGCGGCGTATAACCTGTAAACAGATCACCACGGATAAAAACGGGGCAGCGGCCACCAACAGCATACCTGCGGTGATGGCGATCGGCACCATTGACAGTGTATTTTTGAGACCAAATTTTAGTGCAAGCCTGCCGGTACCGAACAGCGCTGTCAGTATCGCCAGAGAATTAACGGCAAGGTCCATCCCGGCCCAAATGGCAATCCGGGTTTCCTCGGCAGTACCACTAAGCAGGTTTTTGAGTTCAAAGTATATAAAGGTGCTTATGACGGTATAGAACAGGATAAACAAGCCAATACCCAGCAAGTAAGGGTCCCGGGCGAAGAGCGCAAATCCGGAAAACGGGTTGCTTCCCATGGACTGCCGAAAACTGTCCGCCAGACCTTTATCCAAGTTGTGCAGTTCCGTGTATTGAAGCTTTTCCAGTATCGCCACGATGATGATCGGAATGACCATCATCGCTGCAGATATCAGTATTAGTTTCTCCCGGCCCACAACACTAACCAGCGTGAGCGCGATCCCCGGGCCAATAATTGCCCCGGCGCTGCTACCCGCCGCAATGAACCCGAATAGTCTTGGCGCCTGGGTTTTGGAAAAGATGTCTGCCATAAAACTCCAGAAGACGGAGACATGAAACAGACTGAATACACTGATCCAGACAAAGAATGCCTTGTCGGTAATCGCGGTATTGCCGGAGTACGCGCTGGCGATGTAAAAAGCCACGAAAGAGACGGCGAAAAAGCCGTATACGGCCGGTACGAAAATGGTGACCCTGACATGCGATACCAGTGCGCCGTAAACTGAAACCGCGACCAGGCTCGCCACAAATGTCATCGTGTACAGTGTGCTCAATTCGGCATCGGTCCACTGGCTGGACATGGCGTCACGTACCGGTCGCAGAATGTAGTACGCGGCCATCAGCGTGAATATGAAGGCAAAGGACAGGAGTACTGCCTTGACCTCTTCAGGTTTGATCTGCAGGGTAGAAAACATTTAGTCAGGTAAGTATATTCACGGCAGATATGTGATTCAGGCTGGAATCCAGACGCACCTTATACACATCAGGGGTTCCTTTAAAGCCAGTCCCCGAAATTATTTGTAACTATTGGTATCATGCAGAACATATTCGACATTGTTTTTAACAGGAGAGATTTTGAGACCTGCTCGCAGGAAACTCCTTAAATCCGCACTTGCGGTATCCGTGCTGCGCCCACTTTCGGGGTCTGCAGCGCCCCCATCCTACCGGTTCGGGGCCAGCGCTACGGCTGAGATGGTCACCATGGGGCTTGACCTCGAAGGCAAAACAGCAGTCATTACCGGGGTAAACTCGGGAATAGGTAAGGAAACCATGCGTGTGCTCTCCCTTCGGGGCGCCCACGTCATCGGCACGGCGAGAACCAGCCGCAAGGCGAGGGCCGCCTGTCGTTCCGTCAAGGGTGATACCACACCGGTTGCACTTGAACTCAGTGATTTTGACAGTGTCGTTGATGCCGCGGCGCGGATAAAAAGACTGGACACCCCGATTGATATCCTCATCTGCAATGCCGGTGTGATGGGGCTTCCGGAACATGAGAAGGTCTATGGAATCGAGAAGCAATTCGTCGTAAACCATCTCGGCCATTTCCTGCTGGTGAACCGATTACTGGAGCGTGTCAGGATATCGCGGCAGGGACGGATTATATTTCTGACGTCTTCTGCCGGACGAAGTACGGCGTCTGAAACCATTGAATTCGATAACCTGTCCGGTGACCTGAACTACAGCCCCCTGGGCGCCTACGCACAATCAAAATTGGCAAATGCGCTTTGCTCTGTCGAACTTGCAAGGCGGCTTGGATTCTCCAATCCTGCCACATCGAACTCGGTCTACCCCGGACTGGTGCAGACAGGTATCAGGAGACATATGGAGGGACGGACCGCTGAATTGATGAGGTCGATTGAAAGCAGCATGGGTAAATCAGTGGAGCAGGGGGCCTCTACTTCCTGTTACGTGGCTTCCAGCCCGGCGGTCAGAACCGACAATGGCAGATACTTCCAGGATAACCAGCTTACTATCCCCCTGCCGCAAATGGCGGATATCGAGATGGCTCGAAAATTATGGGTCAAATCCGAGGAGTTAACGAGACCCTGGTTTGGATAGGGTATAATTGACAAAACGCATACGCCATGGATGAATTCACAATGAGATACCGGTTTCTGTCACTCTTGCTTTTCGGCCTTGTCCTTACCGGCTGCGCTCAGGAAGATACCAGTCCTCCGGTTGCCGGCAACCCGACCGCGAGCACCTCCAGTGTGCTGATTGATCCCGAATGGATCGCAATGAACAGCGATAAGCCTGAAGTCATAATTATTGATATTGCCGATAGCGAGGAAGCCTATCTCGGCGGGCATATCCCGGGCGCTCGATATCTGGACTGGCGTGTCGACATATCTGATCCTGCCCAGGCAAAGACATTTAACCTGTTGCCGAGGGCACAGTTCGAAGCGTTAATGTCCCGGCTTGGTGTGAATAACGATACAACGCTGGTCTTGTACGACGCCGCCAGTAGTCGACTCGCGGCCAGGGTGTACTGGACCCTGAAATATTACGGGCATGACGACATACGAATCCTGGATGGTGGCCGTGATGCGTGGGAACGATCGGGCCTCGGATTTTCAGGGGAAATCCCTCCTGTCGGGATAACAGATTACCAGGTAATGCATATCAACGAGAAATACCTGGCCGATATGGATTTCATCAACAATCAAATCAGGAATCCCGGATTTACGCTGGTGGATGCACGAGCCGGCACACAATATACCGGGGAGCAATCAGGCCGGGTGTTCAGCAGCGGCATCGAGCACCGCAACAAGGGGCATATCTATGGAGCGCAAAATGTACCGTGGTCCGACAACTTCAACGAGGACGGTACCTTCAAATCTTTTGACGAACTTCGTAATTTGTATGCGCCGCATAGTGTGAATTCAGACAAGACCGTTGTGACCTACTGCAACGTGGGGATTCAAGGGTCTTCCCCCTGGTTCGTGCTGTCGGAATTGCTCGGGTATGAAGATGTCAGGCTTTACGATGCATCAATGGCAGAATGGGCCAATGATGATGAAAATATCATGGTCCTGGGCAAGCACTGTATGCAGGCAGGGGGATAGTACTCCTTCGCGGTTAATTCACCGCCATCGTCGCCACGGTACATCCGACGGCAAAAATCGGGATAGGTGTGTAAATAATCAGTTCCCCCTTCGATCCCTCGGTTGCGCCGGCAACGGTGATAAATGTCCTTATCTCGAATCCGCCCTGGCCGGCGTCCCGGTAGGTTTCCTCGTCCGTGTATGAAATCATCTGCTCACGATCATTGCGGATAAACCGGTCAAGGAACTCACGGTCCCACTCCTCGTTAATCTTTCCCGATTCCGGGGTGCATGGCCAGTGCGAGATACCCCCGGTCGCGACAAGCGCGATACGCTCCGGCACAGAATCACACGCCCTTCGAAGTGCCCGGCCAAAATCATAGGCGCGATGTAAAGGTGTCAGGGGCGGACACTGGCAGTTGATATTCACCGGGATGACAGGCAAATCGTAATCGGGCGTTAAAAAGTGCAATGGTACGCTTATACCGTGATCGAACTTCCATTCCTGGGCATAGGCAATATCAATATCGTCCATGATGGAGCGAACCAGCCGTCCGGACAGATCCGGATTACCCGGAACTATGGTGCGCGTGATACCGAGCCATTCCTCGTCCTCAATCGGTCCTTCGTACTCGTCTGCCATCCCCATGCAGTAGGGCGGCATATTATCGAAAAAGAAATTGGCAAAATGTTCCGCAGCGACAATTATCAGGGCATCGGGACGGGTATCCAACATCCGCACTCTCAGGTCTCCCATCGATTTGTACAACTCCTCCCTGATGCCCTTGTCAGCCAGTTCTGCCCGCCCGGTGATCCCCGGGCCATGGCTTATCGCTCCCGCAAATACCAGTGGCATCAGATTGCCCCCTTTCCGTCGGTCACGGCGTACAATCCTTCGCGTACAGGCCCATGCTCGTCGATGCCATCACGCATCGCCTTGATATACTCGGGCCACTCATATCCCTTCATCGCCGCGTAGTGCATAAGAATTTGACCGTTTACTCCAAGGACATATAAGAGGCCGATATCAGGTTTCGTGATTGCCTCGATTTCTTCATCGGTAAGCTTATAGTCCTCAAGCACATCTTCCATATTACGGGCAAAGCGATCACATGTTCTTGGATCACGGTTCAACTGGTAAAGGAGTTTTTGTACGTAATACAGGCTCATATTCGCGAATCCCGGGCTGGTGACTGATGTGCTCTTCCTGATATGCTTAACTTGTTAAGTATTTCATGATCGAGGGTAAATCTCAAGAAAGTGTGGTCCTGGCCCGGACTATTCATGAAGGATTCGAGATTTGCATTGTAGCTGACGAAACAGTTCGATCGATCGTTCGAAGAAGCATAGCCGTAGCTATGGTTCGAGAAGGATCGGGCGAAATGTGAAGTCAGATGCATTGCAAAATCGGATAGGACATACTGTCATCTCCAGATATCTCGAACAATAATCATATCCTTTTGAAATGATATAGAAAACGTAATGTGCTTGTCCGCCTTCATGAATAATCCGGGCTAGTTACTTGCGTGCATCATAATAGGCTTCTTCGGAAACCACGTGCCAGGCTTCAACCTCTTTTTGAAACGCGCTGTAAGAAGAATATACACGGGCAAATACGGGGTCTGAGGCCGACAATTTCTCGTAGTAGCCGGTTGCAAGTGTGTGAAATTCCTTGATAACTTCGACCGGTAGCGGTCGTGGCACCACGTCGAACCGCTCCTTCATGTTAACCAGTGCGCTGGCGTTCCTGGCCGTGAATTCATCGAGTGTGTTCTGATTGGTTGCCCTCGCCGCGGTTTCAATTATTTTCTGCAATGGAGCCGGAAGTGAATCCCAGGTCTCCTTGTTTATGATTAACTCAAGTGCTGAGCCGGGTTCGTGCCAGCCGGGGTAGTAATAGAACTCCCCGACCTCCGGCAGCCCGAATGCCATATCATTGTATGGCGCCACCCACTCAGTCGCATCGATAACACCGGTCTGCATACTTGTATAAAGCTCACCACCGGGAATGGTCACTGCTGCGCCTCCCGCTAACGAGAATACTTCTCCGGCTATGCCCGGTATTCTCATCTTCAGGCCCTTTATGTCTTTAATGGACTTGATTTCCTTGTTAAACCAGCCGGCAAACTGTACGCCGGTATTTCCGCCAAGAAATGGCACCACGTTAAAAGGCTCGTAAAGTTCCCGCCAGAGTTCCAGACCCCCGCCATACATTATCCATGCATTTACTTCCTGCGCGTTCATTCCAAATGGAACCGCCGTAAAAAATGGAGCTGCCGGTATTTTCCCCTTCCAATAGTACGAGGCGCCGTGACCCATCTCGACACTACCGCTTGATACTGCGTCGAACACGCCCAGGGCAGGGACCAGCTCCCCGCCGCCGTATACCTGAATCTGCAACTGGCCGCCGGTCATCTCGTTGACCAGGCGGGCAAAGTACTCGGGCGCCATACCAAGACCCGGAAAGTTCTTTGGCCAGGTCGTAACCAGTCTCCAGCGATATTGTTGGCGCTGATCATCGACTGCAGTTCCGGGGATGTCGACAGCGAGCGAAGCCCGGTAATTATTTGCTCGCTCGTTTACCAGCAGGCCAATACTGACGACCAGGGCTGCGACAAGGGCAAGAATAACGAGCGGCGTGGATTTGACCGAGCCCAGTTGAAAACGGGCCGTGTATATATTCATCTCCATGCCATGTGCTGTTACGCGGGCTTTATCACGAACATCAGGTCACCCTCGTTCACCTGTGCCCCGGCACCCAGGTTGATACGCACAATCTCGTACTTGCTGTCCAATTGATAGGCATTTCCCCGGGCATTAATGCTGGCCAGGGAAACCTGCGTAAAAATCTTCATCGCTTCAATCTGACACAGCGTCTGGCTCGTATCGACAATGTCCCCGGGGCTGACATATTCCGGCTCTGAAGGGGAGGGTGTTATGTAGAAGATGCCGGTCATCGGTGCGAGCACCTTGATTTCGTCGGTACCCTCTATGACAAGGTCAGCAAGATCGGAGGTCTCCTTTTCCACGCCGGTATATTCCATTTCGCGCACCAATTCTTCCTTGTCAACCCTGGCGAGAAATGCGGGCAAAAAACCCGTATCGTATTCGCCGCCGGTAAACACTTCGTCCCGGAGTATTTTTTTCAGGAGCGGAATATTGGTGCATACACCACGGATATCTGTTGCATCCAGCACGCTCAGTAACTTGGCCACGGTATCTCCACGGTCATTACCGTAACAGATGACCTGTGCAATCAGGCTATCGTAGAAGGGTGAGATGGTCTTCCCGGTAGCTACGGACGATATGACCTCAAGGTCATCCCCGGTCGGAAACTCGCAGCGTGTTATCCGCCCCGGCGTCGGAACAAGATCGATGTTGTCATCGGCGTCCACCACGGCCTTTTCAGCCGTTATCCTGGCTTCCATGGCATAGCCTTTATCCCTGGTTTTCAGCTTCTCAATACTTTTTCCCTCGGCAATTCGGAATTGTTCCCCGACGATAGAGACACCGGTTGTCCATTCGGTAACCGGGTGTTCCACCTGCAGCCTGGTATTCATTTCCATGAAATAAATTGCATCAGAGGGCAGGTCATATATGAATTCGACGGTTCCGGCACCGAGGTAATCGACTTTATCTGCGAGTTTTCGTGTGTACTCGCGGGCGGCCTGCGCAAGCGTATCAGGCAACAGCGTCGATCCGGATTCCTCGATTAACTTCTGGTTATTCCGCTGTATGCTGCAATCCCGCAAACCGAGAATATTAGTATTGCCGTGTGAATCGCGAAGCAGCTGGATCTCTATATGGCGAAGAGATTCGACGTATTTTTCCAGGTACACGTCGCCATTACCAAAGGCGTTTTTTGCCTCGGCACAAACCTTGTGGAATGCCTCTTCGATCTCGTCCGGGGTTCTTACAACCTGTATGCCCTTGCCGCCTCCACCATGCACCGCTTTAAGCAACACGGGATAACCCACTTCCTCGGCGACGCGCGAGGTGGCTTCAGCACTTGTCAAAATGCCATGACTGCCGGGCACCACGGGTACAGACAGCGACATCGCGGTATGAATGGCATTTGACTTGTTACCCATGACCTCCATGCTCCTGGCATAGGGTCCGATAAAGTTAAGCGAGTGTTCACGGCACAGCCTTGCAAACCGTTCGTTCTCCGACAGGAAACCAATCCCGGGATGCAGTGCATCGACTTCCTGACGTGATGCGATTGCGAGCACGCTATGGGCATTTAAATAGCTTTCGTCGGATGTCTGCCCACCCAGCGAAATTACCTGGTCGTCAGGCCCCAACATATCTGCCGCAACAGACTCCATGTCCGGATCGGACTGGACCAGTACGACCTCGGTGCCACGCTGCCTGGCAATCCTGACGAGTTTTACCGCAGTGCAACCACGGGCATGAATTAATACCCTCTTTATTGGCTGCATCAACTCAGGCTCCACCTCTGATTCGGTGGACGAATCTTCCTCGGGAAGATAGGTTCCTTCGAGCACCCTCTGGATTACATCTTCCACGCTCTCGGTCGGAATAGCGATAGTCGGATCCACTTCCCTGAGTTTCTGGTCGAGATCTTCGGCAAAGGGGTGTTTGACGAGTCCTCGCATCGCGCCTTCAGTATTGTACAGGTAGTTCGAAACTGTGGACATTGAGGGGAGAAACGAGGGTACGACCACCCTTCCTGCAAACGGTATATCGGCGCCACTGAAATAATAGGTTTGCACCAGCGGGTGGGTAACGAAGCTGGCCTGTGAACCACCGGTACAGTCGCCGAAACCAAACACAATAACGGGCAGATCGTTGTCCCTGATAAACCTTGTAATACGGTCGTTGACGATCGCCATGGAAAAAAGGGAATTCGGCCCCTCCTTGGTCTGCATGCCGCCCGATGATACGAAGCAAACCAGAGGAAGTCGGCGGCTGGCGCACTCGACAAGGAGTTTGCATAGCTTCTCCGCGCTGGCCATATCAAATGCACCAGCCTGGAATGCGACATTGGAGATACAAACGCCGACCTCCTGCTCCATTCCAAAACTGAAGCGTGCTATGCCGGTAATGACGCCACAAGGGGTTATGCCGCCCTCAAGCGCCTTTTCGATCGATACACGAAACCCTGGAAATGCGACCGGGTTGGCCGTCATGATATTGCCATCAAGCTCCGAGAAGTTCTTCAGGAAGCGTTGCTTAAAGGCATCCACCGTTGTGCACTTTTTCTGTTTTTGCTCGTCCAGCACGCGCTGGATAAGCAGGCTGTTCGATGCAATTGCCAGTTGGTTCCAAAAATCCTTTCTCTTGCCGATGTGTACCGGGTTGATCGATCCGTCGTACGTCTTTCCGGATTGTCGTGAACTGAAGTACCGCGGTATCAGACTTTCGAAGAAGAACGTAATCAACACGAGCAACGAGTCCGACAGGCGCGGAAAAGCGCCGCGCTTCCACTCCTCGACATCCTTCAGGAATTTCCCGCGATTTTTATATTTTGCAAACTCTGCCAGCCATTTAGAGAAGCGCAGAGAGATCTTTTCCAGGCTTTTCTTTTTATCACCCGACTCCGTATCCAGAATCCTGGATACTACCTGCGAGCCGGACGACAAGGGCTGCTCCAGAAGCATCTCCAGAGACTCTTCGGAAAGTATGTGAAATTCGCCGGTTTCCCGGGCAATCTTCCCGAAATTATTGACGATGGAGTTATAGAGTGCATCGAAGATCAGGATGTTCTTGAACTCATTGACAAGTTCGCTGCGTAACTCAGATACATAGATAACGTCCTTCAACGTAACTTCGTTGTCCTCGATGTCAAAAACGGCATCCGTGTCCGTTTCCTCCGTATCATCCGAAGCTTCCAGCATCATTTGTGAAATGCGCACAAAGTTAAACTTGCTGGCGGATTTCCAGCGGTTGTACAGATACAGGCCGATATCGAAACAGAGCTGCCTCCTGGCGTCGTCGTAGTTCTTTCCGGGGGTACCGAGGATCAGGGAGGCGAGGCGATTCCTGTCCTGGGATAAGTCCGATCGTTTTTGTTTAAAATTTGCCCATGATTTTTGCAGGACATCGTTGTAAACAATCTTGTCCGGATCGCGGTACCATTCTTCGAACGCATTGATCCTCGCATTCGATTTTCGCTCTGCTAAATCGCCTGCCGGTATCTCTTCTTCGGCAAGACGTCCATAGGTTTCGATCGTGGCGGCCGAGATTCTGCGCCTCAGGCCCAGGTAGCGGATATACCGGCATCCAAGGCCGAATACATTGGGAAAACTGGTGGCTGACCTGGTCAGTGACAGCGATGAAACCGACAGCAATTGTTGTAATTCCTCCGAGGGGTTGTGAAAACGATTAACACTGCGGCGGTAGTGCTTGATGATGCCTTTCCCATCGACAACAAATCGGGCTGCCGCGCCTTCAATAGACTCGATACTCGTCATGATCGCCCGGATAAGTGGTTCGGTCGATTTGTCGTTATCCTCAGGCGCCCAATCGACTATTCCGTCTATGGCGCGGCGCTTGAATAATTCGTAGGTTGAGATGCCAACGTAACGTGCGCTTTCCTGCCATGACAGGTTGTACTGCCTTGCAATACTCGCCAATCCCTTGGGCTGGATTGTATTGAATACACCTGTGCGGACGGCCAGCAGGATGTTGGTGGCCGCGAGCGGGATGGCGCCTCCCGAATAACCCAATCCATAGACAATACCCACGGTTGGCACATGGATGGCACACATCTCGGTAATCAGGCGTGAAATTGAATGAGCCTGGTTCCCCAGGTTGGCCTCCGCGCCTGCATCCGCCCCGGGGGTGTCTATGAAGGTGACTATCGGCAGGTTTAACTCACTGTATTTGTGGACGATATCCACTGCCATCCTGTGATGCTCCGGCATCCATACCCCGTTCTTAACCGAACGGTTCTGGGCCACCATGCCAATACGACGCACAGCGCCCTTGTATGGCAGTTCGACTTCTGCAGCAAATAACGGCCCTTCATCGATCTTGCAGATGATTTCGCCCCCCAGCTGCTCAATGACGGTTTTTGCGCTGGTCCTGTTCTTATCCTCGGCCGGGTCCAGCACTTCCGAAATATAGTCGTCCACGCTCAGCTTTCTCAGGCGGGCCAGTGCTTTGCCGATCTTCGCCGGAGAAATCAGGCCTTCTATATCTGAACTGATACTCGGAGGCGTGTCTCCTGCAAACAGGGAATAATCCTGGGCAATCCGTTCTGCGGAGAGGAATAACTCATCACTGGGGTGTTTGTGGGTTGTCTTCTTATTCATCAGGAATGCTGGCGATTCGATGCCACGATGGCGCACAGTATCGCTGGATTATACTTATTTTAGGTTACCTCTGAATATATATCATGGTGTCTGCCGTAGACCGGCAGTGCCAGGATGATAGTCAGGCCAGGCGAATACTCGCTTCTGCGTCCGAGAGCAGATGGGTGGTGCCGTTATGTTCGCGAACTATTAATGCACCGATATTGCTCACACCCTGTATCTCTCCTGTAAATTTATCTCCGAACCTGCTTACTACGACTTCCTGGCCCGCATAGGCATCAAATTGGGACCAGTCTCGCCGATATTGTTCAAAGCCTGCATTTCCATAGTCCCGACACAGGTCTATCCAGGCATCAAGGCATCGGGACGCAATTCGATTACGGTCAATTTCTCCATAACCCAGGGAAGCGAGATCAGTCCACGGCTGCTCTATGTCCGAAGTATCGATCCCGGACAAGCTGATATTGAGCCCCAGGCCCATAATAATCCGACAATTGGAATTGGCCTCGCCCCGTACATCGATAAGAATGCCCCCTAACTTTTGCTTATCCGCTACCAGGTCGTTCGGCCATTTGACCCTCACGTCATCAATACCCAATCTGCGTAACACACGAGCGACCTCCATCCCCGCCGCCAGGCTCAGACCGGTGATCGCAGCGGGCCACGTGCTGAAACACCAGGACATCGAGTACATCAGGTTGCGGTAAGGCGCGGATACCCATGTTCGTCCCCGTCTGCCGCGTCCCTCCAGTTGAGATGCCGTAATGCTTACTGCGACGTGGCCGGGATTGGTCGAGATACCAGCCAGATATTCACTGGTAGAGGGTACAGATTGAAGCAGGTTAAAACTCGATATAAGGTTCCGGTTGTCGTCTGTCATGAGTGACAGGATGGCGTCCTGGTCAAGCAGTCTTACTTTTTCATCGAGGGAGTAACCCCTTCCCGGGACCCTCAATACGGGCAGACCGCGTGTGCGTAAATTGGCGATGCGTTTTTGTATTGCCGCGCGTGATACCCCCAGGCTTCGACCGAGGTCAGTGCCTGAGTGAAATCCCGGTTTGGTGAGAATATGGAGTAATTGTTTATCTGAAAACACAGGGTTTGTCTGAAAACATGGGTGCGGCGCGGACACCACACTAGATCGGGCATCTTACCTCAATGGCTGATGACAATAAGCATTTCCGCGTAAAGAACGTTGATGGCGGTGAATTACTTGTAAACCTGTGGCATCATGTCAGGTTAACAAGTCAGTGTGGGTACAGTCATGGAAGCGCAGAAACAATATGAGTCCGGCGTAAGCGATTTAATCAAAACAAGTACCGGAACCTGGTCGAGATCCGACCTTGATCAGCTATTTGACCTGCCGTTCAATGAGCTGCTCTTTAAGGCGCAACAAGTGCACCGCGTCCACTTCCCGGACGGAGACATCCAGTTACGCACCTTGCTCAGCATCAAGACGGGCGCCTGCCCCGAAGACTGCGCCTATTGTCCGCAAAGTGCGCACTATGACACCGGGCTTGATGCCGAAAAGTTGCTTCCCCTGGAGGATATTATTGCCGCCGCAACGGCTGCAAAGCAGAGCGGCGCCAGCCGATTTTGTATGGGCGCTGCCTGGCGCAGTCCAAAAGACAAGGACATTGAAAAGGTGGCGGAGGCCGTCAGCGCAGTCAAGAAGCTCGGCCTCGAAACATGCGCAACACTGGGGATGCTGGAGCAGTCCCAGGCCGATAAGCTCAGTGAGGCCGGGCTTGACTACTATAATCACAACCTGGACAGTTCAGAGGCGTTCTACAAAGAAATCATCACCACCCGGACATACCAGGACCGGTTGGATACACTCGAGCATGTGCGCACAGCAGGAATGAAGGTATGTTGCGGCGGCATACTGGGTATGGGCGAAGAACAGGCGGACCGGGTCGATCTGCTGCTTGTGCTGGCGAACATGTCCCCGCCACCGGATAGCGTGCCGATAAACAACCTGGTGCAGGTGCCAGGCACACCCTTGCAGGACACCCGGCCGATAGATCCTTTCGACTTTATCAGGACCATTGCCGTGGCGCGTATCATCATGCCGGCCTCCAGGGTACGTTTGTCGGCCGGTCGCGAGGAGATGAGTGACGAGATGCAGGCCATGTGCTTCTTTGCCGGTGCGAACTCGATATTTTACGGTGAGGAACTGTTGACAACCGGAAACGCCACGCCCGAGCACGACGCGGACCTGCTACGGCGGCTGGGTCTGAATACCGGGCAACCCGAAATCGGGTAGTCGGACTTTCCCGGTTATGCCATGGCGTAACGAATTGCGCGCAGAGCAGGAACGTCGGCGAAGACAACAATTGTGGCGGACGCGCCCTTCGATCAACTCTCCCCAGGGAACGCGGATCAAGCGCGATGACAGGCACCTGGTAAATTTCTGTAGTAACGATTACCTGGGCCTGGCGAATTCGCCGGAACTGATTGCCGCCATGGCCGGTGCGGCGCATACCTGGGGTGTCGGTAGCGGTGCGTCGCACATGGTTTGTGGACACATGGCGTCACACCATGCGCTGGAAGAAGAACTCGCGGCCTTTGTCGGCGCCGAGAGGGCGATCCTGTTTTCCACGGGATACATGGCCAACCTCGCTATTCCGGCGGCCTTTCTCGACCGCAATGACCTCGTGCTGGAAGACCGCCTGAACCATGCGTCGATGATCGATGCAGGACTGCTCTCACGTGCAAAGATGATACGGTACCAACACTGCGATATCGCTCAGTTGAAGAATTTACTGCGTGAGAATACGGCTCGCCGCAAGATGGTCATGACCGATGCGGTATTCAGCATGGATGGGGACCAGGCGCCCATTGAATTATTACGCGGCGCCACGGCCCGGCATGGGGCCCTGCTGGTATTGGATGCTGCACATGGATTCGGTGTACTCGGGGCAAATGGAGCTGGTTCCCTGGCTTCCCTCGACCAGCACCCCGGGAGGAACGTCCTGATGGTCGGTACTCTGGGCAAGGCCGCCGGAAGCTTTGGTGCATTTGTTGCCGGTGATGACATTTATATCGAGACACTCTTGCAACACGCGCGACCCTACATCTATACGACCGCATTGCCACCCGCGGTTGCCGAGACTACCCGGGTTGCACTCCGAATTATCGCGAAGGACTCATGGCGCAGAGAGACCTTATCATCACATATCCGTCATTTCAGGTCCGGAGCAGCAAGCCTGGGCTTGACGCTGCCTGCTTCACAGACGCCGATACAGCCGATTCTCCTGGGTGACGAGACTTCTGCCCTGGAGGCCAGCAGATTACTGGAGGAAGCGGGCTTGATGGTGACGCCAATTCGTCCACCAACCGTTCCGCAGGGGAGTTCGCGTCTGCGAATCACATTGAGTGCCCTGCATACTGTTGATGATATAGATCGGCTGCTGGAGTCCCTCGGCAGCAGCGCATTCAGGCGCGTTTCCAGGGCAGCCAAGCAATGAAATCCACTTTGTTCCTCAAGTTAAAAGAGACGGACTCGCGGGGCGGAGAATATACCGGTCTTTTAGCCGGCGCGTGATATGGGATATTCACTGATCGACAAGGATAAAATCCGCTGGCAGTTTGGCAGGGCGGCCCAAACCTACGATAACGTCTCGCGGGTTCAGAAATCGATGGCAGACAGCTTGCTTGAAAGTGTTGGGGATATCTCAGGGAAGAACGTCATTGATCTTGGTTGCGGCACCGGGTATATGCTGGAGGGGCTTGAAAATCGATGTCCCGCATCCCTGGTCGGCGTCGATATTTCCACAAGGATGCTGGCCATTGTCAAAAGTCGGACAGAGAATGCCTCGCTGCTTGCGGCAGACATGGACCACCTGCCCATTGCAGATGATTGTTTCGACTGTGTTTTGTCCAACGCCGCACTGCAGTGGTGTGATCTGGGCAGGGCGGTGGGGGAGATGAGGCGATTGCTGAGACCAGGGGGAAACCTGCTCGTGACGACCTTCGGTCCGTCAACACTATCAGAATGGAAGACGCCGGATGGCGACGGGCTACCGACGATGATGCTTCCGTCAACGGCATCGATTGAAGCCGTGCTCACCGGTCACGGTTTCAACGAGATTCGGCTGGTGAGTAAGTGCGTTAAGGAGGAGTACCAGTCTGTCGACGAAATGTTCTCAGCCATTCGCAATCTCGGCGCAACCTTCGCCGGTACCGGTCGTCATCGCGGGTTGATGGGGAGACAGCGCTACATGCAGATCAGGTCACGCTTTGAAATCAAACTGGCGAAACTGGGCACATTGCCCCTGACGTTTGAACCCATAGTCATCACCGCCGCGGGATGATATGACGGGCCGAACGCAGACAGGTGTTTTCGTGACCGGCACGGACACCGGTATCGGCAAGACTTTCGTCTGTACGCTGCTTCTGAAGCAACTCGCACAGAGAGGCGTCCGATCCGCCGGCATGAAGCCGGTGGCAAGCGGTTGTGAGCGCACTGCTGGCGGGTTGCGGAATGCCGACGCACTTCAACTGATTGCGGCATCCGCTGTTCAACTTGAGTATGATCTTGTAAACCGGTATGCCTTCGAGCCACCCATTGCACCCCATATCGCGGCACAGCAGATACGTGTAGATATAGATTCGAGCCTGATCTGTAAAGATCTGAAGAATGCCCTTGAACTGGCCGACTACATCGTGGTTGAGGGTCTTGGAGGTTGGCAGGTACCCCTGTCAGATGAGCTCGATCTGCCCTCTTTAGCAGTAGAAATGGCGCTGCCGGTGATGCTGGTTGTTGGCATCCGTTTGGGATGCATCAACCATGGCTTGCTGACCAGTGAGGCGATATCCCGGTCCGGACAGCCGTTTTTGGGTTGGGTGGCAAACTGCTGCGATACTGATTCCGCGTACAACCTTGAGGTCATAGAGACACTTCGAAGGCGTGTTGCGTCCCCGCTTCTGGGTATTATTCCACATCTTGGCGAGCCGCCGGATGCAGACATCGAGTTGCCGGACCTCGCGAAACGCCTGTTCTCGACAAACGTCTAATCCCCAACCCGAAGCAGGAGTCCTGCCAGTTCACGACGCCCCTCGTCACCGATGCGTTCATCAAGCAATTCGCTGATCGTGTTCAAAATTTCCGGGTAACACTGCTTGAACAGGTCTTCACCTGCATCTGTCAGTCGAACGATGACCTCACGCTCGGACTCCGCGGATCGCTGGCGGACAACGAGACTACGAGACTCCAGTTTCTTGACTGTATGCGTGGTGTTGGCAGGGGAAATGAACGTCGCACGAGAGAGGGAGCCCATGGTTAATGGACCGAGTTTACCCAGGGTATTGACGACGTTTAATTCAGCAATATGTATACCAAACGAGACGGCCCTGGCTTCCCCGATGGAGATAAATTGCTCGTGTATCCGCATAATGGATGAGAATATAGAGACACAGTTTTCCTCCCGGGAAGAGGCAAACTTCATCGGTCCCGGATCTGCCGGAGTTGACGTCATTTTGTCTCTCAGAGCCTCTCCCATAATTTGTCAATCCTGGATTCCACCTCTGGCTTACGCACCACGCGGTCCATGACCTTCAGCCCCAGTGGCAGGGTGCAATCTACACCCATAAAGGTGCGCACGTTCATGGGTATCTCGGGATATCCGTCGTATACACCCAGCTTGGAGTTCGATCCTGCGATGCCCTGGGCCATGGGCTCGATATTCATTCCGAGGACGTTGGGGATAATCATCAGATCACGATCCGGAATAAACCGATGCGCGAGCGCCCAGTCCCTGTCCCTTGCATCCCGGATATTTATATCATCGTCAAAGACGAAGACATGCTTGCAAAATCCCCCCAGCGCCGTGTATGCGCGCATCATGGCCATCTTCGGCTCACCGATGCGGCCTTTTTTCAAAGACAGATGCACGGTAAAACCACAGCCAGCGGAAGGATCAACAAACACGTCGACAAGGTTGGGCATGACCTCCTTGACCTGCATATAGACCTTTACCGAGCGAAAAAATGCCGCGATTGAATTACATTCGTTATAGGGAAGACCAATGTGCACATGCTGGTATATTGGATTCTTGCGCATCGTTATACCGGTCACATCAAATATCGGTCGCCGACGCGGATCATCATAAAACCCATTGAACGAGGCGAACTGACCCTGGGTAGCCCAGTTAAACGGTTTCAGCTCTCCTTCAACGACGATCTCCGCATTTGCCGGCACGTTGATGTCCTGTGTCTCGCATTTCACGAGCTCTACGGGGGTCCCGGCGACGCCGCCTAGGAACGCATAATCATCGTACTCATGCGGTAACGCCGCATTGGCGCCGCCCAGGATGAATTCAGGGGTCACACCGAAGACGAATGCGATGGGGAAGGGCTTTCCTTTATCGGGCTCCCAGCTTTCGGGGGCGTCATCGATCCTGGAGCCCCAATAGTCCTGCATCGATAGGGCATCCCCGGTCCCGCGGAATATCCACATCACGCCCGAGTTCCGACTGGTGATCTCGAATCGGTGATAGGAGAGATTATTCGCACCTTCCCGGGGACTGGAGGCACATAAACTGGTCATAAACCTGCCTTCCGCGAACTGTGATCCCCCCTGGCCATCCTGGGGGTTCAACCGCAAAGCAGGTAACAAGCCGAGATCGACATCGTCACCGGTCAGGATTACTTCCTTGCAAGGCGCCTTGTCCTTGTCGACATAAACCGGCGGCACTCCACCTGCCTTCAGTACCTCCATCGTTTTTGTTGCACAGCCGGGCAGGGCGTTATCCTCTTGTACCCCAAAGGCCTCCGCCATCGCCCGATAGGTATGCCCCACTGTATTTGCGAGTACCGGGATATCAAATCCCTTTGGTTTTTCGAACAATATGGGCTTGTGGATTCCCTGGTAATCTGCACGGGCAATAAATGCACCCATATCGTCGAGGGTATCTACCTCGAAAGGGACCTTGAACAGACGGTCATTTTCGTCCTGTGCCCGGATGAATTCGCGGAAGTCCAATTTACTCATGATCAGTTCCTGTTGGTTTCAATGAAAATCATTTCTATATAGAAATTATAGGTGACTTGAGGCCTGACAGCACGTCGATATTGCAAATGTCCCGGTAAATCGGTGTCAAGCTTGGTGCGTACACAATTCACGACTAATTTCGCATGAAATTTGTGTCTATTCCCTTATAATCGCGCCCGACCCATAACACGAGTGCTACGCCACTGGCGGGACAAACATTTAACCCCAATGAAATTACGTAATATTGCCATCATTGCCCATGTCGATCATGGCAAGACCACCCTGGTAGACAAGTTATTGCAGCAGTCCGGTACCCTGCCCGGGCACGGCGCCCCGATTGAGCGTGTCATGGACAGTAATGACCTGGAGAGGGAACGGGGGATCACCATCCTGGCCAAGAATACTTCAATCGACTGGCAGGATTACCGCATCAATATCGTTGATACTCCAGGGCATGCCGATTTCGGGGGCGAAGTTGAGAGAATCCTTTCAATGGTTGATTCGGTCTTGCTGCTCGTGGATGCGGTGGAGGGGCCCATGCCACAGACACGCTTTGTCACACAAAAGGCATTTGAACATCATCTCAGCCCGATCGTCGTCATCAACAAGATTGATCGGGACGGCGCCCGCCCCGACTGGGTATTGAACCAGACATTCGACCTGTTTGATAAATTGGGTGCAACCGACAAGCAACTCGACTTTCCGATCATCTACGCATCGGCTCTCAACGGCTACGCATCACCGGACCCGGATCGGCGGGATGGTGATATGAGTGATCTTCTCCAGGCAATCGTCGACTATGTGCCGGCGCCTGATGCGGAACTCAATCAGCCGTTCCAGATGCAGATTTCGCAGCTGGATTATTCCAGTTATGTCGGTGTAATCGGCGTCGGACGAATCAAGCGGGGCCGGGTCCAAACGAATATGCCTGTCACCATCGTCGATGCAAATGGCAGTGAACGCAATGGTCGTGTCCTTCAAGTGCTTGGTTTCAAGGGCCTGGAGAGGACCGAGATTCCCTCTGCAGAGGCCGGCGACATTATTGCAATTACCGGTATTGAAGGCCTTTGCATCTCCGATACCTTGTGTGACCGGAACGCTGTACAAGGGCTGCCGTCGATATCCGTGGACGAGCCGACCGTCAGCATGACATTCCAGGTCAATACCTCGCCAGTATGCGGCAAGGAAGGGAAATACGTAACGTCCCGGCAGATTCGGGCACGCCTGGACAAGGAATTGCTGCACAATGTTGCATTGCGGGTAGAAGACACGGAGGACCCCGAAAAATTCAGGGTGTCCGGGCGAGGTGAACTGCACCTTTCAGTGCTGCTCGAAAATATGCGCAGGGAGGGCTATGAACTGGCGGTTTCAAAACCAGAGGTCATCTTTCGGGAAATTGACGGCCAGATCCACGAACCCTACGAACAGCTTACTGTCGACCTGGAGGAAGACGGGCAGGGCGCCGTAATGCAGGCGCTGGCAGAGCGGGGTGGAGAGCTGCAGTCAATGGCGCCCGACGGCAGGGGCCGGGTCAGGATTGACTATTCTATTCCCTCACGTGGCCTGATAGGCTTTCAGACGGAGTTTTTGACCCTGTCTTCCGGCACCGGCCTGATATACCACGTATTCGATCATTATGGACTGCGGAAGAAAAAGGGTCTGACTAACCGCGTAAACGGCGTATTGGTGTCCATGGCAACGGGCAAGGCGCTCGGTTATGCATTGTATAATCTGCAGGAACGCGGCAAACTCATAGTTGGCCATGGAGACCCCGTATACGAGGGTCAGGTCATCGGGGTACACTCACGCGGTAATGACCTCAGTGTTAACCCGTTGAAAGGCAAACAATTGAGCAATGTCCGTGCATCGGGTAAAGATGAGGCAATTGTGTTAGTGCCCCCTTTAAAACTGGGGCTTGAGGCCGCATTAGAGTTTATAGACGATGACGAACTGGTTGAGATTACCCCAATGAGTATCCGTATTCGTAAACGCTACCTGAAAGAGCACGAGCGTAAACGAGCTGCGCGAAATGCCCGATGATTTATGAGTGATAAAATGGTTTAAATATATTGATTAACTTTATGATATTTAATGATTATATTTGATTTAAGCTGTGCCGATGAACACCGGTTTGAAGGCTGGTTTCAGAATAAGGACGACATGCAGGTGCAACTTGCCGACGGCCTGTTGCGCTGCCCTTTCTGTGAAAGCCAGGAAATCCGGAAGGTTCCCACCATGTCGAGGATTAATAAATCTTCGACCCGCGATGAACCCGCTGCCAGCCTGCCGATGCCATCAACCCCGTCGGCAGGCCGTTCCGCTGCCGGTACCTATGCCGCGTCTCAGGATTTCGCCCGCAGGCTGCACGACTACATTGACACGAATTTTATCGACGTCGGCAACCGATTTGCCGAGGAAGCGCGAAAGATCCATACGGGAGACCGGGAAGATATCGGTATACGCGGTATTGCCTCTTCCGAGCAGGTTAAGGAACTGAACGAAGAGGGGATTGTAACTCTGCCGCTGCCCGCGAAGCCCGTAGATAAAAACCGGTTGAACTGATCCTTCTGAACTAATCCTTGATTTCCGCAACCCGGCCCATTCCGAAACCCGGTGCCCGGCGCGTTGTAGCGGTCTCTGCAAGAGGCAGCGTGATCTCGAATACTGCCCCGCCGACAGACGGGTAATCGCGTGCCGTCACGGTGCCGCCGTGAAATCGTACAATCAGCTTAACGATATATAAACCCATCCCCAGGCGAGGCTTGTTGGCATCCTTGCGCCCCATGGAGACCAGAGGCTCGAATATTCGCTCTGCCATGTCTTCCGGCAATGGGGCGCCGCGGTTGGCTACCTGCAGAATTGCGCTGGTACCGGATCTCTTGAGTGAGACACTTATAGGTGAGTCCGGATCAACGAAATCGAGCGCATTATCAATCAGCTTATCCAGCATCTGGGCGAGATGGTCAGGTGTACCATCGATGAATAGGGGCCGACTGCCAATATCCAATTTAAAGTCCTGCTCGGGATGGGTGTGGCGGCAACCCTCCACATAGTCCTCAATCAGTTGTGCAAAATCGAATAGCTCCCGGGAGTCTGCCTGCATTGCCTGTTCCAGGTTTGCCGCCGCGGTGAGATTCTTCAGGATTGAGCCGATACGGTGCAGGCCACTTTTTGCGCGCGCCATATACTTGCTGTCGCGACTGGCCGGGATCTCCAACACCAGGTTATCGAGAGAGGAGTCGACGACGTTCAGGGGGTTGCGGACTTCGTGCGCAAGCGTATCCGGCAGCCTCTCCAGGTAGCTGGTGTACTGTGACAACCGGCCCAGCATGCCGCTGACACTGCGAGAGAGGTCACCAATTTCGTCACCGGCCCTGGCCTCGGCACTAACACTTTGCTCAACGATACGCCCATCCCGATCAATTGCGCTATCCGCGGCGTTACGCAGGCGCCGGATTCGTAATGTAAGTCGTGATGCGAAGAACAGCAGGGCACTGATGACCGTTAACAAGACGAGCAGCGTTACACTGATTACTTTTTCCAGCACCTCCTTCTGCTGACTGAGTACAACATTGCTGTTCTGCTCAACCACCACGGCGCCGAGAACCTCGTCTCCGGACCAAACCGGGTTGGCGGAGATCAGGATGACTGAGTTATTGTCCTCTCCTGGGCGTCTGAGGGTACTCGGCACGCCCCGTAATGCGTCTTCCAGTATTTGGTCAGTTGCCACTTCGTCGTCGGCTGTCACCCCTTGTTCATCAACGATAAGGTTAAATATTGCCTCGAGCGCACCGTCGTAGAGTCGCTGTACGGTCGACAACAGACTGCCGTCAGGCTCTTTTGACGTTTCTTCTTCTGTCATCAGATTGCCGACCACCGTACGCACACTTTTCTGGCGGTCCAGCACCCAGATTCTCGTGTCCGGCCGATCCAGGGCCTGCAGAATCTTGGCGATCTCGGGTGAGTGGACAATCACCCGGCTCAGCGCCTCGGTCTCTGTCTGCGGGTTGCTGGATACTATGTCTTTAACCAGGCGCTGGACCTCGTCATCGACATCACCCACAGCCAGTTGTATGCGCGACTCCGAACTGATCATGAAACGCGGGATGCGAAGCTCAACGAGATAACCACTTTCCGTTATTTCCATCTCGGCCGCCAGGTCATAGTTGGGTTTACCTGTTAGCGGGTATCGCCACTCCTCGTCCATCAGGTAGATGCTCATACGTCCGGGTTGACTAGAGGTCAGCAGGTAGCGCGTGATGTCCCGGTCTGGCTCTTGTAATGTCAGGCGGATGTGGTCTGCACTATCGAGCCGCAGCCAATCCCGATGGCGCAGAACGACGGTGTCATCCTGGATGTCAAACAAGGCGTACAAATAGGGTCCACGATAGCCGAGCACCTGCCTTACGGTCAGGCTCTCAGCAGCCTCACCGTCAGTGTTACGGTTATAACCAATGGCCTGGTTGACCGTTTCGCCCCAATCCTGGGTGTCGCCATCGAGGCGCACGTAATTTGGAAGTGGATAGGCATAAATATCGGTGGGGCCGGCATCAAGCAGGCTGTCATCGGTGGACAGGAAAAGTTCCGGACGATCATGCAATACAGTGGATACGGCACGCGCGATTAATGTGAGGGCATTCTCCTGGCCCGCGAGGAGGAAGGATTTCATGTCCCGGACATAGACATAGGCCATCCACGGGATCAGTAACAGTAACACCCCCACCAGCAACAGCTTGGTGCGGATTGAAAAACCCATGCGGTGACTAACTTTCGCCATATAAAATTACGACGCCAGCCTAGTCGGAATGCCAGCGATACCCGACTCCAAAAACGGTCTGTATCATGTTGAAATTCTCGTCAACTTCCTTGAATTTATTACGTATTCGACGAATATACCCGTTGATGGTATTGCGCTCTACATACGACTGCCGTGTTATTTGCATCAGGTTCTCGTAGGTCTTGACCAGCCCCGGTCGTCGGGCCAGCGCCTCGACCAGCCAGAACTCGGTCAGTGTGAGATTCAGTTCAATATCGTTCCACTTGATTGACATACTATTCGGATCGAGGACCAGTAAGCCCTGTCGCAGAATATTTTCCTCATTGGTTAATGCGGGCTCATTCAGACTCTCAACAATACGGAACAGGGAATTTACCCGCACTGTGAGAAACTGCAGGTTAAGGGGTTTGGTCAGGTAGTCCCAGGCATCAAGGCGTAGTCCCGATACCCGGTCGATATCCGAATCACGGGCCGTCAGAAATATGATCGGTAATTTGGGCGCCATGGAGCGCAAATCACGACACAGGTCAAAGCCGCCATCCATCTCGTTCTCGAGCATGATATCCAGTATCGCCAGATCAGGCATATTTTTCTGCATGCCCTCCAGAGCGGTCGCACGATTACGATAGGCCACCACATCATATCCGCTGGTGCGCAGCGCATCGGTGAAATTCTCCCGCTGGTCCGGATCATCCTCAACGATGGCAACTAATTTAGTCATGAAATCCTCTGTTACTGAACCTGTTACGACACACAGCATATTCCCTTTTAAGTTGGGGTCAATGTTAAGGAACCTCTGATCTATTCATGAAATCGTATCTCACGTTCAGAAAAAAACAGAGGTTTCTTAAGAATTACCACTAATTTGCCATAAATTACTCCGTCCTTCGACAGGCTAGAGGTGTCTAATCTATCCATGGGTAAAGCTGGCGACGTATCGAGACCAGCGCAGAAAAACTGAAGGGTTTGGAGAAGGAACCTGATCAGTAATTATGCAGGAGAAGTAAACAATGAACTCCAGAATGAATCACCAGGTATTTGTACCGTTCACCGATGACATTTTATATGATCATCCGGAGCAAATAGACGGGCCGCTGGTACCGTACCGGACGGGCGTGGAGTGCCACCACTGGCTGTCCATAGAGTTGAATCCGAAGTCTCCACCGCCGGTGAAGCGGATCAAGACCATGAAAAATGTCCTGACCCGGATGCTCGAGCAGGATGACGGAGATATTTTAAGGGCTCACTAGCGCTTGCTCACTAGTGCTGGTTGACTAGACCGGAATATTCTCCGGGTCAAAAAAATCCCGCCAGTCCGGGTTAAAAGTCTTGTGCCGGTAGGAACCATCGTCCATCGCGTCATACTCCCGGGTGTAATTTTCCACTCGGCCGTGAATGTCGCTTAACGCGGCAACAAGTGCGTCAATATCCTGCCTTGTGTTATACAACCCAACGCTGGCGCGAACCATGCCTCGCTTCAGGTTGATATAGCGCTCCTGGTCCTCGGGGGCGATGTCATCCACGTCGGTCTCCCAGAGTTCCTGTTTGAGCATCTCGCGCACATAGGGGTGGGCGCAGAAGCACTCGTTCCTGACGGCGATGGCGAAGTAGTCGTTCAGGATGGCCGCAACAAGACCATGATCCACTCCCTTCACATTGAGGGTGGTCGCGCCTATTCGATCTACATCGGGGTCGCCATAGACGGTGATGAACGGCATCTGCTTTAGCTGCTCAAGCAAGTACACCGTCAAATTCCGGCTATGTGCTGATACTTCCTCCATGCCCGTCTGTTGCAGGATAGTCAGCGAAGAAGCCAACCCGACCAGTCCGGTAATATTGGGTGTGCCGGCCTGTTCCCGATAAGGAAAATCCGGTAATAATTCGTACTCTTCGAAGCTCACCTCCTTTACCATGCCACCGCCGAGATCCGGTTGGGGCAGGGAGTGCAACAAGTCCTTGTCGGCGATCAGTATCCCTGGCGCTCCCGGTGTATAAATCTTGTGCCCGGAAAACACGAAAAAGTCCGGGTTTTCCATTGGATTATCGCGACCCAGCACCACCGGAATATGGGCAACCATTTGTGCGCCGTCGACCAGCAACAAGGTATCGTGTTCATGGGCGATACGGGCGAGATCATAGATCGGGTTAACTATCCCCGTTACGTTGCTTACTGCACTGATGGCGACATAGTTCACGCGCCCCGAGTATTGCCGGAGCATCTTTTGAAACTCGTCAACGTCTACCGGGCCTGAATTTGCCTCGCTACCCGTGAGAGGAATGAAGCGTATTTTGTTCCCGTAATAACGGTGGGGAAGGTCATTGGCATGGTGTTCCATGGCCGAGACCAGCGTGATATCCCGATCCGGTCGCATGGCGCACAAACCCCGTGCAACGCGGTTGACAGGCAGGGTCGCGCCGGTGCCGGTGGCAATTACCGCATGTTGCGATTCGCTGGTCCCCAGGAATGCG
>PVMK01121202.1_pt1 | contig 35946 bp, 36 predicted proteins | sample 1853481 | NCBI WGS metagenome assembly PVMK01 (sample SAMN08533507, study PRJNA380276) | Marine sediment metagenome, whole genome shotgun sequencing project. | reverse complement strand
GCGAACTGCTCAGCGAATTGCTGCATCACCCGCCGCAACCCATGCACCTGGTGCTGATTGGCCGACGTGATCCCGCCTTGCCGATTTCCGCGTTGCGCGCACGGGGCCTGGTAACGGAGATCCGAACCCAGGACCTGCGTTTTACCGTGGCGGAAACGGAGACTTTTTTTAAGATGGCCCTGGAAATTCAGATCGATCCGTCCATAGCCATCGCTGTGGAAGAAAAAACCGAAGGCTGGGTGACCGGACTGCGCCTGGCAGCCCTTTCCATGCGCCACCGGGGCCATATCGATCCCAGGTTGCTTGAGCCGCAGGTGGGCGCTCAATATGTGATGGAATATCTTTTCAATGAGGTCTTCTGCCACCTGCCACCGGAAGTCAGCCAATATCTTCTGGGGACCGCCATCCTGGATCGCTTCTGCGGCCCGTTATGCGAGGCCGTGTGCGTACCGGGTGCTGATCCGTTGACATGCGAACTCGGAGGGTGGAATTTCATTACCTGGCTGAAAAGGGAAAACGTGTTCTTGATTTCCCTGGACCCTGAAAACCGCTGGTTCCGCTACCATCACCTGTTTCAGAAGCTCCTGGTCAACCAGTTAAAACGTCATCGCAGCGCCGAGGAAATCAGCACCCTCCACGCCCAGGCCGGTGCCTGGTTTGCCGAAAACGGCCTGATTGAAGAGAGCCTTAAGCACAGTCTGGCCGGAGGTGACATCGCGACGGCGATGGAGCTGGTAGCATGCCACGGCCACAATCTGATGAACGACCAGCAGTGGCCACGCTTGAAGCGCTGGATGGACATGCTTCCACGTGATCGCGTTGAACAGAATCCTGAATTGCTCCTGCTGGAGGCCTGGATCTATCATATCCGGTACCAGTTTGTGGAGATGGCGGCCTGTCTCGATAAGGTTGAAATCCTGATTTCCACCTCGCTGCCGGCCGGCGCGGAGCATATACGAGCTCATCTCGAAGCCTTACGCGGATTCCAGAGCTGTATAGCCGTCGACAGTGAGAGGGCCGTAATCCAAAATAGGTACGCGTGTGAGAATATCCCTCGCGAACATAAACGGGCACTGGCCTTTGCCCATCTTTTCCTGGCCGGGGCATACCAGATGACCGGTGATCTTGAAACGGGTCTATCCAGTTTGCACAAGGCGGCGAGGGATAATTTTTTGTCCGGTGACCCCTATCGCGCCCATTATCTGGTAACCCCCTGCTTTCTTTACTGGATGGCGGCTGATTTGACTGCTATGTGGCAGGCAGCCGATCGCTCACTGAAGATCGATAAGGACCACCAACTGCCTGAGACGGTCGGCCACGGACTCTATTTTGTGGGAATCGCTCACTATCATCGAAATGAGCTGCAAATCGCTGAAGAAAAGCTGGTCGCGGCGGTCAAGGATAGGTACGCCTATCATAGGGTAAATTTCGCCCACAGCTCTTTTGCGCTCGCTCTCATCTATCAGGTCCAGGGATTGCCGGGCAAAGCCGGAGAGGTCAGCCAGTCGGTGGTGTCCTATGCCCTCGATACCAACAATGCAACTATGCTGAAGACCGCCCAGGCTTTCCAGGCCGAACTGGCACTCCGGCAGGGGCACCTTGCTGAAGCCTCCCACTGGGCGGAACAGTTCGATGCCAAACCGTTCCGGCTGGCATATCGGTTTTATATGCCGCAGTTGACCCTCGTCAATGTCCTGCTGGCTCAGGACACAACGGCCAGCCGGCAGCAGGCAGCTGACCTCCTCGACCAATTACACGAATTTCTCGTATCGATCCACAACAACCGTTTTCAGATTGATGTGCTGGTGCTGCAAGCCCTGCTCTGCGATACCCGGGGCGAGGGGCCGGCCGCTATAGAAAGTTTAGCCAAAGCGCTTGACCTGGCAGAACCGGGTGGCTTCATCCGCATTTTCGTGGACTTGGGGCCCCAAATGGCCGATCTGCTGAAGCAGCTCATCAAGCAAAACCTTGCCGTGAGCTATGCCGGGCAGATCCTGGCCGCTTTCAAGGACGATGACCACAGAGCGGTGCCGGATCCCAATTCCCTTTTAATTCCGCCTTCCGATTCTCCCCATCACCCCCTCACCGAGTCTCCCCATCTCCCCCTCTCCCCCTCTCCCCATCACCCCCTCACCGAGTCTCCCCGTCCCTCCGTCTCCCCGTCTCCCAGTTCCCAGCCCCTGGTTGAGCCCCTGACGAATCGCGAACTCGAGATACTGGATCTGCTGGGTCAGCGGCTGCAAAACAAGGAAATTGCGGCCAAACTGTTCGTTTCACCTGAAACCGTAAAAAAACACCTGAATAACATCTATGGGAAACTCAACGTCAGCGGACGCCGGCAGGCGGTTGGCAAAGCCATGGACCTGGGTATCCTCACTCGGCGATAGACGCCGAAAAAGGGGAGGGGGGGACGGGGTGACTGGGAGAGGGGGGGACGGGGTGACTGGGAGAGGGGGACTGGGGAGGGATGGAAGGCGGAAGTGGGAATGCGGCCTCCGGCCCATAGGGGCCTACGCCCCGGTGGGAATGGGGAATTAAAAAGGGATTTGGAGAGAGGGGGACTGGGAGAGGGGGAGATGGGGGGACTGGGAGAGGGGGAGATGGGGAAAGATGGGGACTGGGAGAGGAGGGATTTGGTGAGAGGGTGACTGGGAGAGGGGGTGAGGGGGAGACGGGGAGGGAGGTATGGAAGGCGGAAGTGGGACCCGTCTTCGTCTGATAGGGCGGGACTTCCGTCTTCGCATAAAGATACAGAGCTACGCCGAGACAAGATGCCGTGGCTAAAGATGCGGAATGGGGAATGATTTGAATGCGGCCTCCGGCCATAGGGGCGGGGCCTACGCCCCGGCGGGAAGTGGGAATGTTTTGAATGCGGAAGTGGGAATGCGGAATGGGGAATTATAACGTTTTGATCATCTTACGGTCATCTTGCCGTTAACTCTGAGTGTTACCATTCGGATGTAAACAACGGCGAATATAAAAACATTCGCAATAAAAAAGGAGCCGGTGAGATGGACAAAACGTTTGCCCTAAAAAATAATTGCAAGGAATTCAATTTCTTCGAATATAAACACCGATACCTCCCCGGAAACCATGTAACCGATTTTCCCGAAGGGGATTCAACAAGCCAGGCGGTCACCATGTATTTTCGTCGGATAGGGCTTCATGCGCTGCTAAGCCGCAAAGATGAAGTAAAGATCGCCAAAAGGATTGAAGCTGCTGAACATGAAATCCTGCGGACACTTTTGCAGACCTCTATTGCCGTACAACATATAGTGGATCTCGGCAAAAAGATTAAAACCGGTGAAATGCGGGCAAAGCGTGTCTTGAGGGCCCTGCGCAACAGGGACACCTGCAGCGATGAGGCAGCTCGAATTCAGGAATTTTCAGCCACCATCACTCTGATTGAAAAAATTGACGCAAAAAACACGATTTATCGCGCCAAACTGCTTTCTCTTTCATCGACCTCCGGTGACGGGAAGCGCATTTACGGGCATATCGTCCGGGGCGCGGACAAAATCTATCACCTCCTGCGCAACTGGCGTCTTGAGTCCGAGCTCATTGACATCATTGAAGAAAAAATCCGCCAACAGGATAATGGTCCCACAACGGATGCCGCCATAATAAATCGAATCCTGGAAGGTATCAATAAAAGCCGGACCAAAGTGCAAGCAGCCAAGAATGAAATGATCAAAGCCAACTTGCGTCTGGTCGTCAAGGTTGCCATCAAATACAACAAAAGCGGCCTGCAACTGCTGGATCTGATCCAGGAGGGAAACATCGGCTTAATCAAAGCGGTGAACAAGTTCGACTATCATCGGGGGTACAAGTTCAGTACCCATGCTGTCTGGTGGATCAGGCAGGCTATTTTACGGGCGATTACCAACCAGTCTCCTATGATACGGCTTCCGGTCCATCTGGCTGAAACGATTAACAAACTCAAGCGTACCCAGCGGAGTATATCAACGAAACAAAACAGGGAGGCTAAGCTGGAGGACATTGCGGAAGAGATGGAAATATCCCGTAATGTAATTCGCAGACTGCCTGGTTTCACCGGCGAACCCGTTTCACTTCATTCGCCTGTTAAAGGCAAGAAGGATAGTTGTCTGGGTGATTTTATCAAAGATGAAACCGTTCCCGGAATATTTGACACCGTGATAAATCAAACCCTGGTTGAACAAATCCGCAAGATGATTGCCACCCTGACACCGCGTGAAGAAAGGGTGCTGCGGCTGCGGTTTGGCATTGGTGAAAATGACGATCATACGCTGGATGAAATCAGCCGTGATTTTTCGTTAACGAGTGAGCGGATCAGACAGATTGAAGCCAGGGCGTTGCTAAAGTTGCGTAATCCCAAAATAAGTGGCCAACTGCAAAGTTTTATGGAAGCGTAACTGGATCAGTATCCAGACCACCGGAGGCAAAAGTAACCGGGACAGGGAACCTGTGGATTTATTACTATAGCCAACGGACAAAAATTGGATGCCTATTCAGAAATGAAGATTTTTTGTTCTGATCAAGACCGCACAGGAGGGGTGCGGTGAGGCGTACTTTCGTACGCCGCAGCCGCAAGCCCGCGGAAAACGCCGATCAGGGCAAAAAAGACCATTTCCGGACGGACACTAAGTTAAGAAAATACCGATTTGACATGGATAAAGGACTAAATCCGGAGAAACCGGAAATAACAAATAACAAGCATCACCTGATCTTAAAATTGGGCCAAATAAATTCCAAATTACAATATCCAAATCTCAAAAAAGATCGAAAGCCAATTGTTTGGAATTTTGAATTTCGGTCATTGTGATTTGCCCTTCGGCTTGGCTCAGGGTGGTGAGCTTGTCGAACCATTTGGTATTTGTGATTTGGTATTTGATATTTTTTAAATGCTGACACCTGTCGCCTGTCACCTGACACCTGAAACCTTAACTTACAACATGTTGTCAGAACATCGCCGCTAAGGACTAGGTCGACGAAGCCTGAAAAATGCTTTCGATCGTGGCGTCCAGCATCGCGTCGAATTCTTCGTCCGACTGCTGCGCGTTCAAGCCCTCAGACAAGGCACGCGAGAAACTGGCGATCACTCCGTTGTTTCTTGCCAGCCTGGTGTTGGCTTCTTCGCGCGAATAGCCACCCGACAGTGCCACGACTCGGACTACGTTCGGGTGTGCGAGACAATCGGCGTACAGGTTGTCCACCTCAGGCAGCGTGAGCTTCAACATCACCAGCTGATCGGGTGCGAGCGCATTGAGTGCATCGAGCAGCGCTGTTCTTAACAGGCTTTCGGCCTCGGCCTTGTCCGGGCAGTGGATATCGATTTCGGGTTCGATGATCGGCACGAGGCCTGCGGCCATGATCTGCCGGCCGACTTCGAATTGCTGCCGGGCCACGGCGCCCACGCCGTCCGCATTCGCCTGCTTGATGACGGAGCGCATCTTCGTGCCAAAAACGCCCTTCGACCTCGCCCTGGCCAGCAGCGAATCAAGATCGGGCATCGGTTTCATGACCTGGGCGCCATCCTGTTCCTCCGCGAGGCCTTTATCGACCTTCAGAAACGGCACGACGTTCTTGACGTCCCAAAGGTAGCTCGGCGTGGATTCTCCTTCGATCGTCCGGTCCATCGTGTTCTCGAACAGGATTGCAGCGAGTATGCGTCGGCCGTTGAACGCCGGGCTGACAATCATCCTTGTCCGCATCTGGTGCACGATATCGAACATTTCTTCGTCGCTCGACCACGCATCCTCGCCGATGCCGTAGCCGGCCAACGCCTTCGGTGTGCTGCCGCCGCTCTGGTCCAGTGCCGCGACAAACCCCGCTGCTGTTCTAATCTTTTGCAACTGCTGCTCGTTGTTACTCATAATAATCCTCCATAGATTTACAGATTGTTCGGGTTTCGGTGGTTATCCTTCATCCAGAAAAGAATCTTCCGTGAATACGCGTACTGACGGAAACGATTAATCTTCAAATATCAAAACGCGGTTCGGCGGTCAACAATCAAATTTGGCTCTCGACTGAAAATTTCAGTAAATTTGGATAAAACTCTCCTGTAAAAAAAATCGGGTTGCAGGCACTCCGGTGAACTATACTCAAATCTGCCTGAATTTTCAATTCCACCGTAAAAAAATTAGTATTGACAACAAAACCTGCTTTGGTTATCCAGTTGGGTATTGTTTGTGTTAATGTATCAGGCTGCACACAATTGGCGAACGGTGAGAACATCAAGCCGCGTGGCCGCTCGCAGGGAAGTGGCTGGAACCGATACGACCGCAATCGTCTCTCCGTTGCCGGCAAAGAATTCCACTTCATAACCTTCATGATAATTCTCTCTGCGAATAAAGTAACATTATCTGTGCTTGGTTCTAACATCGGCTATGGCTTATTCGTAGGTTGGGTTGAGTATCCCGATATCTTTTGTTGGGTTTCTCCGGCGGACCAACCTACTTGGCAACCATTTTTGTGCTATCAGCGAAACCCAACAAAATGGCCTGTTTCCGTTTGACAAGACGGAAAGGAGATAAAAATGAAAATAGTCGTCGCTCCAAATGCATTTAAAGGCTCCCTCACCGCCAGTGAAGCAGCACAGGCCATGGACGCCGGAATCAGCAATTTTCTGCCGAACGCTGAAGTCATTCAGGTTCCAGTCGCTGACGGCGGTGACGGGCTGGTTGATGTGGCCATGGAAGCCTTGCATGGTAAGATGCACAGCCTTGAAGTACAAGGTCCTCGTGATGCCAGAGTCCGGGCCAATTATTGCGTAGTAGAATCTTTAAGGCTGGTTACCATAGAAATGGCCCTGGCCAGTGGCCTTGCACTATTAGAATCTGACATGCAGGATCCAACCCTGAGTACGACATACGGCACGGGAGAGCTGATCAAAGCAGCCCTCGAAACGGGAGCCACACGTATAAATGTCGGCATAGGCGGCAGTGCCACAAATGATGGCGGTATCGGCATGGCCCGGGCTTTAGGGGTTCATTTTCTTGACAATGCCGGAAAAGAACTGCCCCCAATCGGCAAATCACTTCTCTCCATTGCCAAGATTGATATTTCAGGCCTCGATCCACGAATCCATACGGTGAACATTGAAGCTGTTTGTGATGTAGACAACCCTCTGTATGGCCCAAAAGGTGCCGCCCATGTTTACGGCCCACAAAAAGGAGCAACACCTGAACAAGTTGCAGAACTGGACAGGGGCTTACAAAACCTTGGCCAACGAATTCAGGAAGATCTTGGTATTGATGTCAGTACAATGCCGGGAGCAGGTGCGGCCGGAGGACTGGGAGCCGGACTCCGCGCCTTCCTTGACGCCAAACTCTGCAAAGGAATTGATCTGATTTTTGATCTTGTAGGCCTGCACGACAAACTTACGGATGCAGATCTTGTACTCACCGGAGAAGGACAAATTGATTTCCAGACAGTTTTCGGAAAAGCACCAGGTGGTGTGGGAGCGGCTGCAAAAGCACAAAACATCCCATGTTTTGCCGTCGCTGGATCCATCGGCAAAGACCTTGGCACTTTGCATGAAACAGGAATCGATGCCGTCTTCAGCCTCTGCCCGGGACCAATCACCCTGGAAGAATCAATGCAACTCTCCAAAGAAAATATCAGTCGCGTCACAGAACAGGCCATTCGCGCCTTTCTTGCCGGCAAAAAAAGTGAAAGGAACAGCACATGAACGAAGTTAGTACATTAGGTGTTCTCTGTGCTCTGACCATTGCAAGCCATGCAGGTCTCTCTCTCACGAACTGCTATCCTGCCGGCCATGATTGGAGGAGGAAAATGTGGAAACATCATGTCTCCCAATCCAAACACCATTGCTGCCACCGACGCCTTCAAACTCCCCATGACCTCTGTTATGGCTGCCGGTATCATCCCTGCAATTTTTGGCATGATGGAATCGCTGCGCTCTGTCTTTTGAATTAATAAAAATCGATAGAATTCCTAAAATCTTCAATCTTCACATCTTCAATCTTCAATCGACAATATTCAATTCCAGATTGTCCGGGTTGGGAGCTGATAGTGAGGTACTGACATGAGAAAAGACGAGTCAACCAACGGGTGGAAAGCCCGGGGCTTCGGAAGACCTGGAAAAGGCGGGTCTCGATACCGTTTACAAGGCACTCGGGACCTCTACCAAGGGGCTGACCTCGACCGAAGCGAAAGCCCGCATCGAGAAGTACGCCGCAACGAGCTGGTAGACAAGGAAGCCGGCAACCTGGAGAAGTTTCTGCTCTTTTTCTGGGGGCCGATCGCCTGGATGATCGAGGCCGCCGCCTTGCTGTCGCTGCTGATGGGGCATTGGGCCGATCTCACCATCATCATGGTGCTGCTCATCTACAACGCCGTCTCGGGCTTCTGGCAGGAGCGCAGGGCCTCCGATGCCCTGGCTGCATTGAAGGCCGGCCTGGCCCCCCGGGCCACGGCGCTGCGCGATGGGCAATTCGCCGCCATCGACGCCGCCGAGGTCGTCCCCGGAGACGTGCTGCGGATCAAGCTGGGCGAGGTGGTGCCCGCCGATGTGCGCTTCATCGACGGGGAGTACATCAGCATTGACCAGACCGCGCTGACCGGCGAGTCTCTGCCGGTGAGCAAGAAGGTCGGTGACGAAGGTTACTCCGGTAGTATCGCCAAGAAGGGCGAGATGAGCGCGGTGGTGATCGGTACCGGCAACAACACCTTCTTCGGCCGCACCGCCAGCCTGGTGGCCAAGGCCGGCGGCGGGGCTTCGCATTCTCAGCAGGCCACCACCCAGATCGGCGACTTTCTCATCATCATCTCGGTGATCCTGTGCGTCATCCTGGTGGGATTCGAATTCTATCGGGACATCGTGGTGCAGGCTGACTGGAAGTGGGCCGATCTGGCGGACATCGCACGCATGGTGCTGGTGCTGCTGATCGCCTCCATTCCGGTGGCCATGCCGACGGTGATCACGGTCACCAATTCCATGGGCGCCCAGGCCCTGGCAAAAAAGAAGGCCATTGTTTCCCGGCTCGAGGCCATCACGGAACTGGCCGGGGTCAATATCCTCTGCTCGGACAAGACCGGGACCCTGACCAAGAACATCCTGACCCTCGGCGATCCGATCCTGTTCGAGGCCAAGACCGCCGAGCAGCTGATCCTTGCCGGCGCCCTGGCCTCCGAGAAGGGCAGTGAGGACGCCATCGACAAAGCGGTGAGCGAGGGCCTGAAAGACACCAAGGCCCTGGACGGCTACCAGGTGACCAAGTTCGTGCCTTTCGATCCGGTCGACAAGCGCACCGAAGCAGACGTCACCGATGCCCGTGGCAAGGCCCTGCGGTACACCAAGGGCGCGCCTCAGGTCATCATCGACCTGTGCGCCCTCGATGCCGATACCCAAACCAAGGCCGAACAAACGGTGGCCGACCTGGCCGCCAGGGGCGAACGCGCCCTGGGCGTGGCGGAATCGAGCGACGACGGCAAGACCTGGAGCTTTCTCGGCATCCTGTCGATGCTGGACCCGCCCCGGGACGACTCCAAGGCGACCATCCAACAGGCCAAGGAACACGGGCTGCGGGTCAAGATGGTCACCGGCGACGATGTCGCCATCGGCGATCAGATTTCCGGTCAGTTGGGCATGGGCTCCCATCTCATCGCGGCCGCGGACATGTTCACCAAGGACATGGACATGGACCATCTGCCGGCCAGGATTGAGGAGTGCGTGGATACGGCCGACGGCTTTGGCCGGGTATTCCCCGAGCACAAGTACGGCATCGTCAAGGCGTTGCAGGATCGGGGGAATATCGTTGCCATGACCGGTGACGGCGTCAACGACGCCCCGGCGCTCAAGCAGGCCGACTGCGGTATCGCCGTGAGCGGTGCCACTGATGCCGCCCGCGCCGCGGCCGCCCTGATCCTCACCGCTCCCGGATTGTCGACCATCATCGACGCCATCGAAGAAGCACGCCGGATTTTTGAGCGCATCATCAACTACATCTTGTTCCGGGTCGCGATGACGCTCGACATCATGTTCGTGGTGGTGCTGGCGACCGTGTTCTTCGGCTTCTCACCGCTGACGCCGGTGATGATTATCCTGCTGGCCCTGTTAGACGACATCCCGATTATGACCATCGCCTACGACAATACCCTGCTGTCTAAGGAGCCGGTGCGCTGGCATATGCGGCGGATGTTGTTCGTTGCCAGTTTCATGGGTATGGCGGCGGTGGCGCAGAGCTTCGGTCTGTTGCTGATCGGCATGGAATGGCTGAGCAACCCGCAGTGGCAGTCCTGGATCAAGCTGACCCAGGACCAGATCCAAACCGCCGTGTTCCTGCAGATCGTTGCGGGCGGCCACCTGCTGCTGTTCGTGATGCGCTCCCGAAAGACCGTCTTCAGCCGTCCCTGGCCGGCCATGCCGCTGGTCACGGCCATTGTGGGCACCCAGATTTTCGCTGTCCTGATGTGCGGGTTCGGCTGGTTCGTGACGGCGCTCCCCTGGCCCCTCATCGGACTGGTGTGGCTCTACATGCTGATCTGGATGATTGTCCTCGATGTGGTCAAATTGGCGCTCTATCGTCGATTGAGACAGTCTGCCGGTCGGCCGAAATGGTATGCCCGGTTTCTCAGGGAGCGGCATCCCGCGCAGGTCGTTGACCAAGCTGGCAACGTTACCCAATAGTGCCAGTGGGACGTACCCCCTATCCGTCAGGCTAATAATTTGGGTGGGTGGTACATGGGAGAAAAAGGAAGTATAGGTTTCAGGTGTCAGTGTTCAGGGTTCAAAGGTTCAGGGTTCGTAGAAGTTTAGCCACAAAGGCACAAAGACACTAAGATGCTTAGATAATTAAAAATTACTTACAAAAAGAAAAAGCATCATTCATTTTACGAGATCTACAAACAGACCCAGGAGGCAATAACCATGAATTACACCAACAAATTCCGCGTAAAGACGGGCAGCAAGGTCGATCTCAGTAAAGTCGACGCCGGCTTCAAGGATCAGCATGAATCCCATGAACAGGCCTTGCCGGAGATCGAGGCCTACAACCAGAAACTGCACGACCTCCAGTACCTGATGTATGCGGAAGGCCAGCGCTCGCTGCTGATCTGCCTTCAGGGGCGGGACGCCGCCGGCAAGGACGGCACCATCAACCATGTGCTTACCGCCATGAACCCCCAGGGCTGCACGGTCACCGGCTTCAAGGTCCCTTCCAAGGAGGAGGCGGCCCATGACTTCCTCTGGCGTTATCATAAGGCCACGCCGGGCAGGGGGCATGTGGCCATCTTCAACCGCTCCCACTACGAGGATGTGCTGATACAACGCGTGCACAACATGGTGCCGAAGGCCGTCTGGTCCGGGCGCTATGAGCACATCAATAACTTCGAGAAGCTGCTCCACGACAACGGGACCCACATCCTCAAGTTCTATCTGCACATCGACGCCGAAGAACAGCTGGAGCGCTTCAAGACGCGCATCGTCGACCCCGCCCGTCACTGGAAGATCAGCGAGGGGGACTACGCGGAACGCCCGTTCTGGGACGTCTACACCGATGCCTTCGAAGCTGCGCTGAGCAAGTGCAGCACCGAACATGCCCCCTGGTTCATCATTCCCGCCAACCACAAATGGTTCCGCAATCTGGCCATCTCCCGGATCGTCTCCGAGGCGCTGGAGTCTTTGGGTATGAAGTTTCCGGCACCGACGGTAGACATCGACGAGATCAAGAAGAGCTACCACGCCATTGTGGAACAGGAAGCAAAGAAAGAGCCGGCGGGCGGCAAGAAAGGCAAGAAAGGCAAGAGGAGCCAGAAGGGTAAGAAAAGCAAGAAGAGCAAAACGGCCTAGCAGAGGCCGGGTGGCGTCTATTGTTATGAAAATTTACCTGTAACTTGATGCATCTATACTTAACTTTTTAAACCTTTTTGTTCCGCGAATTAGGATAAAAGTTAAGGTGCCCGTTATGAGTATTTTCACCAGCCCAGGTGACGTGCGTTATGGAGTTTGCCGGCATTCCGGCGGGCAACCGACGGCGTTGCCTCTCTTTGCTTGGCAATGTTCTTGAAGTTTTTCACGACAGTCATTCATTCAGGAGGAAGATTCCATGACAACGGCAAAAAGCAAGGCCGGGGGGTTGCGGTTACCAGTCCTTCAGGGCGTGTTGCCCATCAAAGGCGCACAGATGCCTGCGGAGGTAATCGCCGGGATCACGCTCGCCGCCCTCGCCATCCCAGAAGTGATGGGTTACACCAAGATCGCCGGCACGCCGGTGATCACCGGGCTCTACACCATTCTTATCCCGATGGCCCTGTTCGCGATCTTCGGGTCGTCCCGACACCTGGTGGTCGGCGCCGACTCCGCCACCGCGGCCATTTTGGCCGCCGGTCTTGCCGGCCTCGCCACCGCCGGCTCGGCGGAGTATGTCGCTCTGACTGCGTTGCTCGCTATCATGGCAGCGGTGTTTCTCATCATTGCCCGCCTCATTCGCCTGGGATTCCTGGCAGATTTCCTGTCGCGCACCGTGCTCGTCGGGTTCCTGACCGGCGTCGGCATCCAGGTTGCACTCGGTGAAATATCCGGCATGCTAGGCCTTCCGGGGGGCGGACATGGCCCTATTCACCAAATCGTGGGCGACTGGAAGCAGATTGGCCAGACCCATTTCTACACGCTGGCCGTCGCGGTGGCGGTCCTCGTAGTCATCCTCGGCTCGAAGATGGTCTTGAAGAAAATCCCCGGCGCGTTGATCGCGGTGATCGGCGCCATCGTCGTGAGCTGGGCGGTCGATCTTCAGTCCCATGGCGTGTCGGTTCTCGGCAAGGTCCCGAGCGGTCTTCCGTCACTCGGTCTGCCGCATGTGGATTTAAGCTGGGGCCTGATCGGCAAGCTGCTTCCGACGGCGTTCTCCATATTCGTCGTCATTCTGGCGCAGAGTGCGGCAACGTCTCGGGCCTACGCCGCCCGTTACAGTGAGCGCTTCAGCGAGAACGTGGATCTGGTCGGCCTCGCCCTTGCCAACCTCGGCGCGGGACTGTCCGGAACCTTTGTCGTCAACGGCAGCCCGACCAAGACCCAGATGGTCGACAGCGCCGGCGGCCACAGCCAGCTTGCGCAGATCACCACAATCGTCATCGTGCTCCTGGTGCTGCTGTTTCTGACGGGTCCATTGGCGTACATGCCGGGCGCCGTACTTTCCGCCGTCGTGTTCCTGATCGGTGTGGCGCTGATCGATATCAAGGGGTTGCGGAAGATCTATGCCGAGGCCCGATCGGAGTTCTGGGTGGCGCTGATCACCGTGGCGGTGGTGGTCGTTGTCGGCGTCGAGCAGGGCATCATTCTCGCCATGGCTCTGTCGCTTCTGGACCATGTGCGGCGAGGCTACCGTCCGAAGAACATTGTGGTCATCAAGCCTGAAGGGGGCGGCTGGCGGACGGTGCCCGTGGCGAACGCGGGTCAGTTCGTGCCCGGGCTTATGGTCTACCAGTTCACGCACAGCATGTACTACGCGAATGCTCAAGGCTTCTCGGAGGAGGTGCTCGAGCTGGTCAAGGGAGCTGAGCCTCCGTTGTCCTGGTTCTGTATCGATGCAGCCGCAATCGACGATGTGGACTTCTCGGCCGCTGAAACTCTGCGCTCCACTTACGGGATCTTGAAGGAGCAGGGTATACGGCTCGTGTTCGTGATGGTTTGGGACGACGTCAAAGCCGAGTTGGAACGACACGGGCTCACCGAACTCGTCGGAGAGGACGCGTTTTATGCGACGGGTGACGATCTTTTAAACGCCTATCGTCAGGAGACGGCGTCTGGCGACGAGCCGAGGCAATGAGAAGAGGACTTCGCGTGGTGAGAGATGGCGGTCATCTCTTGACTATCATCTCTTAAGCATCTCTTGTCGGACCAAGCTATGTTACTGTATTTTAAGAAGAAATCTGCCAAGAATGATAGTTTTTCAGTCTTAGGGAACACTTTTCAGGGGTAAAAACTCGGGGCGGTAAAGGCAGCCAAAGGAATTTCATCCATCCGAAGGGCGTTGCGCTCACTGTTTCCGGCAAGCTTGGAGACGATGCAAAGCATTACCAGGAAAAAGAAGTGGTAAAAAAAATTAAGAACTGGGGCCCGACCATGGTGAACGCCTGACAATTAAGGATTTATGCTAATAACAATTGCTGATGATGAACAAATTGGGGTTGGATCTAACTTGGGCCGCTTTGCATTTTATCAGTTCGATTGGGCAATGCGAAACCCAACAACAACCGATTTTGGAACCCAGCCCAACATATTATTGGACATTTTGATTCCGAACGCGGCGCAAGTACAATCTTCTCTTCGGTGTTTATAAAGTATCGATCCAAAAGATACCCTCTGCATTTAAGCTTCCAAACGAAAGGTGATCTTGAAACCGTGGGGTTATGCGACGGCAATCTGCCTGCTCTTTAAATGTAAGGAGCTAAAAAACCAGTTGATACCGTGTGCCGGCGGCTTGCCCTAATTTTTGGATAAACGCATTTTTTGTAAGTGTCTGCAGCGCATACTGGACAGTCCGGCGTGGCAGGCCTGTATCATTTACTATTTTGGCTACCTTCAGTCGCTTTTCCGGACTGGATTTAAAACAACTCAAAACAGTCGCAGCGGATTCGGAAAGCTTTTGTAGTCGAGCGTAACGACTACGATAAACTTCAATATCAGATAAGGAAAACCTGAGGATTTTAATGAAAAACCAGGATAGAGGTTCGAGTTTGTAATTTTGGGGATCAGCATGGAATTTGCCCTCGGCGCATTGGTTCAGCGTGGAGTAATAAAGAGATCGATTTTGCTCAATGTGTCTGTCGATTGCAATATATTTATTTTAGATTATGCGCATTATTGCGCAAAAATCTAAAAAAAGTAGTAATCTCATCTCTGTCGGACCAAACTATGTATTTGTTTCCCTGCTCAAAGGGGTCGGCTGCGGCGTGTCGATCGGTCTGGTGGTGCGCTTTTAGAGTGGATTGTTCTGTACTAAATGGCAATTTGGATAATTTAGTCAGCAGGATGATAAGTCCTGATAAAATGGTTGTATCCTTTCTCCCGACCACCAATTCATCCCTTTCATATTTCGCTTACCCCCCCTCCAAGTCACCCTACCTCCCTATCTTCAATCACATATTACTCCGCCCTGAGAAACAACCATATCAGGTGTAGGTAAGATAAAAAAAATAAATGCGCAGCATAAAATAATTAATCCGACGAACCTATGATCAAAAAACATTCTTCAGTTTTCAAAGAACTATATCGCTGACCAAAATCATGCCTTTGGTCAGCGATATAGACATTAAAGTTCCAATCCTGATGTTATTTGGAATTAGAGGCCTGGTTGATGGCGTCGATCCCTTTTTGCAGCTTGTTGATATCTTCATGGGCCATAGAGGCCTACGGCCCGGAGGGAACCGCTGAACCTGTGAACGGTTACCTGAGATATACCCCATTTATACAACCCCATATACCCCGTTTTGGGGGTGGTGCTTTGTCTAAATCGGTATTATGTTCCGGTGCAGATAGTGAGAATAGTCCGTTCACAAACCCAATCAAGGAGGTGATTCAGTATGGCAAAAGGAAAAAAGAAAGATAAAAAGAAGAAAGATAAAAAGAAGAAAGGTAAGAAAGGAAAGAAAAAGAAGTAATGACAGGAGCGTTTTTCCAGAATTGGAGAAACTGACTACAAATAATTAGGGCGAACCGGCGGTCGCATCCGGTGCAGACAAAATGCCCCGCTGAACGGGGCCGTCGGTTGGAACCGAAACGGACTATTCTCGCTACCTTGTCGACTTGTCGCGTTGAGGTGTGGAACTTAGGGGCTTGGTTCTAACATCGGCCGTGGTTTATTAGTAGGTTGGGTTGAGTCCGCCGGCGGCGGATTGGGTTTCTCCGCCTCCGGCGGACTAACCTACTTACCAGCCGTTTTTTGTGCTATCAGCGAAACCCAACAAAATGTCTGGAATACCAGGGTAAATTTAGAAGCCCAAAAAGAAATTCTTATATTCTCAGCATGTTGTAGAAATTCCAAAAAGTTTAAATTTACCTATTTTATTGTCTCACTCGGGGAATGGGAGAATAGCCCTCGCCTTCAGGCGAAGACTTTAGTTTAATATGTGCAACATTGTAGGATTCAAGGGGTCCAGGGGTCAAGGATCAAGTAAAGGTATAGTCGATTTTTCCACAGCCCCTTGAATCCTCGAACCCCAAGCCATCGGCTTCAGCCGATGGTAGTTGACTAAAATCACATGATGTTTGCGAAGGATTGATCTAACAAAATATTTTCGCTATTTTGTAACTATTGAATATTTAAGGTATTCTTTCGATTTTAAAAAGGACGGAGCGAAGCGACACAACAAATCTTCAATCTTCAATCGTCAATATTCAATTCCGGCTTTGCCGGGTTGGGTGGTACATGGGAGAAAAAGGAAGTATAGGTTTCAGGTGTCAGTGTTCAGTGTTCAGGGTTCAAAGGTTCAGGGGTGTCAGGTGTTCAGGTTTCAGCCCCGCCGCCGGGCAAAAAAACGGCCGGTCAAATCGAAAAAGAAACGTTACAGTTTTATCTGAGAGCTGTGGGGTGCGGATTTAGCTCATCCTTCGGTTCGTTCTCGTCGTCGTCCTCGTCCTCGATCCGTTTGGCAAAGGGTTTCACCAGTTATAGTTTTCGATTACGAGGACGAGAACGACGACGAGGACGACAAACACCTTGTGTATGGCGAGCAAGGGTGGTCGGCCCCACTTGAATTTTGCCATATCCTGATGAAGTTTCATACAAGGAAAGGTAGACGCAATCGCATATCCTGAACACTGACACCTGAAACCTTACACTCAAAAGAGGAGTAAAGATAGGATAAAAGTTAAGGGCTCCAGTATGAGTATTTTTACCACCCCAGCTCCTGGCTGTCAGCATTCAAAAAAGACTATGAGGTAAGATGCCCTATGACGATACGAACCTACCTGTTGGCGATAGTGATTGGCCTTGCCGTCGGGGCGCTGGGATCGGCGTTTCACTATTGCCTGGAAACAGTGCCTGATCTCTTTACCAGGGTTGCTTCGCTGGTCTCCGGCGGTGCAATGAGCCCGGTCCTCGCCGCCTCGCTTTTGGGCGCAGCGATGGTGGGCCTCGCATTTGTTCTTGTGCGCCGCTTCGCGCCGGAAGCGGCCGGCAGCGGTATCCAGGAAATAGAAGGCGCGATGGCGGGCCTCCGACCTGTTCGCTGGAGACGCGTAATTCCTGTCAAGTTCGTCGGCGGCGTTCTGGCAATGGGGTCGGGCCTTGTTCTGGGTCGCGAAGGACCGACAATCCATTTAGGCGGCTGCATCAGCGAGCTGATCGGCGAGAAGACGAAGTCCGATACCGATACCATGAATACGCTGCTGGCCGCCGGCGCTGCCGCCGGGCTGAGCGTCGCATTCAGCGCCCCCCTGGGCGCTATTTTGTTCGTGACCGAGGAGATGCGCCGCCGGTTCAACTACACTTTCGTTTCCCTTCACGCGGTTATTCTCGCAAGCATCAGCGCGAAGCTTGTCAATGACCTGGTATTCGGTACGCAGCCTCAACTCCCGGCCCAACTTCAGCTCTGGCTGCCGAGACTTCCCGCGTCTGAAGAAATCTTTTACTTCTTACCCCTGTATCTGATTCTTGGCGGGCTGATCGGTGTTTTCGGTGCGGGTTTCAACACGGTGATGCTGGGTTGCCTGCGTTTCTCCGATCGGTTGGGTCGACGCACGATGCTGATCATGGCCTCGTCCGTCGGCGCCGTCGCCGGTGCGCTGATGGTGATTGCGCCCGAATTCGTCGGTGGTGGCGAGGCATTGGTCAAGCATCTGTTTTCCGCATCTCCTTCACTTGGGTTTTTGCTTGCCATCATCCTGGTTCGTGCAGTGCTGACCTTTTTGAGCTATTCGGTGGGTGTACCCGGTGGCATCTTTGCGCCGATGCTGGCGCTGGGTACAGTGGCCGGGTTAAGCTTCGGTTACGTGGTGCAAGGCATTATTCCGAACCTCGAACTGCATAGCGGGCTGTTTGCTATTGCCGCCATGGGGGCATTGTTCGCGGCGACGGTACGGGCACCGCTGACGGGCATCGTGCTGGTGGCTGAAATGACCGCAAGTTTCGAGTTGCTGCCGCCCTGATCGTCACCTGCATGACCGCCAGCATCATTGCCCAGTCGATCGGAAGCAAACCGATTTACGATCTTCTCCTTGCCCGCACCCTCGACAACGCCCGGTCAACAGCATGAGTCTGGAAAGAGATACACGATGGGGTAGCATGACAACAGCAAATAAGGCTCGCAGCATCCGCTTTCCAATACTTCAGGGCGTGCTGCCCATCAAGGGTTCGCAGGTACCCGCGGAGATTTGGGCACTCGACTTCAAAGCACATCTGCCTGTGCTTGGTGCCGTTCCGAGCGGTCTGCCGCACATCGGGCTGCCGCAGGTCCAGTGGAGCTGGGAACTAATCGGGAAAATGGCCCCCAAGAGGAACTGGTGAACTGGGGTCGGACCAAGGTAGAACACCAGGAACTGGGGTCGAACCAAGGTAGAACACCAGAAACTAAGGCGTGAGCTCAAAAATAAGGTCGCTTTTCGGCCTTAAAATGCCCTTTTTGCTGTCAAAAAGATGCATTTAAGGGAACAGGCAGCCTTGGGGGCAGATCCAGCGGTTGGCTTTTCTTAAACCGCATCTGAAAGCCTATAGACAATAGAAAGGGAATTTAACGCGAATCAGGCTGCACACAATTGGCGAACATGGACACCTGTCGCGGCGTAGCTTCGGCGAAGATGGAAGCTGAAACCGATACACAATTAACCATTTTTGATTTATCCGCTTTTAAAAAGCAACTTCTTAACTTTGGCGGTTATGGAAATTGTCACTGAGATCATCGTCTTCCTGAGCCTGGGATTGGTTACAGGGTTTCTTTCCGGCCTTTTTGGCATCGGCGGCTTGCATTAGCTCACCGATGGACGCGCGACGCTTTGCCCAATCCTGCATCTTCAAATCTTTCATCGAGTCCTATAGAGTCGATGATACCCGAAGTACAAAACAGCGGTCAATCGTCTCTCCGTTGCCGGCAAAGAATTCCACTTCATAGCCTTCATGATATGGAGCGCATTCGATCAAATAAGCACACCGCTTTTACTTCCTGGTAAGTGCTGCTGCCACTTTCATAACTTCTTTGTTGGTCATCGCTTCAAGTTTCTTCTTAACCTTTCTTGAGAAATATTCTTGTTCGGTCTTATTCAAAGGCTCTCCATGGTATTTTTTCAAAAGAAGTTCCTTTTGTTTCGGAGCAAATAGAGTACTCAGATAGTAGTTCAGCTGAAATGATCGGCGCTGGCGGCTTTTTGCTCTATCGCGAGTTGATTTCGAAGTCGATAGATCTGCGTAGTATCTCTTAAGCGTGTTTCGCAAACGTTCTGTTGACAGAGAAACCTTATTGCCAAGGTCTACAACATCACCTGCGAGCAGATCACCATACTTTGCCTTCAAAGATCTTGATAGGCTCTCGAGATTTTTGGGTTTGTTCAACCCCTGTTGCGCGAGCAAAGTCGAGCTTAACAACAATAGCTTTTCCAGAACTTGTTGGTGGCGGCTGTCGGATTTGTGCCTGGACAATAGAGTCCTGAAATTTAATTTCAGGTCTCTTTGTGCACAATTTGCCAAGACGACAGGAAAGCCTTCGACCAGCCTGGGATCTTCAGAATCCGCCAGCTCGTCTAAAAGCTCGAGCACCTCATGTTCTTTGACTCTACGAGTCTGCGTTCGTAAGAGCGTATAACCAAAACGTCCTAAATTGAAAATAAGATCTTCCCTTTTCATAGCCGTGATTTAACTTTTTGATAAAATTTATCGCTTATCAACTGCTCTTCATGCAAGCCTTCAGCTAAATAATTAAAATTTTGCAATACTTTTTCAGGATTCAAATCATAGCGCGCCGTCTCAGAATACCGATCAAACAACTTTTCTGCGTCCACCTGTCCCGTGGCGAAAGCCGCAATGCAGTCCTCTCTATCGGCATGAGTTCCACGAAACATCTTGGTAATAATCAGATCCGTAAGATTTAACGCGCCAAGGTAGATATGGGACCACCTATTAATCAGGATGTGGTTATTTTCCTTCAGTGGTGACTCTAAAAGATCTGTCGTGAAAACTCTATTGCCGAACCAGAGCTGATAGATAAAATTTGGGTCATCATCATGAGCAAGACCGTTCCCTTTATAGCGATAATTCAAGGTTTTTAAAAACTTAATCAACTTATCGTATTCATTTTTTTCAGGCACGATGAGGTCAATGTCTTTCGTTGACTCCTTGATGTTGAGAAGAGTCAACGCGGTTCCACCACAGGCGATCAGACGTACGCGAAAATTCATCAAGCTGTCCCAATTTTCTAAAGTATCCAGCAAATCAATGCCACTTATTCTATATATAGTAGACCGAACCATGTAGTCTCCATCCAATTGATAATTTATGTCTTTCTGTCGTGTTTGTCAATATATTTTGTATTGTTTAATACAAAATATTTGTAATTATAGATACATGATATTTGCATAAATATGTACAAAAGGAAAGCGCAGCCTGGTGCAAATTCTGTTGCTGGCTTTTTCTTAAACCGTCCTTTTGGGTGTTAAAAACATCACTTTAAGCCCTAAAAACGGGGCTATTATTAGCATGAATCCTTAATTATCAGGCGTTCACCATGGTCCGACCCCAGTTCCTACAGTTCTAATCTACAGTTCTAATCGGAAGTTATGTTCTTTGTTGTTGACAACCGCTTTTTTGAGAGTAATACTTAATGTAATACTTATAGGGAGGAAAAAAAAGACATGCCAAGAGTAACTCAAAAAGGCCAGGTTACCATTCCTCGCCAGATTAGATCGATATTGAGCATACATACCGGAGATGAAGTCGTTTTTGAGATGGATAAAAATCAGGTTGTACTCAAGAGAAAAACGGCCGTAGACAGAAATTTTGAAAAATACGTAGGATTTCTATCACATTTGAAAGGAAAAAAGCCAGAGGACATTATCGAACAGCTGCGGGGAAATTCTGATGATTAATTCGGTTGATACAAACATATTATTGGACATTTTGATTCCGAACGCGGCGCAAGTACAATCTTCTCTTCGGTGTTTATCAACTATCGATCCAAATGATGAACTCATTATTTCTGAAGTGGTATTTGCCGAATTAGGCGCTCAATTTAAATCTTTTACTAGTCTTACCAAATTTCTAAGAGACACTGGTATCAAACTTGTTCTTTCGAATGAAAATTCGCTGTTTGGAGCCAGTCGTGCCTGGAAGAAATATTCCGAGCGCAAAAAAAATACAGTTTTCTGTCCTGCTTGCGGAAAGGGACAGACACTTTCATGTGAAAATTGCCATGAGGTGATTTCTTTGCGCCAACATATATTGAGTGATTTTTTAATAGGAGCTCACGCTAAAATACATGCTGACAGGTTGATAACCAGGGATAGAGGTTTCTACAGAACTTATTTCAAAGACTTGGATATTCATATCCCGAAATAAGGGAGTAAACTGATAATTTTGCCCCTTACGGTTTATCATGTAACTCCACGTGGAAATGAGACCCGGAGACTGGGTGCATGACGGCTATCGAGAGACCGATCATGACAAACAGCAGGGAGTTCCTTTAAAAAATATAAAACCGAAACTAAATAGAGGTGTTAAATGAAAACACGGAAAGATCTAATTTCTTTAATTTTGCTCTGAATTTTCTGTCAAAGGTGGCGACAGAAGACCCCTGGATATGCTTGCAAAGTGCTGCAATGATTGCATCGCCGTAATCGGGCACCTTCTCGGGCCAGAATGTGAAAAGCGTATTCAGGCTAATTTGATGAACAATCTCAACACCCGGCAATATTATAAAATCCTTAACAATATCCCTTATCTCTGTTTTACCGATACGATACACCGAATCCATTACATAAATAAACTCAGTTAACACGTTCTGAGGGCAGAGCACCCTGACTCCCAGCTGAGCCGCCCTGTCAAGCACTTTCGCAATTTTTTCCTGCTGGGCCGGGTTTCTATCTGTCACAAAAGAAATCAACGCATTGGTGTCAATAATGAGCTTTCTCATCGGTATTGTTCCACCCTTTGCTTACGTGCCAGTTTAATGTCATCCTCAATTTTGCCGCGTCCTGTTTTTATCCGATTTCTATATTTTAAAAATTTTTTTTGAACCGGCAAAACAACAATTTTACCCCTATCCACCTTCCATTCCAGCGTATCGTGAATAGAAAGCTTGAGTCGCTCACGAATATCTTTGGGTATTGTGGTTTGAAATTTTGAAGTAATTACGGATTGCATGGCTGAGACCTCCTGATTTCTCCTTACAAAAATACGATATGGTAAGGAAATCGATTTGTCAAATTAAAAAAAATGACCTTCATGCAAGCGCTCTGAGAAATCAGACAGTGGCCAAATAATTTATAGAATTAGAACATATTTTGAAGTTGCCGTGCGCGCTTTTGGCAAACTACCATTGCCGGTATGAGCTATCATGAAATTATTCGGATTGGGCATCATAATCAATATTCATAACTGAGACACTGCCTTTTCCAATATCAAGGACTTAGCAGTCAAGCTAAAAGGCTAATTGATAACGAAATTACGCTGAGTGGAAGAAACATAGAGACAGGTTCCGGGCGATCGGCAAGAACCCCCTGCAATACTTCAATTTTCTCAAAACCATACCGTGTGTAAAAATCAACCGAATCGAATTTAGCATCAACGACAATTCCGATACAGCCGACCTTTTTGCTCATTTCATAGGCAAGATAAAATACAGATCGCAACAGGTAAAGACCGACACCTCGACTTTTTTCTGATTCTGCAACCGCCAGACGTGCCAGGCGAATAACCGGAAGCGGATATTGTGGAAATCGTTTTTTGCTTGCAGGAGGAAGATTGTCAACTTCGATAGAGGAAGAGGATACTGTGACAAATCCTCTTATTATGTCATCCTCGACCGCTACATATGTTGTCCCGATGTGGTGCCGAAACTGATTCTGACCTGCAAAACGAATAAAGAAACGATCCAGGTCAGGGTTGCCGGAACAAAAACCTTTTCTTTCGTCATCTGGTCTGAGCAAACGAACTTCAATCATCTTTGAATATTGCTTTCATGTCTTCAGTAGGTAAAGGCGGATTTTCAAGACGATCCAGAATGTTATTACCTGATTCGCGCGATACCACAAGCCGCGGCGGAATAACAATGTCAATTGGTAAATCTTTAAGGGCCTGTAAATGATGCAGCAAGGCAGATTCTACCAGAAATGCCTTCTTGATACCATGTGACTTGACATACTGCTCTACAAGTATTTTTGTTTCTTTTGATATATATGCTGAAATTTGAGTATTCGGTATATTCATTATGCCCTCCAATATTTCTACAATAAAGTAGATAATTCTACATAACACATCGGAAAAACCGGGTCAATACGAAAAAATTCAATTTAGCAAAACACCAAAAAAATGTCTCAAATCTTATGACCGTCAAGATTCGATATTCTAATTTTATTTAAATATGCACGAGCCATTTTTCGTCGATTCTCTTAATAGGGCAGTTTCAAGGGGAAAACCGGTCGATTAAGACCGTTTCAGAGACGTTTTTATGCCAATTTATTTGCCTTGTCAATTACTTAGCGTGGCTCCAGTCGGAACAGATGAATGCGAATTATTAGGTCCTGATCGTTAAGCAGAATATATGTGCTGCCGGATCATTACTAGGGTTGCATTTTGGAGAAAGTTCATTTCCGGTAGGTAAAGTAGAATATTTGGAAATGTTTCCCATGAGTTTCCTGGAGTTTATGGAGGCATCCGGTCTAATTATTAAAGCCCACATCGTGAATAGCGGGGAGATCCCGTTTTCGGCTTACACGAAGGATAACTATTTCAAACTGTTTTGCTTTGATGTAGGCTTGTTAGGTTCGATAAGCCAGTTGCCCCCCAAGGCCATCTTGGATTATGATTATGGTAGATACAAAGGATATTTTGCGGAAAATTTTGTTGCGCAGGAGTTCAGATGCGCAGGTGTAGATACAATATAATCCTAAATATAGATCAATAATGAGCGCACGAAACCTCAACATTGACCATGAAAACAGTATTCACCATTACCCATTTGTATATAGCGGCGCATTTTCCATTGTTTGTATAAAAGAAGCCGGAAATCAAGGCAGCGGCACCAGCGGTTCGACTTCTTGAATTCGAGGGTCCACGATTGACTTTTAGTGTTTTTTCCCAAGAGTCAATCGTAGATTTGACCCCCGATTCACATGACTGAGACACTGCCATTCCCGAATTTAATTAAAAATGTAAATAAAACAGACGACATTAAAATGTTGGAACGTTTCTCACTTCGGTATCTTAGTGTTTTTTGCTTATTCTCAATAGTGGTAACGACACTGTGCAATTAACAATTCATCTTTTTTAGCCTTATAAACAAAACGATGCTCTTTATTGATACGGCGTGACCAATATCCTTTCCAGTTGTAGCGCAATGGTTCAGGCGCACCTATTCCTTCAAATGGATTTCGTTTAGTTTCTGTAATGATACGATTAATTCGCCTGAGGATTTTTTTGTCTGTTTTCTGCCAATAAAGGTAATCTTCCCATGCTTGTTCAGCCCATGACAGTTTCATTCCTCAATAATCTCCCTCTCAATGCCTTTACCTTTTTCTAATTCAGCAATTGCAGCATTGAGTCGTTCAGCGTTTTTGGGGCTCTTCATGAGATATGCCGTTTCTTCGTATGATTTAAAGTCATCAAGTGACAGAAGCACGGCTGTTCGTCCGTTCTGGCGTGTAATAAGGATCGGACAATGATCATCGTTGACTCGATCAATGGTTTTTGCCAATTTTTTTCGAAACGTTGTGTAATTTATTGATTCCATATATTCCTCCTTTATGATTAAAGAAAATGTACTTGATTCTGTACGTAAATGTCAAGCGTTATTTCAGGCTATACCGGTTGTCATAAATATGTTCCGATTGCCAGATTTGCTAATAGGAGAAAATAAAACGTCTAATAGGCTAAAATTATTATAAACGTGACAACCGCTATGTTATTAGAGCGTTTGGATCAGGCCATATTGGATGTTATCGACAATCCGCAGAAAACCCAACCACCGTTAGCGGAACGTTATTTTGACAAACGCTCTAGGGCGTGGGAGTGTTAAAACGTTAGATCGTTTAAACCCAACCCGGATAAACCGGAATTGAAGATTGAAGATTGAAGATTATAAACAGGGGTCGGACCAAGGTAGAATACCGGAAATTAAGGCGTGAGCTCAAAAATAAGGTCGCTTTTCGGCCTTAAAATGCCCTTTTTGCTGTCAAAAAGATGCATTTAAGGGAACAGGCAGCCTTGGGGGCAGATCCAGCGGTTGGCTTTTCTTAAACCGCATCTGAAAGCCTATAGACAATAGAAAGGGAATTTAACGCGAATCAGGCTGCACACAATTGGCGAACATGGAGAACATCAAGCCGCGTGGCCGCACGCAGGGCAGTGGCTGGAACCGATACGACCGCAATCGTCTCTCCGTTGCCGGCAAAGAATTCCACTTCATAGCCTTCATGATAATGTTCAGTTGCAGGATGAAATTCAACAACCGTTCCCATATCACCGGCAATCAGGTTTTCTTCGGCAATGTCCTGTAATAAAATGACTCTTGAAAATGATGGAAAAGTCATGATTTTTTCTCCGGGATGAGAGTAATTAAACTGGCAAAAGAATCACTCTTTCGTATCATCCAAACGGATCGAATAAGCCGTTTTTTGCCGTTTGGCCCAACGAGAGGTGCGACAATTTCGTATTTTACTCCATAAATTGACACCTTGCCAGGTTGTGCATCACAGGTCAGATGCTGACTACGCAGATCAACCTCTAAGATGCGATAATTTTCTTGATTATAGCCCATCTCGCTCAGATATTGAGCCTTTGTTGCACCTTCAGGATGAGCCGGATTCAAGAGATAGTCGCGTAATTTTCTTGGATCGATGTTTGTTTTCTCTGGTAGAAGTTTCAACCTGTCGTTTTCATTAAAATTAAAATTTTGAGCATCGGATTTTCAAGATTCCATTATAGATACCAAATTTTGAATTTATCTGCAACTTATAAAACTCTCTGCGAAAAAAGTAACATTATCTTCATTTGTTTTCAAAAAATCCGATGTCAAACTTTGAATGACTATTTCCGTTTCTTCATCTTCTCCATTTAACATTCGATGCTGGACGTTCGATGCCTGTCCGTCTCTGGAGGATTCGACCTGCCCGCAATGCCTTGAAACCAGTGTGAGTCCAATTCAACCATTTGGATTTGACGTTAACAATTAACCTTTGAACCCTGCCTCCGGTCTCCAAGACCTGTAGACTCTACGAACCGAAAACCATAGAGACCTACGGCCCGGAGGGAACCACTGAACCTGTGAACGGTTACCTGAAATTTACCCCATTTATACAACCCCCCTATACCCCGTTTTGGGGGTGGTGCTTTGTCGAAATCGGTATTATAGTTTTTCAGACAATTAATTTTTATGTTCTAAAAAGTGATGCCTCTCGCCAGGAAGGCTGGGCCATCATTAACATGAAAAATGATTGGTCAAAAATTTGAAACAGGTATGAGCAAAGTCATGGACGACGCCCGTCATATTGCCGGGAAGCTGATAAAGGGTACCGGCTGGGCTGCAGATGAGGTCGGCAAAGCGATCGAGTACCTGGTGGGAAGAGAAATCGACAAGTTAGGGAAAGCCGTGGGCGGCTGATAATCTCAGATATGTCCATTTTGCATCATCCAACAGACAAAGAAAGGAGATCGAATCATGAACATTAATTTTGACGAACTGGGGAAAAAACTTCACGCAAAACCGATAGCTGCATCGACCGGTTGAAGGTGGCTAAAACCCATCTGAAGGGCGTTCCCAAGGAGACTGAAGCCGCCATCCAAACGAAATTGAATGTAGCAAAAGAAACTTTGGATGCAAAGAAGCAAGAAGTCGCAGCTGCCAAAGCAAAAATGGAAGAGTTTGTGGAGGCCAAGAAGGCTGAGACCCAAGCCGCCGTTGCCGAATGGAAGGCAAACCGCGATCGCAAAAAACTCGAGAAACGCTCTGAGCGAGCTCAAAAATATGCTGAGGCCTGTATCGCGGTGGCGCTTTGCTCTGCTGAAGAAGCTGAGGTGGCCATTATAGAGGCCGTGGCTGCCAGAATAGATGCTGATGATGCGGTCTAAATGGTCGTGTCCGGTTGGCGAACCGAAAATAAGGGAGGTAAAGTATGGCGCAAACAAAAAAAATTGATCAGTAGAGATGGCCAGAGTTTTTAAGCATGTTCAGCAACCGCAACCGGGGGCGCAGGGTTGCCATCGAAGTTGCTGACATGGCGATTGGGGATCAACCGCTCACCGACGCGGCGCCGCTTTTTGCGATCGATTATGATCCCGCCGACAAAGGTGATGATCTGGTAATCACCACCGGTCGGGATGAAGTGGATTACACCCACAAGATCAGCGCTCCGGTGGAAATCTGGGAATTGCAGGACGACAACGGCAAAGTGGTGGCCCTTGAGGTCATTGACCGAAACGGGGCCAAGACCATTGTTGTTTTCAAATCCTGATTAGAAGCATATAAACTTAATCAACTCAGTCAACTCAAACAACCTAATAATCTTAACGATCCAAATTTGTCCCATGAAATATACGTAGTATCAGCGAAGTGAATTTCATTGGGACGAACTAAACGATCTTAACGAACTAACGAATCCCAAAAGGAGGGAAAAAGGAGGAGAAAATTATGGCCAAAGAAAAAGTGAGACAAAGGAGTATTGCTTCTGCATCAGTGTTTGCACACAACGGAAACATTTCAAAGGCAGAGTCTATGTTCCGAAATATTGGTGTAATTGCGCTTCTTTTTCTTACGCTATCTATTTTTTGGGCATGCACGATAACACCCGCGGCAACTGGGGATCAAGTCGAAAAAATGCTGGTTGCTGCTGATTTCAAGTTTAAAACGGCTGATACGCCGCAACAGATGGAACGTATGCAAGCCCTGCCCCAGAGACAATTCATCCGCCATCAGACCGACGGCGACGTTTATTATCTGTATGCCGATGTTGCCGGATGTAAATGTGTATGGAGGGGGGACAAGGCAGCCTACAGCAGATATAAGGAACTGGCCCGGGAACGAAAGGTGGATTACAAGGCCGATCTCTACGAAAGCCAGGATGAGGAGCTTTTGCCGGATATCGGATGGGAATAATTTGAAAGTATAGGAATTCGATCAAATAAGCACACCGCTTTTGTTTCGGAGCAAGAGGAATAAAAATTAGGATAAAAGTTAAGGACCGCAGTATGAGTATTTTTACCACCCCAGGTTAGTACTCAAGATACTATTAACCTCCTCCTTGATAAAGAGGGGATGACTGTCATTAACCAACAGCGGTGATTTACACCCGCCTATCTCCGAAAAAATCCCCTGATGCAGGGCGGCCATCACCCTCCCGAGACTGCCTGTTTCGACCCCAAAACCATCCTCCCATAACATTTTGATCATCTTACCGTCATTTTGCCGTTAACTTTATACTTTATTTTAGGACTTTCAGCTATTCCCATGAAAGAAGAAACGATTTTTATAGGCTCTTTGGGCATTATCAGCCTTCTCATGGGGCAGCTCCTGCGAAAATTAGATCCCATCAAACGCCGTGAAATCATTGGTCTGGCAGTGATTATTTTTATTTAATCTGCGACCGGCTTAACCTGGAAAACGATTAAATGGCGGTCTCAAGGCAATTTTGAGGTCATATATTGAGTTATTTTTTAATAAAAACCTACGCTAAGATTCAAGCTGACAGGTTGATAACCAAGGATAGAGATTTCTGCAGAACTTATTTCAAAGACCTGGTTATTCATATCCCGAAATAAGGGAGTAAACTGATAGTTTTGCCCCTTACGGTTTAATCACTGATCAAAATTTCGATACACATGACAAAGGAAGCATAGTGAAAACATCAATATGTCAAGAATGAAGACCCCCATGTCTTTTTAAATCCGGCCGTGCCACGGTGCTGGAGAGCGTCAACCGACAAAGAGCTCGGTTTTTGTGAATGGATGTATGGGGATATAATGAAATCCAAAATTCAAAGCAAGGGAATCACAAAGTCCTTACAACCATGTTTTTACCTCTGAAAAGTGGTCCCTAAGATTGAAAGACGACCATTTTTTGAGTATTTTTTAATAAAATACAAATACATAGCTTGGTCCGACAAGAGATGCTAATCTTCAGCAGGTGAGATATCCGAGGAGAGATCAAAGCTATATCCAACTCGCAGATCTCAGTCAAATTCGGTGGAATAGTTTCAGAACACCCTTGACATTATGACATAATTGATTAATATGACCCTGTCATTAAGACAGGATTGATTTTTTTAACACTATTCTTTGGATATCATAAAGGTGTAAAATGGAACGTGACATTAAGACCTGGCTAAAATCCTGGAAAGATGAAAAAGGCCGGAAGCCCTTGATCATTCGCGGTGCCAGACAAGTAGGAAAAACCTGGCTTATTGAAAATTTTGGGAAAAATTATTTCAGTCAGTTCGTCGAACTTAACTTCGAATATGAGCCGGATCTGAAAACCTGTTTTTCAACCCTGAACCCCTCAGAAATCATACAAAAGATTGAGCTTTCAGCCAATGTGGACATAACCCCTGGCAACACTCTTCTTTTTCTTGATGAGATACAGGAATGCCCACAGGCCTTGAAAGCACTGCGTTACTTTTATGAAAAAATGCCTGACCTTCATGTGATCGCTGCCGGGTCTCTGCTTGAATTTGTAATGGATGCCGAAAAAATTTCTATCCCGGTTGGACGCGTTCAAAACATCTATCTTGCCCCGATGTCCTTTGGGGAATACCTGACGGCTTGCGGAGAAAATAAAGTCAGAGCCTACTTAAAGAACTTAACGCTCAACGAACGAATCCCGGAATCAGTACACGTTAAATGCATTTCACTATTACGTAATTACCTGTTTCTTGGGGGTATGCCTGAAGCTGTCGCAAATTGGCTTGAATCAAAAAAATTCAAAAAAACAGATGAAATACACTGGGCATTACTGCAAATTTACCGGCATGATTTTGGAAAATATGGCAGCCGAATGAAGCTTAATCTTATGGAAAAAGTCTTTAATCACGCTCCGGCCATGGTAGGAAACAAGTTTAAATATTCACATATCGACAAACAAACCAACTCAAGGGATATAAAACAATCTCTTGAATTATTAATCAAAGCTCACATCCTTCATAAAATCACCTCTACTTCCGGTTCCGGCCTTCCACTCTCCGCCCACTGTAATGAAAAATTTTTTAAAATTCTTTTTCTTGATGTCGGTCTTCTGCAAAGTTCCATGGGGATAAACAAGGAAATCTATTTGGCAGAAAATTTATTAGCAGTATATAAAGGTCTTGTGGCGGAACAGTTTGCAGGCCAGGAACTCCTTGCCCTTAAGAAACACTTTGAAGAACCGTCGCTTTTTTACTGGAACAGGGAAGCCCGGGGAAGCGCCGCGGAAGTAGATTATGTGTGGCAAAAAGGGGAGAGAATTTTACCTGTAGAAGTAAAATCCGGGAAAACAGGTACAATGAAAAGTCTCAGGCTTTTTCTTTCGGAAAAAAAGTCACCTTTCGGCATCAGATTTTCTCTACATCCATTATCCCTTTCAGATTCGGTATTATCCATACCTCTCTATTGTATTGAAGCCATGCCTGGTTTGGTTGATCAAACAATATCCAGACTTAGGGGAATTTCCTCCTTTTTTATGGGAAAGTCGGGAGAATTACCCGATTTTGGAGGTTAGAAGAAAGGGGTCACGTTTGACTCTTGCTAGAAAACACCATAAGTCAAACGTAGACTTGACCCTCAAATTTCTCACAGTTTCCCAATCCGGCGTGTCGATCAGTCTGGTGGTGAGCTTTTAGAGTGGATTGTTCTGTGCTTTGAGTAATTCTATGCTTTTGAGAATACTTTTTTTATCTACCAACTGGTCAGTAACAAATTTATGCACAATGCTTGAAAGCAGGGTTTGATAAGGCAGACCCTCACTATCAGCACGCAATTTCAATCGTTCTATATCATGTGTTTTGAGCCGTAAACTAATGTTCTTTTTTTTATTAGCCTTTTGAATAATATTTTCAATTGATGCTCTTTTATTTTTACTGACAGTTGTCCAAGACTCTATGTTGTCTTCAATTGTTTGTTCAAATGTGTCTAATTTTGAATTCATGGTTTCACCTTGTGTATTTTTTTGATAATTTTCTACTCGGGTATGCTGTTTTTAAAATTATATTTGAATTTTCGTCAATCAAGAAAGGCACAGCATAAACATAATTATTTAAACAAATTACAAAAATTTGTTGGTCCGTTCTTGATGGATTTTCTAAAATATCAAGATAGCCTTTACGCAATATGATTTCAGATATCTGCTCAAAGGAAATCTGTCGCTCAAGCTGTAATTTTATGTTTTTTGACTCATCCCAAATAATCATGTTCGGCCAAGATAATATTGAATATTATACTCATTTAAGGTCTAATGTATATTTAATGTATATTCATTTAGATTAATTTTGTCAAGTTCTTATAATATTTTATGGAGGAAATATGAACGAGATCCGGAATCCAGTTCTTCCTCGAGTCTTGGACCATGGTGAACGCCTGATAATTAAGGATTTATGCTAAAAATATTCCCGTTTTTTGGGCTTAAAGTGATGTTTTTGACACCAAAAAGGGCGGTTTAAGAAAAAGCCAACCACCGGACTTGCATCAAGCTGCGCTTTCCCTTAAATGCATCTTTTCGACGGTAAAAAGGGCATTCTAAGGCCCAATAACGGCCTTGTTTTTAAGCTCATGCCATAAATGACGGCGTTCTACCTTGGTCCGACCCCAGTTCCAAAATAACAAAATAAGACTGAAATTGATATTAAATAAAATATGTGTTATCAATACATAATTCAGAACTCGGGGTGTTTTCAACACGAATTCTTTAAATAGCAGATTGAATATTCGAATAAAAAATAGAAAAACGAAACTAAATAATGGACAAATATTTTGGAGAGTTAGTATATCATTCCAGGATGGACCACTGCGGAATTTTGCTTCTAAGGTTAGAGGATGCTACAGGCTCGGAGAAGCAACAGGTGATAGCCAAAATTTTAGCAAAATATGCTAATAATATGAAGAACAATTTTTGTGTGTATCAAAATCAAAAATTCAGATTTAGAAAATTAAGTCGAGCAAAATAGCATTAGCGCATAACCCAATTTTTAGCCTCAAATGCATCTCTATCCATCCCCCCACTCACCCCTCTCGCCCCCCCCTCCTATTCACTCCTTCATCCCCTTTTTATTCCACCTTCCCGCCGGGGCGTAGGAGAATGCCCTATTGGACGGAGGCCGCATCAATAGCCCCGGCATCTTGTCTCGGCGTAGCTTTGTATCTTTATGCGAAGACGGAAGTCCCGCCCTATCGGACGACGCCGGGTCCCAACTCCAGCTTCCATCTCCCCGTCTCCCTCTCCAAGTCACTCCTTAATCTCCTTTTTATTCCACATTCCGCATTCCAACTTCCGCATTCCAACTTCCCCCCCCTCACAAAATCCCCTTCCATTCCCTCATTTTCTGCAAAAAATCACAAAAATACCCCATTTATACAACCCCCTATACCCCGTTTTGGGGGTGGTGCTTTGTCTAAACCGGTATTATAGTTTTTCAGACAGGATATTCAGCTTAACCACCGCAGGGATAATTTTCACTCGCGATCGACCCATTTGAATCCATCAAACATGAAGGAGGACATCACCATGAGGAGAAAGACGATTATTTTGCTGCTCATCACTGTATTTTTAGTTCCCGGTCTTGCCGGTGCGGTGAGCGAGAAGGACTTTGAGGTCCAAACCACCGAAAATCTTATCAATCTATGCACGGTAGCCCAGGACGACCCCCTGTATCATCAGGCCATCAACTTTTGCCATGGCTACCTGGTGGGCGCTTACCGCTACTATGAGGCCGCCGGATCGGGACCGGCAGGGCTCAAGCTGGTTTGTTTACCGGATCCGCCGCCGTCTCGCAATGATTCAGTCGCCATGTTTGTCGAATGGGTCAAGGCGCATCCGCAATATTTGAAAGAGAATCCGGTCGAGACGGAATTCAGGTTTTTGATGGAGAAGTGGCCGTGTAAACCGTAAAAATTGAAGATTGAAGAATGAAGATTGAAGATTTGTGGATGTCGCTTCGCTCCGTCAATTTATTTTAAAAGGTCTTTTTAAAATTGACCCGCCGGCTACCAGCTCGTAGAGCTTACAAGAGCTTGCAGTTCGGAGAGAGGTGGACCTTAAATATTCAATCGAAAATATTCAATCAATTGAAGACAGGGAAAGCAGCCCAATAAAATTATTTTGCTACAAAACGTCGTAGATCAGCCTCTGTAGGTAACAAAAATAATTACTAAGGGCCTAAATATATTCAAATAGTCATTTTGCTAATACCTATATCGTAACCTTTGAACCCTGAACTCTGAACCTGGAACCCTCAGGTCATAGAAAGGAGCACAGCATGAAAAAAAATTCATTGATACTAATTATCCTGGTAATCAGCCTGGCGCTTGGTGGATGCGCGGGCATGTCGGATACCGAACAACGCACCCTGAGTGGCGCTGCCATCGGCACCGCAGCCGGTGGTATTGTTGGGGCGATCGCGGGTCATACCGGAATCGGACTGGCCGTAGGCGCGGTCGCCGGCACAGCCGGCGGGTATCTGTACGATCATCACGAGAAAGCCCAGCAAACGACCCACGATCAAGCCTACGATCAAGGTTACAAGGCCGGGCAGAAGAGCCAATAGATAGGGTTAGAACTAAGGTGGTGAAAATTCACCTGTAGCTTGTTGTACATAGACTTAACTTTTTACAGCGTTTTGTTCCGATAATTTGGTTTCAGCCCGCCCTGGTGCGATATGACGGATTTTTGCTGTTCGCTGTAGGAGATCCCAATAATGTCTTATCTTCCAGATTCATACAAAGTTAGGTCTGGACCAGGGGTGTCAGGAAAGGTAGACGCAATAGCATATCCTCAATCCGCCTTGGGCGGAACACCTGAAACCTTGCGCCCAAAAAGAGGAATAAAAATGGGACAAAAGTTAAGGGCCCGATATGAGAATTTTCATCAGCCTAGTGATAGAACTGGAATGATGGGTTCACATGATATTGCCATAGTCAACGAGCCTGGCCAAGACTCCAAGAGCCATAGGCGTATCGTTAAAAGCTACATGATTTCAGTGTATTATAGAAATTCCGAGGTGTAATTATGCCGCAGCCAGAAAGCAGAAAAAATTTTCCTTTCGACAGGCCGGGGGACTATCGCATTCGCGTCCAGGGTTTTTTGGATGAAAGCTGGTCTGAGAGACTGGGTGGTTTGCGCATCACGGCATGCGCCCTAAAGGATCATGAAGGACCGGTCACGGAGTTAGTCGGCCAGGTCCGCGATCAGGCCGAACTGGCCGGGGTGTTGAACACCCTTTACGAGCTGCATCTTACGCTGCTGTCGGTGGAGTATCTGAACGGGGATTAGGAGACAGAATTCGGAAGTGGGAATGCGGAATGCGGAATGCGGAATGGAAAAGCATAGGGCATAGCGCATAGCGTGAAGGGGGAAAAGGTTTCGGGTGTCGGGTGTCAGGTGTCAGGAAACAGAGTTTTGAATTCGGAATTCGGAATTCGGAATGCGGAAAGAAAAAAGAAGACAGACGACAAAGGAAAGAAGGTGAGAGGCTGGGAAGGTGTGAAGGTGAGAAAAAATCCGCAATCAGAACTTGTATTACCACTTACCTTTAGCCTTTGACCTTTATCCTTTTGCCAAATTTCACTATGAACCCTAAACCCGGCCTGCCCTGCGTAGCCCGAAGGGCGAAGAAGGGAACCCTGAACCTTGAACCCAGAACCCTAAACCCTCAACAAAGAGGTTGTCATCGAGGTGAAAACGCACGCAGAAGGCGTAGCGTTGTCAGTAGGCGTTCAGGGTATCACAATTCAGATGGTGGATGAAAAGTAGGTTTCAATGTAAAAGTTATGCCACTAAGACACGACGGCACGAAAAAAAAATTGCCGAAGATATTCCGATGTCGTTAATTGATTGATTAGTTGATTGGTAAAGTGGTTGCAATTATGGTTTCATCCAATAATTGCAAAACAATTGGACATTTGATGTTTCAGGAATTGTATCATACCGAATTGATGATTATAATTTACCCAACCCGGACAAGCCGGAATTGACGAATGACGAAGGGTGGTATCGCTTCAGGCTTCGCCTTCGGCTACGACCCGACAGGTCGCTCCGTCTATTTATAGGGCGTACGCCTTTTAGAACCTGGTAGGCATACGATTTGTTGATGGAAAAATAACTTAGCATGCGAAGTTCAAATAAAATCGACAGAATACCTCAATTTTAGGCACTTTAGGCATTTTGAATTTTAGGCAATTTTCTGAGCAACCTGCGCTGCTGGCAAAAAAAAATATGTTGCCACAAGATGCCCAAAATTCATTTGTAAGAACCTAATCAACTATTCAACCAGTCAACTATTCAACGGGTCGTGCTCTTTTTCCGGCATCTTGTATTTCGGCATCACCACCGACAGGTCCGAAGATGCATACACATCATCCAAAAGGTTTTCTCTGACTTTGTCTTTTTCATGTAAGGCCATTGTTTTTCTCCTTTCCTTATTGTTTAGGTTGTTGGGTTAGTTAGATCGCCATAGTTCAGCCAGGGACCAAGCCTCAAAGATTATAATATACAAACCCCGTTGAATAGTTGACTGGTTGAATAGTTGATTAGGTTCTTACAAATGAATTTTGTGCATCTTGTGGCAATATATTTTTTTTGTCAGCAGCGCAGGTTGCTCAGAAAATTGCCTAAAATTCAAAATGCCTA